>Ga0210409_10001247_pt1 | contig 34229 bp, 31 predicted proteins | sample IncBWH17MmetaG_FD_161649 | JGI IMG/M metagenome (GOLD analysis project Ga0210409, IMG submission 161649) | Forest soil microbial communities from Barre Woods Harvard Forest LTER site, Petersham, Massachusetts, United States - Inc-BW-H-17-M | ecosystem: Environmental > Terrestrial > Soil >... | reverse complement strand
GACGATGGCTGTGCCGTTGCGCAGCATATTGAGCTTGGCGGCCGCCGTGTAGGACAGGTCGATGATGCGGTTGTTGACGAACGGCCCGCGATCATTGACGCGAACCACGACGCTGCGGCCGTTCTGTAAATTCGTCACGCGCACATAGGTGGGCAAGGGCAGGGTGGTATGAGCCGCCGTCATGGCGTACATATCATAGGGTTCGCCGATGGACGTGCGCACCTTGTGAAAGCCCGGACCGTACCAGGACGCCACGCCGCGCTCCAGATATCCCACACTGGATGACAGGACATAGTAGCGCTTGCCGAGCACATCGTAGAACGCCGGATTGCCGTAGCGCGACCGCGGCTCAGGCTTCGGTTGTGCATCTGGCACGGCGTCCGGCGACGGCGGCTGCGCGACTTCAGGCGCGGGCGGTGGCGCGGGAATCGCCGCAGGCGGCGTTGGCGGCGGGTGTTGCGGCCGCGTGCCGGAACATGCCGTGAGCCCGACCGCGGCAACCGCGCAGAATGCGGCGGCCAGTGGGCATCGCGCGTTCACCGCGGATCGGCGGGCGGTTGCGAGGTGAGCGTGGCGGATGCATCGTTCAACAGCACTTGTTGCTTGATCGACGCCGCAAGTTCGTACACGGCCATCGCATACAGAGCGCTATGGTTGTATCGGGTGATGACGAAGAAATTGTTGTAGCCAACCCGCCAGTGAACGCCGTCCATATCGTCCGCCGCGATCAGCAGCGCCGGCGCATCCGCGGGAAGCGGACTGTCGAAGCTGACCCCCTTTGCCGCGAGGGAGCTCACGGTCTCCGACAGGGCCAGCTTGTGGCCGTCCAGATCGGCGGCCTTCTCCTCGGTCACGGTGGCCTCGGCGAGAACCGGTTCGCCGGCCATCCAACCATGTTCCTTCAGATAGTTGCCGACACTTGCGCACACGTCCGCCCAGTTGCTCCATAGATCTATATGGCCGTCCGCATCCGCATCGACCGCGTAGCGCCGGTAATTGGATGGCATGAACTGCGGCGCGCCCATTGCGCCGGCATAGGATCCTTTTATCGACAGCGGATCGAGATGCGCGTCGCGCGTCAGCAGCAGATACTGCTCGAGTTCATCGCGAAAAAATTTGCCCCGTGCCGGGTAATCGAATGACAGCGTGACCAGTGCGTCGAGGACGCGATAGGACCCGGTCAGGCGGCCGTAAAAGGTTTCCACGCCGAGAATTGCCGCCAGGTACTCGGGTGCGACGCCGCTGCGCACGCTCGCTTGATCGAGCGCCTGGCGATGCGCAATCCAGAACTCCGTGCCTTCGCGGATGCGCCTTTCGGTGACGAAGATCGAGCGATACTCGTACCACAGCTTGGCCTTTTCGGCCGGCTTGTTCATCGCCTCGATGATGGCGGGTTGGATCTGCGCCGAGTTCAGCAGCTTGCGCAGCGGCCGCTTCTTGAAGGAATAGACATCAACCATGTGCGCGATGAAGTCCTTGACGTCGCTGCGGCGCGTATCGATGGCGGCCGCGGGTTGGGCGCTCAAGCCAAGCGCCACACAGACGAGAAGCGGCCATGCGATCGGAATGCGCACGCTAGGAGCCAATCAGCTTGCGATGCGAATGCAGCGCCATCAGTATGCCGAAGCCGGCCAACAGGGTGACCATGGAGGTGCCGCCGTAGCTGATCAGGGGCAATGGCACCCCGACCACCGGCAATATGCCGCTTACCATTCCAGAATTGACGAACACGTAGACGAAGAAACTGAGCGCGATGGCGCCGCCCGTCAAGCGCGCAAAGGTGCCTTGAGCCTGCATGGCGAGGTACAGCGCGCGGCCGATCAGCACGCCGTAGAGCGACAGAATCAACAACTGGCCGAGCAGACCGAATTCCTCGCCGATGACGGCGAATATGAAATCCGTGGATCGCTCCGGCAGAAATTCGAGCTGCGCCTGGCTGCCGTTCATGTAGCCCTTGCCGAACAGTCCTCCGGAACCGATTGCAATCTGCGATTGAATGATGTGATAGCCGGCGCCGAGCCGATCGTTCTCCGGATTCAAAAACATCAAAATGCGCTGTCGCTGATAGTCATGGATGAAATGCCATGCGGCCCACGCGGCGCCCCCGAGCAGCGGAATCGAGATCAGGATGATCTGAATCTGCAATCCGGCGAACAGCATGACGATCAGGCCCGAAGCGGCAATCAACAATGCCGTGCCGAGATCGGGCTGCGTGACGATCATTGCGGTCGGGATGGCAATCAACACACCCATGACGAGCAGATCCCGGAATGTGGGCGGCAGCGGACGCTCGTGCATGTACCAGGCGCACACCATCGGCACCGCGAGCTTCATGATCTCGGAAGGCTGGAAGCGCATGAAGCCGATGTCGAGCCATCGCTGCGCACCCTTGCCGACATGACCGGTGACATCGACCACGATCAGGAGCAGCACACCGACGATGTATGCGACCGGGGCGAACAGGCGCAGGTACTGCGGAGTCGCGAACTTGGCGAGGGCCAGCAGCGCCGCGACCGCGATGGCGATGTTCGCCAAATGATGCTCCACCATCTTCCAGTTTTCGCCGGAGGCGCTGTACACCACCAGAATGCCGATGCAGACGATGATGGCCAATACCCCCGTCAGCGGACCGTCGAGGCCGAGCGCACGCAAGGTCTTGCCGCCCGCGGTCAGGGTGCGCCGCGTCCGGGATGGTGAAAATTCATCGAATATCATGATCGCCCACGCAGGTTGCCGAATGCGTTGACCAGCGCCGGCCAGAGCAGCGCGCCGATGAAGGGCGCCAGCCAGCGGCTGAATGTCGTCACCGGATTGCCGGTGGCACCGTCGACCCAAAACAGCACGAACTGATATCCGGTCAGCAACAGGAAAATTGTCAGGCATTGCGATAGAACCGAGTACACCCGGATGCGCAGCCGCAGGTGCGTGGCCCACGCGCCCATCAGCGTGAGCGCCAGCGCGTGCTGACCCAGCACCACGCCATGGACGAGATCGAGGGCGAGACCGGATACGAAAGCCAGTCCAAGGCCGCCGGCGCGCGGCGACTCGATGCACCAATAGAACACCACCAGCACCAGAAAGTCCGGGCGCAGCGGTTCCAACACCGCGGGCAGCGGCAGAACCGCCAGGGCGAGGGCGACCAGCGTCGACAGCAGCATCGGAAATCGGCGGATTCGGTTGTCGTGCATCATGGCTTGGCTGCCGCCTGCTTGGGCGCCGCAGGCTTCGGCGCGGCAGGCTTCGGCGCCGCGGGGGTCGGCAGAACTTCCGCGGTTTGCGGCTTCAGCCAGACGAACATGAGTTCCCGCGAGCGCTCGAGGGCCGCGGCCGGCTTTACGTCGACGTCGGCAAGGGACTGCGCCGGATCGCGCTTGACCTCCGCAACCGTGCCGACGGGATAGCCCGCCGGAAATCCGCCCCCGAGTCCGGAGGTCACCAATAAATCGCCGGCGATGACGTCGGCGCTGGTCGGCAGATAGGGCAGCTTCAACCGGTTCATATCTCCGGTGCCGACCGCAATCGTGCGCAATCCCGTGCGGTTGATCTGAACGGGTATGGCATGTGCAGGGTCGCTGACCAGAATCACTTCGCTGGTAAGCTGCCCGACCCTCGCTACCTGGCCAAAGACGCCGCCCGAGTCCAATACCGCCTGTCCCACATAGACTCCGTCGCCCGCGCCCTTGTCGACCAGCACCCGCTCGCGGAACGCATCAAGATCCACATCCATGACATCGCCGATGACGAAGCGGTCCGTGACCCCCACGGTACTTTCCCGCAACGCGCGTAACCTTTGCGTCTCGGCCTCCAGCGCCTCGTAGCGTTGCAGCCGGAACTGCGCGATGCGCAGCTCGGCCTCGAGCTTGGCCTTGTCGGCGCGCAGCGCATCGCGGGTTGTCACGCTGTCCTTGAACCAGTTCCAGCCGTCGAACGGGCTGGCCACCGCAACCTGCACGGGGTAGGCGACGACCGACAGGACGCGGCGAATCCTGCCGAGATGGTCGTAGCGCTTGTCGACGATGATCAACCCCAGGGCCAACAGCGAATACAGGACGCAGCGGAGCAGAAGTCCCGTCGTGCGCTGGGATGTGTCGGTGTTACGAAAGGCGACCATGGGCGGAAGGATCCGATGGGGCGTGTCTCCGCGTCGCGCGCATTACTCCAGTCCGAAGATGCCCGGCCCGTGCTCCTCGGTGAGTTCGAGGATCCGGCCGCCGCCGCGCGCAACGCAGGTCAGCGGGTCGTCCGCAACCACCACGGGCAATCCGGTCTCTTCCATCAGCAATTTATCGACGTCGCGCAGCAGCGCGCCGCCGCCGGTCAGCACGATGCCGCGCTCCGCCACATCGGCGCCGAGTTCAGGCGGGGTTTGTTCCAGCGCCTGTTTGACGGCGCCGACGATGCCCTGCAAAGGCTCCTGCAGCGCTTCCAATATTTCGTTGGAGTTGAGTGTGAAACTTCGCGGCACGCCTTCCGATAAATTGCGGCCCTTGACGGAAATCTCGCGCACCGTCTGGCCGGGATAAGCCGAACCGATTTCCAGCTTGATGCGCTCCGCCGTCGCTTCACCGATCAAGATTCCGTAATTGCGCCGGACATAGTTGGTGATGGCCTCGTCGAACTTGTCGCCGCCGATGCGCACGCTGGCCGCGTAGACGATGCCGTTCAGGGAGATCACCGCCACCTCGGAGGTGCCGCCGCCGATATCGAGCACCATGGAACCGCGGGCTTCCTGCACCGGCAGGCCCGCGCCTACCGCCGCCGCCATCGGTTCCGGGACGATATCCACGCTGCGCGCGCCGGCACCCTCTGCCGACTCCTTGATGGCGCGCCGTTCCACCTGCGTGGATCCAAAGGGGACGCACACCAGCACCCTCGGGCTGGGGCTCAAGAAGCGGTTGCCGTGGACCTTCTTGATGAAGTACTGCAGCATTTTCTCCGTATAGGTGAAATCCGCAATGACCCCATCCTTCATCGGCCGAACCGCCGTGATGTGGCCCGGGGTCCGGCCCAGCATGTTTTTGGCTTCCACGCCGACGGCGACGATGATTTTGCCGCCGCGCGTCGGTTCATCTTGCACTGCGACGACCGAGGGCTCGTTGAGAACAATCCCGCGCTCGCGCACGTATATCAGGGTGTTCGCGGTGCCGAGATCGATTGAAAGGTCATTGGAGAAATAACCTCTAAGGCGTTTGAACATGTTGAATTTTTCGTAGACTTTTGGGGTTAAAAAAAGATCGGCTAATGTAACAACCGACACGACATATCACAAGACAACGTGTATCATCGCCTGGGCTTATTTTGCGTGAGTTGCTGCGCATTTTGAGCAGTCAGCCTATGAGCCTAACTCGTCAAGACGTGGAGAAAATCGCGCACCTTGCGCGACTCTCGATCACAGAGCAAGAGATGCCGGTCTATGTGACCAGCTTGTCGAGCATCGTCGATTTCGTCGACGAGTTGTCGCGGGCTGATGTCGGCAGCGTTCTGCCCATGGCGCATCCGCTCGACGGCCAGCATCAACGTCTGCGCGCCGATGAGGTGACGCAAAGCGACCATCACGCGAAATACCAACTCAACGCGCCGGCGGTGGCGGCGGGTCTGTACGTCGTGCCGCGAGTGCTCGACTAGACCGGTGCTATTCTTGAGTGATGCTGCATAACCTAAATATCGGCGAACTCGCCGACCGCCTCGCCAAAAGACAGATTTCCAGCGTCGAGCTCACCCGCCACTTTCTCGGCAGGATCGAACGGTTGAACCCTGCGCTCAACGCGTTCATCACACAGACACCGGACCGGGCGATGCAAGATGCGGAGTCGGCCGACCGCCGGCTTGCGGCGGGCGAGCGCGGCCCACTGCTGGGCATCCCCCTCATTCATAAAGATATTTTCTGCACCGAAGGTGTGCGCACCAGTTGCGGCTCGCGCATGCTCGACAACTTCGTGGCGCCCTACGATGCGAGCGTGGTGGCGCGGCTCAAGGAGGCGGGCACGGTGATGCTGGGCAAGGCCAATATGGACGAGTTCGCCATGGGCTCCTCCAACGAGACCAGCTACTACGGGCCGGTCAGGAATCCCTGGAATACGGCCAAAGTGCCCGGCGGGTCGTCGGGCGGGTCGGCGGCCGCGACCGCCGCGCGCCTGACGCCATTCGCGACCGGCACCGATACCGGAGGTTCGATCCGCCAGCCGGCGGCCTTGACCGGAGTCACGGGCGTCAAGCCGACCTATGGCCGCGTGTCGCGCTTTGGGATGATCGCCTTCGCCTCCAGCCTCGATCAGGCGGGGGTCTTCGCCCGCTCGGCGGCGGATGCGTCGTCGGTTTTGCAGGTGATGGCCGGCTTCGATCCCAAGGATTCGACCAGCGTCGACGCGCCGGTCCCGGACTACGCCGCCGTTTTGAGCGCTCCCTTGAAGGGACTGAAAATCGGCTTGCTGCGGGAATTCTTCGAGGGTCTGGAAGCGCGCAACGCGGCGCTCATCCACGACGCCTTGAAGATCTACCGAAGCCTGGGCGCGGAAACGCTCGAGGTCAGCCTGCCGCATCTGCCCCTGTCGGTGCCCACGTACTATGTGGTCGCGCCGGCCGAGTGCTCCTCGAATCTGTCCCGATTCGACGGTGTACGGTTCGGCTACCGCTGCGAGAAGCCCGCGGACCTTCTGGATCTTTACACGCGATCGCGGGGCGAGGGCTTCGGCGCCGAGGTCAAACGCCGCATCATGACCGGCACCTACGTACTGTCCGCCGGATATTTCGACGCCTACTATTTGAAGGCACAAAAGGTGCGCCGCCTGATCACCGACGATTTTCGCGCGGCGTTCGACAAGGTGGATCTCGTGATCAGCCCCACCACGCCGACACCGGCTTTCGACATCGGCGCCAAGATGCATGACCCGGTCACCATGTATCTGAACGACATCTATACCATCGGCGCGAATCTCGCGGGACTTCCCGGCGTGTCGCTGCCCTGCGGCTTCGTCGATGAGCTGCCGATGGGCCTGCAGCTGGTGGGGCCGCATTTTGCCGAGGCAAAACTCTTGAATGCCGCACACCAATTCCAGCAGGCCACCGATTGGCACCGGCGCGCGCCGCGGGGGTACGAGTGATGAGCGCCTGGGAAACGGTCATCGGCCTCGAGATTCACGCGCAACTGGCCACGAAGTCGAAGATCTTCTCGGGGTCCGCAACGGCTTATGGTGCGCCGCCTAACACGCAGGCCGATCTCGTAGACCTGGCGTATCCCGGCGTACTGCCGGTGCTGAACGCGCAAGCCGTGCAAATGGCGGTCAAATTCGGCCTGGCAATCGGCGCCGCGGTTGCGCACCGCTCCGTGTTTGCGCGCAAGAATTATTTCTATCCTGACCTGCCGAAGGGTTATCAAATCAGCCAGTACGAGCTCCCGGTGGTGGCCCGCGGCTCGCTCAAGGTGATGCTCGAGGACGGTACGGTGAAGAACATCGGCATCACGCGCGCGCATCTCGAGGAGGATGCCGGCAAATCGCTGCACGAGGGCCTCGCCAATGCCACCGGCATCGACTTGAACCGGGCCGGCACTCCGCTGCTCGAAATCGTCTCCGAACCCGACATGCGCTCGGCCAAGGAAGCGGTCGCGTACATGAAGAAAATCCACACCTTGGTCCGTTACCTTCAGATCTGCGACGGCAACATGCAGGAGGGCTCGTTCCGCTGCGACGCCAATGTTTCGGTGCGCCCCAAGGGCCGCGAAAAATTCGGCACCCGCGCCGAAATCAAAAACTTGAATTCGTTCCGCTTCGTCGAAAAGGCGATCCAATACGAAATCGCGCGCCAGATCGAGCTCATCGAAAGCGGCGGCACGGTGGTACAGGAGACCCGGCTGTACGATTCCGACAAGGATGAAACCCGCTCGATGCGCTCCAAGGAGGAAGCCAACGACTATCGGTATTTCCCGGATCCGGATCTCCTGCCGCTGGAGATCGACAGCGCATTCATCGAGGCCGTTCGCGCGACCTTGCCGGAACTGCCGGACGAAAAGGCCGCGCGTTTTGCCGGAGCATTTGCGCTCTCCGCGTACGACGCCGGCGTGCTTTCGGCGAGCCGTGAGCTCGGGGCGTATTTTGAATCGGTGGTGTCCGGACTGACTGCGAACTCGGGGTCCGCCAAGCTCGCGGCGAATTGGGTCATGGGCGAATTGTCGAGCGCGCTGAATCGCGACAATCTCGACATCGCGGATTCCCGCGTGTCGGCTGCGCAATTGACCGGCCTGCTGCTGCGCATCGCGGATGAGACGATCTCCGGCAAGATTGCCAAGGAGGTGTTCGAGGCGATGTGGTCCTCCGGACAGACCGCGGACGCCATCATCGAGGCGAAGGGTTTGCGGCAAATCACCGATTCCGGGGCCATCGAGGCGGTGATCGATGCGGTCATCGCGGCCAATCCAAAACAGCTGGCCGACTACCGGGCGGGAAAGGACAAGCTGTTCGGGTTTTTCGTCGGGCAAGTGATGAAGGCGACTTCCGGCAAGGCGAACCCCGCGCAGCTCAACGAGCTGCTCAAGACCAAGCTGGCTGGCGCCGAACATGCATGACCGCGACAGCCTGCATCGCTTCTTGTTCGAGCAGTTCCCCATTCGTGGCCACCTGGTGCACCTCGATGCGGCGTGGCGCGCCTTGATCGAACATCGCGAGTATCCACACGCGATTCGCGACACGCTGGGCGAGGCGGTGGCCGCATCACTGCTGCTGGCGGCCACGGTGAAGTTCGAGGGAGTTCTGTCGCTGCAGCTGCAGGGCGCTGGGCCGATGCATCTCTTGCTCGTGCAATGCACCAGCGGTCTCGGCGTGCGGGGTCTCGCGCGTTATCGGGACGCGGATGCGGCGGGCCTGGCAACAATCGGCGACTTGATCGGCGACGGCAATCTGACCGTGACCTTGGAGACCGACGCCGGCGCGCAGCGCTACCAAGGCATCGTCCCCATCGCGGGCGAGCGCCTGGCCGAGGTGCTGCAGGGCTACTTCGAAAATTCTGAGCAATTGCCGACGCGGCTGTGGCTGCACGCGGATGCGCAAGGCGCCTCGGGCATGCTGCTGCAGATGCTTCCCGGCGGAAGTTCGCTGGCGCCCAAGGATGCGGTCCTGGTCGAGGATGCCTGGCGGCGCGTTCAGCTGATCGGCGAAACGCTCACCGCCGGGGAGCTGCGCTCGCTGACCGATGCGGAGATCCTGCGCCGGCTGTTCAATGAAGACGATGTCCGGTTGTTCGAACCGTCGCCGGTTTACTTTCGCTGCCGATGCTCGCGCGACCGGGTCGCCGGCATGCTGCAGGGCCTGGGTGAGGCGGAAACCCGCTCGGTGCTGGCCGAGCGCGGCGAAGTCGAGGTGCGCTGCGATTTTTGCAACCGCGCCTATGTGTTCGACGCAGTCGATGTCGCGCAGTTGTTCAAGGCGGCCGACTTCCGCGACAGCGGCAGCTCAGTCCACTGAAGAGCGCCGCCAAGCAGGCGGGTTCCGCGGTATTTACCTGCATGGCTGCGGCGTTGGCACTTGCCGCGGAGCTGGCAGTGGCTGCAGCGGCCACCGGCACCGACAATGCCCCGTTCTACGCCAATTCCTTCGAGCGGCAGCCGGCGCCTGCGGCGCTGACGGCGATCGGCCGCGCATTGTTCTTCGATAGCGGGTTGTCGGCTTCCGGAAGGATTTCCTGCGCGACCTGCCACGACCCCAAGCACGCATTCGGACCGCCGAATGATCTGCCGGTACAGCGCGGCGGCGCGGATGGGCGGCGCTACGGGGTACGCGCCGTGCCATCGCTCATGTATGGGCAGAAGGTGCCGCCCTTCACCGAACATTACTTCGACGATGAGGGCGACGATAGCGTCGATCAGGGACCGGCCGGGGGACGCACCTGGGATGGTCGCGCCCAGTCGGTACACGAGCAAGCCCGTCTGCCCCTGTTCTCGCCGTTCGAGATGGCGAATGCCGACGCGGACGCCGTGGTCGCCAAAGTACGGCGCGCCGCGTACGCCGCGAAGGTGCAAGCAACCTTCGGCGAGAAGGTATTCGAGGACAAGATGCTGGCGTTCAAGGGCATCCTGTTGGCGCTCGAGACCTACCAACAAAATCCCGGCGAGTTCTATCCCTACAGCAGCAAGTACGATGCATGGCTGCGCCATGAAACGACCTTGAGCCTCGAGGAACTGCGCGGCCTGGCCGCCTTCAACGATCCTGCAAAGGGCAACTGCGCTCGCTGTCATCCGAGCGCCATGCGCAAGGGCGCGTTCCCGGAGTTCACGGACTTCGGCTATGCCGGCCTCGGCGCGCCCCGCAACCTGAAGATTCCCGCCAATGCGGATCCTGATTATTTCGATCTCGGATTATGCGGCCCGCTGCGCACCGACTTTAAGCACAAAAGCGAATATTGCGGCCTGTTCCGCACCCCGACGTTGCGCAATGCCGCGCGGCGGCGCGTGTTCTTTCACAATGGGGTGTTTCATACCCTCGAGGAGGTGGTGCGCTTCTACGCGGATCGCGACACCCAGCCGGAGATATGGTTCTCGCGCGCGCGCCCGGGCAGCGCTGTGAAATTCGATGATCTGCCGGCGCGATATGTATCCAACATGGACAGGCAGGCGCCCTTTGGCGGGACACCCGGGGGCGCTCCGGCGCTTCGCGACAACGATATCAGGGATATCGTGGCATTCTTGCGAACCCTCTCGGACGGCTATTCGCAGCGGCGATTTTAGGCGTTGGCGGCAACCGCGCGCGGTTGTGGCATGATCGGCCGATGATCAGACGCAAACAGCGCATCGCGTTTCGCGATCTCACGCAACTCAAGGGCGAGGACGCCGACACCGCGGCCAAGCAGCGCCTGGGCGGCCGCGATTTAAACCTGTTTCGGGTGATGATGCATCATCCGGAGCTCACTCGACGGTGGGTGGTGTTTGCCGGCCACGTGCTCCGAAAACAGACACTGCCGGCCCGCGAGCGCGAGCTGCTGATCCTGCGCATTGGCTGGCTGAACCAGGCCGAATACGAGTGGGCGCAGCATGTCGAGATTGCCAAGCGGAGCGGGATAACCGCCGAGGAAATCGAGCGGGTCAAGCTGGGTCCCTCCGCCGAGTGGGACCGCGAGGATGTGGTGCTGCTGCAGGCCGTCGACGATCTGTACGAGCATTCCGTCGTGTCCGATGCAACCTGGAATGCATTGTCGGCAAGGTTTTCGACCGAACAGATGATGGATTTGGTCTTCACGGTCGGCCAGTACAACCTCGTGTCCTGGGCGTTGAACAGCTTCGGCGTTCCGCTCGACGATTTTCTGCCGGGAGCTTGAGGAATGCGGCTCAAAGGCAAGTCCGGCATCGTGGTGGGCGCCGGCCAGACGCCGGGCGATACCATCGGCAACGGGCGCGCGGCGGCGGTGCTGTTTGCGCGCGAGGGCGCCAGAGTGATGCTCGTGGATCGGGATCTTAATCGCGCCGAGGAGACCGCCGGTTTGATCGCGGCGGAGGGTGGTGAGGCGCGGTGCATCGCGGGCGATTGGACGCACGCCGCGGATTGCCGGGCGTACGTGGAGGCTTGCATCAAGGCCTTCGGCCGCGTCGATTTCCTGCACAACAATGTCGGCATCGGCGCAGGCGATGGGCCGCCGGAGGCAATCAGCGAGGATGCGTACGATCGAATCATGCGGGTCAACTTGAAGGGCTGCCTGCTGTCCTGTCAGGCGGTACTGCCCCACATGCGAAGCTTGGGTTCGGGCAGCATCGTAAATATCTCCTCGATTGCCGCGGTGGCCTACGCTCCCGGGCTGACGGCCTACAAATTATCGAAGATCGGCATGAACATGCTCGGGACGCAGCTCGCGTTGAGCAATGCGAAATACGGGATTCGGGTGAACACCATCATGCCGGGCTTGATGGACACGCCAATGGCGATCGAGGGCCAGGCGAGCGCGCGAAATGTGTCCAAGGCGGAGCTGCGCGCCGCGCGCGCCAAGAGGGTGCCGCTCAACGGAAAAATGGGGACCGCCTGGGATGTGGCCCATGCCGCGCTGTTCCTGCATTCCGATGAAGCCGCTTTCATCACCGCGGTGGCACTGGCGGTGGACGGCGGACAGAGCGCCCGCAGCGGCTGATCTTTAGCCCGTTACAGCGCGGAAACGCCCGCCAGCTCCGTCAGGCTCTGGGTACGGGTCAATGCGATGAACTCTCTTATATAGGCGGCATCCGCGCCGGCGCGCGTGGTGGCTGCATACAGCTCGCAGCGCAGTCCCGAGGGTCCGATTGCGCGGGAAACCACGTAACCGCGCTCGATGTAATTGCCCACGGTCCAGGACGGAAGGGCGGCAATACCGCGGCCGCTGGCGACCAGCTGCAGTATGGCCACGGTCAACTCGGCGGTACGCCTTCTCGGGTTGACATTCGCCGGCGTCAGACAGTGCTTCATCACGTCCAGCATCTCATCGGGTACTGGATAGGTGATCAGCGTTTCGGCCGCGAAATCCGCTGCTTCGAGCCAGGGTTTGGCGGCCAAACGATGCCGCGGGCTCATCAGGGCCACGCTTTCATAGCGAAACAGCGGACTGAAGGCGATATTCGGGTGCGATTCATGGCGATCGTGGATGACGGCAAGCTCGGCCTCGCCTTGCTCGAGCAGGGGCAGCGGGTCGACCACGAAGCCGGAAATGATGTCCAATTCCACTTCAGGCCAAAGCGTCCGGTAGGCATCCATCGCAGGCATCAACCAATCGAAGCAGTTGTGGCACTGGACGGCGACTCGCAGCGGTCCGGCGTGGCCTTGGGCCAGGCGCGCCACATCCCGTCCGGCCTCGGCCATCTGCGGCAATACCAGGCGTGCCAGTGCCAGCAAGCGATTGCCGATCGCGGTGAACCGCAGCGGCCGGACGTTCTTTTCAACCAGTGCCGCCCCGTAGTGGCTTTCCAGGGCTTTTAGCTGGTGGGACAGCGCGGATTGGGTCAGGAACAGGCGTGCCGCCGCCTTTGACAGGCTGCCGCATTCGGACAAGGCCAACAAAGTCTCCAGATGCCGTATTTCCAGAGCCGTCGATGACATGAGCCTATTTCATTCCTGCTATTAGAATAATGAGTTTGAATCAAAGCCTAGGCCCTAGCATGCTTATTGTCGAGATGGTCCCCTTCGGGGGCCCTATCGGGAGCGGGTATGGCCAATCCGGCGGTTTCTTTCGAGTTCTTCCCACCCGGTGATGCGGCGATGTCGCAGCAGCTATGGCAAGCCGTATTGCGGCTCGCGCCGCTGCGGCCGAATTTTGTCTCGATCACCTACGGCGCCGATGGCTCGACTCGCACGCGCACCCACGAATTCGTGCAAAGAGTGCTGCGCGAAACCGATCTTCGGGTGGCGCCACATCTCACCTGCGTAGGCGCGTCCCGGCAGCAGGTGCTGGATATTGCCGAAGATTACTGGGCGCAGGGCGTCAGGCATCTGGTGGCGCTGCGCGGCGATCCGCCGGCAGCTTCCGCGGGCGGCGGCTATCGGCCTCACCCGCAGGGGTTTGGTTTCGCGTCGGATTTGGTTTCCGGCCTGCTGCAAATTGCGGATTTTGAAGTCTCGGTAGCGGCGTATCCCGAGGGTCATCCCGAATCCGGCGGGGTCGACGCGGATCTGGAGAATCTGCGGCGCAAGGTCGACGCCGGCGCCAATCGCGCCATCACGCAGTTTTTTTTCGAAACCGATCTATTCCTGCGCTACCGGGATCGCTGCGCCGCCTCCGGCATTCAAATCAGCATCGTGCCCGGCATTCTGCCCATCACACGCTTCCCGCAAATGCTGAGATTCGCGGCGCGCTGCGGGACCACGGTGCCCGAATGGCTGCGCTGCCGCTTCGACGGCCTGGATGATGATCCCGAGACGCGCCGGATGATCGCCGCGAACGTGGCCATCGAACAGGTACAGCGCCTGCGCGAGCACGGCGTCGATGAATTTCACTTCTATACATTGAACCGCGGCGAACTCGCCTATGCGATCTGCCACGCCCTGGGGCTGCGACCGCAGGTGCACCAAGCGCAGGTGGCTTAGATGAGCGCATCGCAGATCGATTTGCGGCGCGATGCCTTTGCGGCGCGGCTTGCGCAGCGCCTGGTGATACTCGACGGCGCCATGGGCACGATGATCCAGCGCCATCATTTGAGCGAGGAACAATTCCGCGGCGCGCGCTTCGCAGAGTGGCAGAACGACGTGCGCGGCAACAACGATTTGCTGGTGCTCACCCAGCCGCAAATCATCGCCGACATTCATCGCGGCTATCTGGCCGCCGGCTCGGATGTCATTTCCACCAACACGTTCAATTCCACCGCGGTCTCGCAGGCGGATTACGGCATGCAGTCGTTGGTCGGCGAGCTGAATCTTGAGGCCGCGCGCCTCGCGCGCCAGGTCGCGGACGAGTTTTCCGCAAAGACCGGCGTGCTGCGCTTCGTCGCCGGCGCGCTCGGCCCCACCAACCGCACGGCATCCCTGTCCCCCGACGTCAACGACCCCGGGTTTCGCAACATCAGCTTCGATGAATTGGTGGCCGCGTACTCCGAAGTGTCGCGCGCGCTGATTGCGGGCGGCGTCGACATCCTCCTGATCGAGACGGTGTTCGATACCTTGAACGCCAAGGCGGCGCTGTACGCGGTGCGCGAGGTCTTCGACGAGGTCGGCCGGGAGCTGCCCATCATCGTCTCGGGCACGATCACCGATGCCTCCGGACGCACCCTGTCCGGACAAACCACGGAAGGCTTTTGGAATTCGATCCGTCATGCCCGGCCCACGGTGGTGGGACTTAATTGCGCCCTCGGCGGCAAGCAGCTCCGGCCGTACATCGAGGAGCTGTCACGCATCGCCGACACCTACGTATGCGCCTATCCGAACGCAGGCCTGCCAAATGCCTTCGGCGAATACGATGAGACGGCGGAAGACACCGCGAACACCTTGTGCGACTTTGCGACCAGCGGATTTCTCAACATGGTGGGCGGGTGCTGCGGCACGACGCCCGAGCACATCAGAGAAACAGTGCGCGCCGTTGCCGGTGTGCCGCCGCGCATCGTGCCGCGCGTCGCTCCGGCCTGCCGATTGAGCGGGCTTGAGCCGCTGAGCATCGACGCCAACAGCCTGTTCGTCAATGTCGGCGAACGCACCAATGTCACGGGCTCGGCCCAGTTTCGCAAGCTCATCGAAGCGGGCGACTACGCCGCCGCGGTCGAGCTGGCCCGGCAGCAGGTGGCGAACGGCGCGCAGATCATCGACGTGAACATGGATGAGGGCATGCTCGACTCCCAGGCGGCCATGGTCAAGTTCCTGAGCCTCATCGCCGGCGAGCCCGACATCGCCCGCGTACCGGTCATGATCGACTCATCGAAATGGTCGGTCATAGAAGCGGGCTTGAAGTGCGTCCAGGGCAAGGGGATCGTGAATTCGATCAGCCTCAAGGAAGGCGAGGAGAAGTTCCTGGCGCAGGCGCGCAAGTGCCTGCGCTACGGCGCTGCGGTGGTGGTCATGGCGTTCGACGAGCAGGGTCAGGCCGACAGCATCGAGCGCAAGGTGGGGATCTGCGAACGCGCTTACCGCATATTGACCGAGCGCCTCAATTTCCCCCCCGAGGACATCATCTTCGACCCGAATATCTTCGCCGTGGCAACCGGTATCGAGGAGCACAATCGCTACAGCCTGGATTTCATCGAGGCGACCGCGGCCATAAAAAAGCGCATGCCTGCAGTGCATGTCAGCGGCGGCGTCAGCAACGTGTCGTTCTCGTTTCGCGGCAACCAGCCGGTGCGCGAAGCGATGCACTCGGTGTTTCTGTACCACGCGATTCGCGCTGGTTTGACCATGGGCATCGTCAACGCCGGCCAGCTGGCGATCTACGAGGATATTGGCGCAGACCTGCGCGAGCGCGTGGAAGATGTGATTCTGGCGCGGCGCGGGGACGCGACCGAGCGGCTGCTGGAAATCGCCGAACAATTCAAGGGCGGCGGCCAGGTCAAGCGCGGCGACGACCTCGAGTGGCGCAAACTGGACGTCGAACAGCGGCTGCAGCACGCACTGATCAAGGGCCTGGATGAATTCGTGCTCGAGGATACGGAAGAAGCGCGGCTCAAGGCGAAACGGCCCCTCGATGTGATCGAAGGACCCTTGATGGACGGCATGAACGTGGTCGGCGATCTGTTTGGTGCCGGCAAGATGTTTCTACCGCAGGTGGTCAAGTCGGCGCGGGTCATGAAAAAGGCCGTGTCGGTATTGGTCCCCTATATCGAGAAGGAGAAGGACGGTTCGAGCCGCTCGAACGGCAAGGTTGTGATCGCCACCGTCAAGGGCGATGTGCACGACATCGGCAAGAACATCGTCAGCGTGGTCCTGCAATGCAATAACTTCGAGGTCGTGGATCTGGGCGTCATGGCTTCCTGCGAGAAGATTCTGGACGCCGCGACCCGCGAGGGCGCCCACCTCATCGGCTTGTCGGGGCTGATCACCCCGTCGCTGGATGAAATGGTTCACGTCGCCAAGGAAATGCAGCGTCTCGGTTACACGCAGCCGCTGCTGATCGGCGGCGCCACGACGTCCCCTGCGCACACCGCGGTAAAGATCGATCCTCAATACAAGGGCGCGGTGATCTACGTCAAGGATGCGTCGCGTTCGGTCGGGGTGTGCCAGCAACTGGTGACCAAGGACACCTTCGATGCCTACGTGTCGCACATCAAAGCGGAGCATGAGCGGCGGCGCGAGCAGCACCGCAACAAGAGCGCGAAGGCACCGCAGTTGTCGCTGCCGCAGGCCAGACTCAAAAAACTCAAAATCGACTGGGCGGCATATGCGCCGCCGAAACCAACCTTCATCGGGACACGCGTGTTCGATGACTACCCGCTGCAGGAATTGGTTCCCTATATCGACTGGATGCCTTTTTTCAACGCATGGGAATTCGCCGGCAAGTTTCCCGACATCCTGAAGGATAAGGTGGTGGGCCAAGCCGCCAGCGCGTTGTATGCGGATGCGACGCAAATGCTGCAAAAATTGGTCGCGGAAAGATGGCTCGTGGCACGGGCGGTGGTCGGGTTTTTCCCCGCCAACAGCAACGGCGAGGATGACATACAGGTATTCGCCGACGAAACCCGCCAGAGCATCCTGCTTCGCCTGCATCACCTGCGCCAGCAAAAGGCAAAGCCCGTGGATCAGGCGCAGTCGTGTCTTGCGGATTTCATCGCGCCGCTCTCCAGCGGGCGCGCCGACTACATCGGAGCCTTCGCGGTCACCGCGGGAGCAGGGATCGATGAACATGTGGCGCGCTTCGAGGCCGCGCACGATGACTACAGCAGCATCATGCTCAAAGCGCTGGCGGATCGGCTGGCGGAGGCCCTCGCGGAACGCATGCATGAGCGCGTGCGCCGCGAGCTGTGGGCCTATGCTCCCGACGAGCATCTCGACGGCGCGGCTTTGATCCGCGAGGCGTACCAGGGCATACGACCCGCGCCAGGATATCCGGCCTGCCCGGAACATACCGAGAAGGCTTCCTTGTGGCGTCTGCTCGATGCCGAGCGGACGGTACGGATTCGTTTGACCGAATCGTATGCGATGTTTCCCACCGCGGCGGTCAGCGGATTTTATTTCTCGCACCCGAAGGCGCATTATTTCGGCGTCGGTAAAATCGACCGCGATCAGGCGGCCGACTATGCGCAACGCAAGGGATTAACATTGAGCGAGGCTGAACGATGGCTGGCGCCGAATCTGGGCTACGACCCTACACCTACGGAAGAGGCTGATGCCGCCTAGCGCGCGGCGTACTGCGTTCGTCACGGGGGGAACGGGATTCGTCGGACTCAACCTGGTCAAGGAGTTGATGAGTCGCGACTGGGACGTGACCGCTCTGCATCGTGCCGATTCGGACTTGACGTTTCTCAGCCGCTTTCGCCCGCGTCTCGTGGTTGGAGCGATCACCGACGCCGCGCTGGCGGACGCCATCCCCAACGGTACCGACACGCTGTTTCATGTCGCCGGCAATACCAGCATGTGGCGCAAGGGCGATGCCGAGCAGACGCGCGACAATGTCGATGGCACGCGCCATGTCGTCGAGGCGGCGCTGGCCCGCAGGGTGCGGCGCCTGGTGGTGACCTCCTCGATTTCGGCCTATGGTCCGGTGTCCGGTGAAGTCACCGAAGAGACGCCGAGCCGCGCCGCGAATTCCTTCGTCAACTATCAGCGCAGCAAGTGGCAGGCTCAGGAGATTGCGCTGGCCGCGGTCGCTCGCGGACTCGAAGTGGTGGTCATGCAGCCAGGCGCCATCATGGGACCCTATGACATCGGCACCTGGTCGCGGGTTTTCATCATGGTTCGCGACGGCAAACTGCCCGGCGTGCCCCCCGCGGAACTGACCTTTACGCACGTGCGGGAGTGCGTGGCAGCCCACATCGCGGCCGCCGACAAAGGCGAGAATGGCGGCAAGTACATTCTCGGCGGCGAAAATAAAACCATGCTGGATCTGGTCCGCGAGGTCTCCATGCTGCTTAACAAGCCCGCGCCGGACAAGGAAATATCTCCGCTGCTGCTGCGGCTCATCGCCACGGGCGGCGATTTCATGAGCAATTTCACCGGCAAGCCGCCGCCGATAACCCGGGAAATGGCCGACTCCTTCGGCAGGAAGCTCAAGGTGACCTCCGCCAAGGCGCAGCGCGAGCTGGGCTACCGCATCGTCGCGCTGAAGGACATGGTGAAGGACTGCTACGACTGGATGGCGGCGGAGAGGCGCATCTAGGGTTTCGCCGCCGCCAGGATTTCATGTGCGAGGCCGGCGTAATTGCCGTCGAAATGATGGCCGCCCTTTACCTTCACCACGATGAACCTCTTGGCGTCGAGTTTCGGGCACAGCGAATCCTTCTCGTCTTCTCCGTAGATGCACAGCACCGGCATGCCGGTGATGCGGTTGACCTCGGGCAAGGTCGAAGGTCCCGAATTGTCATCCGAGATCCAGCTGCTGACGTGAAACTCGAACAGCGCGTGTTCGGACATCCCCATGATCGCGGTCAAGGCCACGCGCGTGCGGGTTGCTGCCGGCAAACGGTTCACCGCAAAAGGCAGCACATCGGCGCCCTGCGAATAGCCGATGAGCAGCACGCTCTTTTTCCCGAAACGGGATAGGTAGTAGCGAATGATCCGGTCAGTATCCGCGGCCAGGCTGTCCGGGGTTCGAGGAGTCCAGTAATAGCGCAGGGAATCGAGCCCGACAACCGGAATGCCTTTCACGCTCAACGCCGCGGCGATGTCTTGATCCAATCCCGCCCAGCCGCCATCGCCCGACATGAGGATCGCGAATGAATCGGACGCCGCGCTGCCGGGCTGCGCCGCGACCTCGATCACCGGTAGATCGCCCAACGCAGCCGGCGGCGCTGCCAGCTGCGGCCCTAAGTTTGCAGTGGCGAGCCGGGTGAAGGCGGCGCTGAAGGCCGGCGCCCTTGAGTCTGGTTGAACCTCCGCGAGGGCCGCGCCGTGCACGTTGGCCACGAATGCGCGCACCGCGGCGGCCGGACAATGCGCATCCTGCGGGCTTTGGATGGTGACCCACGGATTGCCCAAATGTTTGATCGGCAGGAAATCCACGCCGGATCCGGGCGGGCCGGGTGTTGATGCGAGCCCTGAACCTTTGCACAGCGGCTTGTCCAATTTGAAGTTGGGACAAAAGCCCGATGTCAGAGCCGCCGCGAAGGTATCCCTCGGTGCCTGCGCCAGCACCGCGTACGCCAGGGTCGCCCCGGATGATATTCCCGCCAGCATGGGCGCAAGGTAAGTGGGGTTGTGGAAGTAAGCCTGTATGAAGTGACTTAAGTTCTCCAGGTCGCCGTCCGGGGATACGCACTGCGCTCCGTCCGCATCAAGCATCGCCTTGAGCTTCGGCAAATCAATGGCTGCCACCATGGCGCCCTGCTGCACCAGTGCAAGTGCCATGGCCTGCGCCGTGGCGTTCCAGCCCTCATCGGGGGAAATGAACAGCACGACACTCGTTGCAGCCTGTGTCGGCGTGTAAACGACGACATCCTTGAAGCGGCCGTGATTCAGGTGCGTGGCATTGGCGGCGACTCCGGCGTGCGCGGGCGCCGCGGTTTGCCCGGGGGCTTGCGCGGCCGCGCCGCCGCTGATCAGCGCCGTCGCGGTCAGGACCTGCGCCACGGCGCGCAGATCTAAGCGGAGTTTCATCGGTTGTTCACACTTCTTGAGCAGAATGAGAGGGTCAAATGAAAGCAATCGATCTGGTCTACATCAACGCGGGGGGAGGGCATCGTTCCGCCGCGGCTGCCCTCGAAATGGCAATTCGCGAGCAGGCCAGAGGCTGGGACGTCCGACTGGTCAATCTGTTCGAAGTCCTCGATCCGCAGGATATGTTTCGCCGAACCACCGGTGTAAAGCCGGAGCACTATTATAACGTGCGCCTGGCGCGCGGTTGGACTTTAGGTCTGGCGCAGGAACTGCGCATCCTGCAGGCGCTGATCCGTTTGAGCCACAAATCGCTGATCGGCCAATTGCGCCGCCACTGGCAACGAACCCAGCCGGACCTGGTGGTCTCGCTGGTGCCGAACTTCAACCGTGCGATGTATCAAGCCTTGGGTTTAGCCCGGCCGCACGCGCCGTATGCGACCGTCATGACCGACTTCGCGGATTTTCCGCCGCATTTTTGGATAGAACCACATCAAGCGCAACATCTGATCTGCGGCACGCCGCGCGCGGTGTCACAAGCGCGCGCCGCCGGCTACGACGATGCGCATGTTCATGAGACCTCGGGCATGATCATCAGTCCGGATTTCTATCGCAGTCTCATCCTGGATCGGCGCGCCGAAATGCAAAAACTGCAGCTCGATCCGGATCGCCCCACCGGCATGGTGATGTTCGGCGGCCATGGCTCGCGGGTCATGCGCGCAATCGCCAAGCGCCTCGACGATACCCAGCTCATCCTGGCCTGCGGCCACAATGCGCTGCTCGCCGAAAAGCTGCGGGACTTGAGGTCGGTGGCGCCGCGTGTGGTGGTCGGTTTCACCTCGCAGATCCGTCACTACATGCGCTTGAGCGACTTCTTCGTCGGCAAACCAGGTCCCGGCAGCATCAGCGAGGCCGTGCACCAGGGCCTGCCCGTCATCGTGGCGCGCAATGCGTGGACCATGCCGCAGGAGCGCTACAACACCGAATGGGTCGAGGAGAACGGCGTCGGCGTGGTGCTGGATTCTTTCAAGGCCATTCGCGGCGGCGTTGCGCAGGTGGCGGATGGCATCGAGGCGTTTCGCGCCAACGTGCGGCGCATCCACAATCGCGCGGTCTTCGAGATACCGGAGATCCTCGAGCGCATTCTAGCGGCGCCGGTTCGGGTAGGCGTCAATCTCGCCAAGCATTTCCGCGCCGCCGAGCGCCTGCATCTGCACTAGAATCGCGTCGCGCCGCCGCTGCACGTAGGCCGAGGGCAGCGCGGCGGAAAACAGCTTTGGATTCGGCAATACCGCCGCCAGCAGCGCCGCATCATCGCGCGTGAGCCGCGCTGCCGGAATGTGAAAGAAGCGTTGCGCGGCGGCCTCGGCGCCATAGGTGCCGTAGCCGAATTCCGCCGCATTCAGGTAGATCTCCAGAATCCGCCGCTTGGGCCAGCAGGCCTCGATCAGCAGGGTGAAATAGGCCTCCAGCCCCTTGCGTAAATAGCTCCGGCCGGACCACAGGAAAAGATTCTTCGCTACCTGCTGACTGATGGTGCTGGCACCGTGCACGCGGTGACTGTGCTGATTCAGTTCGTAGGCCTTTTCGATGGCCTCCACGTCGAATCCCCAGTGCTCGGGAAATTTCTGATCCTCCGAGGCGATGACCGCCAGCGGCAGGTTCGGCGATATCCTGTTCAAATCCACCCAACGATGGCGCATGACGTAGCTCGAGTCGCCCCTCGTCCAGGCGTCGATCTGCACCTCCGCCATGTACGCGGTGAACGGCGGGTCGATCCAACGCAGCAGCAGGACGCACAAGACGCTGGCCGCGGCGCACGTCATGACCAGCGCCAGCACCCAACGGACGAGCCGGCTGAGCAATGAGCGCTTGTGGGCCACCTAGGTTCAGGCAGGAACCTGCCGCACGCTCTTCATGATCACCGCGTCGACCGGGACGTCGTCGAATCCGCGCTTGCGGCCGGTTTCAACCGCCGCGATCTTGTCGATGACCTCCATTCCCTGCGTCACGCGCGCAAATACCGCATAGCCGAAGTTGCCGCGCGAATGATCGAGGAAATCGTTGTCCTTCAAATTCACGAAGAACTGCGAAGTGGCGCTGTTGATGTCATTGGTGCGCGCCATCGACAGCGTGCCGCGCGAATTCTTCAGGCCGTTGTCGGCCTCGTTCTTGATCGGCGGTTTGGTGCGCTTCTGGCTCATGTCTTCGGTGAAGCCGCCGCCCTGGATGACGAATCCCGGCACGATGCGATGAAAAATAGTGCCATCGAAGAATCCGTCTTCGATGTAGCGCTTGAAGTTCGCGACCGACTCGGGGGCCTCTTTATCGTAGAACTCGATCGTGAAATCGCCGAGGGTGGTTTCGAAGCGGATCATTGGCTTTCCTAGTGTGGTGTATGAATGGTTGCGAGCGTAACGCGGGATTTGCCGAAAGTATCGGGGTAGGTGCGAGGCGCTGCGAAGCCGCGCCGCTCAAGAAGGCGGGCGACCTCGAGCGCCTGCGCGGCGCCATGTTCCACTGCCAGCCAGCCGCGCGGACGCAGATACAGCGGCGCCGCCGCGATGATTGCCGTCAGCGCCTCGAGTCCCGTCGGGCCGGCGTGCAGCGCGATGCCGGGTTCGGCGGCGAGAGTCGCGAGGGCCGGGTCCGCGGTGGCGATATAAGGCGGGTTGGCGACGATCAAATCGAAGCGCTCACCCGGCACGGCGTCGAACCAATACCCTAAGCGCCATTGCACGCGCGCCAGTTCGAGTTTGCGGGAGTTGCGGGCGGCAACCTCCAGCGCCTGCGGCGAAATATCGACGCCGGTGACCTGCCATCGCGGGCGCTCCGCGGCGATGGCCAGCGCGATGGCGCCGCTGCCCGTGCCCAGATCCAGAACCGCGCATGGCTCGTCGGCGGATTTGAGCTCCAACGCACGTTCGATCAGGGATTCGGTTTCGGGGCGGGGGACCAGCACGGCGGGCGTCACGTCGAGCGTCAAGGACCAGAACTCGCGGCTGCCGGTAAGATATGCGACCGGCACGCCGTGCGCACGCTGGGCGATCAATTCCTCATAGGCGCGTGCGTATTGCGCCGCGACCGCTTCATCGTCGCGCGCGATCAGCGCCGAGCGCGGCAGACCCAGAACCTTTCCCAGCAGCAATTCCGCGTCGAGGCGCGGAGAGTCGCTGTGCGGGGCGAGCGCGCGCGCGCCGGCTGCGACAGATTCGGCGATGCTGGTCACGGCGTTCATTCCACCTGGTGCGCCAGCTCTTCCGCCTGGTGTTCCTGGTTGAGCGCGCGTATCAGCTCGTCGAGATTGCCGTTCATGACCTCGTCGAGCTTGTACAGGGTGAGATTGATGCGGTGATCCGTGACCCGGCCCTGCGGAAAATTGTAGGTGCGTATGCGCTCCGAACGATCGCCGGAACCGACCTGCAGTTTGCGCGACTGCGCTTGCGCGCTCTGTTGCTTTTCGCGTTCGGCGGCCAGCAGCCTCGCCTTGAGCAGCGACAGCGCCCGGGAGCGGTTCTTGTGCTGCGAGCGCTCGTCCTGGCATTCCACCACGATGCCGCTCGGCAAATGCGTGATGCGGATGGCCGAGTCGGTCTTGTTCACATGCTGGCCGCCGGCCCCGGAGGAGCGGTAGGTATCGATACGAAGGTCCGCGGGATTCAGGTCGACCGCCTCCACTTCCTCCAGTTCAGGCAGGATCGCCACCGTGCAAGCCGACGTATGAATTCTTCCCTGCGCCTCCGTAGCGGGCACGCGCTGCACCCGATGGGTGCCGGATTCGAATTTCAGCAGTGAAAATGCGCCACGGCCGATTATCCGGCTGATGATTTCCTTGTACCCGCCGTGCTCACCGGGGCTTTCGCTCAATATTTCGACCGACCAACCCTTGGACTCGGCATAGCGGGCGTACATGCGGAACAAATCGCCTGCAAACAATGCCGCCTCATCGCCGCCGGTTCCGGCGCGAACTTCAAGGAAGATATTACTGTCATCATGCGGATCCTTCGGAACCAGCAGGCGCTGCAATTCGAGCTCTTCACCCAGGATGCGGGGATTGAGCTCCGCAAGCTCCTCCTCGCCCATGCCCTTGGTGTCAGGATCGGCATCCTCGGCCAATTCCTGCGCAATTGCCGCATCGCCCTCGAGCGCCACGAAGCGGCGGTAGCGCTCGACCAGGGGTCCCAGGCGCGCATATTCCATGGACAAGTCGCGGAATTGGTTTTGACGCCCGATGACGCCGGCGTCGGACAAGAGGCGGCTGATCTCCTCGAAGCGCTCGTCAAGTTTTTCCAGCTTGCGCCGGATGGAATCTTTCATGGCCGCGAATTATAGCGGCCATTATCTCAATGCGAATCGCGTTCTTCGGTCAAAAGCCTGGTCACGGCCTCGGCGAGCGCCAAATCGGCGGATTCCGAGGCCTGGCGCAGGGCCTGCGTCGGGGCATGCAGCAGGCGGTTCGTCAGGGTGGCGGCGAGAAACTCGATGACCTCGTCGCCGGATTTGCCGGCGGCCAGCATGCGTCGCGCCTGTTCCACGGACTGCTTACGAATCCCGTCGGCGTTCTGGCGCAGTGCGCGAATGGCCGGACCCGCGTCATGCGCGCGCGCTTCCGCCAGATATTTCGCCACCTCCTCGTTGATGACGAGCCGCGCCCCGCCCGCAGCATGTTCGCGCTGCTGTCGATTTTCGTCCACCAACTGTTGCAGGTCGTCGATGGAAAAAAGGTAGACATCCTCCAAATCCGCGACTTGCGGGTCGATGTCGCGCGGCACCGCCATATCGACCATGAAGATCGGCCGGCGGCGGCGGGCCCGAATCGCGGCCTCCACCGCCCGTTTTTCGATGATGGGAGCGGCGCTCGCGGTACAGCTGATGACGATATCCGCGTCGGTCAGTTCCTTGTCCAGGTCCGCCAGTCCGACGGCGTGCGCATTGAGCTGCGCCGCGAGATTCTGCGCCCTGCCCAGAGTGCGGTTGGCGATGACCATGCGCTTGACGCCCGCACTCGCGAAATGCCGGGCAATCAGCGCGTTCATCTCCCCGGCGCCGACCAACAAGGCGTTATGCACGCTGAGATCCGAGTACACGCGCCGCGCCAGGGCGACAGTCGCGGAGGCGAGCGACACCGCATTGGCGCCGATGCGGGTTTCGGAGCGCACGCGCTTGGCGGCCGAAAATGCCGCCTGGAATAGTCTGTTGAGCGTCGGCCCGGTGCTGCCGGCTTCCTGCGCCACGCGGTACGCGTCCTTGAGCTGTCCCAAGATCTGGGCCTCGCCGAGCACCATCGAATCGAGCCCCGAAGCGACGCTGAAGGCATGCTCGACGGCTCGCGATTCCTGATGGAGGTAGAGACTGGAGGCAAGGTCGAGATTGTTGCCGTGGTGGCGCTCCAGCCATGAAGACAGGTCGGCACCGCTGGCACTGCCGGCCCAGTACAGTTCGGTGCGGTTGCACGTCGATAGAATCACCACTTCGGCGACGCCGCTTTCCTGACGCAGCGTGCGCAAAGCGGCGACCAGCCGATCCTCGGCGAACGCAATTTTCTCGCGCAGCGCAACCGGTGCGGTTTTATGGTTGATACCGAGGATGTTGAATGCCATGGACGCGCTTTGAGATCAAACCTTTACGATTCTGGTGGATGACAAGCCGGGAGATCAAGGATGAATCCGCGGCATCAGTGTATTCATTTCGCTATAGTGCGGCCGTGTTCTCGCTTTCAATCCTCACCAGAGCCTCATTGGGGCTTGTTCTGCTTGCTTGCAGCGCCTGTGCAGGCGCCGGACACAAGGCCGATGACAGGCCGGCGCCGCAGGCATTTTATACCGTCACGGGCGAGATGGCCCTGGCGCGCGGCGAGCCGCGCGTCGCCGCACTCCAATATGCGGCCGCCGCCGCGACCGAGACCGATCCAGTATTGTTGAAACGCGCGGCCGACGTCACCGCCGAGACTCTGCAGCCCACGTTGACGGCGGCGGTTGCAGCCCGCTGGATCCATGTCGATCCCAAATCGCTGGACGCAAGGCGCGCCGCGGCCCGGGCCGCGCTGACGCTTTTCAAGATCGAGGAGTCTGCGGCGCACTACCGTTTCATCCTGCTCAACTCGCCGGCGGGCACGGATGCAGTCTTCGCCGATCTGGAAGTCGACCTGGGCGCCGATGACAACGTCTTCGGCGCGCGGCAGGTGGCGGACCGGCTGGCGGCGTTGTTTCCGGCGTCGCCGGCCGCACTGCGAATACAGGGACTGACCGCCTTGCGCGCGGATGATCCGGCCGCGGCGGTGAAGAGCCTGCAGGGCGCAATGGCGATCGAAGCCGGCGCGGATGAAGCCGCGGGGCAAGCGCGCCGGGACCTGGCGCAAACCCTGGCGCGCGCGCAAATCATGGCAGGCGACGTGGATAAACCGCTGGAATCCGCGCAGGCGCAGCTCAAGACCGATGCAACCACGGCCAATCGCATCGATTTTGCGGTGCTGCTGATGACGGCGCAGCGTTATGAGCGCGCAAGCGAACAACTGGAAATCCTGGCGCGCGATCCCGATGCCAAACCGATGGCGCTGCGCCTGATGGGTTTGCTCGAGTTTGAGCAGGGCCATCTCGATGTGGCGGCAGCGAAATTCAGGCAGATGCTGCGAACCGGAAAGTACCAGGATGACGGGTTCTACTATCTGGGTGTGATTGCGGATCGCCACGACGATCCGGAGCGCGCGCTGCGCTGGTACGCGCAGGTGCAAAGCGGTGAAAACGTGGTGCCCGCCCTGCTGCGCGCCGCCGTGCTGCTGCAAAAAAACGGCGCCCCGAGTGCCGCCGATGAATTGTTCGACCGGCTCATCGAGGACGAGCCGCAGCGTGCACCGGAAGTTCTCACCGCCCGTGCCCGCATGTACGCGCGCTCCAGCGACGTGCCAAAGGCGATGGACGTGCTGTCCAATGGCCTGCTGCAGTACCCCGACAGCGTGGAATTGCGCTATGCCGCGGCCTCGGTGTACGAGGAGCAGGGACACACCAAGGCGGCTTTGCGTGAATTGACGCAGGTATTGAAGGCGCGGCCGAATGATCCTGCGGCGTTGAATGCGCTGGGTTTTACGCTGGCCGATCACGCGAAGCAGCTCTCGAGGGCGCGCAAGCTCATCGAACGGGCCTACTCGGCGGCGCCGAGAAATGCGGCGATTCTCGACAGCCTGGGCTGGGTGCTGTACCGGCAGGGGCGCACTGCCGAGGCATTGCCGTATCTGACGGCGGCTTTTGCGGATGACCACGACGGCGACATCGCAGCCCATCTTGGGGAAGTGCTGTGGCGACTGGGCAAGCCGGACGAAGCAAAGCGAATCTGGGCGGAAGCAAGCGCCTTTGACGCCGACAATCAGCTGCTGAAATCAACGCGCCAGCGCCTGAATCCGACCAACTGACATGCGGCGCATTGCGTTGATCTTGATTTGCGGTGCGGCGCTGCCGGCCTGCGTGACCAATCGGCCCACTGCGCCGGCGCTGCAGTGGGAGCAGCGGGTCGGCGAGTTGCAGCATGCTGGATCGTGGCAACTCGACGGCCGCGCCGCCGTTGCCCAGGGAGCGCAGGGGTGGCAGGCGAGCTTGAATTGGCGCCAAGCCGACCGGTACGCGGACGTACATCTTTCTGGGCCGTTCGGCATCGGCGCGCTTGAGATCAAACAGGAACCCGGCGGATTGTCCTTGAACGGCGCGCCGCCCAATGACGCGATGTTATCGCAACTTCAGGAGCGGCTGGGATTCGCATTGCCGCTCGACAATTTAAGATTCTGGCTGCTCGGCGTACCCGATCCCGATACGCCATTCGCGCTCACCCGCAATCCTCAAGACCGCGCCCTGCATGTGAGCCAGGATGGCTGGAGCGTCGCGTATGACCGCTACATGGGGGTGGCGGGCGACTTGCTGCCGGCGCGGCTGACTTTGAGCCGCGACGACGTCCGGGTGCGCATCGTCATCGATCATTGGGATTGGCACCCATGAGCGCCATCAAGGCAGACCCATGGCCAGCGCCCGCGAAGCTCAATCTGTTTCTGCACGTGTTGGGGCGGAGGCCCGACGGCTATCACGAATTGCAAACCTGTTTTCAGTTCGTTGATTTATGCGACGAGATTAGTATCGAACTGCGGCCAGACGGGCAGATCCGGCGCACGGTGGAGATCGCCGGCATCCCTTCGAGTGCCGATCTTTGCATTCGCGCAGCCGCTGGGCTCAAAGAGGCATCGGCCTGTCCGCTCGGGGCGGATATCGGTGTGCTGAAGCGCATCCCGGTCGGCGGCGGTTTGGGGGGCGGGAGTTCCGATGCCGCCACCTGCTTGGTGGCGCTCAATCATTTATGGGGACTTAACTGGCCGGCGGAAAAACTCGCGGCGCTGGGGCTCAAACTGGGGGCGGATGTGCCGGTATTCGTCCACGGCCGCGCCGCGTGGGCGGAAGGGGTGGGGGAACGCCTGACGCCATTGTATCCGCCGCTGGCGCCCGCGGAGACTAACTATTTGATTTTAAAGCCAAATGTCTCGGTGAGCACCGCGGAAGTATTTCAAGATCCTGAATTGACAAGGAATTCTCCGCCCATCACAATTCACGGTTTCCTGGCGTCCGGTGGAAGGAACGATTGCTTGGGCGTGGTGCGGCGACGGTACCCTGAGGTCGCACATGCGCTCGACTGGCTGTCGCTCTTTGGCTCTGCGCGCCTGACCGGCACTGGCGGCTGTGTTTTTTTGGCCTGTGAGACTTTGGATCGCGGGCGTGAAATTTTGCGAAAGATGCCGAAGGCTTTTTCAGGATTCATGGCTCGCGGACTGAACGACTCGCCCTTGCTTGAAAGATTGCGGACTTGAGCGAAAGCGGGTTCGTCGATTGTAGTTTTCCAAGTTGGGGTGTCGCCAAGCGGTAAGGCAGCGGGTTTTGATCCCGCCATACGGAGGTTCGAATCCTTCCACCCCAGCCAATTTGAGCAAGGTCGATGTCGCAAAATAATGGTTTCAGTTCACCGTCGATCGCCGTGTTCACCGGCAATGCAAATCCTGCGCTGGCGCAGGAGATCACCCGGAATTTGCGCCTGCCGCTGGGGCGCGCCGATGTCGATCGATTCAGCGACGGCGAGGTCAGCGTCGAACTGCGCGAGAACGTGCGCGGGCGCGACGTCTTCATCCTGCAGCCGACGCATCCGCCGGCAGAGAATTTGATGGAGCTTCTGATGATGGCAGACGCCTGCCGGCGGGCATCGGCGAAGCGGGTCACGGCGGTGGTTCCCTATTTCGGCTATGCGCGGCAGGATCGGCGGCCGCGCGCCACGCGCGTCGCAATCACCGCCAAGCTGGTGGCCAACATGATTGCGCGAGCCGGGGTCGATCGATTACTGACGGTCGATCTGCACGCGGATCAGATCCAGGGTTTTTTCGATATTCCGGTGGACAATGTGTACGCATCGCCGGTGCTGCTCGGCGAAGTGTGGAAGCAGAAGTACGAGAAGATGATCGTGGTGTCGCCGGATGTGGGCGGCGTGGTGCGCGCACGGGCGCTGGCAAAGCGCCTGGACGATGCGGATCTTGCCATCATCGATAAACGCCGGCCGCGGCCGAACGAATCGAAGGTAATGAACGTCATCGGCGAAGTCGAGGGCAAGACCTGCGTGTTGGTCGATGACATGGTGGATACGGCGGGCACATTGTGTCAGGCCGCGCGGGCGCTGAAGGATGAGGGCGCGCTCAAGGTGGTGGCCTACATTACGCATGCCGTACTGTCGGGTCAGGCGATTGAGCGCATTTCCACCTCGGTATTGGATGCATTGGTGGTCACCGACACCATACCGCTGTCGGAGGCCGGGCTGGCTTGTTCGCGGATTCGGCAGTTGAGCGTCGCCGGACTCCTGGCCGAAACCATACGCCGCATCAGCGATGAAGAGTCGGTGAGCTCGCTGTACATAGATTAGGTCGGCGCCTTCGCAAGGTCGCATGCGGGGGCGTCGTGTTCGTGATGTAACTGGAGAAGATTATGAAGACCTCTTTTGAACTCGTTGCCGAGTTCCGCGAAACGCAAGGCAAAGGTGCGAGCCGCCGCCTGCGTCACGACGGAAAGGTTCCGGCAATACTCTACGGCGGGCATCTCGCCGCGCGTACGCTGACGTTGAATCACCAGAAGCTCTTGATCATGCTCGAGAACGAGCGCTTCTACTCGACCATCCTCAATCTGAAGGTCGGAGAGCAGACGCAGGCGGCGATCTTGAAGGATGTGCAGCGCCATCCGTTCAAGAACGCCATCGTGCACGTCGACTTCCAACGCGTCGAAGAGAACGAGAAGATCCGCATCAGCATTCCACTGCACTTCAGCGGCGCGGCCATAGCGCCGGGCGTCAAGTCGCAGGGCGGCATCGTCTCGCATATGCGCAACGAGGTGGAAGTCTCCTGTCTGCCGAAGGATTTGCCGGAATTCATCGAGGTCGACATCTCCGGGCTGTCGCTCAACGAGAGCATCCATCTTTCGCAATTGAAGATTCCTCCGGACGTGGTGCTCGTGGAACTGGCGAAGGAAGATGCGGCGGTCGTGGCGATTCACAGCCCGCGCGCCGAAGAACCCGAGCCCACCGCGGCGGAGGCTGCACCGGCGGCCGAGGGCGCGGCGGCGGCACCGGCGGCGGGAGCTGCGGCGGCAGCGGCACCGGCGGCCGGCGCGGATGCAGCGAAGGCTGCGGCTCCGGCGAAGAAGGAAGAAGCCAAGAAGGAACCGGCGAAGAAAGACGCGAAAAAATAAGCTTCTTATCTCGTGTGCAGCAGGGCCGTCGGTTGACGGCCCTTGCTTTTTGTAAGGTCTGGGTGAGTGCGTCCGATGGCGGGTTTAGCGTTGCGCATAATCGTAGGTCTGGGCAATCCAGGCCCGGAACATCAGGTGACCCGCCACAACGCGGGTTTCTGGTTTGTGGACCTGCTTGCGCGCCGTCATGGCGGAGAATTTCGCGACTACCGGAAATTTTCGGGCGAAACCGCGAAGATCAACATCGGCGGCGTGGATCTCACACTCTTGAAGCCGACCACGTACATGAATCGCAGCGGCTTGTCGATACGGCAGTTGGGCGATTTCTTCAAGATCCCGCCGGAGGAAATCCTGGTGGCGCACGATGAACTTGATTTGCCGGTGGGGACCGTGCGTTTGAAGCAAGGCGGCGGTCACGGCGGCCACAATGGTTTGCGCGACACGATCGCGCACATCGGAGAGAATTTCTGGCGTCTGCGCATCGGCATCGGCCATCCAGGCAAGAATGCCGACGTGATCGACTATGTGTTGACGCGCGCGCCGCGCACCGAAGAGGATCTTGTTTTGGAATCTGTAAGCACAGCCGCCGATTGCATGCCGCTGCTGCTCGAACAGGGCGCGGAACGCGCCATGACCCGGCTGCACAGCCGCGCCGGAAAAGTCTGATGCCGATCCGCTGCGGAATCGTCGGGCTGCCGAATGTCGGCAAATCCACCCTCTTCAACGCGTTGACGCGCGCGCAAATCGCGGCGGAGAACTATCCGTTTTGCACCATTGACCCGAATGTCGGCGTCGTGCCGGTGCCGGATCCGCGGCTCGAACGCTTGAGCGCCATCGTGCATCCGGAGCGCATTCTGCCCACCACGGTGGAATTCGTCGACATCGCGGGGTTGGTGGCGGGAGCCTCGAAAGGCGAAGGCCTGGGCAACAAGTTCCTGGCGCACATTCGCGAGGTCGATGCCATCGCGCATGTCGTGCGCTGCTTCGAAAACACGGACATCATCCATGTTGCCGGCAAGATCGATCCGGCGAGCGATATCGAAGTCATCAACACGGAATTGGCGCTGGCTGATCTCGACAGCGTCGAGCGCGCATACCAAAAGGCGCTGAAGGCTGCAAAGGCGGCGGACAAGGATGCCGTCAAAATGCGCGACCTGCTGGAGAAGGTGCGGGCTCAGTTGAACCTTGCAAAGGCGGTTCGGCTGCTGAAGCTCGATGCCAACGAGCATGCGCTGCTGCGCGATTTGCATTTGTTGACCGACAAGCCGGTGATGTACGTTGCGAACGTCGATGAAGGCGGGTTTATCGGGAATCCTTTTCTTGATCGCGTGCGCGCCATTGCCGCGGCCGAAGGCGCCATCGTGGTGCCGATCTGCGCGGCGATCGAAGCCGAGATTGCGCAACTCGAGGAGGCCGATCGCGCGGAGTTCCTGGCGGAACTCAAGCTGGATGAGCCGGGCCTCAACCGGGTGATCCGCGGCGGTTATTCGCTGCTCGGACTGCAGACTTATTTCACGGCCGGCCCGAAGGAGGTCCGCGCATGGACGGTGCACGCAGGAGCCACCGCGCCGCAGGCCGCCGGGGTTATTCACACGGATTTCGAACGCGGCTTCATTCGCGCGGAAGTGATTGCCTACGAAGATTTCATCCGCTACAAGGGCGAGGCCGGTGCCAAGGAAGCGGGCAAGCTGCGATTGGAGGGCAAGGAGTACATTGTCAAGGAAGGCGATGTGATGCACTTTAGGTTCAACGTTTAGGAGCGCTATTGCAACGCGTATCGGCCATGCCTTGACAGGCGCAAGCCGCGCTGCGCAGAATCCGCCGCTCTTTTTTAGGGTTCGCCGATGGTGAGGTAGCTCAGCTGGTTAGAGCGTGGCACTCATAATGCCGAGGTCGAGGGTTCGAGTCCCTCTCTCACCACCAAAATCAATGACTTGCGAGTGATTTTCTGGCAGGGCTTTTTACTGTGCCGGTTTTTGTGCGAGGTTTTAGCTTAATTTTGGCTGCCGCCCGCGCCAAATGATGCGGCGCGAAATGCGAGTACCGCAGCACCATCGAGAAGCTGCGCCAGCCTCCCAAGAGCATGAGCTCGTGCAGGCTCACGCCGCTTTGAACCGCCCATGACGCCCACGTGTGCCGGAGATCGTGCCAGCGGAGCGGCTCGACCTTGGCCGCCTTGACGGCGTTCTGAAAAGCGAGCGTGTTGCAGTCATCAATGCGCTCGCCGCGCCATTGGAAAACGTAATCGCCGTTTCTCGGCAGCGCGTTTAAGACCTGGATGGCCTCAGCGGTCAGCGGAATGCCGAGCGAGTGCCCCGCCTTCATTTCACTGCTCGACACCCAGGCGCGTTTCTTAACGAGATCCACCTGCTGCCAGGTGAGTGACAGCATCGCGCGCATCCTAAGCCCCGTGAGCACAGCGAACCGTGCGGTGGCCTTCATATGATCAGGCAGCTCGCGCTCGAGACGCGCGAACTCTGCGCGCGTGAGCCAGCGCGGCTCACCCACGGCCGGCCGATACATCCGCACCTTCGGCGCGGAGTCGAGAACCTCCCATTCGTTCACGCACTTATTCAAAATGGCGCGCAGCAGCGCCATGTGTCGATCCGCGGTTGCTTCGCTGGTCTCGGCGGCCTTCAGTGCGCGCAGCTCCTGGACGACTTCGCGCGTGATGGCTTGCACATCGTAGTCCTTAAGATGCTCTTCGAACCAAGCGAGGATCGACTCGTCTCGAGCTTTCGAGCGCTTGCGCGTCTCGGAGAGCCAGCGCTTGGCCGCATCGGTCCAAAGATACGCCGGCCGCTCTCCGAGGCGAGCCTGCCGCCACGCCCGCGTTCGCGCTAAGGTTTCAAATTCTTCCGCTTCGCGGCGATTTCCCGTGCCAGTCGAGAGGCGGACCTCGCTGCCGTTGAGTTGGAATCGGGTCCACCAATGCGGGGTGTCGGGGCGGCGATAGAGGGACATGCGGACTTGCTCGATTTCAAATAGCTAAGCAATTCGTCTTGCAGGAACACCCAGGTTTTGCCTGGCTTGTACGCGCTCAACTTGCCCGCGGCCGCGCGTTTGCGCAGCGTCGAAGGCGCCATGTGAAGGAAACGCGCGGCATCCTCAAGACCAATTGTCGCGACAACATCGACCACGTGCAACCTTGTGGTTCCGGTCGTTTAGGGGCGAGTCATCACGCGTTAGGAATTATTGCAGAGGTGCGCAATAAATCCAGGGGGAGTTTCGCGGAAAATTAAGTGAAACTCGCGCAAGCATTGATGTCTGACGCCGCGCCGGTGACAAATGGTTACCGATTCGCGGGTCGATAAGA
>Ga0210409_10001246_pt1 | contig 34238 bp, 40 predicted proteins | sample IncBWH17MmetaG_FD_161649 | JGI IMG/M metagenome (GOLD analysis project Ga0210409, IMG submission 161649) | Forest soil microbial communities from Barre Woods Harvard Forest LTER site, Petersham, Massachusetts, United States - Inc-BW-H-17-M | ecosystem: Environmental > Terrestrial > Soil >... | reverse complement strand
GGTGGCTGGTCCTTGATGGGGATTGGCGCCACGCAGCCCGTGAGTAAGCTGACCACCCCCAGCACCACGAGGCGCAATACCGCGGTCGATGCTCTCGGGAAATTGACGCGCAGACAGCTCATGGCTTGACCCCCTTTTATTTAGGAATCTTCGGACTAGCTTAGACCCCACCGTGGACTTTGCTGGCGCCGAGGCAGGGGCTCCGGAGTGGCACCGCCGCCCCCCACTGACGGTTGTCTGTGCGATCTACTGAGGGCAATCGCGGAAGCGCAAGGTCGCTCCAAGATCTCCGGCCTGGGGTAGGCGTACCCGCCTTGTTGCAGTACTCGATCCAGCTCCTGGCACCGCACCGGAGACTCACCCCAGTGATTAAGCACCGAAGGAGTACCGACTCCCGGTGTAGGATCTGATGAAAGTGTTCGGCATCTCTCTTTGCACCATATCGATGAATACCTCCCCGGTGCAGTGCATCGGGATGATGTAGTCGGGATTGATCTCCTTCAACGCCGCCAGCGTTTCACGCACGTACTCTTCCTTATGGGGTGCCAAGTGAAATCCGCCCACTACCGCGTGCACTTTCTTGATGCCGGAAATATCCACGGCGCGCTTCACTGAGTTCACCACACCGCGATGACTGCAGGAGGTCAGCACGACCAGGCCACGCCCCTTGACGTTGAAACATGTCGCCAGTTCATGCGCAAAATCGTCCGGGATCACGGTCGCCGTGCGCTTGTTCTCCGACAGCTTGTCGGCGTAGCAGCCAACCCCATCGTGGATGCCGACGGTCATGCGCGTGGGCGACAGCACCTTCTCGAATGTGGTCACCGGAATCTGCCCGGTGGTGAACGCGTGACCACCAAGCACAGCAGGCGCTTCTGCGAACACAACCTTCAGCCTGGCATCGGCCAGCGCCTTGCGGTCCAGGTAACCGAAGTTCTGCGGCGTACCGATGGTCAACTCTCGAGTGCAAAAGCACTCCTCGCCGCCCAGGTACAACGGAAGATCGGGCCTGAGCTTGTCACGGTTCGCTCTCAAGAACCCGACTAACCCGCCAAAATGGTCGTAATGCCCATGGCTCAGGACCAGCACATCGATGTCTTCGGGCGCTATCCTTAGCATGGCCAGATTGTTGTTCAGGGTCTCTGGCGTGAAGCCGAAGTCGATCAACATGTGGCGAGTCTCATCACCGCGCCGCGATTCCACATGCATTGAAAGCCCGAACTCGCCGAGCAGTGATTTTCCCGCCGGGGGCAGGCCAAAGCGTTGGATGTCGACCTCTCCGAACTTTACGTTGGGCGCGATGGCTAGTTGATAGCTATCGGTGACTACACGCACCGCCAGACGATCCACCTCAGGCACTGGTGCACTTAGGGCCTGTGCACGCGTGGGCCTCGCCCCTCCCAAAAGTCCTGCCACCAAGTAGCCGAACATCGCCGCGCCGCCTGCACATAGCACGTGACGGCGCGACAGGTCTGATTCACGGAACTGCGACATGTTTTTCTCCTTATGTAGGAGCATCCAGATATTAGCGCAGCGGGCTTATCCAAATCTGATCAGCGCCCTTGGATTTGAACGGGTACCCCGCCCCCGCTGCGAAACTTATGCGGCAGCGGCGTTGCCAAAAGCCTAGCTAGGGTCTGCAATCTCTCGGACCTGCCAGCCCGCAGGGGTCCGGTGGGCAATGGCAGCGTCAGCCGCAGCGCGCGTCTGGTATCGGAGTGCGTCCTGAAGATTGTTGGAATGGGCTGCCGTGTCGATTTCCTTAACCCACTCGGTTAGGTACTGGTCAGCCCCACCGATACCCGGCCGCCAAAGAATGAATGCCATCGGTCTACCTCCCACGCGGTCTTAGTAGTGCGATTGTGCCACTCATCCAGCGGGAATCTGGTCCTGCGACGATCCGCATTTGGACGCTGCGATGCAGCGCCGCGCGATCGCCATCGACTCGAAGAGTCTCGCGGGGATCGAGGGCCAGACAGGCTGGGTCGCTGGCTGAGCAAGGTCCGGCAAGAATTGACTGCTCAGCATACGCGGAGTAGGTTCGGCGCGCTTTTGTCGTCCCACAACATCAGGAGAACAACATGCAAGCACGACGAGTACTCTTCCTGGGGGCCCTGCTGAGCTGCAGCTATACCTCGCTTCTCATGGCCGATGATGCCGTCAAAGCGGATCCCAAGCATTACACAGTGGTAACCGACAATGACCGGGTGCGGATCCTGAAAGCACACTACGGTCCACACGAGAAATCCGTGATGCACAGTCACCCTGCTTCGGTGGCGGTGTTTCTGACCGACGGCACCGGCAAGTTCACTTTCCCGGATGGCAAGACACAGGACTTCACGGGTAAGGCGGGCGATGTGATGTACAACGCCGCAACGACTCATCTTCCGGAAAACACCGGCGATAAGGCCTTCGACGTGGTCGTGATTGAGTTGAAGGGCAAGGCCGCGAAGGCGCCCCCGGCGGCCAAGAAGTAACCATTCCCGGGCTCGAAATAACGGGGGTCTGCTCGGCTGGCCCGCGCGCTTGCGCCACGCGAATCCAACTCAGGCGAGACTTAGGACGCTTATCCCCTGCGAGCTCGGTGCTCTAGTAGTTGACGCGCCCGCGGCCGGAACAGTCTGAACAGCGTATGAATCGCAGGCCCGCACAGACCGGACACATGACTCGCCCGGCACCTTCCGGCAGCCAGCCGCTGCCTGTGCAGCGGTAGCAGGTCAGCTGTCCACTGCCCCCACAGGTTTGACAAGGCCGGTCCGCGGCGGCGTTCGGAACGGGTCCGGGATTCGGGCCTTGATTGGGGCCACGTGCGCGGGGGAGCGAGGGACCTCCCCCTCCTCTGATGATGTTCACGACCCAGAAGAGAAGCTGCGAAGCCCACGTCGCGCAAAACGCTACCAGGAAGATCAGGCCCAATAGTCCCGACAGGATCATGCCGGGATACTTGAAGAAATAGATCAGGAGCACCGAGGCAACGGCCCAGAACAGGAAACCCTTGAGGAAATCCTTGATGACTGCCCAGAGCAGGTTGGCCATGCGACGGATCGTAACGCCATGCTGTCGTCTACGCTACGCGCGCCGCGATTCGTGATGCACGATTTGCCGCTGCCCTATCCGGCGTTACTTATCGTTACTGCAACGCATCCTCACTATCGTGCTCCCGGACCGCCGACTGAGTGATCCGACCGAAAAGCTTCAGGGAGTGCACTAGCTGGGCTGCCAGCAGGCCCTTCTCGTATGAGAGAAAGTACTCTGCGACGAACAGCTCGGGCTTAACCGCCCGAAAGCGCGCCATCGTAAAGGCGGCGTTCGTGCGGGCCGCGAGCCTTTGCTGGGCGTCGGGGTCGGCTCCCTGCTTGAAGCGCCAGGCGCCAGCGATCCGGATCATCCGCCGCAGGAGGTCGACCGTGATCATCAATCTCGGCCCATCGGAGTCCTGGACCCAGAGGTCCCCATCCTTGTCATAGGACATGCGCATGAACGCACGCGAGAAGAGATCTCCGAGCGTCGCGCAATCGATATCCTCTTCTGCAAGATATTCATTACCCGCGAGCACAAGCGTCGAAAGCAGGGCGGCGGGACGCTCGCAGGCAGGCGCCGGCACCGCTGCCGAAACGTTCGCGACCACGGGTGTCTCCACCGCTGCCGCTACCGGCGAACGCTGCGACCGAGGCCAAACCTTCATCCAGTTGAGTCCGAACATGTCAGGAATCTCCACGCAAAATGAAAAACCCCGATGGGCGGAGCCGACCGGGGTTTCAATTCCGTGCGGAAGGCTCCTGGCCCTCCGCCACTTGCGCAGAGGGTCCTATGGCAGGGCGACGCCCGCTCCGACGGGCGTGCGAGCGGTGCTGGTACCTTCCAAGACGCAGGCACGAGCCAACACCGGTGGCCTCACGCGAGACCCGGACGCTTGGCGAGCGTGCAGCCGGATTGCGGTGGTCGGACTCATAGGGGGGCGTACTCTACTCAGTGATTCGTGGCTGTCAAGCGCGGAGAGGACCTCTCTGGCCTCCGCCACGATCCCGGGATCCAGAAGCGCACGCGTGTACTCGTTTGCGTCGACTCTGTGAGCAACAGGGGCGCGGCGGCGGCACGCTCAGCCTGGCTGCGGCCGAAGCAAGCCAGCGGCTGCCGCGCTCGGCGAAACGGCGAGCTACTGTCCCTGCCTCAGACATGTGACTGGGTCTGTGTTCGGGTAGTCCGGGTACTCGCGGGCCCATTTTAGGCGGTCCGGCTTGGTGTAGTCCCACCAGATAGACCGAGGGACGCACAGGAGGCACCCCATGTAATCTAGCCACCATAACTCGGAGAAACGCGCCTCGGTTCCCGTCGACTGATCAACGTTTGGAATGAGTGCGTCCGTGGTCTGCGGCACAAAGTAGTAAGCGACGCGCTTCGGCACGTTGATCAGGAAAATCTTTTCAATGGCTAACTGAACTCCGATGTTTGGCGGCACCGTCCCGGCTTTGTTCCTAATCTCGATCCCGTGATTGAAATCGAGCCCTGAAAAATAATTACTCGTCACTGCGGTCGGATGGGTATGTACGTCGGCGGCGTAACTAAAGTCCTCCTTCTTCTCGCATGAGGCGGTGAACGCTGCTTCGATGCTGCTGGCGTAGTCCTCCGGGCGAATCTTCAAGTCATTGGACCTGCCGCGAACGGGTGGAGTTGTATAGTATTGGCTGCCGGTCTTGCGCCGCAGTATCACAAAACCATATTCGGTCATGCTGTCGCCCGCTGCCGTCGTTCGTCTGGTCTCCTGCATTGCCACGCAGCCGGCTGCATCCATGTTCAAGGCCTCGTCGACGCTTCCATAGGGACCGTGCAAGCCTGCGGGAATATTGAGTTCGCTCTGCTGCCATGCCTTCTGCGGCGATACACACTGACCGCAGCGTAGGTTCGGGTTGCCAGGATAGAAATTCTTGATCTCCGTCACGACGAGCTCACGGGCCGCTTGGAACTGACCCGCCTCACTCTCGCACAGCTCCGGATGCGCAGAGACAGCGGTGACTACCCTCTGAGCCTCTTCGACAAATCGTCTCGAGGCGGGGTCATTTGGGCCCCGGTAGTGCTCCTTATAGTCCGCGTTGTACTTGTCAAAATACAGCCGCTCCGCGCTTGAATCGCATCGACGGTACTCATCAGGGGTAATGCTGCCCTTGTCCTTCTGCTGCCTGAGACATACACGAAATGCCTGCAGGATTCCCGCTCGGTGCGCCTCTGGGTCCTTCTCAGCGGGAATCCCCTGTGCGACGAGCACCGAGGGAGCGAGCGATAGGGCTGTAAGCGAAAAAAGAACCAGGAGGAGACCGGTCCGGTTGAGCGCCAGTCTTCCGACGCGATCGAATTCAACACGAGCGGTCATCGACATCGAAATTCTCAAACTCCGGGCACCTACGTTGGTCAGCTCAATGGGACCGCATCGCTTCAATTTAAGAGGCAGCCAAATGACACAACGGCGGCGGATGAGTGGTGCGCGAGAGTCGCGGCGCATTGGCTTTCTTGCTCTCGTCGCATGCCTCGTTAGAGAGTACCCCGGCCTCGTCCGGCCGTAATTCAAAAAACCCGGCCACTCGCTCAACTCTGGTACCTGCAGATCCGACAGTGCAGGCGAATCACCTCGCCCAGACCTGCGAAGCCATGCGCATGAAGTTTCCGCTCATGATGGCTCGAATGCTCGATTCCTTGTATCCCAACGAGCGCAAATGCTCGCCCACCTGCGGCAATATGCTCGGAGGCAGGTAGTCCTCCTTGATCGAGGCAGGGTATTGGCGGGCAGGCCAGTATTTCGCGCTCGTTGCCTCGTCCAGCTCCGAGCCGCTGGTAGATGGATCGTAATCCAGCCCTATTCCTACGTGATCCGTGCCAACCAGCTTTGCCATGTAGTCGATATGGGCGACCATCGACGCGACCTTGGGAGCACCGTCCCCAAGAAATATGCTCAACCCATTTACGCCCACTACCCCGCCGGTTGCTGCCACGGCCTTGATCTGCTCGTCAGTAATGTTCCGCTCATGCTCATGCAGGGCGCGCGCATTGGCGTGACTGAAAATGCAGGGTTTGGTCGAGAGTTTCATCGCCTCAAGGCCAGACTTGATCCCGCTATGGGCGCAATCCACGACCATGCCGACACGGTTCATTTCGCGCACGACGGCCCGCCCGAAATCCGTAAGTCCTTTGTCCTGATCATGACAACCGCCACCCGCGTCGTTGTTCAGATTATAGGCGATCAGCATTTGCCGAACGCCGAGCCGATAATACAATTCGACCATCGACACATCGCCGTTCAGCGATCCCATTCCCTCGATGTCGAACGTCAACGCCATTTGTTCGGCATGCCACGCCGCGAGAACTTGCGAAAACGTAGAACAAAGGACCATGTCCGAACGTGCTTCGATTCCCTTCGTGTAATCAGCTATTGCACGGATCGTGGTGCTCCACGGCACTGGGTCATAACCGACATTGATCGATAGGTAGTTCACTCCGGCCGATCGCCATCGATCGAGCAGGTCTACGTCACGCGGTCCCGCGTAGCCAAAGCCCGCATGGTTATCCCAGTACTTGATTTGTTCGGACCTCGTCCCAGCAAAGGCGCTGCCACCGAGGGCCGATAAGCCCGCCGCAAGGCCGACCTTTAGAAACCTTCGCCGAGCAGGCCGGTAGTCACGCACGCGATCGTTCATACTTTGAGGACACTTGCATGGCCGGGCCCGATCTCCGACTAGCTTACGCCGCCAACTTGCTCTTTCCATTTCGGCAGGTTCACACCCTTCACAATGAGCCATAGGCAAAGTGACAATTCCCCGATCAAGGCAAGCACCAGGATGGGGAGGATTGTCGCGGCGTGTGCCGGTGCGACGATGAGCGTAAAGCTATTCGTCAGATAACTCAGACCGGCAATTGTCATCAACACGCCAAGAGTCTTGGGAAAATAGCCCGATCTGAAAAGCAAATACCCGTAGATTATGCATGCAAAGCCAAAAAATACGAGGTCAATGCCAAAGCCATAGTCATGCAGTCTGAGGGATATTTTCGCTAGGGCATGTAGCTGATGCGGTTCGAATGCCTTCAGGTAATCTGCATTCCCCGTAAGAAACAATGCCGCAAAAAGATATAGCTTGCTGACTGCCTCGATAGGGAATTCGACCAAGTTGAAAAGCGCCCCAAGCAAAGCCAGGTTCTTGTTCACCGGTCTGAGCAATACATACAAGATCAGCGTTAAAGGGACGGCACACACAAGCAAGATCAGATCGGCAGCAATGCTGATGCGCCACAACGACTCAGAAGCCATAATATTGTTGGCCGTCGCTGTAGCATCTCCCGACGCCGTAAGTTTGTCTCTGACAAAAACTGAGCTGCAGAAACCAATGACTATGACAACGAGATACAGCACTCCGCCAATTCGTGCATAAACTTGCGGTGATGTTTCAACGGTCTGACTTTCCACTTCAGTTCCCATTTTGGGCTACATCCAGGGTAGGCTATCAGCCGAGCCAACGGCGGCGCCGATTGAACTCTAGTCGCTTTGCATCACGAACCGCCGCGCCCGCATCACACGATCGCCGTTGGGTCAGGCGCTTTGGTCCCGCGGCCGGTGGCTGCAGTCTTGGTCACTGCAGGCGTCGGTTCACTTGTGCAAATCGTCTATCCAGCGGATGAGTTCAGGAACTTCAACGGGTGTGATATCCAAGTTGACCACCAGCCCTTGCTGCCCGCTTCGTGCCACTACGCAGTGGAGCTGAACGTCGTCGCTGGCGTTGATTTCTTGATGCGGGACATAGGGAGGCACGTATATGAAATCGCCCGCCGCCGCCTCGGCAACAAATTCCAGATGATCGCCCCATCGCATGCGTGCAACGCCGTTCACCACGTAGATGACGCTCTCCAAATCGCCGTGGTGGTGTGGTCCCGTCTTCGCCTTCGCATCGATGGTGACGGTGCCGGCCCAGAGTTTCCTGGCGCCCGCCCTTTCAGCAGTGACTGCTGCGCGCCGGTGCATTCCCAATGTCTGGGCAGTGACATCATCCAGTTCATCCGCTCGAATGACTTGCACGCCATTCGTTCGCCATCGACCGGATCTTCCACTCACTGGGCCGCCTCCTCTGACTCGCCTGAACGGTAGCGCGTTCCGGCCCACGTACCAAACGATGTGCGCGGCCAGGTGACCACAGCTCCGCGCGTGCTCAGTTCAGTCCGGAACACGACGCTACTGTGCGGTTCGCCCTTGGCTCCCCGTTCTATCGCTCTTCAGATGAAACCGGCTGTCGAAGACATCTCCAACGTCAGTCCGCGTGAACGGTGCTATGTAAACTCTATTGCCGTGGGCACCTTGCGCCCGGATTCTTCGCCAACAGAGCCTGACTTTCACTCGTTGCGACTTCCTGGAAGCGTTGAATCAGCGGACAATCCTCAGCAATAAGGGCCAACTCGTGGACCAACTCGCCGAGTTCCTGATTCACGGCACACAGGACTGCGGCCGTTGCTCCATCGCTCGCGCGTGGGTACCTGTCTAAGAGAGTCTGGACTAACCGCTCTACAGTCCGCCCCCATTTCACCGACACTTTACCAAACACGCAATTGCGGTACACATCATTACGGTCTGGACGGAGCCGCTCAATTTCTGCCTCTATACGCCCCAAATCTCCCTCCGTGACGTTCTCCCGCACGGGCTCGTTGACGAACCGTTCGACGTCCTGCTCGTACTTGCGGTCGCGGTCTTGAAGAGTCGCCTCCCATCGCGCCTCCGTGAACTCAACCTCCATGCCCGAGCCCTCCAGACTCTGTCGAATCTTGTTGGTATCGACCCCTCCACTCATGAGCCAGCAATCGTGCACAGTGTCATTTAGGCGCAGCATCTCCTGCTCGGTATCGGCGACTTGGTTCCCGTGCGAGATCTGTCCAGTCGACTTGCATCCGCTTACTTCACCGGAGAACGATCCCGCAGTCACCGTGCCGTGCACCGGCGGACAAGGTCCGCGTGTTTCCGCGCTTAAGGTCTCGGAAGTTGATCCCGTCCCGCTTCCCTTCCCAGTTACCTGCACGGAACCACTGGGACCTGTTGTCGACGCGCTCATCAGAAAATTGAATTGCGAAGGAGAACCCATCAGTGAAATCCAAACAATCGAGTCGTCCTTGTCTCCAGTCACTTTCGCTTGAGTGCGCAGGCTCGCCGGCGCCTGCGTCGGCATGGAGAACTTGAAATGCTCGCCCGTGGGCAAGATCGAATCAATGTCGGATTGGACAGCCACGTTCCCCTTTCCGACTACGCGAACGCGGGCCCGTGATTCGAGGGTTTTTACCTCGGGCTTCGCGGGCTCCGCGGGCTTCGGGGGCTTTTTCTCAGGAATGGGGTTGCCCTGGGTGTCGCAGCCTGGCATTGGCTGCCCGCCCAGAGGGGTGCGCCAACATTTCTGCTTTTTGGGAGGTTCAGGCCAAGTGACGAACTCTTCTTTTTCGGTCTCGCTCACCACGTTGAAATTCAAATCCCCTGCGAGCTTGACCTTGATGGGAGGCGCTCCGGGATGCTTGAGCACGTAGGAAAGCTGCGCGGTGCCTTTCCACTTCCCATCCATAGGCTCGCGTTGGCTTTCTCCAATGCACGAGCTGCCTGCAGCAAAGGCGGCGATTGCGCACGCGACCGAGGCCGCGGCCGCTAGCCAGAACATGCCGCGAAACAATGTGGGTCTGGTAACCATATCGCTGCCCCTCCCACCACGAGTAGCGCGCGGCTCAGGGACACGTAATCGAGATCCGCGCGAGGCAACCTTCAATCAGGCTTTCTCTTTTTCTTTCCCTCGCCGCCCTTGCTGGCAACCTTCTTCACGGTATCGGCCCAGTGGATGCCGGAACTATCGGTATATTCGACCGTCACCTGATCACCCGACTTGAGGCCCGGAGTCATCACGGCGGCTTCGCTGATTACGTATTCCACGTTTCCGGCGTCGGTCTTGACTACCAGCTTTTTCGCCTCATCCGGTGGAGGAGGTGTCACGGACACGATCGTGCCGGTGGCGTGCAACTCCTTGCCAGGTGTATCTGCACAAGCGATTCCGATCGACAACAAAGATGCGAGAAAGGGAACCCATGTGACGTACTTCATGGTGCGTCCCCGCGGCTTCGCAACGCGGCAATCCGGCTTTCGAGCCGATTCGTGAGCAGTAGAGGCAGTATACGAGAGTCAGGCATGGTGCACCAGGCGCTGCTGTCCCGCAGCAGTCGGCTTAGAGATCTCCGCTTCCCGCAGCAAGCAGCCCTGTGGCGATTCGCGTGGCACGTCTCTGTCGATGGTGCGCGGACTTGCTGTTCGGCCAACCCGTCGCGCGGGCAGGCTAGCTCGGAGCGAGCGTGCACCATGACCGACGAGCAATTAGGCACAGTGCTCGTAACACTACGTCGGGCGATCCGGAAACGGTTCCCCACCTTCGACGTCGTATTAGGCGAACACCTGGTAGGTCAATAGGTAACACGCCCCCGCTACCACTTCCGTCTCCTCTATTCCGGTTACACAGGTAACGTCGTATAAGGGCAGTGCCCGCGGATACAGATGCGGCCACAGGGTTCGGCGTTTGCCATGCGTTTCCTTCCGCCGACCGCGCGCTCGCCCAGTGTGACCGCAGCCTAAAGAAACGGCAGGAGCACGCACATGAATGCCCGTGTGAGCCGGCGAGATGCTTTTGGTCTGTTGGCAGTGGTCGCAGCCTCCTCGCTGATGACCGCGATCCCCTCTGCAGTTGCGCAAGGGATTCCGCTCGCCATCAAGGGCTACGACCCGGTCGCCTATTTCACCGACGGAGCACCGACGCGCGGGGTGGCGGAGATAGAGGAATATGAGTGGGGTGGGGTTCGCTACCGCTTCTCGCGCGCGGAGCATCGAGAGCTCTTCAAGGCCGACCCCGGGCGCTACGCGCCCCAGTTTGGAAACTTCTGCGCCATGGCGCTGAGCAAGGGCGAGCTCGTCGAGGCCGACCCAGAGAACTGGTTGATCAGCGACGGAAAGCTCTATGTTTTCGGCAAGCCGGCCGGACCGGACCTTTTCCGGAAAGACCTTGCCGGAAACATCGCTAGAGCGAATCAGAACCGACTGCTCCTCCCGAAGCATTAGCGATCGTTGTCCCGGGACGGCCGGCCATCGCACGGGTGTTCGAGCATGGTCGGCATTCCCTGGCCAGAGCGGTGCCACGCACGGTGTGCTAACGCCTTCGCTCAATCAACGCCAAGTCCGAGTTCACCTGCACCCGGTCGAATACGAGTTCCGAACCGTCAGCTGAGATATCGAAGTCGCGAATGACAAAGTCCGCGGGAAGCGTACCGAGCGCTCGCTGGACGCCCGTCCGAAGATCGAGCAGCGAAAAGTCCTTGTGGACGATTTCACCACTAAGGATCACGAGTGTCTGCGGGTCCCGGAAGAAAGCAACCCGGCGCGCGCCGCGTGTCAGCATTACGGTCGGTAACGAATACGGCCGGCCATCTGCGGCGGCGGCGCGCAACGGGAAGGCCGTCCCCACGTCTGCGCCCGAATACACCAGGAATCGACCATCGGGCGACCAGACCGGATCAATGGAATACTCCGAGACCAGAGGAAGCGGCGCATCGCCATTCAGAAATATGCGCATCACACGCGGCTCACCGTCTCGGATAACCGCGGATGCGACCGATTGCCCATCGGGTGCCCAGCTCGGATTACCCCGCAACGCTAACGACTCAGCCAGCGCTCTGACGTGCGAGCCGTCATTGTCCATCACGTACAAGACGGTCCGGTCGCCATCCTCAACCGAGAACGCGACTTGTCGGCCGTCGGATGCGAGAGAAGGTCCGCCAACGACGGTGGCGTGTGCACTGCTCCAGATCTCGCGGTTAGTTCCGTGCGTGAGGGACCAAATGCCCTGTCTTCCGCCGCGATTTGATACGTATAACAGTGAGCCGCCGCCGAGCCGTGGCGTGACACCATTCGCCAGCACCAGTGATGGATCACTCGCCACCGGCACACCGCTGTGATCCTGCGTGAGCGGCATGCGCCAGACACTGGTGTGCGGGTTGGCAATGGTAGCGACAAGACGCGCGCCGTCGGCGCTCGCGCCAAGTGACGTATAGCTCTCAAGGCCGGAGCTGATGCGACGTGCAACTCGCCGCTTGAGGTCCAGGGCGTACATCCAAGCCCCGGACCCGTCCGCGTCAGTCGCGAGATAGAGCAACGTGCGCCGGTCGAGCAGCACAGGATAGGATACGCGCGCGTTGTGCTTTGTTAGGCGCTCGAGCCCCGCTCCGGACGTTTGAATTCGCCAGATGTCCCAATCATCAGGCGGCACACCGCGGACGAAATAAATGAATGCATCATCGGGGGACCACACCGGAAAATGGCAATGCACTCCCGCCGGCGCGACGTAGATCCTGCGGTCACCCTCCTCTCCTGACTTGCGCACGAACAGCGGATCCCCCGGCGCGGTCGTGTGGTATACGAGCTGCTTGCCATCGCGCGACCAATCGAACTCCGCGGCCTCCCGAAGATACGGGCGCGGTGCACCGCCGCTGACGGGCACCGCCATGGTCATCACGTCGCCCGGCTGCGAGCCATCCGCGCGCCTCGTCCAGATTGATACGAGCGACGAATCCGCGGAGAAGGCGAGCACGCGAAGCGACGGATTGCGAACCACAAGGTCGCGGAAGGCGCCTTGAGTCAAATTGCGGTAGACACCGCTCCCGACTTCGCTGACCCAGGCATCCATTGGCCCATCCCGGTCCGACAGAAAGGCCACCAATTTCCCGTCGCGAGAGATTGCTGCCGCCTGTTCAGTGCCGGCGAAGTCCAGGCGAGTGAATCTGGCACTGGCCAGAGGACTGCGCCAAAAGTAGCCGCTTGCGGTTGCCCACCAAGCCAGCGCACCTGCGATCAACGCGACTCCGGCCGTAACGCCCCACCAGATGTACCTGGATGCGTGGACCGGGGGTGGATTCGTGCGAGAAGGGTCCTCGACTAAGGGAAAGACCTGTGCCTGTGGCTCAGTGTCACCCGCGCCCTCTCGGGTGAGGTGCGTTCGGCGACTCTCCCACCACGCGTCGAGCTCTGAGCGAAACGCAAAAACCGATCCCAGCTTATCGTGCAGGTGGCGGTGGACTGGCATCCCTTCGCGTCGTTCCCACCGCTGCACCGTGCTGACGTCGCGCTTCAGATATGACGCAATCTTCTTCCAGGAGTCGAGCCGCCCTTCCTGCTGGCCGTGAACTGACGCACCGCCTTCCTTGTTAGGAGAATCGTCCAAGGCGCGCTCCAGGCTGTCGGCAGATGAGAGTCGGTAAATTCTGGCACCCAATCCAGGCAGCGGCAATGTGCGGTATTGCGCGGCGCAGCGTCTGATTCGGCTGCCTGCCGTGCTTTGCAGCTTGCGGGTGCGCTCGTCCGCGCCGACCTTAACCCGTGGGGTGCCTGGTCACCGGAAGCTATTCGTGGGAGAGGGTTACATGAACGTCAAACAGATACTCATTGCGTTGGCAACCGCCGCCGCATTTACCGCGCTGCTTGCCGTAGGATCGCTGAGTGGAATCTCACCGGCGCACGCGAATGACGATGAAGGGGACGGCGAGCAGTCCAGGATACGTATTGGCTTCGAGGTCGCCCCGGTCCCGTTGAACATGGCGGGCAAGGATCCGGCGCTCGTGGGACTGGGCAGCTACTACGTGAACGTCCTTGACCATTGCAACACCTGCCACTCGGCCGGTCCCGCGACCGAATTCGCGACAGGCGGGAACCCTTATTTCAAGGTCAACGGTGGAGCGGTCGTTAATCCGGCGACCTACCTCGGGGGCGGCAGAGTCTTCCCGCTGCAGGCCCCAGGGGCTCCGGTCATCGTTTCCCGGAATCTGACGCCCGATAGAACAGGACTGCCCGAGGGTGGGCGCACGTTCGAGGAGTTTCGCTTCATTATCCAGACGGGCACGGATCTGGATGGGCTGCATCTGAACTGTTCAGAACCGGGGGCCAACCCGAACAATTGCTACCCGGCCAACCTCCCTTTTAACGGTGACCTGCTGCAGATCATGCCGTGGCCAGGGCTGCGGCACCTCAAGGAGCGTGACTTGCGGGCCATCTATGAATATCTGAGGGCTGTTCCCTGCATCGAGGGGCCGCCTCCTCCGAGCCCGTTGCACAACGACTGCACCTGAAGTCGCCGCGTGCCTAAGGCGACGGAGCTACGGGCAAGGAGCCCGGCAACGCAGGGCTCCTTGTGCCGTCGATCCCCAGGTCACAGCGGTACGTTAATCGCTGTATTGACCAACGTAACGACCGGGCCTAATGACAGTACTCTGCCATTTAGCGTAACGACCGACACGTTACCAGCTGTAGAGAACGAAGCCCCGGCCTGGGAGATAATGGTGCCCTCGATGGTTCCTCCACCACCGGCATTGATCGTCGCTGCGCTACCGACCTGCCAAAACACGTTCTTCGCCTGTGCGCCATTAGCGAGAATGATGCTCTGAGGGAAGGCGGCCCCTCCCCGTCGTGGTGGATGCGCGGCGGGCGTAACTGCGCCTGTCATTTTCGGCCTTGTTTTCAGTCTGACGTTTCATGCCGTGTGACCCATTGGGTGAGCGGCGCGAGGCCTTTTCGCTGGACTCGGTAGACTCGCCTTCGACCACTGAACGATGCGTCGACCAGTCGGGCGGCCTCCAACAGCTTAAGATGTTGGACAACAGCCGTGCGCGAAACCGGCAAGCCTCGCGCGAGCTCGCCAGCGGTCATGGGCGTTCGCGCGAGCCGCTGAAAAATTACCACCCGGATCGGGTGGCCGAACAAACTAAATACGCGCAACGCCGCTCTGAACTGCGTCGCATGCGCATGGGATTTGGCCATCTGAGAAGTGTCACGCTGGACTAACACATTTGACAAGCCCGACCGGCGTTGATCTACTCTTGGCCGAAGCTGCGCGAGGCAACGCGATGATCAATGGCGGCCATGTCATCATCTACTCAAGGGATGCCGAAGCCGACAAAGCCTTTGTCAAGGATGTTCTGAAGTTCAGATACGTGGACGCAAACAAGGGTTGGCTGATTTTCAAGCTGCCGCCCTCGGAAGTGGCTGTTCACCCGTCTGACGAGAACGACCTGCACGAGTTCTATCTGATGACCGATGATCTCGACGCCGAAATCCGCGCGCTAAGAAAAGCCGGTGTCGACTGCGATACGGTCTCGCAGCAAGGCTGGGGACGCTCCACACGCATGAAGCTGCCCGGCGGCGGAACGCTGGGACTCTATCAGCCGCGTCACGAGAGGCCGTAGTCACGACTGGTTGGATATCCCCGGATTCAAGCCGCTAGCGACGGGGCGCGCCCGCTTGTTTTCAGCATCGCAACAGGCGCACTTGGCCGGTTGCCGCCGACGCACACTGCTTGCCCTCCCGCCACCGCTACGTTAGCAGTGCGAATTGGACGCCGCCTGTGCACCTACGCCGCCGTGCTGCAGCGCAAAGGGAGCCACGGCTTGTGGGCGCAGAACCGCAGGCGCATATTCTCCGCTCCGCGTCCGGACCGCCGGGCCGGGTTGACCGGCAAACAAGACCGAAACATCCACCGGAGACAGACCATGCGAAGAATTATGGCGATCGCTTTGCTTAGCACGCTGTTCCTCAGCGCGACCGCGTTCGCGGGCGATGCTGTGGTTGGGACCTGGAAGCTCAATGTTGCGAAGTCGAAGTTCAGCGGCACGCCACCGAAGAGCGCGACGCGCGTGTACGCAGCGAGCGCCGACGGCACAAGTCTCGATCAGAAGACCGTCGGCGCCGACGGCAAAGAAATGTCCATGCACGTGACCATCAAGTACGACGGCAAGGACTATCCGGTCACCGGTAATCCCGACGGCGACACTGTCGCGGCCAAGGTGATCGACGCGCAAACCACCGACTTCACGATCAAGAAGGGCGGCAAAGCGGTCGGCACTGTGCACCGCGTCGTATCGACGGACGGCAAGACGCTCACCGTCAACAACAAGGGCACGCACTCCGACGGCAAAGCGTACGACGATACGCTCGTTTTCGATAAGCAATAAGGAAGCGCGCGACGATGGCCGGGGCGTGAGTCTCGCTCACGCCCTTTTGCCGCGTTCAGTGCGCGGCACGGCCACCATATGAGCGCAGTGACCGCAAATCAGGTGGACGGACGCCACGACGCTAATGTGAGCGCTGGCCGGGGTCACCTGGGCACGGCTGCACCCGGTCTCTATGCAGGCGGACCGAAGGCGGCAGCATGGTGGTATCGATCGACTGGAGGCTTCTGTCCATCGAGCAGGCGTAGTCCTCGATTGCCCGCAATCGAGTCTCGATGCCAGCGAGCTCCACTGCGCCGTTCGTCCGAGCGACGGCGTCCAGGTGCTGCTCAATGCCGGCCGTGCACACAGTCAGCGTGGCGATCACCGCGATCGTCGCGATGGTCAAGGGAAGATGTGGTTCCCAGTTCATGTCGGACCTCCGCGAACCCGTATCCTTTGCCCGCCAAAGCATACCCCGGTATCGACAAAGAGCTCTCCGGCCGCGCGCAGAAGCTTGCCGTCAGCGTCGCCCTCGCAGCAGCGTTCGTATGCAGTACAACTCGCAGTGCGCGACGCGCAGGCGCTGCCCGAGCTGCATGCGGCCTCCCCTACTGCGTGCCTGTACTCTGAGCTTCTGCACCCGCGCCGCCAGCAGCTTCGCGCCATGCCTGGCGGCCGCCTGCGAGCGATATCTCGAATGCCGCAGGCCGCAGACCTTCACTTGCCACCAGCCGGCGCGCTCGACCACCTCGATCTTGATTTTCATCGCCGGGCTCCCCCAATTCGGTCGTATCGCGCGTGCGTTACTGTGCCGACTCGGCGGCCGCCCGCTCCGCCGCGAAAAACCTATCTATCGCGGTCAACATCTCGACCATGCGGTTACTCCAGTATTGCCAGGTATGTGCGCCGACGTCCTCGCGATAGTAAAAATCCAGTTTGCGCTCGCGTAAGGCCTGCACCAGCCGTCGATTCCCGCCGACGAGGTCATCGTTGCTGCCGCAGAGCAAGATTGCCTGCATCGGCAGTTTTTTGCCGTACGGAAGCTTGGCGATGTAGTCATCGGTGAAGTAACCACTGAGGGCGAAGCTGAGCCCGTATAAGTCGGGATGTCGCATTGGAAGATCGAAGGCACCAAAGCCGCCCATTGACATGCCGGCCACGGCGGATTCGGCGTGACTCGTTTCCAGGCCGTAGGTCTTCGCTAGCCAAGCTGTGAGTTCTTGGGTGATGAAACGCTCGCTCTTTCCGGTATAGGGTACCGCTTCGCTACTGGGCATCACGATGACGAATGGGTGTATCGCGCGCCGGCTGATCAAGTTGTCCATGTAGCGGTTCACTTCGCCAGTCTTCAGCCACTGGTCGGCATCCATGTTGCTGCCATGTAGCAACCACAACACGGGATAACGCTTGCCGGTCGCAAAGTCGGGCGGTAGGTAGACATTTAGCTTTAGCGACTTACCCCACGCTTTGGACTCGAGCATCAGGGTCTCTATGCGTCCTTTCGGGACGTCGGGAAGCTCCTGCCAATCTCCAGCGCCCACAAACAAGAACGAATGCTGGCCGCCTTGCCCATCTGCATCATGCGCGGGTGACGCCGGGTCAGCTATCCATTTGTCGTCGACGATGAATTTGTAAAGCCATTCCCCTCTGCCCAAATCTACGGTCACTCGCCACTTCCCATCTGCTTCCATGTGCATCGGCAGCTTGCTCTTCTCCCATTGAGTCATTTCACCAGCGAGGTAGACGTAATGGGCGTTGGGCGCATTCAGCTCGAACGTGTGTTGCTCGGCTCGAGCAATCCAGGCTAAGCCCACCGCAATGACAGCAGCCGCGCTAGCGGCAACGCGGCGATCCATTCAGTACACCATCACGGCGACCATAGTCTCAGAGCCGTTTACTCGCCCGGACGGCGGCGCGCGAATCTGGGGCTTGGGTTGGGCATGAGGAGGACTCCGCTCGCTGGGCGGGTCAGGGTACGTCATCCCACGACGGAGTTCACGCTGCCGCGCCGTTGGAAGTTGGCTCGCCGGGAACCCCTATTCGCCGCCCCTATCGGCTCGCAACCCGGTCAGACGATTGAAGTTGAAATATCGCGCGCGTACCATCCGCCGCCTGACGACGGACCCAACACGCCCCACAAGCAACAACGTCGCCATAAGCAACAACAAGGTCGATGCAGGGGCGTGCACGACGACTGCCTTCCTGCTTCGTTCACGCTTGCGATTCAGAGGAGGAACCCATGACACCGCGTACGCCTGGATCGATTCTCGTACTGGCGCTGCTGCTGTCGCCGCTTGCAGCTCAAGCCGACAACAAGGACAAGGACGACTTTCCGTTTCTCGAGGCGACGGTCGCCCAGCTCGAGGCCGAGATGGCAGCCGGGACCCTGACCTCCGAGCAGCTTACGCGCGCCTATATCCGGCGTATCGAGCAGCTCGACCAAGGTGGGCCAGGCGTCGGCGTCAATGCGCTCATCGAGTTGAATCCCGACGCACTCACCATCGCCCGCCACGCCGACGCACTGCGGCGGCAGGGCAAGGTACTCGGGCCCCTGCACGGCATTCCGGTGCTGCTCAAGGCGAACATCGACACCGGCGACAAGATGCAGACCACCGCCGGCTCGCTGGCGCTGCAGGGCACCCCGGCGCTGCACGACTCGACCGTCGCCGCCAACCTGCGTGCCGGGGGCGCGGTGATTCTCGGCAAGACCAACCTGTCGGAATGGGCGAATTTCCGCTCCTTCTTTTCCGTGAGCGGCTGGTCGGCGGTCGGCGGACAGACCCACAACCCCTACGGGCTCGACCGCAATCCATGTGGCTCGAGCTCGGGCTCGGGCGCCGCCGTGTCAGCTAACTTCGCCACGGTGTCTCTCGGGACGGAGACCGACGGCAGTATCGTCTGCCCAGCGAACGCCAACGGCGTGGTCGGCATCAAGCCCACGGTCGGTCTCACCAGCCGCGCCGGGGTGGTGCCGATCTCGCACACCCAGGACACCATCGGTCCCCACGGCCGCACGGTCGCCGACGCGGCGGCCACGCTCGGCGTGATCCAGAGCCGGAACTTCGACGGCCGTGACCCGGCGACCGGCGGCGTGCCGCTCGGCTGGCAGGGGCGCTTCACCCGGCCGAGCAACATTCCGACCGACTACACGCAGTTCCTCAACCCGAACGGGCTCATGGGTGCGCGTCTCGGGGTCACCCGCCAGGGCATCGACAACGCACCCGCGAAAGTGGTCGCGGCGTTCGACTCCGTGCTCGCGGCACTGAAGGCCGCGGGCGCAGCCGTCATCCAGCTCGACGGCCCCAACGCCGACGTCTCGCCGGTGTTCAACTTCCCGCCGGCCACGGGCGAGCTGCTGGTGCTGGAGTTCGACTTCAAGGGCGACCTGCAGAGTTATTTCGCCACGCGTGTGGGCGTGCCGATGGCGGGCAAGACGATCGCCGACGCCGTCGCGTTCGACAACGCCAACGCCGATGCGGAGATGCCCTTCTGGGGACAGGAGATCTTCGAGGAGACTCAGGCGCTGCTGCCCGGCGCCGATACTCCGCAGCCCGACGCTACCTTCCTGCAATTCCCCGGCATGACCTATAACCAGGCGCTGGCGGCCGATCAGGCGGCGGTCGTCAACGGCATCGACCTGGCGATCTCCACGTACAAGCTCGATGCGGTCGTGGCCCCGACCGACAACCCGGCCTGGTCGACCGACCTGCTGTACGGCGATCACTTCGTGTTCGGCAGCTCGGGCCTCGGTGCTCCGGGCGGCTATCCGTACGTGCAGGTGCCGGCGGCCAACGTGTTCGGCATCCCGTTCGGGCTGACCTTCTTCGGCACCGCATTCAGCGAGCCGAAACTGATCACGCTGGCATCCGGCTTCGAGGCCGCGACGCACGAGCGGGCCAACAACCCGCCGCAGCTCACCCCGACGATTCCCGATGACCACATCGCAGGCGTGCCGCTCAACGTGCCGCACCGGCACGATCGGGACAAGCCGCGCGACTGGCGTCCGCATCACATGTAGCGTCCGGCGTCTGCAGACGCCTGAGGGGTCCGGCGCGCGCGAGCGCCGGACCCCTGGCGCGCGACTCCTCCACGCCCCGCCGCACGAACCGGCGCGGCGTTCGTCGTAGCGTCAACGCGGATGCAACCAGGACGGCAAGAACGAGTACGGGTCAACTTGTACGGTCCGGTCGTACGAGACGCCACGCTTATCGAGAAGGGCCTGAAGCCGGCCGGTCTTGTGTGCATTGAAGACATCGGTGCACCCGCCGATGAATTCGCCCGCAACGAAAATCTGCGGAATCGTGGTCATCGAAGTGCGAGCGCTCAGTGCCGCACGGATTTTTCCGCCGCGATCGTCCCGCTGATATTCCACCGAGTCGAGATCAACCGAGCGATATGCAATGCCGTGCTTGGCGAACATCCTGCGAACTGCCCAGCAGAACTCGCACCACTCAAGCGCAAACATCACGACCGGCTGGTCGGAGTCGCTGACCACGCGCGCCACGAACTCCTCTGCATCCTGCGCAATCGGTTGAGGCGCGCTCGCCGCTGCGGCCGGCGGCGTTACGTCAAAGCGATAGTTCGGCGTCGAGCGCGCGATGGCCAACTCCTCGTCGGTCATGTCAGCAGGGATGTCGCTGAACAGCGGAGTGCTCAGGTAGCGCTCTCCCGTGTCCGGCAACATACATAGGACGTTCGCACCGGGCGGAGCTTCCTCGCACACCCGCAAGGCGCCGGCGAGAGTAGCTCCGGCTGAAATGCCTACAAAGATCCCTTCCCTGCGGGCGAGCTCGCGCGAGAGCTCCAGTGCGCGCGCACCGCTCACGGGTACTACCCGGTCGATCAGCTTGAGGGTGACGGCGTCCTCGATGAGCTTCGGAATAAAATCCGGACTCCAACCCTGCATCAGATGCGGCCGGAAGGTCGGGTGGCTGCCGGCCGGTGACCCATCCGCATGCCGGGACTGTGAAATCCCGCTGCCCAGTACCTGCGAGTTATCCGGTTCGCACACGATCACTTTGGTTTCGGGGCGACGTTCGCGCAAGACTCGCGCAACACCCTTTAGCGTGCCACCGGTGCCGAAGCCGGTCACGAAGTAGTCCAGACGTTCATCCTCAAAGGCAGTAAGAATCTCCTGCGCGGTCGTGCGTGAATGCATCGCGGCGTTCGCTTCGTTCTCGAACTGCCGACACAGGAACCAGCCGTGCGCCGCGGCGAGCTCCGTCGCCTTGGCGAGCATACCGCTCCCTTTCAGTGCGGCAGGTGTCAGTACCACCCTTGCGCCGAGGAAGCGCATCAATCTGCGCCGCTCAACGCTGAAGTTCTCAGCCATAGTCACAACGAGCGGGTAGCCTTTCTCTGCGCACACCATGGCGAGTCCGATACCGGTATTCCCGCTCGTCGCCTCGATCACCGTTTGTCCCGGTCTGATTCGTCCCGCACGCTCGGCATCTTCGATGACTCCGAGAGCCAAGCGGTCCTTAACGGACCCCATGGGGTTGAAGGCTTCGATCTTGGCGAACAGGCGTACGTGTGCGGGCGCGAGCTTCTTGATTCTCACCACCGGCGTGCGTCCAATCGTTTCGAGGATGCTGTCGAACCGGTTCCTGGTGAGGGCTTCCCTTGCGGGGCCGGGGCCGGCGACCGGCATATCACGTGCTTCCTTGGCCACTGTCATGTCTTCGCCCTCCGCGCACCGCATCATCTACGGGCGCATCCAGCCGACGGAACCCTGCGCTTGCTCATGGCTTTCCGCAAGCTCAGTGCACAGCCGGTTTCGGCACCTCCCGGCCGCGAAAATGGACCAGCAGACCGATCAACGTCATCGCCCAAACGATGACCGGACTCGAGGGCAGATCGAATACCGCCGACGACACGAGGCCGATGACGTAGCTGGCGAAAGCCAGCGCATAGCCCAGCGCCAATTGGCGGCGGGCAGGATGTCTATAGGTCGCAACGGCGGGGACGATGAGACTCGTAAACACGAGATACACACCGACTAGCTGCACTGAGATCGTCACCACCAGTGCGAACAGCACATAGAATCCGACTCGGCCCAGTTGCTGACGCCACCGGAACCACGCCAGCAGAAAGATGCCGGTCAATATCGCTGCGTGGACGAGCTGCTGCGGCGTGACCCACAGTATCTGCCCCGCCAGTAGATCCTTCAGATCCTCTCCGCCGTGGGGATCGTTCGCGAGGAGCAGAATCTGCGCGGTCGAGGCGAGCACGAACAGCACACCGATGAGCGCCTCCTGCACCTCCGCTCGCCTGCGCTCCGTCCAGGTGAGCAGAAGTGAGCCGGCCAGCGCGGCTACGGCCGCCGCGACTTGCGTAGTCCAGGCGTTCGCCCCAAGCCCAAAGGTGTGTGCGGCGATTACTCCCAGTCCCGCCACCTGCGCAATCGCGAGGTCGATGAACACAATGCCGCGCGCCAGCACCTGCTGCCCAAGCGGCACGTGCGACAGGACTACGAGAAAACCGGCGATCAGCGCCGGCCACAGAATGCTCAGTTCCGTCTCGAGGTTGCTCACTTCGCACCCGCCAGCAGTCGATTGATCGTGTCGTCGAACAGGCCGAACAGATCCTTTGCCTCCGCGGTGCCGCCCACCGAGTAGGGCAACAGCACCACGGGCACATGGATGCGCTGCGAGAGCCATTCCGCCGCCTTCGGGTCGTTGTAGGCGCTCCGCAATATCATCTTCGGTGGCGTCGCAGCGAGCTTGGTAACCAGCTCAACGAGATACCCGGCGCTCGGGGGCACGCCTGGTTTGGGTTCGATGGCGGCGAGCTCTTTCAAGCCGAGCCAATTGCAGAGGTACACCTGGTCGCGGTGAATAACGACGACGCCAACGCCCCTAAGCGGTGCGGCCTTTGCCTCCCACTGCACCGTGGCCTGTTGCCATCGCTTCTGAAACTCCTCGCTACGTGCGGCGTAGAACGCCGCGTTGGCGGAATCCAGTAACACGAGACGGGCCGCGAGTGCCTTCGCGATGATTGCGATGTTGCGCGGGTCGAGTGTCACGTGCGGATTACCGAGCGGATGGATGTCGCCCATCGAGCGATCCACCGCGGACGGCACTTCCAGCAGGCGCACGAGCGGTGCCGCTTCAAAGTAGCCGGGACTGCCGGGCTGGATCTTGGTGTTGCCCGAATCCTGCAGCAGCACGGGCATCCAGCCGATCTCGAGGTCGGCGCCCGTCGCCACTACCAGGTCGGCCGTACGCGCCCGTGCCACGAGGCTGGGTTTTGCGTCGACGCGGTGCACGTCCTGAAACGCGCTCGTGGCCGTGTAGACGTTGACCTTGTCGCCGGCCAGCTCGGTGACCAGCGCGGCCCAGTCGGGGGTGGTTGCGAGCACTCTGAGGGCCGCCTGCGCCGGCAGAGCGCCGAGGCAGACCGCCAGGCTTGCGAGCGTGATCGGAATGCGAGCGTGCGTGGACATGGCTGAGAGTCCTAGAACTTGTGGGCGCCGTGTGCGCCGATTGCGAAGATGTATTGCAGGAGAAGCTGCTGATCGCGCTCACGGATGCGAGCGTCGTCCCACGCGTATTGCGCCCGAAGCCGCGAGAACTCGCTCAGGCTCCAGTCGACCATGACCGTAGTACGCCTCGGCGTCGCCGGCAGCAGTGCTGGGAAGGCTGCCAAGGGGAAAACACCGCTGTTGACGAGTCCGATGCTCGGTGTCCCGGAACTCATCGAGTCGTAGCGGACGCCCGCGCGCCAGCGCTGCATGAATCCGTACACGGCCTGCACGTACCAGCCAGACTGCGAACTAGTGTAGCCACTCGCGAGGTTTGGCCCCGTGACATCAAATGCAAGCTGGCCGTCTTCGGTGCGGTGCATGTACTCGCCCTGCAGCTTGAATTGATGGTAAGTGGGGTCGCCGTGCGGTGCCCATTTGAGCGTGCCGTCGACGATCCAGGCGCGCGACGTGCCAGTGAAGGCATTGATGACCGGATTCCCGAACTGATCTGCATCAACGTAGGTTCGGTCAGTGGAACGGACGTCGAGCCACGACGCGCCCAGGCGCCAGCTGGTGGAATCGCCGACGTCGCCCCCCAGGTGCGCGAACAGCGCGTCGCTCCCCAACGAGTTCGAATCCCGCTGAGTACCCGGGAAGCTGCGGCCGCTGCCGGCTTCCGCTCCGATCTCTATGAAATAGTCCGTAGGCGCGAGCCAGCGGATCTGGATGCCGTCCTGCGCCAGCTGGCCGCCAAGGAACACCTGGTAGACCAACGGTTGATCGACGAAGTCCCAGTTGTGCGAGTGGATTTCGTTCAAGTAGCCGGTGCCGGAAAAGAACCGGCCCACTTTGATCGTGAATCCATTGTTGAGCGCCAGTGTCTTGAAATACGCCTCCTCGATATCGATGGTGTTGTCGCCCTGGAGCGCGGCGGTGACGTTTGCGAAAAAGTACGGATCGACGTTCGACGCGACGGTCAGCTCAGATTCATCGAGATTGAAGCCGCGCTCGCCGGGGCCCTCGCCCGCAGGAGGCGGAATGAAGCCGGCGACCCGGTACGTCGCGGGATCCCGGGAGAGACTCGCGTAGTTGCCGGTAAGGATCATCGAGATGGCGGGGTTGAAAGCGGTTGCGCTGCTGCTCTTCGCGGGCGCTGCGACTGGTGAGGGTTCCGGGAATGCGGGTGGAGGCGCGCCAGCAGCAGGCGTACCAGGAGCAGCTCCCGGCCGGGCAGCCTGCGCTGTCGCAGCGGCGTTTTCCAACTGTTGGATCCGTGCTTCCAGCGCCTGCACGCGCGAGGCGTAGTCGGTTTTCAGCGCCTCGATCTCGGCTCGTAACTTAGCCACGTCATCGGGCGCGGCGTGCCCGGCATGCGGCCACAGCATGCAGACAATAACGAATGCCCCTGCAATGGGCGTGAGTTTCGCCATAAATCGCCTCTTGTTATTCGTCGATCACGCGGCCGGCGTGGCATGCACGCGGCCGGTAATGGTCATCGGTCAGGCGAGGAACGGCGGAGCGCGAGCGCGAAAAGCGTGTTGGGTGGATTGCGCGACAAGAGGGGCAACTGGAGGTCGGTAGCTTGTCCCCGTCTGCAACCGCGCGAGGACGAAAAAATGGTTCGTGCCGCCCGCCGCCGACAGCAGGGGAGAATACGACAGGCAATCCCCGCAGGACTGACTGGATCTGGCGGGCGCACTCGGGGCTCTCAGGTGCGAGATTCCATGCACCACTGCCCCGGTCTGAGCGAAGACCAGTGCCAGCGTGAGCAGCACGCCGAGCCTCGCGGCGTGGCGGTGCTTGGACAGGGACCGCGCCCGTGTCATCCAGGGAGTATAGCTGGATGACCGGCGCAGGGCTGACTCCAGTCAGTTCACGTGACCGGCGAGGATGCGCTTCTTGCTCTCGTCGTATGCCTCGCTCGAGAGCACCCCGGCCTCGTGCAGCCGGAAGTGTTCGCGCATCTCATCGCGCAGATGCTGCCCCCGCGAGGACCTGCGAGCCGCCCGGGCGATGTCGATGTGCGCCTCAAGCTTACGCGTGAAACTACGTACCGAGCGGAACGTTCCGACGCCGCCCGTCAATTCGAGCAGGTTGGCGCGTCCGTGGACACTAAGAAGGCAAAAGGTCTCGGTCATCCGATAGGCGCTCACAAGCGTTGCGCCTGCGGTCGAGACCAACAGTGCGGCTGCGACGGCCCCCTGCTCGCTTCGCCACCAAGGCACCGCCGAGACGCTGATCCACCAGACGCCCGCCGCGGATAGAGCCCCAAACACTAGTGCCGCGGTCATCCACTTCCACGGGACATGTCGGTACCGCAGCACGGATGGCGCTACGAAGCGCAGATCGAGAACGTATTCAACGCCCGGTGCACGGCCGCGCCCGATCCGCACGGAGAGATAGTAGTAGTCGATGATGTCGAGCTCGACCGCGCGGCGCCGCAGCGCGCTGCGGAAGCGCAGATGAGCGTGAGTCCGGCGCGCGGTCTGCAGCCCGGGTATATTCCGATCGTCCGACTCGAGAAGGATGTGTTCGGTCTGTCGCATTCGCGCCGGCCTAGCTGCCGCGCGGGCAGCGTCGGTCCGGCAATCCCGCCTCCGCAGAGCGGCCCATCGTCATCGAGCGGTAATTGACGCGCCAAACGCTACTGCCGGCGCGGCACTGGAACGGTGAAGAGCGTCACAAAGCTGCTCATGAATGCGCGGATGCTTCCCGTGCCGCCACTATCGGCGGCGCCTCACCAAGGGAGTATCTGATTGGACGCAGCCGCGCAATCTGTGTAGAGTGCGCGCCGCCTACCGTCCTTGAGTGCTCGGTCAGCACCGGGCGCATCCGATTTACCATTACTTAGGCCTCGCATCTGACCGCCGCAGCCGCCAAATGGCTGCCGGGCGAGCCGGAAAGAGGTTTCACTCCATGTCTTTCGATGATCTCGGGCTCACGCCCGAGCTGGCGCGTGCCGTGGCCGATAAGGGCTACACCACCCCAACTCCCATTCAGCGCGCCGCCATTCCCGGCGTACTCGCCGGCCGCGACGTGCTCGCCGGTGCGCAGACCGGCACCGGCAAGACCGCGGCGTTTGTGCTGCCGATCCTGCAGAAGCTCGCCACGCAGTCCGGGCGAGCGCCGCGCGCACTGGTGCTCACCCCGACGCGCGAACTCGCCGCGCAGGTGGCCGAGAGTGCCCGCGCCTACGGCCGGCACGTCAACTTGCGTACCCTCGTGGTCTTCGGCGGTGTGAGCGAGCGGCCACAGATCGAGGCGCTGCGCACGGGCTGCGATCTCCTGGTGGCGACGCCCGGCCGGCTGCTGGATCTCGCCGAGCGTTCCCTGCTCGATCTGGGGCAGGTGCGCTGCTGCGTGCTGGACGAAGCCGACCGCATGCTCGACATGGGCTTCATTCACGCCATCCGCCGGATCCTCAAGCTGCTGCCGCGCGAGCGCCAGACGCTGATGTTCTCGGCGACCTATTCCGCGGACATCCGCGCGCTGGCGGCCCGCTCGCTGCGCGAGCCGTTGGTCGTTGAAGTCGCGCCGCGCAACGCGACCGCCGAGCGCATCGAGCAGCACGTCTATCGCGTGCCCCAGGAGCACAAGCGCGACCTCCTGGTACATCTCATCGACAGCGGCAACTGGCACCAGGTACTGGTATTCACCCGCACCAAACATGGCGCCAACCGCCTCACGCAGGCGCTCCTGGCCGGCGGCGTGCGCGCTGCGGCGATTCACGGCAACAAGAGCCAGGCGGCGCGTGTGCGCGCGCTGAGTGACTTCAAGGAGAACCGCATCACCGCGCTCGTGGCCACCGAGGTGGCGGCGCGCGGTCTTGATATTCGCGAGCTGCCGCACGTAGTGAACTTCGAGCTGCCCAATGTTCCTGAGGACTACGTGCACCGCATTGGGCGCACCGCGCGCGCCGGTGGCAGCGGCTCGGCCATCTCCCTGGTCGCGCCGCAGGAAGGGACGCTCCTGAAAGATATCGAGAAAGTCCTCGGTCACTCCTTGCCGCTGGCCACCCTGCCGCCTTACGCGGTGAATCCGCCGCGGCGCACTGCCGCTGCGGTGACGCCAGCGCCCACAAGCGGCGGCGTGCCGCGCACCCCGGTCTACCGCGCGCAGCCGCGCCGCCACGGCCATCACCCGAGCCCGCGCAGTCACGGGACGCAGTCGGCCTTACCGCGCGCGCGCCGGCCGGCGTAGCCCTTACGCCATGGGCTGTGAGCCTAGACGCGGGACGCTGGCCTCACGCCGCGCGGCGTGGTTCGGCGAGCAGTTGAAATTTGAGCTGCATCGGGCAGCAGGTCTGATGCACGGCGCGATCACGAAAGCGCACCCCGTTGCAAGCCAGGTTTCCGCCGAAGGAGGCGGAATGCTTGGCCCCGGTGGTGCGCGTGATCAATGTGGTCACCGCATCGGTGAGGTCGAAATCCCCGTCGCAATCCGCGCACGGGCAGGGGAAGCGGAAAAAAGCGGTCGCGGCGGAATGGAGAGTGTGCTGCTGCGGCGATGGCGACGGTGAGCGGGCATCGGGATCGTTGAAGACCAGCTCGATGCGCAATCGCTCGATCTCCGGGAAATGATTGCGCAACGCGGGTGCGCGCAGGCGCTCGTTCATCAGCTGCTCGCGCCTTGGCATGACGCTGTTCGGACTCTTTCGCGCAGCTATTCTCATATCAGCCCGCGGGTGCAGTTGCCTTGGCCGTTGCGCGCGCGCGCTGCTCGACCCGCACCTCTTCAAGGCTGAGTCCGGTGTTGGCCGCAATGACGCTGATCAGGCGGTGGCTGGGACTGCGTGGCAGGGACAACTGATGCAGACGTTCCCAGATCCGGATTCGATCCGCGGGTGAGTTCAGAGGCGAGCGCTGCTCGCCGAGCTCTTTCTGACGGCGCTCGAGCGCCTCGGCCTGAAGCAGTGTCATGCGTTCACGATAATCGGCCTGGGTCTCCCCCACTCGTGGCGCGGAGCTCGGCACAATGCGTTCAGGCACGGCGTACTCTGGCATCACATTCTCCTGATTCGGGGCCAAGGTGCGTCTGCACGCCGGACCTTGGGTCTATAGCCTCAGAAGCGCCGGCCACCGCCGCGGAAGCCACCACCGCCGCCTGGGCGACCGCCGCCGCCCGCGCGCGGTTTGTCCTCGGCCGGGTTGACCCGCAGCGCGCGTCCGCCCAAATCCTTACCATTGAGGTTCTGAATGGCGCGCGCGGCGTCCTCTTGATTCATCTCCACAAAGGCGAATCCGCGCGGTCGGCCGGTCTCCCGATCGGTGGGCAGGGAGACGGACTCAACCGTGCCATGCTGTGAAAAGAGGCTGCGGAGTTCCGCATCGGTGGTTGTAAAGGGCAAGTTACCAACGTAAATTTTGGCCATGAGTGAGCTCCTGTGGACTTGGGCAGCGTCGCCGGAAGACCAATCTTCCGGGGACCGCTCTAAGGCAGGCACAGCAGTGAAGTCAGGGAGAGATCATCTCGCGAGCCGACAAACCGTAATCCTGTCACCTGATCGCGGGTGGCTCGGTCCGACTTTGACGTGGCCTCGACTCGAGGCTCGGTCGGCACAAGGACGTCGACGATCAAAATTAGCATAGCACATTTTGTGCCATGTCGCGGATCCAAGCCGTCGGTTTCCGCCCCGCGCCCGCACGAGTGGAGTACAGTGCCCACTGCACGTGCCGACGTTAAGCGAGCACCACATCGGAGATCTCTTGAAGCGCAACTACCGACAAGCTAAACGCCAGAAGGAAGAGGCGAGAAGGACGCGGCAACTGCAGAAGCAGCAACGCCGCTCGGACCGTGCGACGACTCCCGGCGTCACTCTCCCGAAAGAATCCCCGGCACAGGACGAGCCCGCCGTCGATCCGCCTCCACTGACCGAATCCTAAGGCTGGCCGGAACAGATTGGCGCGCGGGCCGGGGGCGATTCGCGCCGGTCACTCCGGCACCGAAATTCAAGTGGTGCGTGGCTCCCGCCCCTGCGTTGTCCGCTGTGCCACACGCGCGCTCTGCTCCGCTCGGACCTGCGAGAGCGTGAGCCCGGTGCTGATCGCGATGACGCCGAGGACCGGATGCCCGGGATCCTGAGGCAGGCGCAACGCGTGCAGCTTCTCCCAGGCCCGAATGCGAACGTCGGGCGGATTCAGGTCCGACCGCTGTTCCGCCAGCTCGAGTCGCCTTCTTTGCGCGCGTTCACGTTCCTCGAGTGCCAGACGTTCGGCGAAGGTTCTGACGAGCTCGAGCCCGGCGTGGGGTGCTGAAGTCTTCGTTTCGGTCACGTAGGGGGAGCTCCGCGGCGGATCGCTTCGTCTCAGGTAAACGGCGTCGGGGAAACATCGTGTGACGGTTGCGGGTGAACGTCGAGCGCAACCGCCAGCCCGAGACGGCCGAGCAAAGCCAGCGACTGTGCCGATAGCTCCAGCCGAAAGTCTCTGCGTGCGAACAGGCTGACGTACAGCTCGGCAGCGCCTCCTTCGGCGTGCAACTGCTCGAGGAAGCTTTGGGAGCGGCGCAAGTGCGCCAGTGCCTGCATCAGCACGCTCTCCACCGATACCCCCGCCAAGGCGAGTTGTGGCTCCTCCATCAACCGCCCCATCCAATAGCTCTCGTGATGGACGCCCTCGAGTGCCTCGCCGGCCGGACCGCGCCGCGGCGCGCCGGCCTGCCAGGTGTGCTGCGGCTCCACGCCGAGCGTGCGCGTGATCCTGGTTGGATCGATGCTGGGATGGCGTATGCGCAGAGAGATGGTGAACTCGTATTCGCTCATCGAGCCGCCCCGACTTGCGCCAGGTTTTTCGCGCTTCGCCAGGCGCGAGGTGGTGCCTCAGTAGCGGCGCTGGCCGCCCCGGTTGCCACCGCCCGAGCGCTCGCGGTCCTGCGCCTCACTGACTTTCAGGGCACGACCGTCGAAGTCGGTGCCGTTCAGCGCCTGCATCGCGCGGGATGCGTCGGCATTCGACATCTCCACGAAGCCGAAGCCGCGCGGGCGACCGGTGTCGCGATCGGTGATCAGCGAGACCCTCTCGACGGTTCCATGCGTGGAAAACAGTGTGCGTACGGCCTCATCAGTGGCGGTGAAGGGAAGATTTCCAACATATAATTTGGTCACTGCAGAATACTCACGAAAATAAAGAAAAAACTGACAGGCAAAGTCCTGCCTCCTGGTTCGTCAAGCTTTGCGAGGGTGAGAGATTGGTCGGAGGCGCGCCGGTTGGCGCAGACCAAGACAGACAAGCCGAAAGGTTACGAGCCGCGCGCAGATTACCGGATTTCCTGACACCCTGCTCGTGATTCGTATTCAGCTCCCGAGCTTCAGCTCAACGCCTCGTGAGCTGCCGTTTAAGGGAGGCGATCCGATCGCGAAGCGAAGCGTTCTCGGTTCTCTCATCGTTCAGCCGCTTGGCGAGGTAGAAAGCAACGACCATGAGAACCCCGAGCAATACGATCAGCATGCATCACCCCCGAGGTACTTGCCGAGGCCCATGGTCGTCAGGAGGGCGTGACTGTCGATCCGGCCCGGTAAGCTTGTCGGCGTATGCACGCAGGCATTCCGACGAACACAGAATCGCCGGCGGTTGCTGATCATTGATCGGCCCGGCGTTGGGATGCTGCGCGACACGCAGGTGCGTCCGCGGCCGACGGCCATCCTCGTAGCCGATGTCACGCTCACAGACGTCACAAGTCAGTACGACGATCGGCTCGGCGGGCTGGAAGACTCCGGTCTTGCGGTACCCCATGCAGGTCTCCGCTGCCGTTAGGGTGCAGCCGGCGCCGCCTGCCGGGCGAGGCGCTGTTGAAAGAGTTTCTGCAGGCTGGCTGTCGACTGGTGCTGGCGGCACAGAATAAAGAGCTGTGTGTCGCGGCCGAGCCTTGCACGTAATGTGGTCGGCTCACCGCAGATTTCACAGCCGCGCGGCGCGGAGCGGCGCTCGAGCCATAGGTCCGTCTCGCGATCGAGTTGATACTCCAGGTGATGAGCGAGCGCTTCTGCCGATGAGTCGTGGCCAGGGCACCCGAGCGCGCAGTAACCGACACGTCTGGTACCCTGCCGTTCGATCACGACTGTGTACCATTTGCCGGCATCAGCACCGTCTTCGCACTTGCGCGTGGTAAGCATGTCTGCGCCTCTGTCTCCTTGAGCAGTCTGCAGTGGCCCGGCTGCCGCTGCAGGCATCCGGTTCGTCGCTGCAAGACCCCACCGGACGAAGAGCGGAGGCCCGTTCCGTCCGGTTCTGCGATGCTCCTGGGGTGGCGACCCCGGCAGAAGCCGGGACGGCGCAAACGCCGAAATCGCCAAGGCGAAGTATCACGAGCCGGTATTTACGGTAGCACGGCGTACGATGCGCCGCTTGCATTTCGCAGTCATCGCGCGCACAGGTACTGAACGAGCGTCGTGACTCATTTTGCCGCGGACGCTGGCGTCGACCTGAAGACCACCCCGTCCTTCATAACGAATCTCACGGCGGCGTCGAGTCCTGCGCCTGGCACAACTGCGCGAGGCACGAAAGGCAGGCGCCGATACAGAGCATGAAACGCATGGGGATCCCCTCCGGCCTAGCCGGCGCTCATTACCGGTTCCTTTTTATGCCACTCGGTGGCGCGCTCGTAAGCGCGCGCCAGACGCAGCACGGTCGCCTCGCTCCCCGGCCGACCGCTGAGCTGCAGTCCGATCGGCAGGCGCTCGGCGGTGAAGCCACAGGGAACCGAGATGCTCGGCACTCCCAGGAAGTTGAGCGGCCGGGTGTTGTGCAGCATGCGCAGCTCGAGCGGCCGCGCGGTGTTGGGATCGCCGAGCTCGCTGAGCGCGAACGGCGGCACCGGCGTGGCAGGCGTGATCAGGAGGTCGACGTTCGCAAAGTAGCGCGCGGCCGCATGGCGCGCCTGATCCAGGCGGCGCCGACTTTGCATGTACGCGGACAGCGTCACGTCCGCACCGGCGCGAATTCGCTTCAGCGTGGCCGCCTGGTAGAGCTCGGGACTCCTCGCCACGTAGTCCTTGTGGAATTCGTAGGCCTCGGCTGAGAGGATCGCCACATACGGATCCATCACCGACCCGTAACTCGCGTCCGCCGCGAGCGGCGCGACTTCGTGCTGCGAGCGCGTCAGCTTCTTGAGCACCTCGAGCGCCGCCTGCATCGCCGCCTGAATGTCTGGATGCAGGTTCTCGTAGAAGTAATCCCGCGGAATCCCGAGGCGCAGTTCGGAGGTCGCGCCCTCGATGCCGGCCGCGTAATCCGGAACCGCCGCGTCGGTGCTGCCGGGGTCCTGCGGGTCGTAGCCCGCGATCGCCTGGAGCACCAGCGCTGCATCGGTCACTGTCCGCGTCATCGGTCCCAGATGATCGAGCGACCAGGACAGCGGGATGGCGCCGCTCGTGCTGACACAGCCGTAGGTCGGTTTCAGTCCGACGATCGCGCAGTAGGCCGCCGGTTCGCGGATCGAGCCGCCGGTGTCTGAACCGAGCGCCGCATAGCACAGCCGCGCGGCCACCGCCGCCGCCGAGCCGCCCGAGGAGCCGCCAGGGCTATGAGCGGGGCTCCACGGATTGTGCACGGGGCCGAAATGACTGAATGCCGAGCTGGCGCCGAAGGCAAACTCGTGCATGTTGAGTTTGCCGAGCAGCACAGCCCCCGCGGCCTTGAGGCGCCGGACTACCTCCGCGTCCTGCTGCGGGATGCGCTCCTTGAATAGCGCACTGCCGGCCGTTGTTCGCACGCCGGCGGTGTCGAGCAGATCCTTGAGGGCGATGGGCATGCCGTGCAACGGGCCCTTCCAGCCATCGCGGCTGATCTCGGCTTCCGCGCTGCGCGCGCTCGCCAGCGCCGCTTCCGCGGTCACGGTAATAAAGGCGTTGAGGCTGGGATTGAGTCTCTCGATGCGATCGAGACACGCCTGCGTGAGCTCCACCGGCGAGACCTTCCTGTGCCGCACCAGCTGCGCGGCCTCAGCCAGGCTGAGGGCCGCGGGAGCGCCCGCGTCCGGGCGCGCCGCTGCACTCTCGGTCAGAACGCTGCCAGCCACCCCGGCCAGCGCACTCGTGACGAAATCCCTGCGAGACATCGGCTCAACTCCCATGACGCCCCCCAACGCTACCGTACCTCGAGCGCGCGCGCTCTGCGATTCCGCGTCAGACGCTCGTCGGTGCGCATGAACAACTAGCGCGCACCCGGCGCGGCAGTCGTGGCAGAGTCGCGGCCGCCCGCCTCGAGCGGCCTGCCGAGCAGCTTCAACAGCGCATAGACCGCCTGGAGCGTCGGCACCGGGGTCTCCGTTATGTGGCCCAGCTCGAGAATCGACCCGAGCAAAGCGTCGGTCTCCATCACCCGGCTCGCCTCGAGATCCTGGAGCATGGAGGTCTTGTGCTTACCCACGCGCTCGGCACCGGCGATGCGCCGCTCGATGGATACGCGGAACGTGATGCCGAGCTTGTGGGCGACCGCCTGCGCTTCCGCCATCATCGAGGCAGCCAGGTTTCGCGTGGGAGGAAACTGGCAGATGTCGACGAGCGTCGCCCGGCTCAGCGCGCTGATCGGGTTGAACGTGAGGTTGCCCCAGAGCTTGAGCCAGATCTCCGCGCGGATGTTGTCGAGGACCGGCGCCTGGAATCCGGCGCGCACGAGGCATTCGGACACGGCCTGCACCCGTCCGCTCGCGGATCCGTCCAGCTCACCGACCGGGAAGCGATCGCCTTCGATGTGGCGGATGACTCCGGGCGAGGCCAGCACGGAGGCGGGATAGACCACGCAACCGATGACGCGGCTCG
>Ga0210409_10001244_pt1 | contig 34263 bp, 26 predicted proteins | sample IncBWH17MmetaG_FD_161649 | JGI IMG/M metagenome (GOLD analysis project Ga0210409, IMG submission 161649) | Forest soil microbial communities from Barre Woods Harvard Forest LTER site, Petersham, Massachusetts, United States - Inc-BW-H-17-M | ecosystem: Environmental > Terrestrial > Soil >... | reverse complement strand
GATTTGGCACGAAAGCTACGCAAGTACATCGAAGCTTATGCCAGATTAGCAAAACCTTTCCGCTGGACTTACACCGATCCTCAGAAGCGGATTCGCATTAACGAAATCACCGGGACGGCTTACTAGTACCAGCTTCATAATCATTTCTTCGGAATATCGGTGCGGTTCCACCATCCGCCGCCAAGAGCCTGAAACAACGCAGCTGTGTCGGCGTAACGATTCGACTGAGCCTGCACAAGGTTAATCAGGGCTTGCTGATAGGCTTGTTCCGCGCTCAGGAGCGCGAGGTAGTTCGCGTAGCCGGATTCAAGCTGTTTCTTCGTCAGGTCGAGGGTGACGCTTGCGGCATCTTTGGCGGCTGCCGCGGCCTTCAAGGCGTCGGCGTCCTGTTGGAGCGCATTCAGGGTATCCGCGACATTCTGGAACGCGGTGAGGACAGTGCTGCGATATTGTTCATCGGCCTCGGTGTAAGCTGCTCTTGCGGCGCGCTCCCGACGCTTGAGCATACCGCCATCAAAGACGGGCTGCGTGACGCCTGCGGCTACATCCCAGAAGCCATTGCCTCCCGAGAACAAATGGCCGAGGACCACCGCCATGCTGCCGGCATTCGCAGTCAGGGCAAAGCTCGGCAGGCGATTGGCGCGCGCAATTCCAATCTGCGCGCTGGCGGAATGCAGATTCTCCTCGGCTTGGCGCACATCCGGACGCTGCTCCACGAGTTGCGAAGGAAGGCTTACGGGCAGTTCCTGCGGCAATTGCAAACTCGACAGCTCAAACTTTTCGATCAAATCTTGATTGGGGAATCCGCCCGACAGCACAGCCAGCAGATCCCGTTGTTGGGCCAACTGCTTAAGTAGCGGAGGCAAGGTGGCGGCGACCTGCGCGAGCTGCGATTCTTCCGCCGCTACGTCGAGCTCACTCGCATACCCCTTCGCATACTGGTCCCGCAAAATCTGCAACATATTGGTGTTGATGGTGACTAGTTCATGGGTTGCGTCAATCTGCCCCCGCAATTGCGCCTCTTGAATGGCGGCGGCAGCGACGTTTGAGCTCAGTGTGATATGCGTCGCGGCCAGAGCAAAACGCGCCTGCTGTTCCTGCGCTTGCAACGACTCCACGGTTCGCCGGTTCAGACCGAAAACATCTGGCACATACGAGACGCTCACCTGCGGCGTGTAGAGGCTGTAATTCAAGGCACTGGTGTTGGTTGCAGGTGAAATGTCAGCCGATGTCTTTGCCCGGCTCGCCGAAAAACCGCCACTAACACTGGGATAGTAAGCACCCCGTTGGGCCAGCATATTCTCTCTTGCAACTATCAGTGCCGCTTGTGCCGCCTTGAGGTCGGGATTGGCTTTGAGCGATCGCTCAATCAAATCATTGAGCGGCTTCGAGTGAAATAATGTCCACCACTCTCCGGGAATATCGTGGCCTTCAACTAAGTGTTGCGCCTCTCCGCCGCCAACGTTGCTCGTGCTGCTGGTGGTCGAAATGGGAGCGGGCGTATAACCTCCGACATCGGGAGCAGCGGGCCTCTTGAATCTAGGCCCAACCGCGCACCCTGCCGTGAGCAGCAAGGCAGAGGTTGCGACGAAGCAGGCGAGGCGCGATTTGCGAGTGCGAATCATGCGAGTTAGTTCCTTAAGGCTTGCGGTGCATACGAGTTCCGTTGATCGCTCCGGTATTGCTGCTATTTAAGTTCGCCGATCCACCCGCCGATCCACCAACGACCGCCGAGTTGGGTCCGCGATGGCGGACGTTGTTGAACGATGGGTTGAGCGTTGCTGCCGTAGGCCGGACGGTGCCTCGCGGCCGAACAGGCATGGCGTTGCTGGCTTTTTCGTTCTGGATTAACCCGCCTTTAGCAGCACCGGAATTGCCTGAACCAGGCTGATGGAGACTCGCCGCATTTCCAGACATGGAACGTTTCCGGCCGTTTGGAAGTTGATTAGGATGATTTGCCCCGGTTAGGCTTGCACGGCTGCGCGGATGATTCTTGTCAGAAGCGTGGCGGGGATATCTTTGTTCCTTGGAGGGACTTCCTGCGACGGGCGTTGTCGCGGAACTCTCCGCCGATGTTTGGTGGGATGTGGCCGCATAACTTGTTCCAGGCATCAACGCGGCCCAGCTCATCGGCAGAATTAGGCTCAGAAAGAGAAGGCAGGTGACCTTCATAGCAATTCCCCGGATTGTGGGTGTGGGTGATTGTCGCGGCCTAGAAACATCATTCTTAGCGCGGGCACGGCGAGAAGCAGCATCACGGGGCCGAGGAGCATGCCTCCCACGATCACGGTGGCGAGCGGACGCTGCACCTGGCTGCCGATACCGGTAGAAATTGCTGCAGGAAGCAGACCAATGCAGGCTGAAAGAGATGTCATCAGCAATGGGCGCATGCGGGTTGAGGCAGCGCGGTACATCGCATCCACCGGCGCCAGGCCCTGAGATCTTTCATGATTGTAAAAAGTGATCATCAGGATGCCGTCCATGACAGACACGCCGAAGAGCGAGACGAAGCCGATGGCAGCGGAGATGCTGAAATTCTGACCTGTGAGATAGAGCGCAAGGATGCCGCCAACCACCGCGTCGGGAATGCCCGCGAGTGCCAGAAGGCAGTCTCGCAAGTTATTGAACAAGGTGTAGAGCAACCCGATAATCAGCACAAGGCTGATCGGCACAATGAGCTCCAGGCGCTTCTTCGCTTCCTGAAGGTCTCCGAACTCGCCGGCCCAGATCAGCCGGTATCCAGACGGAAGTTGCACGTTCTTTGCGATTTGCTGCTGAGCCTCCTCAACTGTGCCGCCAAGGTCGCGGCCACGGACACTGAACTTGACCGGGATGAAGCGCTGCACGCTCTCGTGATAAATCCAGGCCGCTCCCGTATCCAAGGTGATCGTGGCCAGTTCGCTCAACGGTATGTAGGAATTGGCGCCGCTGTTGTTTTGATAGGCGACTTTGATGTTGCGAATTTTATCGATGCTCTCCCGGTATTCAGGCGTATAACGGACGACCAGGTCGAACTGCCGCTCGCCCTCCAAGACCTGGGTCGCTACCGCTCCGCCCATGGCGGCTTGAATGACCGTGTTAACGTCGCCGGAATTGAGGCCATAGCGGGCTGCCTTGGCGCGATCTACCTTGATGTTTAAGTTCGGCTGCCCCAGTACCGGGAAGATGCCAAGGTCGGCGATGCCGCGAACCTGGTTCATTTGGTCGCGGACTTGCTCGGCCAGCTTCGTCAAAACTTCGAGATTGGGGCCGACGATCTTGACCGAGTTGACGCCTTTGACGCCCGAGATCCCTTCCTCAATGTTGTCCTCGATGTATTGGGAGAAATTGAAGACGACGCCCGGCAACTCGTTGTTAAACTCTGTTTGCACCTGCTCGGTTAACTTCTCCTTGATCACACCTCTTGGCCACTCGTCAAACGGCTTCAGCGGCGCGAATAATTCGACGTTCGAGAATGGCGAAGCATCGCTGCCGTCGTCTGGCCGGCCATGCTGAGACACCACCGTAAGAACTTCGGGGTGTCGCAGGAGAATCTCGCGCATTTTTCGCGACGCCGCCTCGCCGTCTTCGAGCGAGAGCGTGGTCGGCATGGAAGCGCGAATCCAAAAGTTTCCTTCTTCGAGGTGCGGAAGAAACTCGCTGCCCAGTCGCGGCGCTATCAGCAAGAAGGTTCCAATCGAAAGGGCGAGCTCAATTCCCACTACGAGAGCGCGGTGATTTAGCGCAAAACGCAGCGCCGGATTGTAGATACGGTGCAAAAAGCGGACAACGATCGTTTCGGTTTCTTTCAGGCGCTCAGGGAGCAGCATGGAAGCGATCACCGGCGTGATGGTGAACGTTGCAATCAACGCCCCGGCCAGCGCGTAACCATAAGTGCGTGCCATGGGACCGAAGATCTGACCCTCGACTCCCTGCATGGTGAAAAGTGGCACGAAACCGGCCACGGTGATGAGCGCCGAGAATAGAACCGCCTTGTCCACCTGTAGTGCGCTGATCAGAATCAGCCGCAAACGATCCGTCCATCCGTTGGCTGACGCCTCGTGGTCTGGAGTTATTGTCGGGTCGGGTCCCCAATGGCCTGCCGCCAGACGTTGGAGCAGACCCTGTCTTTCTTCCTGGTTTCGTTGAAAATTGCGGAAGACATTTTCGACCAGGATCACGGCTGAATCCACGATGATGCCGAAATCCACCGCCCCCACCGACAGCAGGTTTGCGCTTTCCCCCAGAATTACCAGGAGAATGGTGGCGAAGAACAGCGCGAACGGGATGTTCAATCCAACAATGACTGCGCTGCGGAGATTGCCGAGGAAAATCCATTGAATCAGGAAGACCAGCACGCATCCGAATATCAAGTTGTGCAGAACTGTGTGAGTGGTGATGGCGATCAGCGATGAGCGGTCGTAATAAGGAACAACCTTGACTCCCGGCGGCAGACTCCCGTCGTGATTCAATTTGTCAATTTCATCTTTGACCTTTGGAATCATGTCCGCGGTCTGCTCGGTACGCCGCATCACCACGATCGATCCAACCACATCGCTCTGTGTGTCGCGGCCTAAAATTCCGAGTCTTGGCCTGTAACCGATCGAGACCTTCCCGATATCCTTCATCAACACGGGGACGCCGTTGACTTGCGTCAGAACCACATTCTCGATGTCGTCGACCTTGTAGCCCTGGGCCAAATCGTCACTGCCACCGTCATCAATCAGGCCGACACCCCGAATATTGATGGACTGCTGGCCAATGTGGATTTCGCGTCCCCCCACGTTGATGTTCGCATTGCCCAGCGCGTTTAGGATTTGGGGCACCGTGACGCTGTAGGCTTCGAGCTTATGCGGGTCCACCTCGACCTGGAATTCCTTGGTGGGGCCGCCCCAGCTGTTGATGGCTGCGATGCCGGGAATGGTCAACAATCGGCGCGCGACGATCCAGTCTTGAACCGTGCGCAGATTCGTGATTCCGAAATGCTTCGGGCCGACGACCTGATAACGATAGATTTCGCCAGTCGAGCTGTTGGCTTGGATGTTCGGAACCTGACCGCCCGGCAGGCTGACGTTCTGTTGCATCGCGACCGACGCCTGGGCATAGGCGAAGTTATAGTCCACCCCATATTTGAAGCTGACGCGCACAAAGGACAGGCCATAAAACGAGGTGGAGCGGATAACGTCGATGCCGGGGGTGGTGTAGAGTCCAATTTCCGTGGGGCGCGTGTAGTAACGTTCCATCTCCTCGGCAGAGAGGCCCGGCGCCTGCGCGGTAATTTCCAGGATGACGGGCGTCGGGTTCGGATACGCCTCGATGTTGAGCATCTTGAAAGCAATGAGCCCGGTGCCAGCAAACAGCAGCAAACCCACCACCACAATCGGGCGGCGGCTTAGGCAAAACGCAATGAGAGACTTGAACATGGGCTCGTCTTCTAATGAATTGAAAGTGGCATTAGGCCTAGTCGGTTGGTGGCGCCTGCAACATGTTGCTAAGAAACACTGCGTTGTCCGCTACGATGAGTTCTCCGCCGTGCAAACCATCGAGAACTTGAACACGGTCGTCGTTTCGCAGGCCGATCTTGATGATTCTTTGCACAAAGTGGTGACGATCGGTTGTCACCCAAGCCGTCATCGTGCCATCGGCTTCGCGGACCACGCCATTCGCAGGTATAGCGATGGCTTCCACCGGGTCGTGGACGCGAATGACGAAGTTAGCGAGCATTCCGGGGCGCAGTTCATCGCGGGGGTCCGCGATCTCGGAACGGATCGTTACTCGATGAGTGTTCGGATCAACCGTTGCGTAGATCTTCGAGACCTTACCTTTGAACACACGGCCGGGATAGGCCATCACTTTGACCTGAACCGGCTGGCCCAAACGAAAAAATGACAGCTCGCTTTCGCTCACATTCGCCAGCATCCATTTAATTGTCACGTCGGCGACCGAGTAGGGCGCCGGCAGATTCCCCGGTTGCACCAAAAGCCCCGGTGGCCCGTTGAAGGATGTGATCTTGCCGGAAATGGGGCTGCGTACGAGCAGCGCAGCATCTGTCTTGCGCGAAGCGATCATTTGATCGATTTCCGCATCCGTCTTGCCAAAGACGAGGACGGCATCTCGTGACGCTTTGAGAGCGCCCTCGGCGGTTTGTTGATCCGAGATTGCCTGTTCCTTCTCGCGCTCGGCAATACCGCCAAGACCCTGGACGCGCGCCAGTTCCTTGTCGGTCAGATCGAGAGTCGCCGCTGCGCCAATCAGGTTCGACTCCGCCTGAATGAGGTCGGGGCTTTTGATGGTATAGAGAGGTTGATCCTTACGAACATTGACGCCAAGTTCCACAAAACTCTTGATGATGGTCCCCTGATAAGCCGGGAAGACTTGAACCGACAGATCGTCGGCAAAATCAATGTTGCCGACGGCTTCCTTCTCAACTGGAAACAAGTAGCTTCCGACCGGCTCGATCTTGATCGAGTTCAGTTGGCTGGGCGACAGGTCCAAGGCCGCTTCGGACGAGGAGGCGTTGGATTTTGCGCCTGATTGTTGCGGTGTATTCGCGTTTGCAGCCTGACCACGACTGTGACCGAGTTCCAGAAGTCCCGTAACGACAATGATCGCTGCAGCCGTCACAAACACAACGACGGCTCTTCTGCTGATGTGAACCGGATATTTCATCATTCTCGTTCGACCTTCAAGCTTCCAGACAAACTCAGCTTCGAGGGATGCAGTACTGAATGTGGCTGTGATTATTCTGCAAGGCGCTCAGTGCGAAGGGAACCCTATCTTGAGGCTCCACAGTTATCTTTAGGCGAGCTGGGAGCCTATCTTTTGGCTAGTTCTTGAGAAGGCAGTTTCCTCACAGTCGAAGATAGCGCACCATTAGAATGGCCATGAAAAGAATGGCCATGAACGAACCTCTACCCAGCTACGCACCACCCGTGAAAGATCTACTGTCCATCTACGCACCGGCCAACCGCGCCAGGCTGATCGTCGTCGCTGGTCTCTTGATGGCAGCCATCGCGGTGGCGGACTGGGCGACGAAACCATACATTTCCCTGGGATTTCTTTACCTATTTCCCATCATGATTCTCGGTGGGTTCCTGTCAAGGACTCGGATCGTCGGGGTTGCACTGGTCTGTGCCGTTCTTCAGGAAGCGTTCAGCAACCTGCCAGAAAACGAAGCTGTGATTCGCATGCTGTTCAGCTCGGCAGGATTTGTCGGTACAGGACTGTTTATTTCGGAGTTGATCCGCAATCGCCGAATTACGATGACGCACGTCGAAGAACTTGAAGGCCAGATCAAGTTACGGGAGGACGCAGAGGAGCAGTTGCGTTCACTCGTCGAAAGCAGTCCAGCTGCGATCGTCACAATCGACTCGGGGGGCAACGTTTTGTTGGCAAATGAGGCAGCTCAACACTTGCTCGCTCTTGAAGGGAAGCCCTTGCAAGGCCAGGAAATCAACTCTTATCTCCCAGCTTTGCAAACGGTTCTCAAAACCCAACAGCCGCGAGTATTTCGGACCACTCTGCAGTGCACAGGGAAGAGGAGCGACGGTGAAGTTTTTCTGGCCGGAGTTTGGTTTTCGACCTACGGCACGATATCGGGTCCGCGCTTGGCGGCCATCATCGTCGATCTTTCTGAGGATCTACGGAACCGTGAGGATCTCAGCCTAGACTATCTATTGAAGAACACGAGAATTCTGATGAGCGCCGTGGCCCATGAAATTCGGAACCTCTGCGGTGCAGTGCTTGTCGTGCATAAGAACCTCTCCCGAGTGAAGGAGCTTGAGTCGAACGAAGATTTCAAAGCCTTGGGGAACTTGATCCAGAGCCTGGAAAGAGTGTCGGCATTGGAATTGGGTTCCACCGCATCTCAGAATGGTGAAGTGGTTGAGCTTACGTCTGTACTGGACGAATTCCGGATACTGATCGAAAGCGCATATCACGAATTAAAGATCGAGATGGAGTGGCATGTTCAGGAACCGCTGCCTTTGGTTTGGGCTGACCGGTACGGACTTGTTCAGGTTTTCTTAAACCTGGCGAAGAATAGTCGCCGGGCCATGGCGTCTACCGGAGTGAAGCGACTTCGAATTGCGGCGCGAGAGGAGAAAGGGACGGTCACAATTCGATTCGAAGATACTGGAACGGGCATCGCTTCGCCAGAAAACCTCTTCGGGCCGTTTCAACGTGGCGCCGAGTCCAGCGGTCTCGGGCTTTACGTTTCCCGCGCGATTATGCGCAGCTTTGGTGGGGAACTTTCTTACGAGCCGAGATCGGAGGGCTGCTGCTTCGCTGTGGTCTTGCCCCTCGGTGTCATCCAGAAGGAGGTGGCAAATGCCTGAAACTGCGGCGAGCACAGTGCACCTCTTGCTGTTAGACGATCACACCTTGTTTCGAGAGAGTGCAAGTCGGCTCCTCGCTGCAGAGCCCGGATTCGCGGTGGCTCCTCACTGCGGCACAATCGGAGAGGCTCTGCAGATTCTGCGGCGTAAGGCGATCGACGTCGTGCTCCTTGATTTCGATCTTGGCGAGAGCGATGGCCGCCAGTTTCTTCGATTGGCAAAGGAACAGGGATTCCAGGGAAAGGTTCTCGTTGTGACGGCAGGTGTGGATGTAGACGTGGCTGCGGATCTGATCCGTTCTGGGATTTCTGGAGTTTTTCTAAAACACGACTCTGCTGCATTGCTGGCACAAGCAATTCGTGACGTGATGGCTGGCAAGGTGTGGCTGGACCAGGAGCAATTGCAAACCGCCCTCAGAACTGAGGCCGGAACCCCACAGGACAATCGAACACGGCCATTCACGGAACGGGAACAGCAGGTGCTCTCCTGTGTGTTTGAGGGTCTTGCGAACAAGGAGATTGCGGCGCGAATCGGCGTGTCGGAGAGTTCGGTTAAAGCCACACTTCAACAACTCTTCTCCAAGACCGGCGTCCGGACGCGCAGTCAATTGGTACGCATCGTCTTGGAGCAGCATCGAGATCAGCTCTAGCGCGGCAAGACGCGAGAGGGTCGGGCATGGCACACAGGCAACCGCGACGACGCGTTTTACCATTGGTCCTGCTCGCAACCGTTACCCTCGCGGCGGCCATATCCGGTCACAGTTCAGCGCCGCCGTCCAGTTCGTCAGGGGAAGGTCAGCAGATCGGAAAGATGGTCAGTGTGCGAAAAGTGTTGGAAAACCGCTATTTTGTCAGCCGCTACCCGCAAATCCACTATTACCTGCTTTATGTTGCAGTGCGCACTTCCGACCAGACGTATTGCTCTGAGTACGAAACTCCTGTTCTTGACGAGATTGATGACCTATTTTCTGCGAAGGACAAAGATGTAGAGTTTGTACTCAATGGGAAGAATCTCACCCTTAGAACACCACACGGCCGGAAAATCAAGGCGCACCTAGTGAAACAAACTCAGTGCTAACCACAAGACGGCACGTTCTTGCATCGCTGGGCAGTTCTGCGCAGAAAGTCTAGCTCGCACACTCACGCCATCCAAATCTAACCTCCAAATTGGACGTCCGCCTGGATTGCGCACCCGGAGCGACAAGTAATCGCGCGAATCGGGTACGCCAGAGTAACTTCCGAATTGCCCCCACGCGGACACGATCGTTGAGGTTGCTCAGCCTCGCCCGTCCGTTCTTGCTTGTTTGTATTAACTGTGGTTAACTACATAGAATAATCGCTGGTTAATAGATCAAGTAGAAAGACATTGCCGGTCTTGGGGCAAATGAGTGGGGGCATTCATGGCGCGGGCGTTTCACGTTCCTCTTTTCGTGTTGGCTGTGGTGTGCCTTCTCCCGGCGAAAGCACTGGCACAAGGCGAAACCACCAGCGCCATCATTGGCGAAGTTAGGGACGCATCCAGCGCGGTTGTGCCGGGCGCCACGGTGACGATCACAAATCACGAGACCGGTCTGAAGCGTAGTGCCAAGACCGATGACGCTGGCCGGTTCAACTTTCCGCAGTTAAAGCCGGGTACCTATTCGGTCACAGTGGAAGCGCGAGGCTTTGATCCGGGGCAAAATGACAACGTCGTTGCGGGCTTAGGACAGAAGCAGAGTGTGGATTTTACGCTCAAGGTGGCCCGATCCAATGAAGCGGTCGAGGTCAGCAGCGAGGCTCCACTCATCAACCTGGAAAACGCAAACACATCCACGACCCTGAGTGCACCGGCACTGGAGGACCTGCCGAATCCGGGAGGCGACCTGACCTACCCTCTGCAGTTTGCGCCTGGAGCCCTGATCAATACGGCCGGCAGCAGCAACGATTTTGTCGGCGGCAGCAACGGATATGGCAACGTGGAATTCAACGGACTCCCCGCCCTCTCCAATGGCTACATCGTGGACGGACTGGAAACAAACGACCCGCTCACCAATCTCAACAGCGGTCTTTCAACCAACCTCGTCCTGGGACTGAATTCGATTTCAGAAGCGACCGTCAACACTCTTTCTTATTCGGTGGATCAAGGACGGTATGGAGCAGCCCAAGTCGACTACGTCACCAAGTCTGGCACGAACCAGTTTCACGGGAATCTTTATGAACTCTGGAATGGTTCGCTGCTGAATACGGCGGACTACTTCACCAATGCGACCCCAGGCAACCGCAAGCCGGGGGCGACCGTGAATCACTTTGGGGGTAGCGTGGGTGGACCGATTGTGAGCAACAAGCTGTTTTTCTTTTTCGACAGCGAATGGGTGCGGATCGCACTGCCCATCGTTACGCCGACGATCGTTCCCAGCACGGCATTCCAACAGTACGTCCTGCAGCATCTTTCTGGAGGGCAAACAACCGGCTGCGGATCCAACGGGGCGAATGAGAATTGTTTGTTCTATCAACAGATGTTCAAGCTCTATGGAAATACCAGCGGCACAGCCACCCAAGTGCTCTGGTGTCCTTTCAACTCGGACGGCACGGCGGCACCAGGCAATCCCCCAAATGGAAACGGTTGCGCCAACCGGCAGAGCATTTCGCACTCCAGCGACGACCACGAACAGGTGCAGACGGCGCGGATCGACTACAACATCAACGAGAAAGACACGACTTGGTTTCGTTTTCAGGCGGACACCGGCCTGCAAGCCGCATGGACGGACCCCATCAACCCGGTGTTCGACGCGCTTTCGCCGCAGCCTCTCTACTCGTTTGCCGTAGGATACACGCACGTCTTCTCGCAGAACCTGGTGAACTACTTCAATCCTGCATTCTCCTGGTACGAGAGCCTGTTTGGGCCAACTAACCTTCAGAAGACGCTTTCGGCGTTCGCAATAGTGTTGCAGGGCAGCGGCGCGAATGCCTTCACGCCCATGGGAGGGCTGGACAACACCTGGATTCAAGGCAGGCGCGCATCCCGCTTTTTCATTAACGACAATCTTGCATGGAGCCATGGCGCTCACGAACTGCGATTTGGAACCAATACCCGTATCTTCCGCTTGAACGACTACGACTTCGGAGAAGGAACGGTTCCCACCGTGACCTACGCGAACTTGCAGCAATTTATCGATGGAGTGGCCAATACCGCATCGGAGACGTTCCCTTCGAACGCAAATGAGCCCTTCAACTTTCTCAATCTCGATGTCTACGCGCAAGACACTTGGAAAGTAACTCGCAAACTGACCTGGACGTTCGGTCTGCGCGACACCTTCAACTCGAATCCGCTGAATCCGCATCATCAAGTCGCCCGCCTTCGCGGCTCCTTCAATTCCATCTCTCATGATGTCAGTCAACCGCTGAACCAGACCATCCAGACCCATCTCGGCAATCTGTTCTCGTCCACGCCGGTGGCCATTCTGCAACCGAGGACGGCGATTGCGTGGCAGTTTGAGCCAAAATCCGTGCTCCGCACCGGCTTCGGAATTTTCAGCGACATCTTACCGGGCACGGTGGCCGACCTAATCGGCACGAATCCTCCCTACGATAAGACGTTCCAGGGAGGAGTGCTTGGCAGTGTGGGCGGCACAGCCATCGCGCCGGGAGCGCTCAACAGCGCAGTCGGCGCACTCGTTGGCGCGAATCAGACTTTTACTTCGGGATTTCCCCAGGGCCAGCCCTCGCTTCCACCAGTTGCAGTCACGGCTATTCCGGATGGCAAACTCCATGCGCCGTACTTCATGGAATGGAGTCTGGGAATAGAACATCAATTCGGAACGACCGCCAGTTTGCAAGCGCAGTACGTCGGCACGCGCGCCGTAAACCAGCCGTACTCAACACAAGTGAATGGTTACCAGACCGTATGCCAAGGTTGTTTTGCGCCGTTCCCCTACATGCATCCGACCGATGCACGATTCGGAGCAGTGACGCAGTTCTCCACGGGGGCGAACAGCCACTACAACGGTCTTCAACTGACCGCAATGAAACGGCTCGGCCATGGCTTGCAAGGACAGGTCAACTACACTTGGAGCCGTTGCATGGATACGGTCTCGAACGGAGGGTTCCTTCCGTTTTCCGCGGGAGGGATTCTCTCGCCTCTGCCGGGAGACCTGGCCCGCGATTACGGGCCATGTGACTATGACATCCGGCACAATTTCAACGCGCAGTATGTGTATCAGTTGCCGATCAGAGTGCGCAGTCGTTCTCTGGGCTACGCGCTCAACGGCTGGCAGATCTCCGGGACAGCGTTTTGGCACAACGGAGTTCCGTTCTCGGTGCTGAGCACGCCGTACTCAGCTGCCAATTCAAGCACCGGGCAGCAAGAGGGAATTGTGCAGGGCAGTGGGCCGCAGTTTGCTAGTGTCGTTCCGGGGGTTCCGCTGTATGAGCATCATCCGATTCCGGGTGTAACGCAAGCGGGAACACTACAGTGGCTTAATCCGGACGCTTTCGTATCGGCGGTCGATCCAAGTACAGGGCAGTGCTATGGCGGCGACAGCCCGCAGACCTGCCAATTCGGAACCCTCGGCCGCAATGCCCTGCGCGGTCCCGATTTCCTCTGGAGTGACTTCTACCTGACGAAATGGTTTCCCTTGACCGAGCGTCTGAAGCTGCGGTTTGAGGGTCAGTTCTTCAACGTCTTCAATCACCCGAATTTCGCGCTTCCCAGCATGGTGCAGGCCGGCATTCCAGGAAGTCCTTCCACGCAAAGTGGATTTGGAGCGCTCACGTCTACGACCTCTCCGCCGACTGGCTTGCTGGGAGTCGGATTGGGTGGTGACAGCAGTCCCCGCATGATCGCCTTCCAGGCGCGGCTGGAGTTCTGATCGCGGCCCCCCCGGCGATTCTGGACGATTAGTCGGAACCCTTCCTTTACAGGATTAGGGAAGAGGTGCCCGTTATTCGCTAACCGTCGGATCAGGGAAACTAATAATGTGCTGGCGGTGGAAAACGATCAATCGGAAACTCCTGATTTACGAGTTCGCTACACACGCAGCACTTCGGCCTCACGCAGAGCGTGTTCGGCCTCTACAGGTCCCTGTACCTGGAAGGCGTGCATCCCAACTCTCTTTGCGGCTGCAACGTTAAGCTGGCTATCGTCCAAAAACAACGTCTCGGGACCATCGCAACCGAGTGTAGCCAGAACGTGTTGGAATGCTTCCTCATCGGGTTTGATCTTGCCAGTCAGGTGCGAAGCGAAATGATAATCAAAAGCTCCGATCAGGTCGCGTTGCTCTATCAAGCTCTGCCATTGCAATGCGTTGGTATTGCATAGAGTAGCGCGCACGTAATAGCGAGGAACACGTCTCACCAGCTCGACTGCTCCCGGCAATATTCGTTGACTCCGGATGTAGAGCTCAGTCAAAAACTCTTCGCTGCCAACCTGCAAGCTCAGCTCACTGATCATCTGCTCAGCAAATGCTGCGGGTTGCATCTTTCCAGTCTCGAATGATCTCACTATGGGTGAGGTAAGCCAGAGCGTGCGGACCTGCTCAGCGGTGACGCGATGCCCGAGCCACGAGAGCAGCATTGCTAGCCCGGAAAGTTCGACCAGCACGCCGCCGACATCAAATAGAACCACACGAATCTCGTTTGGCTGAGACCTCATCCCTTATTTCCACCCGTGCGCTGTGAATAATATCCAGGTTTGCTCACCGACGCTACCTATCAGGAATTCGCGTCCTTCTAGCCTCTGTATTGCAATGTAGGCGTCGTCAATCTGGAAGGGTCGTGGGCCACTCTTACCAATCTCGTTACCTGGGGGGCTGCGGTAAACCAATCGGCGCTGTCTCAGGGATTGACGATGCAGTGAAAGGCGAGTGCTGGGTCAGTTAAATCAGGCCGGATCAACACCAGATTAGTAGACATATATCTTGAGGAACACGAAGACCACTACGCCGGTGATCGAAACGTAGAGCCAAATGGGGAACGTCAAGCGCGCGATTCGGCGGTGCATCGTGAATCGGCCCGTCAGCGAGAAAAAGAATGTCGTGAGCACCATCGGCAAAGCGACGATGGAAAGGGTCACATGGCTGGCTAAAATCCAAAGATACAGAACGCGCATCGGGCTGTGGCCGGGGAAAATCGTATCGCCGTGCAGTGCGTGGTTCGCGATGTAGCTGATGAGAAAAATTGAAGAGAACGCGAAGGCTAGCAGCATGCTCGTGCGATGCGCTTGTCTGTTGTGGTGTTTGATGAAATACAATCCCACGCAGAGCGCAATCGCGCACAATCCGTTCAGAAGCGCGTTGAGGGCCGGCAAGAACATCCAGCGCCCGGCGAAATCAGCCGAAGCATGATGCACGTACAGCAGCCACAGCAGGAATGACACAGCGAGGCCGCTCACCACGACGATCGCTCCAACCACCGGGCGCGGACTGATTTCGGCCTGTTCCATGCTGACAATTAAATCACAAAAATCCCATCCGGAAGTCAGACCCCGTCGCAAGAGCGGTAACATGACTTCCGAGTGGCCCGTCATCCGCCCGCAATCGCGGATTTGGCCCGGCCATTCCAGGGCAAATACAACGGGACATTCAGAACAATCCTGCGCCTCCCGCTCATATCCGGTCTATAGGTTTGTATCTTCTCAGCTGGGCCCGGTCTCGATTCAGACAAGCGTCAGTGGGTGTCACTTCCGACAAAAGTGGACCACGGGCTGTCTCACATCGGCAACGTTCGCAGCGCCATCTCGACTACGCGCTGTAATTTACTTCGGCTTGCGCCGCCCGCTGCCTGAACTGCCATTCCGTAGAGGACCGTCGCGATGTAGTGAGCAAGATCAGCAGGGTTCACATTGGCCGGTAGGTCACCTTCCGATTTCGCACGCTCGAAACGCCGGCGCATCGCAGCTTCACCCGCCGCGCGGCAGGCGCTCAGTTCCTGCCGGATGGAATCGGCCGCCTCACCACACGCAAGCGCACCTTGCACCATGAGGCACCCACCGGGATTGCGCCGGGCTGTGTTCAAGTCGGCAGCACCCAGCAACAATCGTTCCACGACTGCGCGGGCGGTCGGCTCCCTCAATGCTTCTTGGGTGTAGGCCGCCGGCCCCCTCAAGTACCGGTCGAGCGCCTTGCCGAACAGCGCTTCTTTGTCGCCAAAGGCGGCATATAGACTCGGACGATTGACGCCCACAGCTTTGGTGAGGTCCGACAGAGACGCGCCCTCATATCCCTTTCGCCAGAACACCACCAGCGCGCGGTCCAACGCTCGGTCGATATCGAACGAGCGGGGACGCCCCATTCGTTTTGGGGATTTGCTCCGTTCCATACCTATTTTTGATGCGTCTTCCATACCTATCGGTACAAATATTGTATCTATTCAATCGCCGTGACATCTGTACTAGGCGGTACGGAAATAATGCCGTGGGAAATGGGGAATCAAACAGGAGACAGCTCATGAGTAAGCTGGAAGGAAAAATAGCAGTCATCACCGGGGGCAATAGCGGAATCGGTCTTGCTACGGCACAACGCTTCGTCGCGGAGGGCGCGTACGTCTTTATCACGGGCCGCCGTCAGAGCGAACTCGACGCAGCAGTGAAGCAGATCGGTAAGAGTATTACTGCAGTGCAGGGCGACGTCTCAAATCTTGCGGATCTCGATCGCTTGTACGCCACTGTAAAGCAACAGAAGGGGCACATCGACATTCTATTCGCCAACGCCGGCACTGGACAATTCGCCCCGCTTGCCGCAATCACCGAAGAGCACTTCGACAACACCATTCCCGTCACGCAGCCCGTCATCGGCAGCAAGGTTCAACTCTTACCTGACCAATAACGGCGGGACTCGCTGCTACTCCTTTACCGCCTTGATCGGCCCTCGAATGATCTTCGTCGGCACTGGACGTCTTGAGAACGAATGATGAATCGCACAGTGAAGCCTGTCGGTGTTCAGCCAATCCTCGAAACCCCCGTCCTGCTCCATCAGCGCAACCCATTCACTTCCTACCTCTAGCTTGTGAGGAATTTGCGCTCCCCGATAGTCGTTCATTATCGCGTGGATTTCTTCGCCCCGATTCTTAAGATGGAGTCTGTAGAGCAGTCGCTTCCACCGGGGAATGAGCTTGTAAAACTCCACGTTGGTGATGGTGGCAGGGGCGGTGCCGATGTTCTGCACGGTGATTCTGAGAAACCTTGAATTCTTCGGTGGGGGCGGCATCTGCACCATGTTGGCGTAAGCCTTCACCACCAACTTCGGACGATTCGCTGTGATCTTGGAGTAGATGTTCCAGCCGAGACTAGCTATGCCCGTCGTTGCGCCTATCCAAGCAACAAGGTCGGTCGTCTTCATGTCACGGAAAGTTTATGCTTCGGCTAAGTTTTCAAGCAACTTCGCGAATTCGTTGCGGAACACGGATAATAGCGGGTTTCACGAAATATGGAACAAAGCAATTGATCCCTCAAAGCCCAACGCCCCCTACTTCTTGAACTTCAACGAATGAAGCCGGAGGGCTCTCTGCAAGTCTGGATCGTCAAGTCGGATGGGCTCGGGATCCTGCGCGTTGATTTGAAAGGGCTCGAATACGGCCCAGTTTTCAACGTCATGTCCATACTTCGAGCGGTAGTAGATTCCCGCGAAGCCGTCGTTGAAGACAATGCGTGATGCTAACTGCGTAACGTTTCGCGGAGCCGTCTTCTGCAACACGGATGCGTCCAAATCATCGAAGCCAAATTTCACCAGATGAGCCGCCAGCAAGTTCCGCAGTCGCCCGATCCACTCGCTGCTGCAAATGTCGGCATACTCTCCGCCAGCAGTCGCAACACCCATGACTCGCTTCTCGCCCCACTCCAACGGTACTTCTCCCAGTGGACAGTAGTCATCCTCTCCCTCAATTTCGGCCAATTCAGCCAGGAGTTTGGGATCAACACGGAATCGGCCTAGCGTTTCGAGAAAGCAACCAAGCCTTTGCGAGGACGCATATAGAACACGGTACATCCCTTCGGGATCGTCAAACCGATTGCCAAAGGTTCCGTCCGGTCCCGCCGAGGCCCAATCGGGAACAGACCAGGGATCAGGCTTCCTCCCTAATCGATAAATCACGCCGGGGACTTTCAAGAATGACTATCCTCCGGCTAAAAATGCGCGAGCCGCACCCAGAATCTCCGGACCCACGGCCTCTACATTCTCTTCTCGCAACAGCCGAATCGGCACGCGATCATTCAACTCTGGATTCAGACCCGTAAACCAAGCCTGAACCACGCGTGGCCCTTCGTGATCGCTAATCATCTTCGCCAGCCGATAGGCAAACCGCAATCGTTCTTCAACTCCCTTGTACGGCTCTGAGCCAGCGATCCAACGCTCTACAGCTCTTGCGTCTTTGACCGAAGCGATATAGGCGGTCAATTTCTTCCCCAAGATTCCCGTTAGCTCCGCGACGAGCTTGGAAAACTCTAGGGTTGTCGCTTCCCGGTACGCCAACAAATCCGGCCGTGGTGGCGTCAATACTGCCATGTTCGAGATCTCCCTAGCCTCAGTCCGAGTGTATCAAAATACCACAGAAATGACAATATAATTACCTGAGAATACCAGAGGGGACTGACTCGTGGCAGGGGGTTGCATTTTATTAAAGTTGTGTGCATACTATTACTGCTTTGGTGCATTATATGAAACGCGACCGCATACCCATGAATAACTTCCGCATCATTCAGACACTTTGCCGTATCGGATTGCCGTCGTCGGGGCCGGCGTTTCGCTTTCAAGTGGAGCGGCTGAAAGAGGCTCTTCACAGCGATGGTTACGAGAAGGAAGCACATGCACTGGAGGAGTTGCTGAAACCACAAAGTCCAGAACAGTCGTTGAGGCCGAGTCGAGTTGTGCCCTCAATTGCCTCTTCGTTTGCTGGTGAAATATTGAGCCCTCGCGTTTCCGTTCCGGTTGACAAGGAAACAGGTGCTCCGCTGGCCGAAATACACTTCCCTCCCGAGCGACCCGAACCGCCGGTTCTAGAAGATGCATTGGCCTCCGCTATTGAGCGACTGACAGAAGAGTGGAGCCATGTGGATCAGCTGACAGAGGTTGGCGCCCCGCCCCCGCGTACCTGCATGCTGTTTGGCAAACCTGGAACAGGGAAAACGAAGCTCGCTTATTACATCGGGGATCGGCTTGGAATTCCTATTGTCCTAGCACGATTGGACGGTTTGATCAGCTCGTTTCTTGGCACAACTGCACGGAATATCGGTGCGTTATTCCAGTTCGCCAATCGGTATCGGTGTTTATTGCTTCTGGACGAGTTTGACGCGTTAGCTAAGCTGCGCGATGACCCACAAGAAGTGGGTGAAATAAAGCGAGTCGTTAATACACTTCTTCAAAATGTCGATAAACGCTCGTCCCACGGATTCACCATAGCAATCACCAACCACGAGGGACTTCTTGATCCCGCGGTGTGGCGGCGTTTTGAGGTCAGGATCATGGTCCCGGTTCCCGAGTACCCGGAACGAAATAGGATTCTTGAGTTGTATTTGCGTCCATTGCCAATCGATTCCGCGGCATTGGCGTTTTTGTCGTGGTTGTCTGCCGGACTGACGGGCAGTGATCTGGAAACCCTTGCGAGGAGCCTTAAACGATTTACGACGATACATGGAAGGGGAGACTTCGCTTTGATCGAAGCATTGCGCGCATACGCTGTCACAAACGCAACAGCGCAGCGGAGCGAGTTCCTCAATCTTTTGTTGGCTTCGCCGCAGGAAATTTCTCGTCGGATCCTGGCGGAACCGGGGCTAGGTCTGACCCAGCAAGATGTCGGAAAGTTGTTAGGAAAGGATCAAGCAACTATTAGCCGTTGGCTGAAAAACGATTCAGTCACTCCGGCAGACAAGGCGGCGGTCCATGCCGAATAATCCCGTCCAGGTAATCCTGAACACACGTGACTATTTTGTAGCTCCAGAGGCCGGACGATTTGGTCCTTCCACGGACTTCTTCGAAGGGCGAGACCAGGAATTTGTTCAACACCGTGAGAAGTTGATCAAACAGGTGACCTCAATATCGACGGCGTTTCAACAGTCAGGCGCAAGTTCGGGTGTATTAAAAGTGAGTTTGCGGAGAGAAGCCTGGGCGAAAAGCCACAGGCCCCAGCGTGCTCTTTTTCCGCCGTCAAAACGGCCTTGCATTGCGGTGTCGAATCTCGGAGAACTTTATTACCACGTAACTGCAGACGATGTGCGCGAACTCGCGAGCGAAATCACGGCAGCCGAAAACGAGACTCGCCGACGCGTTAGTGCAAAGACGGGCAAGGAGTATGTTGCTCCGTCTGATCAGCGCAGCGATGCAGGCGCAGTAGAATCGATCGAGCTACCGGCCGCCGCCGATAAAAGGCGATTCAACGTGGAGGAGGCGATTCGCTGGCTTTCAGATGCGCGAACTTCAGGGGTATACTTTGTCGAACTATTCTCGCCACCGCCGACCTATATCTCTGCACTGATCGTCGATTACCACGAGCGTGTACTTGCGACTATAACGTCAGACGCACGTGAGCACGGTCTTACGGTGGAAACATTCCCGGTCGATCTCGCAAACGATAAGGGCGCGAGACCCACGGGAGTAGTTGCTGTCAGGTTGGTTTCGGCCGGGGTTGAACACGCGTTCAGTACCAACGTCGAAGATCATGGCCAGCTTCTCAGAATATTCGACTCCCACCCGTATGTAAGGCGTGTTGTCCTGCCGCCGCTGGTGATGGCCGCGCGGGTGCAATCATCGTCCGCGGCGACGCCGGAGGCCGAGCCCGCGCCGTTGCGCCAATCAGGAAGGGTCTATCCAAAGGTTGGCGTCATCGACGGCGGAGTTGGAGATCAACTCAATCCCTGGAAGCTCGGTTCCCATACGGTTGTTTCGCCCGAGCATCAACAATTGGATCACGGGTCATTTATTGCTGGACTGCTTGTCGCGGGCCAGCAGCTAAATGGATCTGCCGTCTGCAATGAGGCGGACGGATGTGAACTGTTCGACATTGGAGTGTTGCCGGATTCGGACCAACAACCTGCGTTCGAAACCTACTATCCGAAGGGCATCGTCGATTTTCTGGAAGAGCTTGATGCGGGTGTGGAGATAGCACATCACGATCATGGCGTTCGTATCTTCAATATGAGTCTTAACGTAATGGAACCCGTTGAAAATGACTCCTACGGCGTAGTTGCGAGTCTGGTCGATCGGATTGCTGACAAGCACGATGTAGTTTTCGTTATCTCGGCAGGAAATCTGCGGCCTACTGATTGCAGAGCAGAGTGGTCGGCAGATCCTCAGATGGCGTTGCAGTATCTCGCGTCGCGAACAGTGGCCGAGACACTCTTGCAGCCGGCGGAGAGCAGTCGCTCCATTGCGGTGGGGGCTCTGAATCCACCGGGGTGCGCTCCGCGGGTTGGAGGAGCACCCACGACCTATACACGCCGGGGTCCTGGCTTGCGCGTGGGCGTAAAGCCAGATGTAAGCCATTTCGGCGGTGCTACTCCCGATTCGGGTAACAACACGGGTTTGCAATCTTGGAATGCTGAAGGGGCACTAATCGCGGGGCATGGCACAAGTTATGCCACGCCTCTTGTGGCAAAGTCTCTTGCGACGCTCGAAAGTCGTGTGGCTTCTCCACTCTCTCGGGAAATGCTCATCGCGATGCTGATCCATGGCTGCCGAATACCCGGACCATTAACGGACGAGTCGCTGAGCGAGGTTGCTCGGCAGTTCACGGGATTCGGTATCCCGAAGTCAAGCGATGAGATGCTTTTTACAGCGTTCCCATCACGGCGCTTGCCGAGTCTGCCACCAATCCCCGCAAGCGATTTGATCCCAAGAGCCTCGAAGAACTGGCGGCCAGTTTTAAGACGCAAGGAATACTGGCTCCTCTTCTGGTACGCCAACTGGAGGAAAGCAAGTACGAGGTTGTAGCCGGGGCACGTCGCCTGAGAGCGGCGAAACTGGCCGAACTCGAAAAACTTCCCGTCCGCGTGGTCAAGCTGACGGATGCGGAGGCAATCGAGGCCCAATGCGTTGAGAACCTACAACGCGAGGACATCCACCCGCTTGAGGAAGCTCTCGGTTTCAAGTCACTCTTGGAACTCGGAGAGCCTGTCTACACAATCGCCACCATCGCCTCACGCGCTGGCAAGAGCGAAGCGTATGTCTACGGTCGCATTCGACTTGCGGACCTCATACCGCCCGTGGCCGAGGCGTTCCTGAAAGACCAGATCACTATCGGCCACGCCTTGCTGATCGCGAAGCTCCCGGCTTCGCAGCAGCAGGAAGCCTTCGCAGCCGCGTTTCGCGGACAGTGGACAAGCGAAGGCAACACCCAAGTCCTGATTCCCGTGCGCGAGTTGGCAGCGTGGATCGAATCGAACATCTTGCTGCAACTGGCGTCTGCGCCATTTGACAAGCAGGATGAGACCCTCGTTCCCGAAGCAGGTTCGTGCGCCAACTGTCCGAAGCGAACCGGATTCAACAAGCTACTTTTCCCCGACGTGCGTAAAGATTCCTGCACGTCTCCCGACTGTTTCCGAGCCAAGATTGACGCTTGCGTGAAAAAGACTCTGGAAACCAAGCCGCAGCTAGTCCAGATTTCGGCGGCGTGGAATTCACGCGAGGGCGCTCCCTTGGGGCGGAATCAGTATGTCGAATTGGAGATCAAGAAGCCGAAGGCAAATGGTGCAAGCGCCAAGCTATCCGCGAACCAGAAGCCATGCGACAAGATGACTGAGGCCATCGTCATGGACGGCGGGAAGCGCGGACAGGTCGTCAAGGTTTGTGCCGATCCAGCTTGCCGCACCCACCATGCCAACACGCCTTCTCCGCAGCAGATAGAGCGGGAGCGGGCGGAAGAACGGAAGCGCATCGAAAAGGAGAAACTGGCCATCACGACTCGCCATCGTATCTTGGCTACGATCCTCCAACGCGTGTCCGCTCCGTTAAAGAAGGCCGACTTGCTGGCAATTGCCCATTACCTGATCGGCCACCTTTCCTACAGCCAAGTTCCGGCTCTGGCGAAGCGCCACAAGGTAGAGGCGAAGAAGGACTCTGCGTCCGCGCAGGAGCTTCTGGCCAAGCAAGTAAGCACGTATGATGAGTCCGAACTTTGCAAGCTGGTTCTGGAAATCAGCCTGCTCGATTCGGCGTATCAGCGATCCACCACAAGCCGCGACGACATTCTCATGGATGCTGCCAAACGCTACCGACTGGATGCCGACAAACTGCAAAAGGCCGTCGCAGAGGAACTTGCCGCGAAACGAGATAAAAAGACGAAGGCCCGAGCAAAGCCGAAGAACTGCAAGACGGCATAGGCCGATCACCCTAGATTCCCGGCGGAGTGTGAGTTCGCACTCCGCCATTTGTGGTTGATTTCGGGTCCGGCGCAGCGGTGTCAACGGTCCGCAACCCCGCCCGTTGAAGCTTCCTTTTGGCAACGCACAACAGGAACGATTGTGCTCATGTCAGAGGCCCTATTATCCTCCCGTCCCAAACCAATCTGCCGAAGCAACATCAATCGCGGTCGAATTAAAGTACCGGGCGTCAGTCCGCCGGCGGGTCAGCACTTGTTAGCTGGTTGGCACAAGATTTAATGGTCGACCTGCATGCCCCCGCGCGGCTCCGCGCAAAAGCTTGTGCGGATCACTGAGTTGAATACTTCTCATGCAGGCCTCATTTGGTACATGCGTTGCATATGCACACCGCGGTGAATAAACCTCGTTGTGCCTGTTCATTGGGTTTCGCTGGCATATCGCGTACTGGCGTGTCCTTCAACGATCGGCGCACAAAACGGACGCCTATTTCAGTTGAGGGTGGCTCAAGGAGAGTTGGGATGAAGACAATGAAAGCGGTCCGAATTCATACTTACGGAGGTCCGGAAGTACTGAAATTCGAGGATGCGCCACGCCCCGAGCCTGCTCCTGGTGAAGTGTTGATAAAGGTCAATGCTGCCGGTGTCAACCCTATCGACTGGAAAATACGAGCCGGCTACCTGAAAGACCACCGTCCTTATGTCTTCCCGCTGATTCTAGGCTGGGACGTCTCGGGGATTATCGAAGCGAACGGTCTCGACGGGACAAGATTTAAGAATGGCGATGAGGTTTATGCCCGCTCAGATATCGCCCGCAACGGCGCTTATGCCCAATATATCGTTGCGAAGCAAGTCGAAGTGGCGCAAAAACCAAAATTGATTGATCACATACGCGCCGCTGCCATTCCGCTTGCGGCTTTGACAGCATGGCAGGCGCTATTCGACGCGGCGGGACTGAGTGCGGGCCAAAAGGTGCTGATTCACGGCGCTGCTGGTGGCGTTGGCAGCTTTGCCGTGCAACTCGCGAAGTGGAAGGGAACGCACGTGATTGGAACGGCATCGGCGCGCAATCAGGCCTTTATTCAAGAGTTGGGCGCTGATGAATCGATCGATTACACGAAAACCAGGTTCGACGATGTCGTGCGCGACGTGGACGTAGTGTTCGACACAGTAGCGGGACAGACCCAGACTCGCTCGTGGAAGGTACTGAAAAAAGGTGGAATTTTGGTTTCCATCGCGAGCCCTCCTTCGGCGGAAGACGCCGTAAGAAACGGCGTGCGACAGGCGTTCGTCTTTATGGTGCCCAACGCATCCCAGTTGACTGAAATAGCAAAACTCGTCGATTCAGGAAAGCTCAAACCGGTTGTCGAAACCGTCTTGCCGCTATCGGAAGCACGACGAGCTCACGAACTAAGTCAGACTGGCCACACACGCGGCAAGATCGTGCTGCAAGTCGACTAATTTAGCAGCAGGGCACCAGAGCAAATGTGAGTCGTATCGATACCGAAAATATTTTGAGGTTCCACGGAAGCGTTACTTAGAGCCCTTGAGCCACGCTCAAGAAGAGGGGAACACAATGATCCTTAATAGAACGAAGACATCGCGTCAGGCTGATTCGCAAGTAACATATCAGGGCAATCATGAGAATGTCGATGGTTTGCGCCGCAACATCCTCATCGGTGGTGCAGCCATTGTAGCAACCATGGGGCTGCCAACACCGGCACTTGCCGCTCATCCAGAAGCTGTGAACGCTCCTGCCTCGCACAAAAATAATCAAGGAGAAGGTTATGTGAATACGGCTACTACAAAAGATGGTACAAAGATCTATTTCAAGGACTGGGGCACGGGACAGCCGGTAGTGTTCTCACATGGCTGGCCGTTGACAGCGGATGCGTGGGACGCTCAGATGTTGTTCCTGGGTCAAAACGGTTACCGCGTTATTGCACATGACCGACGCGGGCATGGCCGCTCAGGCCAGCCGTGGAACGGTAATGACATGAATACGTACGCCGATGACTTGGCTGAACTCATCGAGAACCTCGATCTCAAGAACGCGGTTCTGGTGGGTCATTCCACGGGAGGCGGCGAAGTTGCCCGCTACATTGGCCGACATGGTAGCAAGCGGGTCGCGAAGGCTGTGTTGATCGGAGCCGTGACGCCACTGATGCTAAAAACAGCCGCGAATCCCGGCGGTTTACCGATGGATACGTTCGACGGCATCCGCGCGGGAGTGCTCGCCGATCGTTCCCAGTTTTTCAAAGACCTCACCTTGCCGTTTTACGGAGCCAATCGGCCGGGCGCGAAGGTGTCGCAAGGAGTGCGGGACTCGTTCTGGCTTCAGGGAATGCAGGTGTCGATCAAGGGTGCCTATGACTGTATCAAAGCGTTCTCAGAGACCGACTTCACCGAAGATCTCGAAAAGATGGATGTGCCTACGCTGATCCTTCACGGTGACGACGATCAGATCGTGCCGTTCAGGGACTCTGCGCTTCTTGCGGCAAAGATCGTAAGGGGATCCACGCTCAAAATCATTCCGGGCGCGCCGCACGGCATGTGCACAACCCTGGCGGACCTGATCAACGCGGATCTGCTTGCATTCATCAAGCAGTAGCGATCAAACGGCGGTGAGACCAAACAGATAGAGAGGATTTCGATGTCAATCCTGCTATTCGCATTTCTCATAGGCGTCATTGCCGGCCTTCGAGCGGTCATGGCTCCGACGGTAGTCAGCTGGGCCGCGGGTCTAGGCTGGCTGCAGCTGGACGGCAGTGGGTTGACCTTTCTAATCCACCCTGCAACGCGGTACATTCTGAGCGTGCTTGCCCTGGCCGAACTGGTCAACGACAAGCTGCCAAAGACCGCCAGTCGGAAGGTGCCGCCACAATTTATTGCTCGCATAGTGACGGGAGCTTTTTCGGGAGCAGCACTTGGCGCTTCGCGGCAGGCTTTGATGGGCGGTCTGATTGCCGGCGCTGTTGGGGCGGTCGTAGGAACGCTGGTCGGCTCTGAATTCCGCATGAGGATGGTCAAGTTGACCGGCGGAAAAGACCTTCCCATCGCTCTCCTTGAAGACGCGATTGCCATCCTCGGGGGCATTTTGATCGTTTCTCATCTCTGATGGTCGCCCCTATGCCTATTCGCTTCGACGCAATTGTGATTGGGGCCGGTCAGGCAGGTCCATCGCTGGCGGCACGATTGACTGCAGCGGGACGCACTGTGGCCCTGGTTGAACGCAAGCTGTTCGGCGGCACCTGCGTAAATACGGGATGTACTCCAACAAAGACGATGGTGGCGAGCGCATATGCGGCCCATCAGGCGCGACGCTCGGCGTTTTATGGCGTGACACTAAACGGGCCCGTTTCCGTTGATATCAAGGCCGTGAAGGCCCGACAGGAAGCGATCTCCGGCAAGTCGCGAGCGAATGTGGAGGGCTGGCTGCGCGGCATGCAGAACTGCACGGTGTATCACGGGCATGCCCGGTTCGAGTCTGCCCATGAGGTGCGTGTGGGTGCCGAACTGCTGACTGCAGAGCAGGTCTTTCTGAACGTGGGCGGTCGCGCGGCAATTCCCGATCTGCCAGGTATCCATCAGGTGAAGTATCTGACGAATACGAGCCTGCTCCAACTGGAAGTACTGCCGCGGCATCTGGTCATCGTGGGCGGCAGCTACGTGGGCGTTGAGTTCGGACAAATGTTCCGTCGCTTTGGGAGTGATGTCACGATTGTCGAGAAAGAGACTCGCGGAATCCCCTGGCCTTGAAGCCCAAGGCTTATCCTGAAACTAGGAACGATCTGGCGTCGGAGCAAAACGCATTTGCCAGTCTGGATCACTGAGGCAGTTGATGTGCCAAACTATGATCCCTGCCCGTGCGTCCTGGCAAATGGTGGATCGAACACAGCTACGTTTCCCGAGCCTGGCATGTTAGTGGGTTAGCAAGGGACAGTCTGTCGGCAGTCAGGACTTGGCTTAGGGACGCAAGACTCGATGGATTGTTAACGGACCGGTCTCCACAACCGATCCTCCTACGCTCGGAATCCTTCCAAAAAGAGGCGCTCTCGACGGCGCACCGCAAAATAGCCGATGACCCCTGTAGTTGTGTGCGTAAGCACGTTCCTTTATCCATGACGGAACCACGTTTCCTAGAGTGGCATCACAGTTGCACCTGCTGTTGGCGTGAGTGATGCTGGCTGACCCACGAACAACAGACGGTCTCAATCCAATGCTCGGTCCCGTTGCTTGAAAGGGCGAATCGCATGTACGTGACAAACAACCCGACCGAACATGAAGCATCTCGAGTTGGTTTGTTCAGCGAGAGCGCTCGCAAACTCGACGATGTTGTAGCGCGCAACCTTCCTATGTTTTACAGGAGAGCTTTTCGATACCTGGGGAACGTACCAGATGCGGAAGACGCTGTTCAGGACGCTTTGGTATCCGCTTACAAGCACTTGGCGCAGTTCAGGGGGCAAGCGCAAATGTCGACGTGGTTGAGTGCGATTGTCACCAACGCCGCGCTGATGCAACTGCGCCGGCGACGCGATATTCAGATATCGCTCGACCAACAACACGGAGAGGAAGGCCTCGCCCTCTCAGAACGCTTACCCGATTCGAAGCCAACTCCAGAAGAAGCCTGCTTCGCTTCTGACGCACATAGCCGAATTCTCAAGGTCATCAATCAGCTCTCCCCCACACTACGTCGAACATTTCAGTTGCGCGACGTTGATGGCTTAACCACGAAGGAAACTGCATGTCTATTGGGAGTGCCCGAAGGGACAGTGAAGGCGCAGGTTGCACGAGCCCGCGCCAAGCTTATCCGTATCATACGGCGAAAGTCCTCGCCGGCAGTGCTCTCCGCGCGTTTGCCCTGATACTTCCGCATTAAAAGCAAACTCACTGTGCCGGTGAACAACCTCTTAGCAAAACGTTTTGAGTCAATTTGAGTTTCTGACGGTGAACAACGAATAATCGAACCCGAGCGTATCAACATCGCGCCGCGCCCTGCTCATCGGCGGCTTTGCCATGCCACGGACGCTGCAGCCGGTGGTTGTGGCTGGACAAATCTGTGCCCTCGATATCTCCTAAGTCTTAGCCAATGAGGGCAGCAGAGGGAACTTATCTAGTATGACGAGGAACTGCAAAGGATTTTGCACCGACGCCTGCATCTGGGTTTACTGGCGTTTTACTGGCAGCCCCGAGAGACGTTACCGGAAGTGATTGAGGCGAAAGGTAGAAGGTTCATCGGAAAGTCTGGAGATGCGGCCGGAGACGAAGTACAACGGCCGTGACCAATACGACGGGCCGGCTAACTCCACTTCCGTCTCTAGGCTCCGTCAGACTGGACGAACAACGGCCACTATTTGAGGTACGCTCTGACCAGACCAATAAGATCTTCGGCCAGTTCTGCAGTCGGCATTGAACTCTTTTCGTCGCTCAACATGTGGAGACGAATGTGGTCTTCGAGAACCTCAGCCATCAGGCTGTTGATCCCTCCACGAACGTTGGCCAGGAGCATCAAGACATCTGCACAGTCGTCGTCCGTCGTCAACGAACGTTCGATCGAGTCAACCTGCCCACGAATGCGTCTAATGCGAGCGATCAGCTTCTGCTTTTCTTTTTCAAGATGCGACATTTTTTCCTTGCCTATATGCTAGGGGGATATGATATAAGAATTGAGCCGAGATTCCCAAAGGAAACTCAGCGGAGAATTATAGAAGCACTATGAACATTGAATCTGCGCAAGAGCCTCCGGGTAGCCGGAGCGCTGAACTGTGCTGTAAACAGCGTTGTAGAAGAAGCACCTAGCGTCTTGTAGGCCATCTCCTCCTCGCTCGCCACAGCACTTGACCTGTGACCTGAGCGAGCGAATCCCGCCGTACGTGAAACGGCTCGACTCACTCCTCCTAACCAAATTTATTGCCGAGACCGTCTCCAGACGCCGCTAAACATGCGTGCGCCCAAACAGGATACGTGTCTCTGCCGGGAGGAAACGATGACGAACACATTTATTCCAACATTAAATCGTAACCCACTGTATTGCGTTTGGATCGAGACAGGGAATCCAGCACGTCCACTCGATCGAGTGTGGATCGATCCCGAACTTCGCAGTTTCGTTGACGTGGAGACAGCCGCACCGATTCACTGGACGAATGATGAAAGCGAAACTGAGGCCCTAGCGGAGCCCCTTCCCGCTAAGGGTCTCTTCGCCGAACAGTTATTCATGACCCCAGTCAGGAGAGAAGAAATGAAAGTTAGGGCGGGTTCGGTGATGCAGCGGCTTTCATGGGTGGTTGTTGTGCTTTGTTTTTTGCTCAACATCGCATGGGCCGATGTGGCAGGAAGAATCTCTGGGACAATCAGCGATCCCAGTGGCGCATTCGTCGCTGGCACCACTGTCACCCTCAACAACGTGGGCAACGGAACCAAACAAACCACAACCACCAATGACCAGGGGCAATACTCATTCCCTGTCGTGCCAGTTGGAAAGTACGAACTTGAGATCAATTCTCCGGGCTTCCAGCCATATAAGAAGATCGGCGTGGTGATTGACGTAAACAGCGCACTGCAAATCGACGCCGCCCTGCAGATCGAGCAAAACAAGCAGACCGTCGAGGTCAACGACAGCGTCGTCACGATACAGATGTCCGACACTGAAATTGGGGAGACGATTTCCAGCCAGCATGTGTCGGAAGCGCCACTCAATGGGCGCAGTTACACGGATCTGCTGGCCACCCAGGCCGGAGTGTCACCTATCACTACCAGCGGCGCTGCGAATAGCAGTTCAGGGGGCGGTTTCGGAACCGTGCCAGTAGCGGGCAACGAGAACACCGGCCAATTCTCCATCAATGGCCAGCGCGAATCGGCCAACGGCTTTTTCCTGAATGGTGCCAGCGTTCAGGAGTCGATCGGGCAACAGGCCGGCGTCATTCCGAACCTGGATTCCATCGCGGAGTTCCGAATCATCAGCAGCAACGCAGACGCCGAATATGGCGGCTACAGCGGGGGACTGATTAACGTGGTGACGAAGTCGGGCGGCGACCAATTTCACGGGTCGGTATTCGAATTCCTTCGCAACACGGACTTGGATGCCCGCGGTTACTTTTCGCCGGAGCGCTCGACCTTTCAGCAGAACCAGTACGGTGGGACGTTCGGTGGGCCGATCAAGAAGGGCAAGCTGTTTTTCTTCGGTGACTACCAAGGGCAGCGAACGGTGGAAGGGATTGAAACCGGCATCGTGAGTGTGCCTTCGCTACTCAACCGTGCGGGCAACTTCTCTGACCTAATCACTCAAAACAATCCAAATCCTCTGCCGGGATCGGTCAACACTGACTCTCTGGCGCAAACCTTGAGCCAAGCCCTCAAATATCCGGTGCAGAAGGCGGAAGCCTTTTACACCCCCGGTTGCACGACGACCGATCCGACGACCGGCTGCGTCTTTCCCAATGCAGTCATCCCAGCATTTGCGCTTCCAGCCACCAAGATGCTGCAGTTCATTCCTGCGCCGAATGTTGGAACAAACCAGTTCTCATCCGGAGCCGAAAAGCGGCGAACGAATGATGACAAAGGTTCTGCCAGAATCGACCTGAATACCATCAAGTATGGCAATTTTTCCGCTTATTACTTCATCGACCGGTACAACCTCGATGATCCCTATCCGGTGGGCTTCGGTGGAGCCACCGTTCCCGGTCCGTCCGGGGCCTACGATGCGCTCTCGAATGGCACAGACCAGGTCCTCGTCCTGCGTGACACCAAGACGCTTGGCGCAAGTATGGTTAACGAGGCTCACTTCAGCTATACCCGCTTGAACAATACGCTTGGCATTCCGAAAGGAGGCGTGGGAGTCAGTCTGGCGGACCAGGGCATCTCTAGCGGCTCCGAGGGTATCCAACAGGGCTTTCCTCAGTACGCCGGTGTCGAGGCTCTGTATTTCAATTCCTTCACAGTCGGGACCAATCCGTTCTTTCTCGCGCAGATCAACAACACCTACCAAGTGGCGGATAACTTCTCGAAGGTCGCCGCGAATCACACCATGAAGATCGGCGGACAGTACATCTGGTACAAGGTCAAACAACTACCTGACTTGGTCGCGAATGGAACGTTCTCGTTCTTCGGATCCGGCAGCCAGTCCACCGGGAATGGATTCGCCGACTTTCTGTTGGGACTGCCCGACTTCTACTCGCAGCAGTCGTCTCCGCCCTTCTACGAGAGTGCAGCCGATGGTGGTCTTTTTGCCGAAGACAGCTGGCGTATTAGAAGCAATCTCACGCTGAACTATGGTGTGCGCTGGGACTACGTAACTCCCTGGGCGGAAATACATCGCCAAACCACCACGCTGATCCCCGGTGTGGAATCGCAGACTTTCCCAGGTGCGCCGCTCGGATATCTCGTGCCGGGCGATCACTTGCCGAATGGCCAGACCATCCCCACTGGGATTGCGCCGACTCCGAAAGATAACTTCTCCCCTCGCATCGGGCTCGCCTATTCTCCCAACTGGTCAGATGGTTTCTTGGGCAAGTTAACCGGCGGACCCGGAAAAACCAGCATTCATCTTGGTGCCGGCCGATTCTTCTCCTCGCCTGAGGGACTGACTGTCGCTTATCCCACTGGTAACCCGCCTTATGGGCTAACGTATACCAGCCCTGAACCGCCGCTGATGGCCACTCCGTTCGTAGGTGCCCTCACGGGAACACAATACATTCAGCAATTCCCGGTAAACGTTCCGCCCTACACCGTTTCTCCCAGCAACCCCGATGCGAACGTGAATTGGGCCCGGTACACACCGATTAGCGGGGCCGGCAGTGTTTGGTATCAGAACAAGACGCCGTACACGATGTCATTGAATCTCAGCGTTCAACGGAAGATCGGCTCGAACACGCTGGCAAGCGCGAGCTATATTGGCTCCGAGAGCCGGCACTTGCTGACCGTAGTGGGTGCGAATCCGGGAAATCCCGCTCTCTGTCTGAGCCTAAGCCAAACGCAAGATGTGGCTCCGGGTTCTCCAACCTGCGGCCCGTTTCTGGAAAACAATGTATTCACCCGACCAGACGGAACGGTCGTCAACGGGACGCGCGGTCCGTTTCCCAACATGATCGGCACCGACGCCTGGTACAAGAACATGGGCAGCGCTAACTACAATGCTTTGCAACTCACTCTGAAGCGCACCAGTGGACCTCTCAGCTTGCTTGCCAGCTACACCTTCGGCAAGTCCATGGATCTGTCCTCCAGCATTCAGGAACAGGTAAACCCCTACAACTACCGTGAGGAGTACGCGCCCTCCGCATTCGACATCAAGCACAATTTCGTTGTGAGCTACAACTACGAACTTCCCTTCGCAAAGCTTTCCGGAACAGAGAACCGCATGACTGACGGATGGGCGCTCTCCGGGATTACTCGCTTCGCAACGGGCTTGCCCGTTACGTTTGCCAGCTTCGGTGACAACGCTTTGGTCTACGTCCAGAACAACGGCGTGAACTCAGTGAGCATCGATCTGCCGAACTACACGCCCGGCAATCTGCAGATCAACCACAACCCACGCAACGGGCTTCCGTATTTCAACACGGCCCTGTTCACCCCGAATACTTTAGGGACGCAAGGGAATGCTAAACGGCGCTTCTTCTACGGGCCGGGCATCAACAATTTCGACGTTGCTCTCCACAAGACGACAAGACTTACCGAAAGCAAGTCGCTCGAATTCCGATTCGAAACCTTCAACATCTTCAACCACGCACAGTTCTATCCGAACGGCTCAGTGGACGGAAACATTAGCAGCCCGACGTTCGGACATGTACTGAAAGCGGCGGCACCGCGAATCGGACAAGTTGCTCTCAAATTCAATTTCTAGGTCGAGAAAGGTTTTATGAACACTCTCGGAGAGCAATTTCTGCAACATGTGGACAAAGACCTCAAGGATTGGGAGCATGCTGCAGCCTTCTTTGACGGAATCCGGACCGTTACGATGGACGGGCAGATTTATAGCGGGAAGGACTTTCGCAGAACGATACCGCGCCAGGGCCGAGAACGAGTGGACCAACTGTCTAAACTGAGGAGTGAATTAGGTGGTGCTTAACTGTTGCATTGTCGGCCAACTATGGTCACCAGGCCCCGGCAGAACGTGAAAGTCCGGCTGGAAGTGAGCGGGCTGGTCCAGGACCTGAGCCGCTGGGAGGTGAAAGTCGTTTGCCGGACGCGGCCCAGCCTCAGTTCTCTGGCCTCTCTCTGCACGGGAGCGTCAGCGAGTTCACCCTGCGCCGGATCGAGGACTATACCGTGGTGACTCTCTCGGCAAGATCGGGGCCGTAGTTTGAAATTGCCACATTTGGCCTCTTGGGGTAGGACTATTGCAAGTGGGCAAGCATTCCTAATCTCTTCAGCAGTGGGCGGTAAACTCCCTGATGTAGTCGTTCCCCATGTTCCATTTGACGGGCCAAGCTCAAAGGAACTCTTTTTCTCTTCAGGAGACGAAACGGAAAAAAGGAGCTCGTGCAGTTGTTACGGCGTTTGGGTTCGGCGCTCAGCTCGATTGGACTGCACTACGGATTACGCTACGGTTGTGTTCCCGCTACCGGGAATTTCCAACGACTTAGAGGTCGTCCGCCTCTTGTAAGTCCTTTAAAGTCGTGTATGAGCCGTTCTTTCACGGCGCAAACGCGGGTTCAAATCCCGCCGGGGACGCCAATTCAATAGGTTACAGGAGAAATGTCCACTCTCTGTTTAACAAGACGATTGGAAATTATGGGCTCGGTGAACATTGATGATTAACGGTAGATCAGATCTATCGACATGGTTCCTCTCGCGTCCCGGACAATCGGGGAGTCGGCGTCCGACAATGACCAACAACTATGTTTATCGGTACTAACGATTGGATATGTGAGAAGGTCAGTCGAATCGGCAAATTCAGCCGATCCCTGCGATGCATTGAGAGTTTTAGCGGATCTTCTTCGACGCACGAGCGACCAACTCGTCCACTCTCGAAAGCAAAAGCTTGAGGATCGGAGACTGGTTCGACTTTCTGTAGCCGAGGACCAGATCGACAGTTGGAGCATCTCCCTTCAGAGGGCGGCTCGTTACAGACGCAGGGAGAAAGTTCTGTGCGTAAGCAGGTAACAGCCCCACGCCGCGGGTCGACATTATTAAGGAAATTCCCATGGTGACGTGGTCCGTCTCGTGAGCTGGCGTGATATTGATTCCCGATCGCTTCAGGTAATTGTCGATGACCGCACGCAGTACAGGAGCCGTATGAGACACAATCACGAATGTTTCGCCTGCCAGGTCCTTCGGACTGATCGCTTTAAGCGCGGCGAGACGGTGGTCACTAGGCAAGATCACCACCAAAGGCTCTTTCACGAGAAGACGGAACGCCAGGTCTGGCATCGCTCGTTCCTTTCGAAGAAAAGCGGCATCGATTTTTCCTTTCGACAGGCCCTCAGCGAGTAGTGGGGAATATTGACTCGATATCATCACGTCAATGTTCGGCAGTTCGTCGCGCAGGATACGTAGCGCTTCGGGCATCCACGTCAATTCGTGTCCGGTCAGAAATCCCATCGAGAAGCAAGGCTTGGCGGGATGAACGGCTCGGCGTGCAGCTTCGACTCCCGCATCAACCTGCAATAGAACCCCGCGCGCGTGATCGAGAAAGGCTCGACCCGCCGGTGTCAGCGCGACGCCACGAGCTGTGCGCG
>Ga0210409_10001243_pt1 | contig 34265 bp, 30 predicted proteins | sample IncBWH17MmetaG_FD_161649 | JGI IMG/M metagenome (GOLD analysis project Ga0210409, IMG submission 161649) | Forest soil microbial communities from Barre Woods Harvard Forest LTER site, Petersham, Massachusetts, United States - Inc-BW-H-17-M | ecosystem: Environmental > Terrestrial > Soil >... | reverse complement strand
ATGACAGCTGGGGCATCCTCCCTCACTCGGACAACTCCGCCAGCATTACGATGTCTGATAGAAAGTCCGGAGCCATCCTCTATGCATACGCCGTGGATAAGAAAAGCACCATACATGGCCAACAAACGACCGCAGAAGCTTGTGCAAAGCATTTGAAGGCGCATATGGAAGGCAAGGACTAAGATTCAAAAAACTCCCGGAGAGCTCTAACGAGCAGCGCCAGTCGTGCGAGTGTAGAATCGCTTGAATGACTCGCAAGGAACGACATGACGGTTTGAGCAAAGAAGTGCAGGCAGTTCTGCGCTGCTCTCCTAGTCTCAAACCTTGCCAGAAATTTCGCAAGGCTGACATCTTCAAATTCGTTCAGCACCTAAATGAAGGAAAGTGCCAGCAATGCCTCGCATTTTTCCGTCAGTTGGACAAAGAATCAGAAATGATGCAGTTTCTGCGGGAGGCAAGGAATTGAACTCCGGGCGGTACTTGTCGGATTAGCCGTTACCGGAGATCTGGATGAAAAAATGCCACAACAACGAAAGCAGCTAGCTGAGTGTCCGAGCTTCCACATCACGTCAATGTTGAAGTGGCTGCGAGCACGCGGGCCTTACTTGGCTAGCCAAGGTTGGTGACTTAGGAGTCTGAGGAATGGGAGTAGTGGATTGCCAAAGCCGAGTTCGACTGCTGGGTCGAAGGCCATGCTGACATCGAGTGCTAAACGCGGCATCGTTCTGATCGCCGGGTTATGCGTGTTAATACCCTGGTGCGCCTGGGCGAATCAAGATCAGAAGATCGTGGATGATGTCACATCCGAATTATTTCTCGGAGATATCTCTTCGGCTAAATCGAACATCACCCGGATATCCAACATCAGCTTAGAATCTTCAGGCGGGCTAACAGTCCTGTTGGTTGTCGCCATGATTCCCGGGCTCACTGATGAGTCGTTGGTTGATCAAATCTTGGCACTAAAGCCCGATCTGGATACGCCGGACCCGATGGGAATCACGGCACTGTACTACGCTGCGTCGCAGGGAAAGCTACAGCTTCTTGACAAGCTTCTAAAAGCAGGTGCAAAGGTTAATTCCTATTCATATCCAGGGTCGGCGTTAGTTGGGGCGGCATGGAATGGACAAACAGCGGCGGCAGAGCGTCTGCTGGAAGAGCCAACAATCAAGGTTGATCTAGCGGAAGAATATGGGCGAACAGCCCTGTATTTTGCGATTCTTCACTCGGACTCGAGGCTCGTTCGATCGCTGCTTCAGCAGGGAGCTAATCCTAACATCTACGAAGTAGATGAAGGCAATACACCACTAATATTGGCTGCGGCTGGATCTGTAGACGTCGTAAGGGCTCTGCTATTATCTCATGCCAACCCTAGGTTCAAGAATCCGGTGACTTGTGATTCAGTAATGCACGCCGCCGTCAAAGCCCAGAATATCGCTGTGGTTGAATTCCTGTTAAAGCAAAACGTGCGTGCCGACGTAACTGACTGGCATGGTATTACGCCGCTTGGAATCGCAAAGAATCTCAAAAACGCTCAATTGGCGGAGATCTTGACAAAGGAATTGGAAGCTAAAAATCGGAGGTCTGAAGACGCCGGAGAGCCGACTACCAACTGCGCTGACCCTGGTTTGCTTACGCTTGCCCACGTTCGACCACAGCTCACGCTGCCGTCAGCAGGCGATTTTATGCCGATGGCCATTGATAGCGTAGCGACATGGTCAGCTAGCAAGCAAATTTTTCTTAGTCCGGACTTTCCTAGTGATGTGAGCTACCAGATTTGGTTTTTCCATCAGATTATTTGCTCGGCTAGAAACGACCCTGAAACGGTGAAAGCCTGCCAACTATTAATGGCAAACCCGTCCCGGGTAAGTGCGGCTCTGGCGGAGGGATTTGATGAAATGTTTGTTCAACGAAAGAAGCTTGTGCAGCCGCTGGCAGCTAGGCTTTCGGCCTCAATCGGCATCGATTTCAGTCGCGCAGGGTACGGTTGGAATCGCAATACGATTGCTTGTCAACAATTACCCGCCGAATACGACACCGGTCTGGCTTATTTGGTTTATAAGGATGCACTGGTGCGCATACCGAGGCAGGTTCAATTGTGCTTTAAGTCCGATCAGTATGACGTTGTGGTACCGGCCAAGAAGATTAAGCTAACGCTGCAGTTTTCTCGGGAGGCAAATACAAAGAATTCAGTAGTTTCAACTGCTGATCTCACAACTGAGTCTGATTTGTTCGGGAGGGTGATAGTGGCTCCCTCTGAACACGTGTGCATGAATCAAGGCAGTGAACAAATGCCTTTGACTAGGCCCATCCCGAGGCGCGACGATATAGTGATCAAAGCCCCGAAATCGTTTTCGACAGCAACTACCGTTCGACTCACCCTAAGTGATCCAGCTCGTATGTGCGACCGGCAGTGTGCCCTTGCTGTTCGAAACTCGGTCATCAAGTCGATTATGCTGTGGAAAACGGGCTGCTCGCGTTGTTCATTAGGGAATCTTCTTTTCATCAAATTTGAGGACGCTATATACTTTAACGATCAAACAGTTCAGGCGTTGCAGACGTATGTTGTCTCCGGGCGTCCATTTCCGAAGCCAGGGGATCGATACGTTTTTACTCAGGCACCGTTTTTGCTGGCATATAAGAAGCTAGATCGGAGCTTGGCTGAGATTACGTCGCTGTGTGCAGTAAAACCGACAAAACCCTTTGATGAACTCTGCGCGGATCCCAAAGCTTCTGACTTGTCAGAAGAGTCCGAGCTAACCGTGGAAATTAGCGACTCCGCAAATGCCTGCAAAACGGCAAGCGCGATCGCTTGCGCGAGCCCGGAAGGCAGCATTCAACTGAGGGCTCACGATCATATTTTTGCCCTGCCCAGCGAACACGGGAGCCTTGAATTTGGACGTTCGGGTCGAAAGTTCGACCTGACGATTGTCTTGCTCCACGAGCTTGGGCACTTTTTTGGTCTTCCGCATTTGGATTCAAAAGAAATCCCCGCTGAAGCCAAGTCAGACATTATGGCGCCTGCGTATCACGAAGCTGGCGAGTGCGTGACAAAAAGCGATTTCAATATGTTAAATCAAGCGGTCGATCCCAGGTGGTCCTTTGTACTAAAAGGATGTGCTGGTCTAACGTTTACTCCTGACTCGCCAAGACCCCGTTAATCCGAGCTATTGCGGAGGCAATGTCTCAACCCAAGCGGCCATGAAACCGATATTGTTACTGTCATACCCGATGTACATGTAACCTCTAACGCCCCAAGATGTTTTCCAAGAGTTCTTGATTATCCAGGCGTTTTTACGATCATCCCAGCCCACGATCGTCACGACATGGTTTATGCAGCTTCCGTCTGGAGTCCCGGTACATTCCTTAGCATGCTCGTTAAATACGCCAGCGACGTAAGCTCGGAATGCATCCGTCGCCCTAACGGCGGCGACGATCGGGCCGTGGCTGCACAACGCGTCTTTGATCTCGTCAATACTAGGCGTGAGTCCGTCTTTCTGGACGAACCCGTAGGTATCTTCGATGTACATTTTGGGCTTTTGCTGGCACGAACCTTGGACCGCAGTGTATGGGTACATTACAGCACTTGTTATCCCCCCGCTTTTCTTGATGTATTCGAAGGCCCACCATCCTCCTTTGCAACTGTACTTGCCGTTACAATCGAGGATTTCTTGTTCAGAGACGTCGATGGTAGTTCCAGTGTTGATCCGATAGTTGCTTTCGAAAGCCGCGGCAGTGGCAAAAGCCCAACAGCTTCCACAGGTTTTCTGGTTCTCAACGGGTGTTTCACCGCCATGTTGCCGCCAATCAAAGACTGCTAGGGTGTCGTAACAACTCCTCCGTTCCGTTCCCTGAGTTCGCAGTGCAAATTGCTCATTGAGTAGAATTGCGGCGGCGTTCTCGTTTTGGGCTCGCGCCAACGCCACGAGATTGGAAGGGGGAATCACGCCTGTGAGCTGCTCCAAGGGAGTATCGAGAGCTGACGTGTAACCGACCTGAAATGTCCAGTGTTCACTACGCGCGCGCGCGCGAAGCTTCGCTAAGGTGTCGCGAACTCCAGGACTCGCTTGAGTTTCGCGCTGTGCATAAATGGCTCGAAGACCGGAGGCGTCTGAATCGGGCGGTTGCTGAGCGAGCAGAGTCAAAGGCCCCAACAGGAGGCAGATCGCAGGCGCAAGTCGTGCAATTCGCAGATTCGCGTGAACATCGAGATCAACAAAGCTCATGGGTTCCTCCGATTCCTTGATAAGTCATCCGCAGTGCCGAAATATACCCCTAGTTTGTTAGCTCAACTCTTAACTTGAAAGCTCTTGCAGGAACTGCTGGTTCCCAGGGACGGACATACCGGATCTCAATTTCTGTACTCCCTTGCATCTTCGGCACGAATTGGAACACCTGTTCCTCCTCTGAACCCGGTAGTCCGGACTGAACACGTTCACGCAGCACGTGCCCCTTTACGAGCTCCTTTATGTCGCTGGCGTCTAGGCGATTGCTCTTCCAAAGGGTCTCGTCGAATCTAAAAATCTTCCACGTGTACCCTGTCCCTGGTTGCGAGACCAAATCGACTATAAGTGTTTGCGACGATCGCATGCGCAGTTCTGCCCGATTGTCCTTTTCGTGGACTACGATGTATTTCCTTTCTAAGGCTGCGACTGTATGCATTTCGGTCAGTGCTAGAGTCAGACCAAGAATTTGTAAGAGTATGCCGCCGAATCTGAGCCGGTATGGAGAAAACATGAGGGCCCTTATTTTGTTCTTGGAAGTTGCATCGCCGCGGTTTTGTTACCCGATTTCGCCGAGCTAAGTGTCGCTGGGTACGATTGCTTAGGATCGTAGCTCGTAGGGAGTGTTACATTCGCTTCCGCTGTGGTGCCGTCGGCTGACACGTTTTTCAGTGGGCTGCTGCCGCTGAAGACATTAAGAACGGTATCCCCTTGCGCCAAATTGGTTCCTGCCACTTTCAGAGTCACCGGAGCGCCTGCTTTCGCAAGCTTCGCATCCGCAAAGCTGATTTTTGTCAGCGTCAGTGCACTCGGCGCAGCAGCGCTCGGAACATTGACGACCCCCGTCTTTTCGCCGGATTTCGCCGAGGTAAGTGTCGCTGGGTACGATTGCTTAGGGTCGTAGCTCGTAGGGAGTGTTACATCCGCTTCGGCTGTGGTGCCGTCGGCTGACACGTTTTTCAGTGGGCTGCTGCCGCTGAAGACATTAAGAACGGTATCCCCTTGCGCCAAATTCTTTCCTGCCACTTTCAGAGTCACCGGGGCACCTGCTTTCGCAAGCTTCGCGTCGGCAAAGTTCACGGTCGCCAGAGTAAGTCCATTCGCAATCTGTAGGTTGGCGGCTTTTGATTTGTCGCCTGTCTTAGTCGAACTCAGTGTCGCCGGGTACGACTGCTTAGGATCGTAGTTACCCGGAAGTGTGAGGACTGCTTGTGCGACTGTCCCGTCTGTACTTACATTCTGAAGCTGAGTAGAGGCGCCAAAAATATTTAAGACAGTATCCGCCGAGACGATGTTTGTCCCCGCTAGTTTCAGTGTCACCTGGACATTTGGCGCTGCCACCGTTGGATCAGCGAAAGTGATCGAGGTAAGTGTCAAGCTGAGAGGGCTAGGCAGGTTTACCGGTGCCGTCTTCTGTCCGGTTTTCCCGGAACTTAATGTACCCGGATACTGCTGCTTGGTGTCATATGTCGCGGGGAGCGCGACATCCGATTCCGCTGAGGCTCCATCAGAGCTCACATTTTTCAACTGGTAGGTATTGGCAAACAGATTCAGAGTATCTCCGGGAGATATTCCTGCTCCGGTTACTTTCAAAACTACGGTCACGTTGGCGGCCGCTTTGCTTGGATCACTGAACGCAATGGTTCTCAAGGTGAGGGTAATTACCTCCGTTACAAACGTCCCGTCAACGCAAAGATCGGCGTTTCGAAAATCAAGGGTCGGAGATGAAAGTATGTTTATCGGCTCCTTCCAATATCCTTTCCGTTCTTCGTTCGTCATGAAGAGTGATTGGGGCACGAAAACCGCAAAAGCTTTGGCCTGCTGTTTGCCGACGACAGTATTAGTCGCAAAGGCGCTGTCGCTCAGCCGATTCAGCTGCGTTGCAGTGTGATCGGGGACTACGTCGATAAATGAGCTTAGAAAGGGTCCATTGTAGGCGGCAGTCGCAGCGCCAAAGACGTCGGTGAAGGCTGTCAAACCAGAAACTCCGCCCGCAACTGTGCCGATGCCCCTTAAGACGTGAAACGTCAAGTTTCTGGGATCCTGGTCTTGTCCTTTCTCGGGGACGCCGCGGAGAAGAGACAGCTCTCGTGTGGAAAACGCCCATTCGTAGCTTCCGGGAGGCTGATTGAACAGTCGACTCAGGTCGATGCTGACGTCGTGGACCATATACTGATAATTTTTATCCTTGTTTTCAATTGTCACCTGATATACGAGGAAACGTCGTCCTATCCTTCTGCCAAAGGCGTCTGAAGCTTCTTTTGGATCCATGACTGCTCTTCTTATCCGTATGGACGAGGCCTCCTGCTGACTGTCCGGTTGACAATATTTGTTTTGATAACCGGACCCTCCAGCGGAGGGTATCGGTCGAGGCCTCGGACGCTGGGGGCGGGGCTGTTGTGCCGCCCGGATTTGCTGCTGAACTGCTTGGAGCCTGGCTAGGTCGATGGCATACCGTTGCCCCGCCTTTATATAAGCTTCCATCTCTTTCGATTGGCGTTCCCATGTCTTGCGTTGAGCGGCTAGATCCTTCGCACTGGGCAACACGGAGCCGCCGGTGACTGTGTCGAGAGTCACTTCTGCGCTGGTTATCCCCATCGCCATAGAGGCGATCGTAACGGGGTAAAGTTTATTGGGATCATAGTCAGACGGAAGGGTTATCTCGGCCTTCCCCGAGCTTCCGTCTGCACTAACCTCTACCACAGGATAAGAAGTTCCGAAGATGACGACCGTGGTGTCCCCATTCTTCAAGCCGGTGCCTGTCACGATTAGGGTCGCGGTCGAATTCGGAAGCGACTTCTTAGGATCGGAAATGTTTGCGCTGCCAAGCGAGAGCGCCTCCGAATCATCACCCGGATTGGTACTCACGCTTTGAGGTGCGGGTGGAAGGTGCGGATTAGTCGTTTGACTTTGGGAAAGGACAGCCGCCGGAAGGGAACCAATAAGTATCGCCAGGCACCAGAATTGAACGAGAGCTCGAATGTTCACAGAAAGGCCCTCCGACGAAAAAGGCAGCGGACTGATGCGTTCGGCTCAGGCTACAAATACTTAAAGTGGCGCGGATTATAAAGCCACAGCGGTTTACATATCAAGTAGTGAATTGCAGCTGAATAAACGGCGATGCAGCCCGGACTCAGTGTGCCGATTGAATTCTTGGAGTGGATTTCTTCATACTCCGCGTCAGGCCATACAAGTTTCGTTGGATTGCGCGATAGAATGGTGCCGTATGATTTGGTTAACGGCATTCCGGCGAGGCCTAGGTCGCAAGGATGGTGGAGGTGTCTGTTTCGCATTCCAAGCGGGAGTTAAACAGCCAAAACAGGAGCAGGTTGAAAAGGGTGAGGTGGCGGGAATCTTATCGCTGTGGAAGCTAAAGAATGCCCGCAAGAACAATTGGGCTTCCGAAAGCTACACGAGGCTTGGTGTCTTTGGTGTCTGCTTGGGGCCGAAATTGGCACTATTTATGCGGAAGGATTGAAAAAGTTGAAACAGGCGACATCGTAGAAATCGGCAATATCCATACGGTGTTCGCGCATCTTGCTGAAAACATGATAGGATGGCGAAAGCGGCTAGGTGAGTATCCCACCCTCTCCGCCATTTTTCACAGCCCGCACCCCAACTGTATAAATTATATAAATGAAAAAGGCCGAGCATTTCTGCTCAGCCTTCGACAAATTCGAATTTCACGCTTTTTTCAGAAGTGGCAGGACGCCGCGCCGCGCTTCTGCAAATACTTCTGGTGATATTCCTCGGCGCGATAGAACGTGTCCGCGGGCGTGATCTCCGTGGCAACCGGGCGCTTGAATTTTCCACTGGCTTCCAGCGCCGCGCGCGACTTCTTGGCGATCCCTTCCTGCTCCGGCGAGTGAAAGAATATCGCCGTGCGATACTGTCTGCCGAAGTCCGGCCCCTGCCGGTTCACCTGCGTTGGATCATGCGCCTTCCAGAACACGTCCAGCAATTTCTCGTAGCTTACCTTCGCTGGATCAAATGTCACTTGCACTACTTCCGCGTGTCCCGTTTCGTCGGTGCACACATCTTTGTATGTCGGGTTCGGCATTTCCCCGCCGCTGTACCCGACCGCGGTGTCAATCACTCCTGGCACACCCTGGAACGCCGCCTCCACGCCCCAGAAGCACCCCGCCCCAAACGTTGCAATCTCTGTCATGGATTTATCCCCTTGCATCTCGTGGCTTACCTCGCAACGCTCTTAGATGCGCCAGCCACCCACCAAGATTCGGATGGCGAGCTAAGACGCTTTGCGCTTTGCCGGCGTCGCCATGGCCTTTAACTTGTCCTGCGCCGGGCCTTTGTACGGGCTGTTCACCGAAGCCGCCTGTGTGAAAGCCTCCTTTGCCTCGACATTCCTCTTCAAATTCAGCAGCGCAAATCCCAAGCGGTACTGGTTCCGAGCATAACTCCCGTCATCCGACTTCAACAATGGAGCCGCCGCCTTCAGGTTCTCCGCAGCTTGGGCGTTGTCTTTCTTCTGGATGTTTACTTGTCCCAGGGCACTCAGCGCCAGTCCCTTTTGCAAAGCCTTCTGCTGTTCCCACTGTTCGTCGCTCAAGCCCTCCGGCTTCTTCGCGGTCGGAAGAACCGCAATTGCCTTCTTTGCGTAGGCGTCGGCCTTATCGAGTTGTTCGCCTTTCTCACTATAGTAGTCAGAGAGCAGCAGCAACATCCCCAGATTGTTCGGATCCTTGGCCAATAGTCCGCTTGCCACTTCCAGCATTTTCGGCGCGTTCTGCGCCTGCTGATAAGAGGTCGCAGCAACTCCAAGAGCCTGGTTCGCGTACGGGGAATCCGGAAATATCTGCGCGAACTTCGTCAACAGCGCCGCGCGCTTCCCGGCGTCCTTCACCTGATACGCGCCGCTGAAGACGGCTTGTTGCATATAGGCGATGCCGTCCTTGTTGGCTTCCAGCGTTTGCGTTTTCTGTTGCGCCCATTGCGCCGCATCAATCTCTGCAGGCGCGGCCGCTTCTTTGTATCTTTTTAAGATTGCCTGGGCCTTCTCCCCGTATGAAATCAGGCGGTCCGCGTCGCCCTTCTCCGAGGCTGCGCGGATCATATTCATCGCATTCGTAAAACTGTCCGGGTCCAGCGCAAAAAGCTTGTCCCCAATTTCGAACGCCTTGTCGTAGTTCTTCTGTCCGATGTAGTAGTCCACGTACAGACCATCCGCGACCAAGGGATAGTCGCCCTCTTTGCCGGCCCCGGCAGCGAACTTATCAATCAGCACCAGCTTCTGCGCCGCATCGGTTGTCGCATTTATCTCCGTCAACGCGTGGTCCGCCTCCGACCCCGCCTGGATCGGAACGTACTTGCCGATTTGCTGAGCAAACGCCGGGGACGTGGAATACGCCAGCACGAAAAGAGTCCTTATCAGCCACCCGGTCCGTCGCATAGGCCCCTCCTCACTCTCTAAATTGACTGCATCTTAGTGCCGCATTTCGCGCCAGGCAAACAAAATCTCCGGCGACATGCGCACCGCACCGCGATTGCCGCACTTCGCATTTTGCGAGACGATTGAAATTTCGGAAAACGTCCCAGAATGCTTCCGAGAGTCGCAGATTGCGCCGCTTCTGTCGCTGCTGCCAAGCACAAGATTGCTTGCTTCGTCGCGGAAGCATGCACTCGGGGAATGGGCCCCGTCACGGTGGCTGCTCGTTCCGCGGGCAGGGTCGGAAACTCCCTTGCGCGAGCCGCACAGTATCGCTGTTAAGATCCTCTCTCACGCCCCTCTATCCCACTGAATCTCCAGCAGTTACTGCTTTCCATTTGCTGAGGCAATCTCACCGTAATCGTCTACCGCGTTGCGTTACCAAATTGGCCGGTCCACCGTCTAACCTATGTGATAACGCCCATCTGGATCTCTGGCGCTTCGTCCCAGGCCAGCCTCCGATGAACATGGAGTCTTGTAAGAGGGAAATTCTTCCGCACATGCAGAAGAACAACAGTAGTCGTCTGATTGCCGCCGTCCCGGCGGCCCCGCGGCGGCGCGCGAAGAACTGCCCCATGAGAGACCCCTACTAGCACTCCATGGACGCTTCGACCCGCCGATTCGATCTCACACTTTTACCGGAGCGCTTTGCCATTTCCCGGCTCGCCGCCAACGTCCCGATTCCGAACTGGGCGACGCAAGGCTCTTTCTTTTCGGTCACGCGCACCGGTGACGAACTCTCTGTGGTTTGCGAACTATCGCACGTTCCCGTCGGCGTACAATCGCAGGCCGGTTGGCGCGTCTTCAAGGTTCACGGCCCTTTTGCTTTGTCGGAGACCGGTGTGCTCTCCGCGCTTGCCGCGCCTCTGGCCAAAGCCAGGATCAGTTTGTTTGCCGTTTCCACCTCTGACACGGATTACCTGCTGGTGGCGGGCGCAACTCTCTCCGCCGCTATCATCGCGCTGGAGCAAGCAGGACATACAATTCACAGGAGCAAAGCGGAATGATCAGGGAACCCCTTCGTGGCACTATTTGTCATCGTAATCGTCCGGCGTTTCTTGGCGTCGCCGCGCTGCTGGCCGTCGTCGTCGCCGCGCTATATCTCCGCGCGGACGAGCCTTACGCGCGCAGCCGCGAGTACGACCTGCAGCACTCGAAAATCTCATTGCGCTTCGATCTCGAGCAGAAAAAAGTTTTCGGCGACGTGACGCATTCTGTTTCCATTCTCCGCGACGGCACTACGAAAATCGCTTTCGATTCCGTGGGGCTTACCATCCATAGCGTGATGCTCAACAAATCCACCGCGAAATTCGAGACGACGGCGGACAAACTGATTATTCCTCTCAGCACCCCCGCCAAGGCCGGAGACAAATTCGACATCGCCATCCGCTACGAAGGCAAACCATCCAAAGGCCTCTACTTCATCTTGCCAGATAAGGATTACCCCGACCGCCCAAGCCAAATCTGGTCGCAGGGCGAGTCCGAAGACACGCGCTACTACTTGCCGACTTACGACTACCCGAACGATCGGCTGACGACCGAGACGATTCTCACCGTCCCGGCCTCCTGGATCACCGTCTCGAACGGCAAGCTCGTCGGCGTGACGGACGGCGGCAAAGGTCTCAAATCCTGGACGTGGAAGGAATCGCTCCCGAGCTCTACCTATTTGATCACCATTGTTGCTGGTGAATTCGAAGAAGTGAAAGACAGTTGGCACGGTATCCCCGTCACTTACTACGCGCCAAAGGGCCGTGGTGACCGCCTTCCGCTCAATTACGGGCGCACACCGGCGATGATCGATCTCTTCAGCCGGAAGCTTGGCGTGGAGTATCCATGGGAAAAATATGCGCAGTCCATGGTGGATGATTTTGTCGCCGGTGGCATGGAGAACTCCAGCGCTACGACCAATACCAGCACTTCCCTTGTTCATCCCAAGCTTGCTTCTGAATATCCCACTGGTCAGGATGATCTGATCTCTCACGAGCTCGGACATCAATGGTTCGGTGACCTGGTCACCTGCAAGGATTGGGGAGACATCTGGCTCAACGAAGGGTTTGCCACGTTCATGGAAGCGGTGTGGACGGAAGCTCACTTCGGTAAAGACCAGGCCGATTACGAACGTTGGAACGGCGCTCGCGGTTGGTTCGAAAACAACAACCTGTGGAGCAAGCCCATCGTGCGCCACGACTTCGACGATTCCAGCGAATTCGACGAGAACGCATACGACAAAGGCGGCTTGGTCCTCAACATGCTGCGCCACCAGCTGGGGGAAGACGCCTTTTATCGAGGCTTGAAGCACTACCTCGAAGCCAATCGCGGCAAGAATGTTGTCACCGCCGATCTTGCCAAAGCCATGGAAGAGGCTACGCACGTCAACGTGGACCAATTCTTCAGCCAATGGCTCTATGGAGCTGGCGCGCCGAAATTCGATTTGAACTATGCGTATGATAGTGAAAAACACCAGGTGGCTTTCACCGTCAAGCAGACGCAAAAAGTGGAAGGACGTGTCGGCATCTTCCGCGTTCCCACCGAAGTCGAAATCACCAACGCCAGCGGACCGAAGCTTTATCCCATCACGGTTTGGAAGGCCAATCAGGTTTTTACATTTCCTTCGGACACCGCACCGCTCTTAGTCCTCTTCGATAAAGGCGGTCACGTCCTCAAAACCGTCGAGTTCCACAAAGAGAGGAAGGAGTGGCTCTATCAGCTGAAAAACGCCACGGAGCTCGCCGATCGCGCCGATGCGGTCGTGGCTCTTGGCAAAATCAAGGGTGATGATGCGGTGATCGCGGCGCTCGGCGACACGCTGCGCAACGACAAAACATGGGAAGTCCGCGCCCTCGCTGCCGACACGCTCGGCAAGATTGACGGCCCAGTCGCATCAAAGCAGCTTCTCGCCGCGCTCGACGGCGCCAAAGAGGCCTGGCTCCGCAGCCACATCGTCAGCGCGCTCGGCAATTTCAAGGACGATCCCGCCGTTACCGCGAAGCTCAATTCCGTCGCCAAAGAGGACAGCTCGTATCGTGCTCGCGCCGCCGCACTCCAGGCCATCGGACGGTTGAAGACTCCAAACGCTTTCACCACGCTCGAAGCCGCCATTGCCGCCGATTCCCCGGATAATTTCCTGCGCAACGCCGCGCTTCGCGCGCTTGGCCCGCTCGGCGACGATAGGGCTGTGCCGCTTCTCCTCCAATGGTCCGCCGTCGGAAAGCCTGTGGAAACGCGCACTGCCGCCATCAATAGCCTTGGCCGCCTGCAAAAGGACAATAAAGAGATCACCAAACAGCTAGCTGCCTATCTCTCTGAGCCGCGCTTCGCTGTCCGCATTTCTGCGGTGTATGCGCTCGGCGCTCGTGGTGATGCCACCGCCATCCCGGCGCTCGAAACCCTCTTGAAAAGCGACGACCTCAGCATCGAAATGGCGCCAATGATCAAAGGGCAGCTTGCACGCCTGAAAAAGCCTTCCGATGGAAAACCGAATGCACATGCCGAGACCGGCGAAGACGCCGAAGAGAACGGCGGCGCGGAGGCTGATGGAGGAAAGCCGACTACCGACCAGCGCCTGGAAAAGTTCGAACGTCTGCTTCAAGAAATGAATGACCGACTCAAGTCCATGGAAGCGCGATTGCCGCCTCCGAAGCAATAAGCGGTAGATACACTTGAGAAGGGGCAGGCTTCCGTCCGCCCTCTCTTCTCCGTGACCTCTGCGTCCTCTGCGTTCTCTGTGTTGAATTTTCCTCTTCGAATTGTTCTTGTTAAGGGTCCGCAATCAATATCCGCAAATCCCGCAGATTGTTCCCCGTCGGTCCGGTAACAATAACGTCCTCGAAGTGCGCGAAAAACGTAAAAGCATCGCTCCGCCGAAACGCATCGGCAGGATCGAGGCCAATCGCCTGCGCCATCTCCAGCGTCTCGCCGTCCGCCACCGCTCCCGCCGCTGGGCTGTTTCCATCAATCCCATCCGTCCCCGCGCTGAGCACAGCCATCTTTCTCCCCGCGATTTTTTCCACGCACGCCAGCACAAACGCCGAATTCCTTCCCCCTATCCCGTTTCCCGTCACGGGAGAACTCACTTCACCATCCGCGAGCACGGCCACCCGCTGGCCCGCGTGCGTCTTCCGCAATTCTTCGAGCTGCTCCAGTAGAAACTTTGCCGCCTTTTCCACCGGCCAATCGTCCGTTGTGTTATCACAGCACGCAATGAATCCCTTCGCTTCCGCTGCATGATGCGCCGGATGAAACAAGTCATCCATTCCAAGCAGCAATAGGAAGTGGGATTTTCCAAAAACGCGGTCGCCCGCCTTGGGCGTCTCCGGCATTTTCCCGCAGTCCAGCCAGCGCCGCAGCGTCTGCGAAAATCTGTCGCGCAGCGAATACTCGCCAAGAATGCGCTGCACATCGGCAATCGTCGTGGGGTCAGGGAGCGTCGGCCCCGAAGCCAGCGCGGACTCTCGCCCCGCCGGCACATCGCTGACCGCCAAGCTAATCTTCGTGGCGCCATTTGCCGCTGCCGCGAGTCGTCCGCCTTTCACCGCGGAAATATGCTTCCGTACCGTATTGATGTCTTCGATCGGTGCGCCGCAGGTCACCAGCGCTCGGTACATTTGCTGCACATCCTCAAGCGTCTGTGCTGCGTCCAGCGGCAATTCCACCAGTGCCGATCCTCCTCCCGAAAGCAGAAAGAAAACCAGAGTTTTCTCGTCACATTTTTTCAGCAGCGAAAGTATTGCTTCCCCAGCCTTCCAGCTTTCTTCATTGGGTACCGGATGCCCTGCAAGAAAATACCTCATTCCGGCCACGGGCTTCTTCGGCGGCGTGGGTGCGGACACCGCCCCCTCGAACTTCACGAATGGCGTCAGCACTTGCGCCAGCCCGTGCACCATCGCATGAGCCGCCTTACCGATGGCCACCACTCGAAGTTTCTCGAAGTTGCGCAGCTCAACGCTCGTTCCATTGAATCGCAACTGCGTTCCCGCCCGCCGCAACTTCCGCTGCATAGTCGCGGGAATATCAATCGCTGCCAGTGTTTCTTGGAATATCTGACGGGCGAGTTGCTTCAGATCCGCCATGGGGGGTCAGTCGGCGAATTCATTGCGGTGCTTTCAACACTTCCGGGTTCAGTATGTTCGGTGGCCTCTGCCCCGCAAAGAGCGACACGACGTTTTCCGCCGCGATGCACGCCATCTTCGTCCGCGTTTCGAGCGACGCTGACGCGATATGCGGCGCCAGCACCACATTTGCGCGTTTTAGCCCCGGGTGGATGAACGGTTCATTTTCGTACACGTCTAGCGCGGCGCCGGCAATTTTTCTTTCTTCCAGCGCCGCCACCAGGGCCGCTTCGTCCACCACCGGCCCGCGCGAAGTGTTGATCAAAAACGCCGTCGGCTTCATCCGGTAAAATTTCGGCGCATCGAACAAGCCACGCGTCTCCGGCAGCAACGGCACATGCACGCTGATGAAGTCAGACTCCGCCAGCAAGGCATTCATGCCGCAAAACGTGGCGTTCAATTCTTTCTCCACGCTCTCCGGCACCCTTTGCGCGTCCGTGTAAATCACCTTCATCTGAAAACCCCCGGCCCGCCGCGCCACCGCTCGCCCAATCCGCCCGAATCCCACAATCCCTAACGTCTTCCCCCAAACATCCGTTCCGACCAGTTGATCCAGGTCCCAGCCTTTCCAATTTCCCGAGCGCGCCAGCGCCTCTCCCTCGCCCAGCCGCCGCGCCACCGCCATCAATAGCGTCCACGCAAAATCCGCCGTTGTTTCATCCAACACTCCGGGCGTATTCGTCGCCGCTACGCCGCGCTTGGTGCACGCCGCGACGTCAATATTGTCAAATCCCACCGCCACATTTGCCGCAATCCGCAGTTTCGGCGCCGCTCGCAAAAAATCATCATTTATTTTTTCCGTCAGCAGGCAGATCAATCCATCTTTGCCCTTCACCCGCCGCAACAATTCTTCGCGCGGCGGCCGCTCCGGCTTCGCCCAGTATTCCATTTCGCAGTTCTCTCCCAGGATTTGCCGCGCCGCTTCGAACAGCTCGTGCGTCGCAAAGACTTTCGGTTTGGCCATCTTCTCCTCGTTTATAATTTTGGGGAAATTACACTAACACATCCTCATCTTCCCGGCATATCTTGGCATTGCGTCCGCCACGCATCTCTCACTATAGTTCCGATAGCGGCTTAGCTTGCTCGCATCCTATGAATGCCGGGCTCATCAACGAACTCGAAAAACTTCTGGGCGCGTCTTCGGTTCTTTACCAGCTGGAGGACACGCTCCTCTATGAATACGACGGCTCTATCGAAAAAGGCCGTCCCGACTTGGTTGTGTTCCCGGAATCCACGGAAAATGTTTCAAAGATCGTGAAACTCGCCGCCAAATACAATGTTCCTGTCGTCGGGCGTGGCGCCGGCACCGGCCTTTCCGGCGGCGCGCTCGCCCGCAAGGGCGGCGTGATGATCGTCTTCGCGCGCATGAATCGCATCCTCGAACTCGACGCGGAAAATCAGCGCGCCGTCGTTCAACCAGGCGTCGTCAATTACGAACTCAATCGCGCCGCCGAGCCTCAAGGCCTCTATTTCGCTCCCGACCCGTCCAGTTGGAAATCCTGCACCATCGGCGGCAACGTTGCCGAAAACGCCGGCGGCCCGCACACGCTCGCCTACGGCGTCACTGCCAATCACGTCACCGCTCTCGAGCTCGTTCTTCCCGACGGCGAAATCGTCCGCGTGGGCAGCAAGGACGGCGACGCTGCCGGTTACGATCTGACTGGCCTTTTCGTCGGCTCGGAAGGCACGCTCGCCCTCGTCACCGAAATCACCGTCAAGCTTTCGCGCAAGCCCGAAGCTCTCAAAACGCTTCTCGCCATTTTTGACACCGTGGACGACGCCGCCGACACCGTTGTAGACATCACCGCGCGCGCCATCACTCCTTCCGCTTGTGAAATGCTCGACGGCTGGACTCTCCGCACCGTCGAAGACTATATCCACGCCGGCTTTCCGATGGACAGCGCCGCCGTTCTCCTGATCGAGGTCGAAGGCCTCGCCGAAGCGGTTTCCGCGCAAGCTGCCGCCGTCACCGAGGTTTGCAACGCACATCATGCCCGCGAAGTCCGCCTCGCGCGCGACAACGCCGAACGCGAACTTCTCTGGAAAGGACGCAAGAACGCCTTCGGCGCGCTCGGCCGGCTTGCGCCCAGCAACTATGTCCTCGATGGAGTCATTCCGCGTTCGAAACTTCCGCAAGCCCTTCGGCGCATCCAGCAGATCGGCGAGCAATTCGGCTTTCAAATCGGCAATATCTTTCACGCCGGCGATGGCAACCTGCATCCCATCATTCTTTACGACCCGCGCGACGCCGCCCTATTCGAACGCGCTCGCGAAGCCGCCGCCCACATCATCCGCTATTGCGTCGAAGTCGGCGGCGCGCTCACTGGCGAGCACGGCGTCGGCATGGAAAAATCCGAGCTCATGCCGCTGCTTTTCTCGGACGCCGATTTCGATCTGATGCGGCGCGTCCATGACGCTTTCAATCCCGATTGCGCCTTGAATCCCGGCAAAATCTTCCCCCTCAGCAAAGGCTGTGGCGAAATCCGCATCCGCAAATCAGCTGGCACCACAGCGACTCAACGATGACGTCAACTTCAGCAAGCTTCTCCGCGAATCTCGCATCCCTCCTCGGACCTTCTCGCGTTCTGACCGATCCCGTGGCATGCGGCGCCTATGCCGTCGACGAAACGATTCCCGCGGCCGTGGCAAAACCCGCTTCCGCCGAAGAAGTCGCGGAAATCGTTCGCTTCGCCGCTCTCGAAAAACTCGCGCTCATCCCTTGCGGCAATTGCACCAAGCTCGGCATCGGGATGCCGCCCTCACGCTACGACATCGCCCTCGACATGACCGCGCTCAACAAAATCGCCCACTACGATCCCGGCGACCTCACACTCAGCGTTGACGCCGGCTTGCCTCTTGCAAAATTGAACGCCGCTCTCCTCGAACACAAACAGTTTCTCCCCCTCCTCGTCCCCTGGTATTCGCGCAGCACCGTCGGCGGCACGATCGCTTCGGGAATAGACTCGCCTCTCCGCCAGTTCTACGGCACCGCTCGAGACTTCCTCATTGGCGCCGAATTTGTGGACGGCACCGGCAAACTCTGCAAGAGCGGCGGTCGCGTGGTAAAAAACGTCACCGGCTACGACCTCCACAAACTCCTTATCGGTTCGCTCGGCACGCTCGCCATCATCACCCGCCTGAACTTCCGCACCTACCCGGCTCCGCTCGCGAGCCGCGGCTTCGTCGCCTCTTTTCCGAGCGCAGAAGGCGCGCTCACCCTGCGTCGCGCCATGGCCGAATCGTCGCTGACGCCGCTTACCTTGGATGTCGTGAGTCCTGAACTCGCACGACTCTTCGCCAGGCAAACGCCTCAAACTCCCGAAGCCGCAGTTTTCGCCGGAGAAAGTCAATCCTCGGATGAGAGTTTTCTCCCGCCCGTCGGCGATTGGTTTCGTCCCAGCGGATGGCAGCTCTGCACCGCTGTCGCAGGCACCCCAGAAGTCCTCGCCCGTTATGAGCGCGAACTCATGCGCTTAGCAACCAACTCCGAGGCCATTAGCACAGAGTTCCTGGATGAAACCACGCGCCCCTCCCTTTGGGGACGCCTCCGCGAAAGTCTCTCCATGCTTCTCGAAGCCTCTGCTGCAGCCGTCATTTTCAAGATCAACATTCTTCCCAGTCATCACGCCGCCCTCTTCGCAAGCCTGCGGCAAATCGCCATTCGCGCCGCCTTTCCCCATGCACTCGTAGCCCGCGCTGGCGGCACTATCTATTTCGCCCTGCTCCCCACGTCCGCAAACGACGGCAACACGACCCTCCTCGCCCAGTCCGCAACCCAAATCTCCGACTTACTTTCCGCTTCCAACGGCCCCGCCCCGGCGGATCGGGGCCACGCCACGCTTCTCTTCGCTCCGCCCGCCCTCAAGCACGGTTTCTGTGTCCCGGAAGTCTCTTCGGGGCACGCTTTTTGTGTCCAGGATGTCTCTGCGGGGGGCCGCCTCAAATCCGCCTTCGACCTGCAAGGCATCTTCGCCCCCGGCCGCTTTTTCTAGCACCCTTCTTCCGGCGTTTGCTGGATTCCGCTCCGCGTCTCTGAGCGCTTTGAGACCTTACTCGGTCGCGACAGGCTCCGACTCTCTCCCCGATCTCCGCGAGAAGCGCTCCGCGTGCGCTATTCGGATAAATTATTACTTTCAAATGCGTGCTGTATGGTACATACATCGCGAGCCGGGGAGCGCACAGTAGGTTCTACCGGGATTCGGAATCGGAGTCTCTCGGGCTTGGAGGAACACTTAGTGCGCTATATCAATCGTTACATCAATACCATCATTCTGGCTGCCGCCGTTGCCGCACCAGTCGTAATCATGGCCGCCCCCCGGCCTCAAGAAGTGCAGCTTCGCGTTTATGATCGCAACCACCGTGACTACCACAACTGGGATGACCGCGAAGACCACGCTTACAGGGGTTACCTCGTGGAACGTCACAGGACCTATCGTGAATACGACAGGCAGAACAACAGAGAACAGAATCGTTACTGGAACTGGCGCCACAGTCATCCAGACCACGAATAAGAGGCCGTTCGGAATCTAGTTCGAAGAGAGACCAGCACATTGCAGAGTCGCGCTGTCTGGATTTCCCGTCAGAAGGAAGCCGTCAACGCTCTTGTATTTCGTCAAGGGCGCTGACGGCTTCTTTCATGGCAATCTTCGACTCTCTCGTAAACCGGTTCTGCAAAGTTCACGCCAAGGACTAGCGTTTGAATCTCCTTTGCTCACTGCCCCGTTGTCGTTGCAGGGCTTGCTGCACCGCCTTCCTCGTTTTTCACAAATCTGTCAAACCACGTCAGCATCTCCCACACGGTATGCTCGATCGATTCTCTCGCTGAGTATCCATGCGCCTTCCTGTCCGTTAGCTGCCCCAGCCCCCAGCAATATCCCGGCCGTCAGGCTAAACAGAGCCAGCCCCACCCCGAGAATCCGGCGCAGCACACTCTGTAACATTCGGCTCGTATCCACAGTATTGACCTCCTCGCATTTCGCCCCGAGATTCTACATCACGCCGAATCCCGATACGGCGTAAACCCACCGCCAGCTCGGGTCCATCATCTTCGGCGGCTCTCAGGTCACGTTAACGCGGTCTGATCCATCTTTGTAGGGGCACGATATATCGTGCCCCTCTTCGACTTTAGCGCGTGGCGCAGACAACAAATTCTAAGGCACCTCCGGGCGCCACATACTCCCGGGGACGTCGACCCCGAAGCTACCCGGAGACGCGACACCATATTCGATGCTGGTCTCCAATATGGTATGATGAGAGACGTTATGGAAACTGTCCGGAAGATTACCGTGGAGGTTCCGCTGGCGCTTCTTGAAAAGGCGCAGCAAGCTAGCGGCACCGGTGTCACCCAGACCGTCCGTACTGGGCTGCAACTCGTTGCCGCCTCGCGGACTTATGCTCGCCTGCGCAAACTCCGGGGCACGGTGCGCTTCTCGCGCACCGTGGCAGAGCTGAAGGCCGACCGGTGATTGCGGCCGACACAAGCAGTTGGATTGCCTTTCTCGAAGGGAGCGGCGGTGAGGACGTACGGCTGCTCGATCGTGCCTTGGAAGATCGCCAGGTCGTAATGGTCCCTGTTGTGCTCACGGAGCTCTTAAGTGACCCGCGCCTTCCTTCCCATGTTGCCGAAACAATTTCGGAAGTGCCTCTGCTCGAGGTCGCCTCTGGCTATTGGCAGCGGGCCGGAGCTTTGCGGGCCAAGGTGCTCGCAACGCGCCGCAAGGCCCGTCTCGGCGATGCTCTGATCGCCCAGAGCTGCATCGACCAAGGTATTCCACTCATCACGCGCGACCGGGACTTCCGCCCGTTCGCCGTGGCCGCAAACCTCAACCTTGTACCTGGCACCGGCACACACAGGCCCTAACCTCGTCCGCACTTGACGGGCCACCTTGCGCAAGAACTGCCGCACTCCTCCGCACGTCCCGTTGTCGGATGCCCTGGGTGCCGGTGGCGTTTACCCCGAGCGTCGGGCACCTGGAGTTTTTGACATTTCCCTAATCCCGATTCAAATAGACACCCCGCGATCCCGCTAACTCCCGTAGAATCTTCCTCCATAGCAATCCCAACATGCCCGCGTCGCCCATCCTTGGCCCAGCTCCCGTCTATGAGGACTACGCCCGTTGCATCCATTGCGGTCTGTGCCTCAATGCTTGTCCCACCTACCGCCTATGGAATCTCGAGGCCGATTCCCCGCGTGGCCGCATCCATCAGATGATCAACGTCGAGCAGGGCAACGTCGGCGTCACCGACTCCTTCGTCGACCACCTTGATAAATGCCTGGATTGCCGCGCCTGCGAAACCGCCTGCCCTTCCGGCGTCGAATACGGAAAGCTCATCGAGCACGCACGTGCGCGCATCGAACGTGACTATGAGCGGCCTTGGCTCGCTCGCGTCACGCGCAACTTTGTCTTCCGCCATCTGCTTCCCGATCCGCATCGCATCATGGACTTCGCCCGCGTCATCCGCCTTTACCAGCGCTCTGGGTTGCAAGCGATCGCGCGCGGCATCGGCGTCCTCAAATTTCTCGGACTCGCCGAACGCGAAGTGCTCCTCCCGCGCATCGACGACCGCTTTTTCTATAGCCGCTTTGGCTGGACCTATCCCGCCGCCGGCCCGCGCCGCGCCCGCGTCGCCTTCTTCGCCGGATGCATCGCCAACGTCACATTCTCGCAGCTCAACGAAGCGACTCTGCGCGTCCTCGCCGCCAACGGCTGCGAAGTCGTCGTCCCCGCGGGACAACGCTGCTGCGGCGCCCTCGCCGCGCATTCTGGTTTCCGGGACACCGCGCGCGACCTCGCCGAAAAAAACCTTGGCGTCTTCCTGCGAGAGAAATTCGACGCCATCATCACCAATGCCGCCGGGTGTGGCTCCATGCTGAAGGAATACGATCATCTGTTTTCCCCGGACGAAAAAAAGTACGAACAGGCACACGCGTTTTCCGAGAACGTCCGCGACGTCACCGAGTTCCTGGCCACGCTTGGCCTCATCGCAAAATTAAACCCGCTACCTCTGCGCGTGACCTACCAGGATTCCTGCCATCTCCTCCACGGACAAACAATCCGCGAAGCTCCGCGCTCGCTTTTGCGCGCCATCCCCAGTCTCGATTTTGTGGAATTGCCCTACTCGGAACTCTGCTGCGGATCCGCTGGCATCTACAACGTCACACAAACGGAAACAGCTCTCGAACTACTCGCCGAAAAAATGCGCCACGCCCAATCCACCCGCGCCCAAACCATCGTTACCGCCAACCCCGGCTGCCTTTTGCAGCTCCGCGCCGGCGCCGCACTCCACCACACCAACCAGGAAGTCCTGCACGTCGTCGAACTCCTCGACCGGAGTATGCACGCATGAAAACGCCGCGCGCAGAACCACCCGCAGACCGCATTTCGTTTTATCGTTGCATGGTTACTTCTTTGCTTCTTTTTTTCCACTCTAGAAACGGCGACGCCCTTCCCGCAGCGATGGGGGCTGCTGCGAAAAGGGCGAACCGTCTTCAGGAGAGAAGATCGTTGTGTCGCACGCTCAGTTGTTCGGCGGAGGCGCTGCCTGCTTGAACATGATATTGCCGTGCCCGCCCGGCCCGCCTTGCGTCACTGCATAATCCGAGGGCACCGCAAACAGCGACGCAGCCGGCTCGGAGCGCTGAATACTCGTCAGTGTATAGGTCGTGTCCCCAAATCGCGGATCGCTCCGCTTGCTCATGACCACCATTTGCAGGTCATTGGAATACCACTGTTCGGATACCACCGTGATGGGTTTCTCGTTTCCGATCTGCCCCACCGGAATCGTGCGCGTGTAACGCGTTCCTTGCGTACTGACTCCCGCGATGGTCTGGGTGCCGAGATCTTCTGTCTTATATCCTGCGTCCGCAGCCGAGTGTGCTTTCCAATAACCGGCCTTGTCCTTCATCGCACCTTTCATCCCCCCGAAAGGCTTCCCCGCCTGCTCGGCGGTTTTTGTATCGGGATGCAGGATCAAGTGCGTGCTGGCCACGGGATCATTGATGAAGACAAACGTTTTCGGAACTCCCGATGTCGCCAGCGGTCCAATTGCGGGAAGCGAAACTTCCTTTCTAAAACGTCCCTGGCTGTCGCGGTAAAGATTCGACTGTATCTTGCGCGTGATATGATTCCCGTCCGCAAGCGTTTGCGTGGACTCGGAAACGGCGACCGCACTGAATGGTGCGCCGGTCACCACTTTTCCGCCGTGCATTCCTTCAAAGCCCAGCAATTCAATTCGCTCGCCCATCGGTGGAACCATTCCTTCGCCACCAGGACCGCCGTGCATCATCTCTGCGCCAGGCGGCGGGGGAGGCGGCGCCTGTTTTGACCGGGCCACTCCAGAGCACAAACTGAGTGTCCCGCCCAGGACCAAGCTCATGAGTAATCTGCGATTCATTATTCCTTCTCCTCTTCTCTCCCGAGCCGTTGAAAACTCTTCGTCGCGGCAATTTCAGCGATGGCGGTCTTCATTCTTGCCGCCAGTGCCGCGAGCCAGTTGCCCCGCGCATCCATTTCCGCCAGGACACCGGGTTTTATCTTTTCCCACAGAGCCGTCGCTCCCATCGGCGCGTCCCTTTCCAAAACGTAACACTCGCGGCAACGCAACCTTTATAGCCGAGTCTTTATTGCAGCAATCTCACTGCCTGCGGCAACCCGTCGTTTCCGACCAGCAGATCCACTTGAATCCATTCGCCCGCGCGATCTTCGTTTACGGGCAAACCCAGCGCGCCCAAAGTACTGCGCTGCATGCGCACGCGCACGATCGCGGCGTCGTCGGTCTCCGCCGGCAAAACTCCCGGCAGCAGCGTGAAATCATTCATTTCGTTGTCCGCCACCAGCGAATCCTCGCTCGCAGCGGAGTGCGGTGCCAGAGATTGGTGATTCCCAGCGGCTGCGACCGCCATTTGTTGAGAATTCGCAAGTTTGGCTGCTTCCTCTCGCTGGCCGGCTCTCCAATTTCTCCAGCTCACCGCACCCATCAGAACCGCTGCACTCGCCAACGCCCACGCGGCTATCACCGCAGCGCGACGCACTTTCAATGTGCGATGCCGCGTCCGGAACTCTTGCCGCAAGCGCATCTCGACGCGCGCCGGAGCCTGAGCCAAATCCGTATCTTCCGCGAGGGCCCTCAGCTGAATGCGCGCTACCTGCCAGGAATCCTGCAACGCCGCGCAGCGCGAACACGTGCTGGCGTGCTCCCGCGCCGCCGCCCATTCCGCTTCGCGCACCGAAGCGTCGCGCTCCGCGTCCAATCCAATCGCCTCAAATTCTTCGCACTTCATTCTTCACTTCCCTTACTTTCGGCAACCTCAATGCAGCAAACGCTTCCTGAACAAGCACAACAGTACCGAACTTCATTCGAAAATTCACCGCGCCGCGCTTGCGCGCCTTGGCACGTCCCGCAACATTTCCAGCTTCGCCAGCAGCAGCGCGCGCCCTCGATGCAGCCTCGAACGGATCGTTCCGATGGGACATCCAGCCACCTGCGCCGCCTCTTCGTAACTCATCTCCTCGAGTTCGCACAGCACCACGGCCTCGCGGAATTCCGCCGGCAGTTCCAACACCGCGGCTCGCACCTGCCCGCGTCGTTCGCGCTGTTCCGCCCACATTCCCGGGGTAAAAACATCCTGCAAAACAATTCCTGCACCGCTTCCGTCTTCGTTTTTTTCTTCCAGCGAAACCTCTCGCGGCAAGCGTTCCAGATGCTTCATCACGCGATTCCGTCCCACTCCATAAAGAAACGCGCCCACCGTCCCGCGTTCGGCGTCATACTTGTTCGGATCTCGCATCAAGGTCATGAAAACATCCTGCACAATCTCTTCCGCGGCCCACGCGCTGCCGGTCATACGCAGCGCAAACCGGTACAGAGCCGCCTGGTGCCGCCGGTAGAGGAGCGCAAATGCTTCCTCATCACCTTTGGCCGCCCGCCGCAACAGAACGCCGTCTCTCTCTTGCTCAGCGATCCCCATCTCTCCTGGTAAGACATTCTGCCCGGCCTTACCTAATCCTTCCGGGCGCCCGTCAAAAAAGTTCCCGCCCGGTGTTGAACCTATCCGGGAGGACGTGAGAGCCTTTGCCTTCACAGTACGTTGGACGCAGCCGAGGGCCGTCGCGTGTCTCCAACTGGTGAAAGCCAACTCTTGCGAAACAGCGCTGCAGCCGGGAGCATCCCCTGAGGGAAACTTAAGCGCGTTATTTTGACTTGGGCTTGAACATTCCGGCAGCCACTTTGGTGACGAAGCGGCGCGGAACCAGGCGCTCCCCATGCGCGCCAAGGTAGTTTCCCAAGCCGGAAATCACGTAGCTTTTCCCCGCGGCCAGTGCTTTAAGGCCCGTGTGAGCGACTTTTTCTGCCGTCTCCGCTTTTCGAATGAACTTGTCCTGTCCCGCCACCACATGGAACTCGGATTCCGTCGAGCCCGGGCACAGCGCGCAAACGCGGATACCATAAGGTTTCATTTCTTCCGCGAGTCCTTCTGCAAACAGCAGATCGAACGCTTTGGTCGCGGCATAGGTCGAAATATAAGGCACCGCCTGGAACGACGCGGTCGACGCGAGTATCAGCACATCGCCGCGCCGCCGCGCGGTCATGGGCGGAAGAAAAAGCCGCGTCAGGTGCACGACCGCGCTGCAATTCACCTGCACCATATCCAGCGAGCGTTGCAGGTCGACCGACGGAAATTCGCCGTACTGGCCGAAGCCGGCATTGTTGATCAGCACATCAATCTCGATTCCTTTTTCTTTCGTAAAGGCAAAGATTTTTTCCGGCGCGCTCGCTTCCGCCAGATCAGCGGCAAAAACTTCGGCCTGAACTTTGTAGGTTGCCGTCAGTCTTTGCGCCAGCGCCTCCAGGCGGTCCTTTCGCCGAGCGGTCAAAACAAGTTTCGTTCCGCCAGAGGCCAATTCCTGCGCGAAGGCCACGCCAATTCCTGCGCTCGCTCCCGTGATGAGCGCCCATTTTCCGAACCAGTTTCCCGTCGTCGCCGGCATCTTCTTGTGTGACAAGTTGGGCCCCCCAAAAGGTGATTTCTGCTACATCCCATGCCGGATGACCGCGACTTTCAGACGCCCACCTTGCTGTTTAGAGGATCTCTCCGGACTGTACAGGATGAGGTTGGCGGAGAGGGTGGGATTCGAACCCACGGTAGGGGTTAACCTACACACGCTTTCCAAGCGTGCGCCTTAAACCGCTCGGCCACCTCTCCCGCGATGGAAGCAACCCTATCAATTTAGCAGAATCCTTTGTTCCGCGCACATGGCCGGGCACGCGAGGCAAGACGCCAAGCAGGTTTGAACAATGGCCGTCGAGATGGCATGAGGCGGGTGAGTTGAGTATGCTAGGCCCATCGTGTCGAAGAAATCCAATGGCTGAAATCCCCGAGTGTATTGGTCCTTACCGGATTCTCTGCAAAGTTGGTGAAGGCGGGATGGGGGTGGTGTACAAGGCCGAGGATCCGCGGCTGGCGCGCGTGGTGGCGCTCAAGGTGATTCGCGAATTCGAAGGGGACGCCACGCGGAAGCGCCGCTTCTGGCAAGAGGCGCGGGCGGCGGCGCAGGTGGCGCACCCGAACGCGTGCCGGATTTACGACATCGCGGAAGAGCAGCACCGTTTGGTCCTGGTGATGGAATTCATCGAGGGAGAATCGCTGGCGCGGCGCCTCGAGCGCGGTTCATTGCCCGCTCAGGAGGCCGGGCAGATAGCGCTGGCGCTGCTTTCCGCGCTGGAAGCGTTTCACAAAATAGGAATCGTCCACCGCGATTTGAAACCCGGCAACATCGTGCTTTCGAACGGCGGCACAAAACTGCTGGACTTCGGGATTGCCAAGCACGTTTCTTCGAGTTCGAATGAGGGAACCCTGGAGACTCTGGGAGACGCGACGGCACCCGGAATTTTTCTTGGTACGCCCAGGTACGCGTCTCCGGAACAGTTCCGTGGAAAGCCGGTGGATGCCCGCTCAGATCTCTTTTCCATGGGCGTTATTTTGTTTGAGATGCTGACCGGCCAGCCGCCGTTCACCGGCGAAACGTTCGGCGAACTAGCGCATGCGGTTTTGCGGGGGTCTCCGCCAGCGTTACGTGGGTCGCCGGCGATTGTGGCGATGGGCCGCATCGTACATCGCGCGTTGTCGAGGGAGCCGCAGGACAGATACGCGGGCGCGGAGGCGATGGCCGCCGATCTGCGCGCCACGCTGCAGATGGATGGCATCGAGACGAAGGCGACAGCGCACCCGCTGCGGCGGATTATCGTGCTGCCGTTTCGAATGCTGCGGCCAAGCGAAGACGTGCAATTCCTGGCCTACAGCCTTCCGGAGGCCATTACGGTTTCGCTGGCGAATCTGGAAAACGTGGTGGTGCGTTCCTCGATTGTGGCGTCGCGGTATTCGACGGAGGTGCCGGATCTGCAGAAAATCGCCAAGGAAGCGGAGGTCGATGTAGTGCTGACGGGCGCGCTGCTAAGCGTGGGCGAACGGTTGCTAATCACCACCCAGCTCATGGAGGCGCCGAGTGGAACAGTCCTGTGGTCGCACTCTTCGCAAGCGAGCAATCGCGAACTGCTGGAACTCCATGACGACCTGGTGGGACGCGTTGTACAGTCCATCCTGCCATCACTGACGGCTCAAGAACATCAGTCGCTGCAGCAAGATCGCCCGGCCAGTGCTACGGTCTATCAACTCTTTTTGCAGGCCAACGAGTTCGGCAGGCGATGGGAAAATGTTCCCGGCGCCATCGAGATGTACGAGCGTTGCGTGAACCTGGATCCATCGTACGCGCCAGCCTGGGCGAGGCTTGGACATGCGCGCTGGGTCAGCGACAAGTACAACTTGGGCTCGCTCGAGGGCTTGCGTGCAGCCGATGAAGCGTTCCAGACGGCACTGCGGCTGAATCCCAAGCTGACGTTGGCGCACAATTTATATACGCATGTTCAAGTGGACCAGGGACGCTCGCTGGACGCGATGAAGCGACTACTCGACCGTGCCCAGGGGCGAAGAAGCGACGCAGAACTCTTTGCTGGACTGGGGCATGTGTGCCGCTATTGCGGGCTTTTGCAACCAGCGCTGGTAGCGCATCAGGAAGCCCGCCGTTTGGATCCGCTGATTCCCACAAGCGTGATGCATACGTATCTCATGCTCGGCGATTATCAACGGGCGCTGGAAAGTTCCGGAAGCGACTACGGGTATGGAATGGGCCTGGTCCTGGCCATGCTCGGACGCGTGGAAGAGGCGGTGTCCACGCTGCGGCAACGAGAACTGGCAAAGCCATGGCGGCTCGGAAAGTTGTACTTAACGTCGCTGCGCACGCTCTTAGAGGGCAATCGCAAAGAGAGTCTTGAAGTGAGCGAAGAACTGAGGAAGGCCACGTTTCGTGATCCGGAGGGGATGTACTATCTGGCGAGGCAGTTCAGCTACTTGGGCGAAGAAAGTTCAGCGCTGGACATGCTATCTCGGGCCATCGACAACGGCTTTTTCTGCCATCAGACCATGTTGCGCGACCCCTGGCTGGATGCACTGCGCGGCCGGAGTGAATTTACGGCGCTCTTGAACAAAGCTCTCCAACAGCACGGTGAAGCGCTGACTGCATTCCTAGCGGGAGGAGGCGCGTTGCTTCTGGGAATCCATTCAGAGGGCGATTGAAAGAGCCCGCGACACTATTCATAGGCGACGTACGGTTGTTGGATAATTGGAGCGGTCTCTCTATTCTTGGCCCACCAGGCTAACCACATTTTTCTGCTACCAGGTTTGCCGGTGATTTCGGGAGGCGATACCACCATTTTGGCCAGAGTGTTTGTTATGGCCTGGTCGTGGCCCAATTTTATTCGCGGGGCGTTGCGGCCGTCATTTTTGTAGTCAGGATATTCGGAAAGATAATTTGCCCCTTTCAGGCTTTCGATCAGTGCTTCGACCGCTTTTCCGCCACCGATGTACTGCATTTTGGTGACGGCATCCAAGCATCCAGGGCTTTCCAGCTCGTCGGCGATGGCGTTAAATTCATCGGGGCCTCCCAGCTTTGCCAAGGCTGCTTGCGCACGCCCTCGCACAGTATTTATGCCGGGCGCGCGAAGGCGCTGGTCCCCCATCTGCGTCAGCTTTCGGAGGGCGGGAATTGCCTGTGAATTTCCGGCGGCGCCCAGATCGAGAATAGCTTCCGAGAAGCCCCATTCGAATTTTCTGGCGAGGCATTGCAGATAGGGATCCTGCAGGTCACGGTTGATCATGATAGTGAGTGGCTTTCCTTCATTCTGAGCCCACCAGGCGGCCCATTTCTCGAGGGTCACCGTGGGAATCCCACTCGGTTCGGTTGGCGGATTCTGAAGGGCGGGAGCCAATCCATTGATGATCGTATAGCGCACGTCACTGCCGTAGTCACCCATATTTACGTAGAGCGAGTTGTCACTGAGGTGCGCCACTAGAAATGTCATGAGAATCGCGATGGATTTGTCGTCCGCGGCACGAAGAAGTTTGCCAGTGGCCCAGCCACCATGCTGTGTGCCATTCGTTTCCTGCTCTAATTGCTGGAGCACCTCCTTGTCCCCGAGTCTTGCCAAACTGGTTTGAGCAGCGCCTGGTATGTCATTTTCGGGCATTCCTGGTTTAGAAATGCGGCGCAAAGCTGGGATTAAGGCATTTCCGCCGATGGCGGCCAGCCGGTAGATCACATTGCGATCTGGTCCAGGCGAAGAATGGTACGGATCGTCCAGACGGAACTGGGCAAACTGATTGCCGGCTTGCGTGATTCTTGCGATCAATTCCGCTTCGTTCACTTCGCCGCGCGGGCAAGTCTGAGCAGAGGCGCGACCTGCAGTGATGAAAAAGAAAGCCAGGAAAAGCACTCCCCGCACGCAATTAGATGGTCTGTTCAGCATGAACTCACCTCTGACCATTAGAACGATTTTCACAGGAGAACTTGCGAGAGACGGCCTTCGTGCAGGGCGTCGGAAGCATAAGAGATAGCAGGACTTACCGGGTAGGCGACAGCTCGAAGATTCTGCTATTCGTAGCGCAGGGCTTCAACCGGATCGAGGCGGGCGGCTTTGATGGCGGGGTACATGCCGAAGAAGAGGCCGACACTCATGGAGACTGCCACAGCAAGAATGATGGACCACAGCGGGATGGAGGACGGCAGGCTCGGTACCGCAAGATGGATAAGAAGGCTGATGGCGCCGCCGAGTAATACGCCGATGATGCCTCCGGCACCAGTAAGCACGACGGCCTCGGTCAGGAATTGCCAAATGACGTCGCGACGGCGCGCGCCGATGGCCTTTCGCACGCCGATTTCGCGGGTGCGCTGAGTGACGGACATGAGCATGATGTTCATTACCCCCACGCCGCCAACGAGCAGCCCGATCGAGCTGATAACTGATATTAAGAGGGCCACCGAAGAGGTAATCTGGCGAAACTGATCGGCGATCTGTTGCGCGCTGGAGATGCCGAAATTATCCGGTTTGCTGAAGGGCACGTTCCTGCGGCGGCGCAGCACCCCGCGGATTTGGTCCTCCGCTTCCGCCATCTGCCCCGAATAAGCCACTGCGCCGATGAAGTGTTCGTCGTCTTCCGGGTTGTGTTTACGGTAGCTGCGATACGGCACCATCACCGCTTTGTCGGCGGATTGGTCCTTGACGAATCCCCCCTTGCGCGGCTCCAGTACGCCAATCACTTCGTAGGTCACACCGGTGATCATAATGGGTTTTCCCAGCGGGTCGGTATCGGGATACAGAGTCTTGGCTATGTCCGAGCCAATCAAAGCGACGTCCGCGCGGTGCAAGTTTTCCGCGTCGCTGAAGAAGCGTCCCTTTTCTGGATGGGCGTTGAAGACTTCTTCATTGGAAGGGAGAGTCCCGTAGTAATCCACCCCAGCCACTTCCCTGCTCAAGTAACGCGCCGTCACGATGGCCTGCGGGGGGCCTTCTGTCTCTACAATTCGCGGAAAAATGGTGGCGGTGACGGACTTCACCGCCGGACACATTTGTCCGATGGCTTCGGCGTCCTCCAAGGTAAGCGGTTTCCGCGCGCGTTCATCGGCGGAGAGCCGGCCGGAATGGATTCCCGGATCGAAGCGAAAGATGAACAGCGTCTCCGGGCCATAGTCGGAGAGGTATTCGCTCACGTTTCCGTAGACTCCCACGAGAATGGAAACCACGGAGAGCAATGCGGTAATGCCAATCACCACGCCGAGCACGGTGAGGAACGAGCGCATCTTGTTCTCACGCAGCGTGGTGAGCGCCATCTGAGCGTTTTCGCGAATGTGCATGCTCATGCGGACACCACCGGACGCTAGGCCTCCTGCCGAAGTGCTTCGATAGGCGGCAAGGAAGCGGCCTTTTTTGCGGGATACACGCCGAAGAATACTCCCACGGCAGCGGAAATCACTTCGGCGATGACCACCGCGGAAAACGGAACGGACATCGGCACAGAGGTGGTCGCGGTCGTCAAGCCAGCGATGGCATAGGCAAAGGTCACTCCCATGGCCCCGCCAATGGCCGCCATAACGGTCGCCTCCACCAGGAATTGCAACATTATATCTTGCCGGCGCGCCCCCAGGGCCTTGCGAATGCCAATCTCGCGAGTTCGCTCGGTGACGGTGGCGAGCATCACGTTCATGATGACCACGCCGCCGATCACCAGGAAGACGGAAACGACGCCGACCATGGCCGTGGCGATCACGCCGGTCAGGTTTTTCCAGAGCTGCATCAGCGTCGCAGAATCAAAGATGCCAAAGTTATCCTTCTCGTTCGGCGACAAGTGCCGGCGTGCGCGCATCAGCGCGCGCGCTTCGTCCTGCGTGCGCTCCATCCACTCTGCCCCGCGCGCCTGAATGTTCAGCCAAATGGTTTCGTTGGTGCCATACATTTTGAAATACATCTGAATCGGAATGTAGGCAAAGTTATCCTGGGACTGCCCGAAGGCGGTCCCGATGGTCCTCGCGACGCCAACCACCTGGAAGGGGCGCCCGTCGATTAAGATTTCGTGACCGATGGGATCCACGCTGGGAAAGAGTTTTTTGGCGAGATCGTTTCCGATCATCGTCACCTGGGCGCGGCTCTGGTCGTCGCCATCGGAGATGTAGCGGCCGTCAGCTGGTGTCACGATGTCAATATCTACCATGTTGGCGGTGACGCCGCGGATGTTGGTGTCGTCAATACTCTGCGAGCCTACGCGCACTTTTCCGCCGGTGCGCAGCTCCACGCCTACGCGCAGGGGCAGCTTCATGTTTCGGCGAAGCGATTCGTAGTCGTCCCAGGTAACTTTTTTATTCCGCCGGTTGGCTTTGACGAACTCTTCCACGTCGGTGATAAGGGGAAAGCGCGTGAGCAGAAACACGTTGGAACCCAGGTTGGCGACGCGGTCTGCAATGTAGCGGTCTACGCCGGCAATCAAGGCAATGACAACGATGAGCGTGGACACCGAGAGGATGATTCCCAACAGCATGAGAAACGATCGCATTTTGTGCGCGCGCAGTGTCTCCAGCGCTACCCCAATCGGTTCCCGCAGCGGCACACGCCCTCTCATCGGTGAGGAATCTCCTGCGGGCATTCTACGCGAAACCTTCGCAAACTTTAGACAGGAATTGGCAGCCATCGAAAACGGTGGCCCCTGCCGCCCTGCGTGGATTTGCTCTTTTGACACGCACGTTCCTAATTCTTCTTACGTACGCGGGCCTTTACTTCTATCCTAGTTCCTACCGTCAATTAAGCTTCCATCTCGATTTCGCTCTATTCCGATGCAGCTGGATGCGCTGAACGAGAGCGGCGCGGGCCGCATTTTGTAGCCATATGAACCTTTCCTTCCGAGATTTCTTGGGCTCGCTCTGGTCGCGCCCGGACCCGGTTCTCGCCGGTGCCGGCGTGGCGGGCGAACTATTGGTGGCAAAGATCCGCTTGTTTCTGGCCACCGTTCTCCTGCTCATACCCTTGATCAATACATTGTTCTTCCCGATCGAGCCGAAAGAAGCCATCGTCGGCCTGAGCCTTTCGTCAGCGACATTTATCCTTTCGCTCATCATCTACTACCTGATCTCCCGGGAATTCAACCCTTCCTGGCTGGGTTTTGCCAGCAGCAGCCTTGATATCACGCTGGTAAGCAGCGCGCTGGCGCTTTTCCTGCTCATGAACCAGCCGCACACCGCAGTGAATAGCAAAGTTGTCTTTGAAGGCTACTTTCTGGCTATCGGTAGCACCAGCTTGCGGTACGACAAACGCATCTGTATCACTGCGGGCTTCCTGGCGTTCGCGCAGTATTTTGCAATCGTCTATTTCGCGGCCACCCACTGGGACCTTAACAGCCCGCTCTACGCGCCCTACCCCTACGGCCTATTCGGCTGGTCCGCCCAAATCTCACGGCTAATCATGATGTTGACGGCCTCCGCCCTTAGCCTAGCCCTGGTTTCCCGCAGCCAGAAACTCCTGCAGATGGCCACCAGCGACCCGCTAACAGGTTTATTCAACAGAGGTTACGTGGATGACCGCTTTTCCATCGAACTGAGCCGCGCGCGGCGCTACCGCAAACTGCTGACCATTGCCGTGATTGACGCGGATCGCTTCAAATCCCTGAACGACTCCTATGGGCACGCCGCGGGTGATGTGGTCTTGCGGAAACTCGGAGCCATCCTGCGAGACTCCTTCCGGCAAAGTGATACGGTCGCACGCTATGGAGGAGAGGAGTTCGTCGTGATTCTGCCGGAAATGGATATCGAAACGGCGCAGCGAAAGCTGGAATCCTTGAGGGCGCTGGTCGCAAGCACGCCGATGGGATTGGGCTCGTCCGGCGAAGAGGTTCAGGTAACGATCAGCGCCGGCCTGGCCACGTTCCCGCAAGATGGAGTCGATGCGACGGAGCTTTACGCCCTGGCCGACGAAAGAATGTTTCAGGCCAAAAAGGAGGGACGCAATCGCGTCGTCGCCAGCCCAGAAGCCGTCCTCGCCTAGGTCTTCCAAACTCCGGGAGCGCGCCTCTTTTTGACGCGAGTGCCAACTCCTGTAAACACTTGCGCGCCTCTGCTACAATTCTGAAATCGATTCCGGGATCGTCTAATCGGTAGGACATCAGCCTTTGGAGCTGAGTATCGTGGTTCGAGTCCACGTCCCGGAACCAATCCCTTTTTCTATTCTTGCGCAGGGCCTTCCGAGATGTGACATGGAAGCTCGTTCTCCAGCCGTAAGTGCTCACCCATCCGCGCAATCCCCTTTCCTCTCAGGCAACACCTCGCGCGTGCATTCGCGGAAAAGCTGCATCGAATCAGTTTTATTTATGCTAGAATCCGCGCCGTTGAGCCACTACCAACGAGCGACGAACCAGGGGCCACGGCCAGGGGGATGGGATCTCGACCATAGACCCGATACCACTTAGGCCGTGACACGATGGCAAGCTTCAGCGCCATCCAATGGAAGCGTCTCTCACCAGAAAGGGGGCTCTCAAAAATGAATCGGATCCCCGTTCCCTCAACGGAAATAACCCAGGTGGGCTATCACGAAGACTCGGAGACGCTGGAAATCAAGTTT
>Ga0210409_10001242_pt1 | contig 34285 bp, 38 predicted proteins | sample IncBWH17MmetaG_FD_161649 | JGI IMG/M metagenome (GOLD analysis project Ga0210409, IMG submission 161649) | Forest soil microbial communities from Barre Woods Harvard Forest LTER site, Petersham, Massachusetts, United States - Inc-BW-H-17-M | ecosystem: Environmental > Terrestrial > Soil >... | reverse complement strand
CTCTAGTACCAGCGGCCGGAAAAGCGGGTTAAACGGCTGCGGTGCGGGATTGGGGCTGGAGACCGGTGGCTTGAACGCGGACGATGCTCCAACCTTCCGGTTTCTGAGTGAGGATGATGGTCATGCGAACGCAGCCGGGATTCGGTTTTTCAAGCTTTCCGGGAGATTCCCACACCAGGGTCGCCACGGCGGCTTTGCTGCCAACGAACTGAACATCTTCGATTTTTCCGATTGACTTGGCCCAGCCAGGAGCGGCGAAGATGAGCCTTGCGGCCTCATGGATGCGCGCCGGACCAATCCACAGGTTGCCCTGCATATCTACAAACTGGCCATCCGCGGCAAACATGCTTGCAAACTCAGTTGCTTGACCGAGGCCCCATACCCGGGCAATTTGCATCACGGAAACAATTTCTGCCGCGGCATTCTCGAATTTTCTTTGTGGATCATCTGAAGGACGAGTCAGTTCTTCGCGAACCCAATCGAGAGTCAAACCGCGTTCGCGCAAAAGCCGGGCGGCTAGACAATCGTGTTCGTAAAGGATTCCGAGAAGGATATGTTCCGTGCCCACATATTTTGATCCAAGACGCTCCGCTTCTTCTGCGGCTTTGCTCAGGATGCGCTTGCACTCTGCGCTGACAGGAATTTCAATAGCTGTGGATAGGCGCTCGCCACGCGTAATTTGGGATTCGATTTCCCGGCGAATCGATTCCGCGCCACCATTTTCGCGAAGAGACTTCCAAAGGAGCGACCTATCCTCACGCATTAATCCAAGCAGCAAGTGTTCTGTCTCGATGGACATGATGCCGTATTGGCTGGCCTCGTAGCGGGCGAAGAAAATCACGCGGCGGGCTTTTTCTGTGAATCGTTCGAACATACGTTTCTCACTCTTGTGCCGGATTGCCGGGACACCTCGAATCAGATTCGTCGGATCAGCATAAACCTGTACAAAAGAGGATACCACTGCGGAAATTTGAAGAGTAAAGTAGCAGGGTCGATTGGCCACACAGCAAGTGGGGTTTGTAAATTGCCCGGCTGGGCTGGCGAGAAAAGACAGGCGAGAAGTGCTGCGGGCGGGCAAGAATTGCATGGGACTAGTACCATGCCACTTTCTTCGCGACAGGCGCGTACAGCACATATCTTGCTGACACAGCGCGACTTACTTAACGGGGACAAGTCTTGGGAGAGTTTGGCTCGTTTCGTGCCTTTCTTCAGGTCCCGGTCGAAATCAAATTGGAGAAAACTTCATGAGATTCCGGACCATTCTTTCGTTGGCCACGCTTTTTATGGCTTGCTTTACCCTTGCCGTGTTTGCCCAACCCTTGCCCGCGAACGCGGCCGGACACAGCGCGAACCGCGCGCCGGAGAATCAATCCGTATCCGGACAGATCGCTTCGGTGGGCGATGCCGTGTTTACAATCAGCACAAAAAAAGACCATCAGGGACCTCAGTCCGTAGAGTTCCTGGTGGATGACAAAACGAAAGTGGAAGGCAAACTGACCATCGGAGCGCAAGCGATGGTGGAATACCGCTCGGACAGCGGGAAGAACATTGCCGTACACGTTGTGGTGACACCAGCCTCTGGTGTCAGTCCTTACTGACCTACTGCCTTTTTTCTTTTCGGCCTAGTGTAATCCTGTATTTCGCCTGACTCAGCCCCGGCGCAATCTGGTTTACTCAACGAACTTGAGGAGTCTCGATGCGCACGACTCTGAAGATTGTCCTGCCCTTAATCGTCAGCGTGGCGCTGGTGTCTCTGTTGTTCGCGGCGTATCAGGTGAGGACCGAGAGGCGGAATCTTCGCAGCGACCTATCGCGACGCGCGGAAATTCTGGGCGATAGCCTTCAAGAAACGGTCGAGCCTCTTCTGGGCAACGGACCTAACAAAAACCTGCAACGGCTCGTAGCACGTTTCGGACAGAGAGAACATCTGCAGGGTGTCGCGGTTTACGACGTCCAGGGCACGGCGATTGCGGTCACCACGGGACTCCCGCCGGAATTTCAAACGAGTCCGGCAGTTGCGACGCGCGCCGCACAGCGAGACGCAGGTCAGGGTGAATTTCTCACAAAGGACAGCTCCGCGGCCGGGGACGAAAAGTACCTGGGTCCGATGCACATCTTTGCTTTGCCATTGCACCGCGATGGGCAAGCCGCCGGCACTCTGGTCCTGTTCCATGACACGAGTTATATCGACACGCAGGTGCAGCATACGCTCCGGGATGCGTTTGTTAACGCAGCGATTCAAACGATTCTGATCAGCTTGCTGGCGTTCGTGCTGGTGAGGTGGACGTTTACAGCGCCGCTTGCTATGACGGCAAAATGGCTGCGAACTTTGCGAACGGGGCAGACGCACGCTCCGCCGATGACGCCGCAGGGGGAGATCTTCGATCAACTGCATCAGGAGGTGACGCACCTGGCGCATGACTTGAACGCGGCGCGAGCGTCGGCGGAGGAGGAAGCGCGGTTGCGCGACTCCAACGTTTCCATCTGGACGGCAGAACGGCTGCGCGTGAGTTTGCGGAACAAGTTGCAGGATAAGCCGCTGTTTGTGGTTTCCAACCGTGAGCCGTACTTGAACGTGTACAGTGAAAAAAATAATTCCATCGAGATTATCGTGCCAGCCAGCGGCGTTGTGACGGCGATCGAACCTGTGCTGGTAGCGTGCGATGGAACTTGGATCGCCCACGGATCGGGCAGCGCCGACCGCGAAGTCTCCGATGCTTATGACCATCAGCGTGTTCCGCCGGAGCGGCCGAGCTATACGCTTCGGCGCGTGTGGCTCAGCAACGAGGAAGAAAAAGGGTATTACCAGGGATTCGCTAACGAAGGGCTTTGGCCACTTTGCCATATTGCACATACGCGGCCGGTGTTTCGTCCGGAAGATTGGACGCACTACCAGCGCGTGAACCGGCGCTTTGCGGATGCGGTGCTGCAAGAGATGGAAGGGACGGAGTCACCGATTTTGCTGGCGCAGGACTATCACCTTGCGCTGCTGCCGCGGATGGTCAAGGAAGCACGTCCGGATGCGCGCGTGGCGATTTTCTGGCACATACCGTGGCCGAATCCGGAAGTGTTTGGCATTTGTCCGTGGCAGCGGGAACTGGTCGACGGGCTTCTCGGCGCTGACCTGATCGGGTTTCACATCCAATCGCACTGCAACAATTTTCTGGAAACGGTGGACCGGGCGGTGGAAGCACTGACGGAATGGGACCGTTTTGCGGTGAATCGGCAAGGCCACGTCACGCGGGTGAGGCCGTACCCGATTAGCGTGGCTTTCCCGGAGAATGGGCACGCTTTAAATGAAGCGCGAAACGCCGGAGAGGAACGCGCAGCTCTGTGCAGCGAGCTGGGAATCGACGGCAGCCTGCTGGGCGTGGGCGTGGACCGCGTCGATTACACAAAGGGGATCATCGAGCGATTCCGCGGAATCGAGCATTTCTTGGATGTTTATCCCGCCTACCAACACCGATTCACTTTTGTACAGATTGGAGCGCCTAGCAGGACGGAGATTGACCGATACAAACACTTTCTGGATGAAGTCAGCGCGGAGGCGGACCGGATTAATGCGCGGTTCCAAGCGGGGCGGTGGAAACCCATTGTGTTGCTTAAGAAACATCACTCGCACGAGGAAATTGCGCGGTACTACAAAGCGGCTTCCGTCTGCCTGGTGACTTCGCTGCATGACGGAATGAATCTAGTGGCGAAGGAATTCGTGGCGGCGCGCGAAGACGAGCGAGGCGTTCTTATGCTGAGCACGTTCGCGGGGGCGGCGCACGAACTGCCGGACGCGCTGCTCGTAAATCCATACGATGTGCAGCAAGTGGCGGAAGCGATTCACCGCGCACTGGAGATGCCGGAGGAAGAACAATTCAGGCGCATGCAGCGAATGCGAGAAAACGTTCGCGAGCACAACGTCTACCGATGGGCCGCGCATCTGCTCTCCGACCTGACAGAGATCCGCATCGACGCTCCAGAACGGATTGAGGTGCCACAAACATCATGACCATACCGTCCCGGACTCGCCAAATGGGCGAGTCAGATATGCAGCGCACTGCCACAGGGTTCGTGGAACAGGAGAACCAGCACATGATCACCGCGGAAACGCCGTTCGAATTCTTCACTGTCTCGTACTTGACGCGCATTGGGAACCAGTCCGCGGGCACGCTGACCGAGTTTCTCAAGGGGCTAAGCCAATGCAGTGATGCTTCCATCTTTCATCACACTTTCCAGACTTTGAGCAGCCATCACTTCCTGACGGAAGGTTTTTCAAATGATTTTGCGCAGTGGGCGCACGCGGACGCGAGCCGCGAAGACCTCGCCGAGCAGCTCGCGGCGCTCGACGTGCGAGATTATCTTTCCATCGCCGCACTGCGCAGCGACCTGTGCCGCGTGGTCAGCGATTATTGCACGGCAAATCCGGCGCTATCAGAGCAAACGGCTCTGGAGCGCTTTTACTTTTGCGAAAGCGTGGAGGTCACACTGCCGTTCGGGCTCACAGCGCGGACGCTGGAAGAATTTCGCAACGGCATCGTGCATTTGAGCCACGCCTCTTTTTATTTCCACTTCCTCTCGTCGCGGCTGCGCTTGCAACTGCAAACGAACGATTTTTCGCACTGGCTGGCGGATGGACTCGGCCTGGGAACGCTGGCAGACAGCGTGAATCACATCGACATTTATACGAACACGCTCGACAGCGCCCGCGCCAAGGTACTTCGGCTGATCGACCGCGAGAGGAGAAAAGGATGAGCGAAGTAGCGATCGCCAGCCGGATTCCGTTGGATGATTACGCAGCGCTGCTCGGTGAAGGCGAGATCGACGAGCTGCGCGTGCTCGCGAAACCATTGCGAGGCCGCAGCATAGAAATGATCAACTCGACCGCGGTGGGCGGGGGCGTGGCGGAAATTCTCAACCGGCTTCTGCCGCTCGCGGAGGAACTCGATCTGAAAATGCGCTGGGACGTGATGACAGGCGGCGATGACTTCTATGGAGTGACGAAGTCGTTTCACAACGCGCTTCATGGGGCTCCGTATCACGCGGACCCGAAAGATTTTGAAATTTTTCTTGCTTGTAACGAGCGTAACCGCGCGCGGCTTCCGCTCGACGCCGAATTCATGATTATCCACGATCCGCAGCCCGCTGCGCTTATAGAAGGACGTAAAGGCAGCGGGAATCATTGGGCCTGGCGGTGCCATATCGATCTGTCGCATCCGAATCGCCAAGTTTGGGATTTTTTGGAGAAATTCGTGGCGCGCTATGATGCAGCGATGTTTTCTTCGCCGGAGTTTTCGCGCTCGCTGGCTATCCCGCAGTATCTTTTTTATCCGGCGATCGATCCGCTTTCAGAGAAGAACCGTGATTTGGAGAGCGGGTTTGTAGCGCGGACGCTGGCGCAATATCAGATCGATCCGCTACGGCCCATCCTGACGCAGATTTCGCGGTTCGACCGGCTGAAAGATCCCGTTGGCGTGATTCGCGCATATCGCATCGTGAAGCGATATTTCGATTGCCAACTGGTGCTTGCCGGGGGCAGCGCCTCTGATGACCCGGAGGGAGCGGAAGTTCTGAAGGAAGTCCAGCGAGAAGCGAATGGCGAAGCAGACATTCATATCATCGAACTGCCGGCGTGGGCACCGCTGGAAGTGAACGCACTGCAGCGCGCTTCGACAATTGTGATTCAGAAAAGCCTGCGGGAGGGGTTTGGGTTGACGGTTTCCGAAGCGCTGTGGAAGAAAAAACCGGTCGTGGCTTCGGCGGTCGGCGGAATTCCTGTGCAAATTATCCACAAACATACGGGGCTTTTGGCGCATTCGGTCGAGGGGACGGCATATCAGATTCGGTTCTTGTTGTCCCATCCGGAGATTGCGGCGAAGCTTGGCGAGAACGGGTATGAGCACGTGAAGGAAAATTTTCTGATTACCCAGAAGCTCAAACGCTACGTGACGCTATGCTTGGCGATGGCGCGCGCGAAGTAGAGCGTGCGAAAAGAGTCGGGGAGAGTTATTTGTAACTCGCACAGGCAGGGCTCTTAAAGAGTAAACAAGCTCGGCCCCTACAAGCTGTTACGGAGGCGAGGATCGTTGTGAGTTTCTTGGGAACGAACGGGAGTCCGTTTGAAAAACTAGGCCCTGTACTGAATCTCAATAAGTAAGCGACCAGCCAACCATGGTCATCGTCAGCACGAGCAAGAGCATTCCGGTGCTCACAACGCTCAGGATTCTTCCGTGGCCGAGGAGATAGTCGCGCGACTCCGCGTCGCTGCAAAGAAGGACCGAAACAACCAAGACAACTGCCCAGGCAAGAATCGCAGGCAGGCCCGGATATTTGCCGATCATCGAGAGAAATTGACCCGGAGGTTGGCCAGCGGGTATCCACCAGGGGATCATGGGAGCTACGCCAGCGGCGAGCGAGAGAGTGAGCAGCTTACGCGTAAACCAGCCTTTGATTTTGGGCCGGGCCTCTTTCCAGACAAAATAATCCCAAGCCAGAAGAGCGACGGCGAAAAGCACCCAGCCATAGAGAGCGACATTTTGGTCAAACCACCACCAGGCGCGGAAGATGAAGCGTGAGTTATGCCCCGTGGCATAGCGCGGGAGCAGGAAGATGGCTACGAGACCGTTGCACGCCACCGCTACGAGTAGCGTGACCAGACTCATCAACTGAAACCAGTAGCGCGTCGGAACGCGCCTACACCGGGTGCATACGGATTGTTTGGGAAGGAAGTTTAGTCCACAGCGGTCGCAGAACACGGCTGGTCTCCCATTCGCGGGAATCGAATCCTGTGATCGCTGCCAGAGTATCTTATTGGAATCTAAAAAAACTACTGGTCTGAGGGGCAGTTGAAAGGGCAGGCAGTATTGGTAGTATGGTGGGTATCCAGCCAGACACCTTTCCCGGGTAAAGTGCCTAGACTTGAACTAAACTTGCAATAAATCCACGGTCGGGCGGGGGTACAAAATGACCGAGGCCTCGAAACAATGGGAAGGCCAGATTGTCGAAGGGATTTTTCCCTTGCGGCAATATCTTGGCGGATCCGATCACAGCGCGGTGTTCCTAACGGTGCACGGCGCGGGCGATCCGCAAAAAGCTGCCATCAAGCTTTTTCCTGCGGATCTGGCAACTGCCGATTCGCAGCTCGCGAGTTGGGAATTTGCTTCGCAATTCTCTCATCCGAATCTCCTGCGAATATTCCGCGTAGGGCGATGCCGGCTCGGTGCCGATGATCTGCTGTACTTGGTGATGGAGTACGCCGAGGAAGACCTCGCGGACATCCTTCCACAGCGCGCGCTTACGGCCGAAGAAACACGCGACATGCTATTCCCGGTGCTGGATGCGCTGGAATACCTGCACGGCAAGGGCTTTGTACATGGCGATTTGAAGCCCGCAAATATACTGGCTAGCGGAGACCACCTGAAACTCTCGAGCGATGCGATTTCGCGCATCGGAGAAGCGCAGAGCGCCTCAAAAGAGCGAGTGCTTACGATGCGCCTGAAGCGGCCAGCGGAATGCTGACGCCAGCGGCGGACGTTTGGTCGCTGGGCATGACGTTAATCGAGGTACTGACACAGCATTTGCCAGAGTGGCAGTCCGGGTCGAATCGCGAGCCAGTAGTGCCCGCTAATCTTCCTGCGCCATTCCTGGAGATCGCGCGCCAATGTTTGCGGATGGAGCCTCAGCGGCGCATGAGCGTTGCTGACATCGCGGAGCGGCTGAATGCGCGCGCAGCGGCGGCGTCTGCGTCTGTTGCGGGATCTGTTGCCGCGACGGGCCCGAATCTTAGCCCGGCAGCCCTGGCCAACCAGGTCTCTGCGGGGACATCCAAACCGATGGCCTCGCTGCCGGTGCCGCCAAGAGCTGTGCCCCAGATGCAAACTAATCCGCACCGGCCACCGCAATCCGGGGAATCAGGTGCCAGGTCGCGGTTTCTTGTTCCGCTGATTGTGGGCGCGCTGGCGTTTGCTGCGATCCTCACGGTGCCGCGGCTGCTCACCCATCACCCGGAAACGCAGTCCGCACCGGCCGTGGCTTCGGAGAAACCAAGTGGCGCAGGTGCAGTTTCAAAGCCAGCCCAGTCCGTGGATTCATCGAAACCCAAGGTGAAACCGGAGCGCGAGCCTGCGATTTCCCAGTCAGCGAAGTCCGCAGCTCCTGCAACGCCACAAGAAGCACAGCGGACCGCACCACCTCCCGCACAGGACACTTTGAAGCCGACGAGCGAAAAAGAGCAGCCTGCTCCTACGGCGGCGGTTACCGCAGCGCCTGCCTCCGAAGAAGTTGCGAAACCGGCCGCTGGTGGAATTGCTCCTGGTAAGGGAGAAGTCCTGGATCAGGTGCTGCCGGACGTGTCGCCAAAGGCGCGCGCAACCATCCATGGGAAGGTGCGCGTTAGCGTAAAAGTTCACGTTGATCAAGCGGGCAGTGTTTCGGGAGCGGAGCTGGACTCCGCCGGACCAAGCCCGTTTTTTGCGGATCTTGCCTTGCAAGCCGCGAAAAAATGGGCCTTCACACCACCCGAAGTGGACGGAAAGAGCGTGGCGAGCGAATGGCGGCTGCGGTTTGAGTTCACGCCGAAGGACACAAAAGTTATTCCTGCGCAGACGGCTCCTTAGAAGGCAGACCCCCATAGCCGGGTAGCATTGAGCGTTGTGAGAATACCCATGGGTGCAATTGGGCTCGATGAAATGGGAATGTGCGAAGACACCTGTACCATGGGACGCAGCTTCCGCCGGCTTCGCCTATGAGTTACTCCCCGAGCCAATTGAAAACAATAAGGTTAGATAGGAAATAGCGGCAATCTGTCCCGCCGTACCATACCCACGCACAAGCTCAGCTCGTAATTTCGCTGGTGACAGGCGGTGCTCTAGTTGCGCCCACGCCTAGCGGAGCCACGGCGAATGAACGAGCAGCAAAATCCAATTTGTTTAGAAAACAAGTCTGGCGCGCAAGCGAAGACTCGGTGGCTGCGTCGGGGAATCCGAAATGTGGCATTGCTCGTGGCGATTGGCGGCGTTTCGCTCGCCGCCGGATTTGAGACCGCACGAACGACGCTGTCAGCTCAAAAGTGGGGCAACGGACTTCCAGCGCAGAGACCTTCTCGGGCCGTCTCGCCCGTACGAATGCCGACTCCTGAGGAAAATAAGCTGGATGCGGAACTAAAGCATCTCCCACCGCAGCAGCAAGCGGCGCAATTGCTGGAACGCGCGATGCATGACGACCAGGCTGCTCTGGATCTGCTGCGTGAGAATGTGGATGGCTGGCGCGGCCATATCAAAAACACTGACCAGCTTTTTGACCTAGTGCTGGCGGCGCTGAATTCACGCGATCTTCGCGTGCGGACGGCAGCGATCGACGTGGACCTAGCGGCAAACAATTTGAGCAAATCGCCCGAGAGTGTTGCGCAGTTGATCCGGCAGTTGCAGCGTGATCCTACAAGCCGAGGGATGGCGTTGTGGCGGCTCGGTGCGCTGGGAAATCGCGGGGTCGAGCCTGAGAAGGTGCTGAACAGCCTGCTGAACTACGCGAACGATCCCAGCGAACACATACGCTATTGGGCAGTGGAAGGATTGGCGATGCTGGGCAGCGACGCTACGGTCGATCCACTCCTGGACATTTTGACTCACGACCGCTCGCCGCGTGTGCGCGAACTGGCGGCTAGCAGCTTGGGCCAATCCGGCATGCTCACGCGGGAAGAGCGGCTGGCGGCGGTGCCTCATCTGCTCAATTTTGCCGACGACGATTCACTGAACACGACGACGCGGGAGTTGGTGTATGGAACGCTTCGCGTGATTACCGGCGCGGCGCTCGGCAACGATGCCAATGCCTGGCGCGCGTGGTGGGCAAGCCACGATCCGGCGCAGGAGCGCCCTCGACAGCGCACGAGGATTCTACGCACCTAGTGAACTCGATTGGGTACGTACTCTTTTGTGAACAACACCTTCCACCAGACTCCGAATTCGCACTCCTATTTTGTCAGGACTTGAGAAAATAGGTCATTCAGAAAGTACGGGCCGAGAAACACGATTATCTCTTGGGAGGATACATTGACACAATTTTTCCTCAAGACCGCCAGGCCGATCTTCGCAGTACTACTTGCCTTTTTCATCGGAATGGGAGCACTCTCCACGGCTACGGCCCAGGAAAAGAAAAATCCTCAGACCGCTGGTGTGGACAACACCAAGATGGGAGCCTATCGTGCCATTGCCCAGCACGCCTATTTGGAGTTTCAAAAAGGCGATACCGCAACGGCCGCTCAGCTCGCACACAGCCTCGAGCGGGTGTGGGATAAGGGCGAAGACTACGGCGGCGACACCGCGCTAAAGAAAACGCATCCCGATTTGTTCGAGCAGATCGACAAAGCGATGGATGATTTCGTATTGCCTTTGATGGATTACAAAACCAAACCGCCTGACCCTGCAAGAGTCAAAGCGGCTTTTGGCGCGTACATGGAAAAACTAAAACTCGCTGATTGACCACAGACGCTTCTCGAACGCCGAGTGCTTTCTATACGTGACAAAGACTATGTAAGGACGCAGCTTACCTGTTTTAGTACAAGCGAAATATGACTTCCATTGGAACGATGACCGACACAGGATTGCCATCCGGTCCCACGGCTGGTTTAAATTTCCAATCCCTGACCGCCTCCAGCGCTTTTGCTTCTAGTCCCTTGCCGGGTGCCTTTACAATTGCGATGTTTGTCGCACGACCTTCGGCAGTCACTGTGACCTGAAGGACGACCCCACCCTGATATTTCGCAGCTCTGGCCTCCTCCGTGTAGTTCGGCGGTCGGCAATGAATACAGCTGGGAATTGTTGTACCTCCGATGCGGCCCGGGCAATCCCGCTCTTTTGTAAAGGGATCGGATCTGTGGACACACTAGCAATCTCGTCCGAAATAGGGATGAGCCCGTTTGTTTCTCCGAGCAAACGAGGCGAATCCGAAGTAAACTTCGCATAGAGCGAAATTCCGATTCCCTGTTGAATTTTGGCAAAATTTCCTCCGACAACGACGTTTGCGCCAAGTTTCCGCGCCAGGTCTCTCTTTCGCTTCAGCACGCTTGGCTGGAATTGATTTCCGGGATCGTCGTTGTCCTCCGCAATGCCGACTTCCTGTGAACGATCGAGTACCTGCAGCCCCAAGAAATCCCTTTCAAGAGATTTGGATAACTGTTCGGCAAGCCACTTCCCGACGGGATGTTCCTGTCCCTGTGGCCCCCGCAGATCGGCTACGAACACTTTCGTCACATTTGCTTTTTGCAGAGGCTCTGCAATGCGGTGGGCTAGGCTAGCTATCGCCGGGTCGATTGGAGCAGGCGCGTTCTGCGCATGCGATGGAACGCCTGAAGCCAACAAAACGGCAAAAAACAATATTCGCATTCGAGAGACATTTCTTACCATGAGTCCCATTCTCCCTCCCTATTGCGAGCTGCCTGGAGCGCGAAACAGCCAGCTCAGTAGTAGATGCGTGGGCCAGTAGACCAATCCGACGATAATGATGAACGCGGCCGCGAGGTGAACGGGGGCAGGTCCCCAGGCGCGGAGGAAGACCGGATCGCGGTAGGCGTAGTTCATGTTGATCTCCGCTGACAGGAAGCGAGAGACGAGCAGAAGAACGGCGGCGATTGCGGCTTGCAGGCCCAGGGCGCGCCTGTCGTAGCCGACTCGACGCAGAGTCCAAAACAGGACCAGCGGCAGCCCGACGTGAAAGGACGATAGCAGGCGTACCCAGAGCGGGTAACGTGCGTCCCACATGTAATCCGTTCCACCGATGAGATAACGTCCAGTCGTGAGTCGCCAGCCAACGTCCAAGATCCAAAAAAGACCTGCCGCCAACGAACTGACCGCCTGGCTTGAGAGCAGCAGAGGATTCGCCCACCAGATACCGATAAAACTAAGGATCACCGCGACATCGCACAAGTGCAACAGATTGGCCCAGCCCCACACGCGGAAATACGTAGGAAGCCAGACGATCATCCAGCACAAGCTAACCCATCGGAGCACGGGAAAAGTGTTCGAGCCCAGCGACATGCGTTTTTGCCTTTCGCTGATGGAAGACGGCTAAGGCTATCACAATCGATGGTGGAGATTAGATCAGGGCAAGGCTGGCGTCTCGAGGCGATGAAGCGCGGCGCTCAGCGATAACCCAACTCGGGGCCGAGTTGGATGGAACTTGGCATGAACGTTCCACTTCCTCGAGCGACTTCTTTGCCGCGACTGTCGAAAAGGACGCCTTCGGCGATGTAAAGACGTTTCGAACGGCTAACGACCTGGCCGCGTGCGAGTAGATGGCCTTCGGAGACAGGCCGCAGGAAATAAAGCTGGAACGAGGAAGTTACGACGAACAAATCCTTAACGAGAGATTGCACCGCGAAAAATGTTGCGTCGTCCAGGACTTTAAAATACACGGCGCCGTGAATCGCGCGAGCGGCGTGATAGAAATCCTCGCGAACCTGCATCTCAATCTCCGCCCGCCCTTCTTCGGGGATGCGGAGCTGTGGCCGGAACCATTTGTTGATGGGGGCGTTGTCATACATCGCAACGAGCGTTTCAAAGTGTGTGCGTGCCATGGTGTGGTTAGGGATCGCTCCGGGACTTAAGAAGATTCGGAAATCTGGCCTGCGACGGAGGCAGCAGAAGGGCCGAAATGCTCCTGGTGCTTGCGAAGCAGGAATTGATCGGTCATTCCGGCGATGTAATCGCAAACGACAACGTGCCGGGCTTCGGCTTGGGCAGATTCTTCGTGTGAGGCAGGCATCGAGGCCGGTGAATCGAGGTAGTAGACGAAAACCTCTTCGAGGCAGCGGATCGAGCGGTCACGGTCTTCGGTGATAGCGGGGTGGTTGTAAATGTGCTTAAAGAGGAAGCGTTTCATTTCTGTGTTGCGCTGGGCAAAGGCATCGCTGAAACCGGCAAGCCTGCTTGGGCCATGGCGAATGTCGTCTACCGCTGCGGCTCCGGAAGCGAGCACGCGTTGCTGCGTCGAATCAATGAGATCGGTGGCCAGTTGATCGAGCACGAGACGCAGGGCTGCATTGAATTTTAGCTTGTCCCGTCCAGCAGGATAAGCTGCCTCGATTTGAGCGTACATCTCGGCGAAAATTGGAACTTCGCCTCGCAAGGCCTCGAGATCCAGGAACTCTGCTTCGCGTGCATCGTCGAGGTCCGCGGTGTTGTATGCGATTTCGTCGACCCAATCGATGAGCTGACCTTCGAGCGGGGTCCGAAGATCGAGAAGATACTCCGCAAGATTTGGGAATTGTGAAGCGGTGTAATCGTGCGAATGTTTGATGATGCCTTCGCGGACTTCGAAGGTGAGATTAAGGCCGGGGAAATCGAGATAGGGACTTTCGAATTGTTCGACGATGCGTAGAGCCTGGAGATTGTGATTGAAGCGCGAGCCGCGTGCGCGCATGAGCTCATCGAGTTTTTTTTCGCCGGCGTGGCCGAAGGGCGGATGGCCGATGTCGTGGACGAGAGCGAGAGTCTCGGCGAGATCCGTGTTGAGGCCGAGCGCTGAGGCAACGGTGCGAGCGATCTGCGACACTTCCAGAGTGTGCGTGAGCCGATTGCGAAAATGATCGGAGTAACGGATGGTGAAGACCTGGGTCTTAGCTTCGAGGCGGCGGAAGGCGCGGGAGTGAATGATGCGGTCGCGATCGCGCGCATATTCGGCACGGTAGGGATGCGGTGGCTCAGGGTAGCGGCGTCCGCGTGAGAGTTCCACGCGCATCGCCCACGGCGCGCATGTGTGGAGTGGTTCTATGAGCGGCTCCGGCGACGGACGGAGACTTTACCGTCCGTTTGCGTTCTCAGGTGCCTTCAAACTTTTTCGAAAGGTTCAACGGTCCGCCCGAGCTTGTCGCGGAGAGGATCCATGGCTCAGGATTGTGGCGCGAGCGTTTCCAGTCCGCGATCCGCTTCCTCCGAAACCGGCGTATTAGGAAATTCCTTTTTGAGCTGCTCATACACGCTGGCGGCTTCTTTCGGATTACTTTGGCGCAAGGTCTCGGCAAGTTCGAGAAGAACGAGCGGGCGCGGGACGAAGACGGAAGAATGGTCGGCCAGATCACGGAAAACTTTGACGGCCTCGGCTGTCTTTCCCGTGCGCTCGTAAATCACTCCTGTTTGATACTGCGCCATGGCTACGAGTTCTTTGTCTTTGCCAGAACTGATCTTCTTCAATTGCTCGAGAGCCTGATTATGGCGTTCGAGGTCTTCGTAGCAGAGCGCGGCGTAGTAGGCGGCAAGTCTGCCGGGATTTGTGTTTGGATATTTCTCGGCGACAGCAGAAAACTTTTGGACGGCGTCTTCGGCGCGCGCAGCCTCCGTGGGATAGAACGGCTCGCTGGGATCGTTGGGATCGGGGGCGGCACCGATGCGCGCGGAGTAAGCCTTCGTGGCGATGTCCAGCGCCGCGGTAGCCTGCACCGTTTTGCGGTCGGTATAAAAGCGCCAGCCAAAATAGCCGACGGCCACGATAACGACGGCCAGCACGGCTGCAGCGAGAACGGTGGTGTGCGAAAAAACGGCTTCGGCGCCGTGCTCAATGGCATCGTGGATCTTGTCCTGCTTCAATTCCTTGCGCGAAATATGTTCCGGCACAAACGCTCTCCTGCTTGGATTGGAATCTTTAATCGTAGCACAAGACGCGGGCAAGCCGCCTCGGCGCGTTGCGGCTTATGTTCGCCCCCTCCGCAAATTACCCTTGCAACATGGAGAGGAAGAGAGCGCAACTCTGCCCCGGCACGAGTGTTAAATTAGAGTGATGCAGGCCAAGTGTGTTCATTGCGGGACCGAGCACAAGCTCAAGGATGCCGACTCCACGATCCATCCTAAGGTGCAGTTCAAGTGCTCGAAATGCGGGAAAACCACGGTTGTGGAGGTCAAGTGGCGCCCTGACCAAACCGTGGTGATCAGCCCGCTGCCCACGTTTGCCCGCGCTGACGCTTCCCATTCGGGTTTGCATCTTCCGCCTGAAGACGATGGTATGAAACTGCCTGCGGATGGTGTATTTGTGCTTGCCGTCACATCGGGGCCCGCGAATGGCGAGCACTTTAGATTGACAAAATCGCGAGTCGTGATTGGGCGAAAGGGCGCGGACATCCCGTTGAGTGACCCGGAGATTTCGAGGCACCACTGCTTGCTGGAGGTGCGCGACAAGGTCATCAACCTGAAGGATCTTGATTCCACCAATGGCACGTTTTACGACGAAGAGCGCGTGAGAGCGGCCATGTTGCAGGACGGCTCGGAGTTTCGCATTGGCGAGAGCCGGATTCGTGTCAGCTTCCAGAAAAAGTGACGTTGCTTCCCTGCTCCGCTCTTCCGCATATTACAATCTGAACTCGGCGTATCGTAAGTGTAAGATACGGACGATAGTTTTGAGCTTCCGAAGCACCCGATGAATCGCCTCTCCGCCTGCCTGATCACACTCAACGAAGAACATAATTTGCCGCGCGCCTTGGCATCGCTAAAGGGAATCGCGGACGAAATTGTCGTGGTGGATTCCGGAAGCGCTGACCGAACCGCAGCGATTGCTCGCCAGCATGGCGCGGTTTTTTTTGAACGCACATGGAAAAATTATTCGGAACAAAAGAATTTCGCCGCTGCGCGTGCGCAGAATGATTGGGTCTTGTCCATGGACGCGGATGAGGAGTTGAGCAGCGCATTGCAGACTTCCCTGCTGGATTGGAAGAAACACGAGGCGCGATTCGGTGTGTACGAAATGGCGCGAAAGACATGGTATCTGGGAGCCTGGGTTAAGCACTCGGGCTGGTACCCGGATTTTCAGCGGCGGCTGTACCGGCGGGATAAAACGCAGTTTTCGGGAATCATCCACGAAGCGCTGCGGTTTGAGGGCAAGCCGGGGCGACTTGCTGGTGATTTGCTCCATTACACTGTGAGGTCATTCGCTGAGCACGAGGCGAATGTCGAGCGCTACACCGCCCTTGCAGCCCGTCAAATGTTTGAGTCCGGGAAGCGTAACTGGCAGGGTGCGATGTGGCTGGCGACGCCGTGGAGCTGGTTTCAGAACTATTTTCTGCGTGGCGGATTTCTCGATGGATACCGCGGCGCAATCATTTCGCAAATGGCGGCTCGTTCCGTGCGGCTGAAATACGCGAAGCTTGGCAAATTGATCGAGCAAGAGCAGCGAGGGGCAACCGGAGCGAAGCCGTGAAGGTGCTGGTTGTTGATCTCGAGACTGCTTGGCGGGGCGGACAAAATCAGGCTCTCCTCATTTTGAAGGGATTGCGCAGCCGCGGACATGAGGCAGAACTCGTGGCTGCGCGCGGATCTGCGCTCGCAGAGCGAGCGCGGGACAACGACGTTCGCGTTCATTTTGTCTCGCGTGGATTATTTCGTGTGCCTGCGGCGCGGGAGGTTCGCGAATTAGTCCGTGGCGGCGGATTTGATCTTGTGCATGCCAATGAAGCGCACGCCGTTTCGGCGGTGTGGCTGGCTGGTGCGCACAAGCACATCCCGTTTTTGATTTCACGCCGCGTGGGCTACCCCATCGGGAAGAGCCGCGCATCGCGTGCCCGCTATGAAGCCGCAGCGCGCATCATCGCAAACTCAAAGTGGGTGGCGGAGCAGGCGGCAAATTCGGGAGCGCCGCGAGAGAAATTGAATGTAGTTTATGAAGGCGCGGAGATTCCGCTGCTATTCACGGAGGCTCAAAAACGCGCTGCGCGTTCGCGCTGGGGAGTTTCCGGTGATATGCCATTGCTCGGCTGCGTGGGCGTATTGCTGCCTGACAAAGGTCAGGAGTGGCTTATCCGTGCGCTCGCCGAACTCCGCAAGGAATTTCCCGGGGCGAAGCTTCTGTTGGCGGGAGACGGACCTTGCCGCCCAAACCTGGAATCGCTGGCGCAAGAGCTTGGTGTTGCGGGAGCTCTTTTGTTTCCGGGTTTTGTAAAGGATGTGGAGAGTGTGTACGCGGCTCTGGACGTTTTCTTGCTGCCGTCCTTTTTCGAAGCGCTGAACAATTCCTTGCTCGCGGCGATGGCTTACGAGATTCCTTCTATCGCATTCGACAAAGGGGCGCTCGGCGAAATCATCGAAAACGGAATAAGTGGGCTGCTGGTTTCCGGCCCGTACGTCGCGGAAATTTGCAACGCGGCGAGCAGAATTCTTCAAAACCGAGATTTTGCGGCGAGCCTGGGAAAAGAGGGCCGCAAGCGCGTGGAACAAAACTTTTCCGCGGAGCAAATGGTGGACGGAATGATTCGCGTTTATGCGGAAGTCTTACGAAGCAAAGTCAGAGCTTAGCCGTATACGCCGTAAGGCCAGCCGGGTGATTTGAGGACCTTCGCCACTACCAATCGGGCCAAAAAGATGAAGCGCCGGGCGGCTCCTTCTCGATCCGCACGGCGCTTCAAATGTTCTTAATTTTGCGCAAGTTTTCTGACTTCTCTTGTTCCAGGTATTCCCTCCTATCCGCTTGCCGATCTACGTCAAGCTATCTTGGGGATTAAACAACCCATCGCCCTTTTGGCTCGAGAAACTCCACGCCAATCGCAAAGCCGTCGCCTTGCAATGGTTCGCAGTATGCTACTCGGGCCGAGGAGCGAAACTCTCCGGTGCGCGATACGAACGTCAGCCGTTCGCCGTGTTCCCAGCGGCGAGTGCTCACCACCCGCGCGCCTCGTGCACTCACATTTTCCGTAAAAGTCGATTCCGTGCCGGGCATCCGGCGATGGCCGTCCAGAAGGACGGGGATCTCCATGGGGATCCGGCGTTCGACGCGGTTGAAGGGAAAAGCGTGCCTGTTGGATTTGACTGGCATTCATCCTCATAGGCACGCGGCAATCCGCGTGAGATTTTTTACATTGCTGCTGCTGCGGTGCTTCATGCCGTAGAGCGCGCGGTCGGCAGCGCCCAGAAGCTTTTCCGGAGTATCGCCATCTTCTGGAAATGCGGCAACCCCGGCGCTGACGGAAAGCGCGGGCGGCTCAGCTTCGGCGGCCAGACGCTCCCGAATGCGGGAAACGACGCGGGCAGCAATGTCCGTGCCGGCTTCAGGAAGCACGAGGGCAAATTCGTCGCCGCCGTAACGCGCCGCGGTGTCGATGGCGCGAGAATGGCTGCGAAGAATCTTCGAAAGGCGAACGATGGCGCGGCTTCCGGTGAGATGGCCGTAGTGATCGTTGATGGTCTTGAGGCCATCCATATCCAGGAGCACAACACTGAAAGGGCGCTGCGTGCGGCGCGAACGGTCTAGTTCCGCCTCCAGCACGCTTATGAGTCGGCGATAGTTGGCGAGGCCGGTGAGCGAATCGCTGACGGCCATCGAACGCACCTGGTCAAAGAGACGCGCTTGATCGAGCAGCGCGCCGGAAAGCATGACGACGTAACTGGCGGTCTTGCTCAGCTCTGCTAGGAAGAACGGACCATCGAAGAGATGGCGGGAAAAGGCCGCGGAGACGTGGCAAACGACGTTGAGCGAGGCCACGGCAAAGAGCGAATAGTCGTACAGGCTAGCCGCAGTCTTATTGTTTTTGCTGCTCTGCAGACGCTGTCCGAAACAAATGGCGGCAAACAGGAACAGGGCGCCAGGGAGCAAATCCCAGGGACGAGAGACAAGGCTGCCTGCATGAGCCAGCGGCGCCGAAGGCGCGGCAAGAAAAGCTGCGCTTGTAAGATAGGTAGCAATGGCGACCACCAGCAACGCACCTGCGGTTTCTTTGCTGGGTTGCCGGGCATTCGGAATGTAACGTTCCACGGCGATGGCGGAGAGCAAGAAAACGGCGAGGATCGTGCGGCCGACCATCCAGCCCATTGGGATTCGCGTCAGAGCAGCGGGGCCGGCCTGCAGCACATCGTTCAGGCCGAAGTAGCCGACGGTCTCAATGATTCCCGAGAGGACAAAGCCAAATGCCAGGATGAGCGCAGTGCGGTCATGTGTACCGCGGAACCTGACCAGCGCATTTGCCGCGTAGCAGAAGCTCAGGAGCGTGCCGCCAACTTCAAGATATAGGTAAATCTCGGGGGAACCAGAAATAGCGGCCTGCCGCAGGTAGAATATGGCGCCAAAAAACACAAACGCCAGGCCAACGGTGGAAGCGATCAGAACGCGAGAACGCTCCTTCCGAAGAAACCCGACGATTTGGCCCCAACCACCCACGAAACCCCCCAAATACCGAAGAAACAACTACAACACCATGAGAATGCAAGTTTGTGCCCTTTCCGGAGGGAAAATCTCAGCCCGTAAGTAACTGATTTTTCGTCAGTTACAAGAGCGCTGCAAAGACGGTTGGCGGGGTATGTACCGGCGAGACACATAGAAGGACGGAGAAAAAGGAGCCTAAGGAAACTATCATCTTTGTTCCGTTAGAGTTACCGACAATTGGGACAGTATCAGCGCGAATACGGGCAGCGTCTCAGTGTGAGACAGTCTCACGGATCAAATGTCTCGCTCCTTTCCCTTTTTATGGGTTACAGCTTGGGTTTGGGAGGGGGAAGTTCGCGAGCCACCACGATATCGCTAAAACTGCAGGCCTTGTGAGAGCCATCGCAGAACGGCTTGTTGGCCGACTGACCGCAGCGGCAGAGACCGATGGCGGTTCGTCCAGCAAGCCCGAAAACGCGGCCTTCGGGATCGACGATTTCAAAATCTCCCTCTACACGAATCGACCCGTTACTGTTGATGATGATCTTGGCTGCAGCCATTCAGGCCTCCGAAAAGCTGAGAGCGCGTTCGGCGCTTGTCGCCGAACACGCTCTCTAGACTACGCAGACTTGGCTTGGAACTCAAGGAAACGGCTGATTGCTCTCAATACTTGGGTACGCTGGGATCGACTTCATCCGACCACGCGAGAATGCCACCCTTTAGATTGAGGATTTTGCGGAAGCCGGCTTTGCGCAGGAAGTCCACGGCTTCGCCGGAGCGCTTTCCGCTGCGGCAGTGCGCGACGATTTCACGCGAAGAGTCCAGCTCGTGAACGCGGCGTGGCAATTCGCCGAGCGGGATCAAGTGACCCTTCAGATTGCAAATCTGAAATTCGTGCGGCTCGCGCACATCGAGGATGAAGAGATCATCGCCACGGTCGAGACGCGATTTTAATTCGCGCGGAGTAATCTCGGGAACTTGCACATCGGGACCCGGCGCTTCTTCGCCGCGCACGCCGCAAAATTCGTAATAGTCGATGAGTTTGTTGATAGTGCGATGCTCGCCGCACATCGGGCAGTTCGGATTTTTGCGCAGTTTGAGCTCGCGGAATTTCATGCCAAGCGCATCGAAGAGCAGCAAGCGCCCGACAAGACTATCGCCAGCGCCCAAGATTAATTTGATTGTTTCCATCGCCTGGATGGAACCGACGATTCCCGGCAAGACACCGAGCACACCGCCTTCGGCGCAAGATGGCACGAGCCCCGGCGGAGGTGGCTCCGGATACAAGCAGCGGTAGCACGGTCCCTCCGGCATACCGAACACCGTGGCTTGTCCCTCAAAGCGGAAGATGGAACCGTAGACATTTGGCTTGCAGAGAAGAATGCACGCGTCGTTGACGAGATAGCGCGTCGGAAAATTGTCGGTGCCATCGACGATGACGTCGAAATCTTTGAATAGCTCGAGCGCGTTTTCGCTCGTGAGCTTTGTTTCGAAGGCCTCGATTTGAATGTTGGGGTTGAGGTTAGACAGCCGCTCGCGCGCCGCTTCGCTCTTAAATTTGCCGACATCGCTTGTGCCAAAAGTGACTTGCCGCTGAAGATTCGTGAAATCCACGACATCGAAATCAACGAGTCCCAAACGCCCGACACCGGCGGCAGCGAGATAAAGTCCCAGCGGTGCGCCCAGCCCACCGGTGCCAATCAGCAGGACTTTTGCGTTTTTGAGTTTGAGCTGACCCTCCATGCCCACTTCGGGCATGATCAGGTGGCGGCTATAGCGAAGAATCTCTTCGTTGGAAAGCGTGGTTGCCTTGCTGGTGGTAGCGGGCCCGAAAGTGAGCGTTTCGACTTTGGTTGCCATTGCGATGTCCTTTAGTCTTTCAGTTCACCAAATGTCAGATGAATACGAATGCAAACGGTTGCTCCGGTAAAAGGGGAAGTTAACTTGGCAGCCGGACTTCACTGAACCGCCAGTTCTTAATGTCCCCCTGTGCGAGCAATCGACCTTCACTCACAAGAGACTCAATGCGCCGCGCAACAGTTTCGTGCCCTGCGTTTCCTTCTGCCAAACCGTCGCCCATTGCGCTAGTCACTCTACCAACCACAAACGCAACCGTCCTCCAATGCCCCGGAACCTCCGAGAGCGCAGTGAGAATCGCCGCGTCAATCGCCTCATCGATCATCAAGACCGCCGGCGATGGACGGGATTATGCTGATCGTATCCCCGTCTTTCGTCGGGGTGTTTTCCTTCGCCAGATAGCGGATGTCCTCGTCGTTGAGATATACGTTCACGAACGCGCGCAGCTTGCCGTCTTCCGTGTAGAGGTGCTTGCGAAGCTCGGCGAATTGGCCGGTGAGCCCGCTGAGCGCTTCGCCAACGGTCGCGGCGCTGAACTCGGCGGAATCGCGCTTGCCCGCGTAAACTCGCAGCGGCGTCGGAATCATCACTTTGACAGACATCTCTCGTTCTCCCGTTCTCCCGTTCTCTCGGACCCGCGCTAGTTTGCGGCGCTTACTTTCATCGGCGAAATCTTTTCTGCCAAAAATTCGGACCGGTCGTCTTTCAGACGCCAGGAGGTCATGTCCTGCGGCACACCAGTATGCACGCTGACGATGATGTAGCTATACCACGGCCACGCGTGATCGCGGTCGTAGTCGCTGGGGCGCGCCGGATGGTCGGGATGTGAATGATACCAGCCGATGACGCCAAGCCCTTGCGCGCTTGCGGCTTTTTCGGCTTCGCGCACATCGTCCGCCGTAACGGAAAAACGATTGCGCGGCGAATCATCGCGCCGATTTACGAGCGGAAAAAGAGAAAGCACCTCGCGGGAAATCTTTCGAAGCTCCTGATTTGGGTCGTATGCGAGAACATCGTGATCCGTTCCGAGAAGTGCGCCGCAGCATTCATACGGATATGTCTCGACGCCGTGCTCGCGAATCTTCGTCGCAAGCTCGGCGCTTATCCAGAGTTCGAGAGCTTCGCTCATTGTGGAATCACTCTTCATCCCAAAAGCGTTCGGTCAGGTACTTTGACGCGGAATCGGCAAAAACGGTGACAATCACGGCGCGCTCGCCGGGCGGGAAGCCTTTCGCGACATGGAAGCAGCCGAGCAGCGCGGCAGCTGCACTGGGACTGACCAGCAGACCCTCTTCCCGCGCGATCCGCTTCACCATGCGATAGGACTCCTCCGTCGAGACCTCGAGATTTGCGTCCGCGATGGTGTCGTCATAAATTGCCGGCCGCAGCGCCGTCTGCATGTGCTTCCAACCTTCCAGGCCGTGAAACGCTGCATCCGGCTGAAGGCTTATGCAGCGAATCGATGGATTCAGCTCCTTCAACCGGCGCGATGTGCCGACAAATGTTCCGCTGGTCCCTAGCGCCGCTACAAAATGCGTTATGGTTCCGCTGGTTTGCTCCCAGATTTCTTTGGCGGTAGTACGATAGTGCGCCTGCCAATTCGCCGGATTGCTGTACTGATCCGGGTAGAAATACGTTTCCGGGTCGGACGCGACTATCTCCTGAACGCGTCGAATTGCGCCGTCGGTACCCTCGTCGCCGGAGGTAATAACAAGCTCAGCCCCAAAAGCACTGAGGATGCGTTTGCGTTCGTGGGAGGCACTGTCCGGCAAGCAGAGCTTCACGCCATAGCCGAGCGCTGCGCCGATCATGGCGTACGCAATCCCCGTATTGCCGCTGGTGGCATCAATGATAGTCTTGCCGGTCCGGAGAGCACCGCTGGCCAGACCCGCTTGAATCATGTTCAGCGCTGGCCGATCCTTGACGGAGCCTCCGGGATTGCACCACTCCGCCTTGGCGCAGAATTCCACATTGGGGAATTCGCTGCCGATTCGCGAAAGGCGCAGGAGCGGCGTGTTGCCGATCAGCTCAAGCACAGACTGCCCCGTGCGGCCATGAGACTTTTCGAGCTGGACGGAGGATGTGACCTCCGAAGCGGTAATGGGATTAACAGTGGCCATGCTCTTGCGTCGCCTGACAAACTCCTGGATATGCGACCAGTTTACTCCGAATTAGATGCTGTTCGCCAGTTTGATGGTATAGCCTGACTTTAGCGTCAGTTAGAGGCAATCACCCTACAAGGAGTAGAGAATGCTTTGCGGGCACGAGCAAGAGCCGACAGCCTCCGGGCGCGGTCCATTGTTAACACTTGCCTAGATCGTGGCGTCCTGCATACCGGGATGACATCCGGAGTCGGCATATCCAACGCTGGAACCACAGTTGACTCGCGCCTCACAATCAGGGACTGTCGAGCGGTGACCACCGCGCCTGCCCCCGAACCTAAGGGTGATTCTTCGTTGGTGCTGGCCGCACGCGAAGGTGACCGCTCCGCATTTGGCGGTTTGTACGCGCGATACGCGCGCATGGTTCACGGAATTCTGCTGGCGAGAGTGCCCGCGAGCGACGTAGATGATCTTGTTCAGGACGTATTTCTGCGCGCTCTTCCCCGGCTTTGCGACTTACGCGATGTCGCCCGGTTTGGACCGTGGCTGGCGGCCATCACACGCAACCGTGCTAACGATTACTACCGGCAAACGCGGGCGGTTGCCGCGGTAACGGAGAGCCTGCCGGAAGATGAAGCGGAATTGCCTGCATCGAATACGGCCCCCGATGCGGAAGCAGCGGTGATCCTGGCGTTCGTTCGCAGCCTCCCGGATGCTTATCGCGAAACGCTGATCCTCCGATTGGTGGAGGGCATGACGGGGCCGGAGATCGCCGCGCGCACCGGCCTGACTCCCGGCTCCGTTCGAGTCAATCTGCATCGAGGCATGCAGCAGCTCCGAGAGAAACTGAACCAGGCTTCGCTTGGCGGTGCGATGCAGCCCGATTCCTGCGGCGGTAGAAATTCAGCGGCGCAGGAAAAGAATGCGTTGCAAAAAAGGAATGAGCCATGAATGACGATTATCTCTGGGATGGTTCCGGCGAACCCGACCCCGAGATTCAAAAACTGGAAAGCACGCTCGCCAAATTCCGCCACAACGGTCAGGGGGCCGAGTTTCCTGCGATCACGGCAGCGCCGCGATTGCGATTCTGGCGGCGGATTATGCCATCACAATGGCCGTTCGGACTCGTAGCCGCGACCGCAACGATTCTGTTCATCGCAGCCTTCGGTGTTCTGCAATGGAGTCAGAAGCCGAATGCAGCTTCCGGACCAGGGTGGGACGTCGAGAGTGTCGCAGGCACTCCACAAGTGGAATCGAATGCCTTTGGAATGAGCTCTGGAACCGCCAAGCTTGGCGTCGGCCAAACTCTCGTCACCGATAGCCATTCGAAAGCCAACATTTCCATCGCCGATATTGGAACGGTGAATGTGGAGCCGAACACGCGTTTGCGTTCAGTCGCGGGGGGCAACGGACACAATCGACTGGCGCTCGATCGCGGCACGATTCACGCATACATCTGGGCATTGCCGGGTGAGTTTACGGTCGATACGCCTTCGGCCATCGCCGTAGACCTGGGCTGTTCCTATACGTTGCAAGTAGACGATTCGGGCGCAGGACTTCTCCGAACGAAACTGGGTTGGGTCGGTTTTAAGCTGGATGGACATGAAGCGTTCATCCCCGCGGGCGCGGTTTGCGCAACACGGCCGAAAGTTGGGCCAGGCACTCCGTATTTTGACGATGCTTCCGCATCCTTTCGCGAATCCCTGTCCAAATTTGATTTTGCAACGAGCACATCGGAAGAACGGAGCGCTGAGCTCAGCAAAATACTTGCGGAGGCTCGCCAGCGCGACGCGCTCACCGTCTGGCATCTCCTCTCTCGCGCTGGAGAAGCGGAGCGCGGACCAGTTTATGACCGCCTGGCAACGCTTGTTCCGCCTCCCGCGGGAGTCACGCGCGATGGCATTCTGCGCCTCGATCAGAAGATGCTGGATTTGTGGTGGAACCAGCTGGGCCTTGGCGACGTTTCGCTATGGCGCATTTGGGAACACTCTTGGTCTCCAGCAAAAACCTGAAAGCTCTCGCTCGATAAGATTAGAACCATCACCGGGAAACCGATTCTCAACAATCACGAATGGCAGTCCGCTTTACAGAACTCGCGGCATTTACTAGGCTAAGAGCCCTATGTGGAATGTCGAACAGCGGTTCACAGGGAAGCAAATCGAAAGTCTGGCGGCGCTCGGCTTTGCCGTCGGCAGCACGCGGGGCGTCGTGCGCGTGGAAAAATGCGGCTCCGGCGCGGAGTTTCGCAAGGGCGCGGACGATCTCTACCAGATGACGGTTGCGCCGACGATCATGCTGAAAGGCCGGTTCACGCGGCTCTGGGACGCAGGCTACCAGAAATTTCTGCTGACCGACGATGGATTGAAGCTGCCTGCGCTGGCATCGCATCTCGAGAATCTGCGCAAGTTCAACGAAGAATTGCGAACCGCGCTAGGTGTCCCAACTTTTTACAACGAAGCGCTCGGCTCGGTGAGCCAGATCAGCGTCTACGACCGCGTCAAAGGCCGCGCGGGCGACGTGCCTGACAAAACTGTTGGCGCCCATGAGCCAGGTGGCGAACACTAAACGAGTTGCCTCTCATCTTCATACTTCTTTCTTCGCTGCGCCCTCCCGAAGCTGACGCCGGAATTGCTCAATGTCTACCCGATGCTTGGCGGCTTTGCGCGCGCCGATGAAGATCACGGGGATATCCCATCCGTAGCGCTCTTCGAGAACCGCGTCCTTATCGATATTTACTTCACGCAGCACCAAGGCGAACTCACGCAACAGGGGCGCTATGGCGGCCTTGGCTTCATCGCAGAGATGACAGCCCGGCCGCGTATAGAGAGTCACTTCGCGCGGGCCCGCTGCGGCCAAACGCGCGTCCTCCAGATGATCCTTCACGGCTTCGGATTGGAATATTTTTGGAACGGACCGGCGTATGGGTGAAACGCGCGCGCACGGTAAAGCTCCGCGATCTGCCGGAGATGCCCCAGGTCGTGCGAAGCCCACTCGCTAAGCATCTGATGAAGGGTAATGTTGCCGAGCTCGGAGTGCGTCGCTTCGCGCTCGCCGGAATCGGCCGGGATGCTTCTCAAGAGAATTACGGTGGAGCGCCGCGTCCTCGTGAAAAATGCGAGGTTTTCGGTAGCTGAGCCGCGTACATAATCGCCAATCACAACGGTTTGTGTTGGATCGTACTTCTGCAGAGTTGGCGTGTCTTCCGTAACGATGCGCCGCGTCCGGTCGGCATAGATCAGTTCAATATCAGCAAGATGCCCGATCACTTCCGCAATCGACCAGCGCTCGGGCGCGGGCTTCCAGCGCAGCAGATCTTCCGGCAAATCGCGAAGCATCGTTTCGAGCAGAAACGGCGTCTTTTCAAGGAGCAACAGAGCAGGCTGGATGGATCCGGTGACTGCCGGCTCGGTGGTTCGGGCTACACCTTGCTGCATGGGGGGACCTCCCAAGCGATGCATGCATCTTACTCGAAAAGACCGCGAAAAGTTGAAGTGGCGCATAATGAGTAACAGGCGCGGAGGAGTCGCTGGCATGAGAAGAATCGTGGCACTGATGGACGATTTATTTTTTCAAATGAAGGTCGCGGAGACGGCGAAACATCTGGGCCTCGAGTTGAAAGTGGCCACGAACGGTGACGCGCTTCTCGGCTTGCTGGAACCGCCGCCAAAGCTCGTCATCGTGGATTTGAACTCCCGGAGCCAGCCGCTTGCGGCCATCGAGCGCGTGCGAGCGACCCAAAAAGACTTGCGAGTCATTGGGTTTCTCTCTCACGTGCAACGCGACCTCGCAACGCAGGCGCAAGCAGCGGGCTGCGACGAAGTGATGCCGCGATCGGCTTTTACGCAAAATCTGGCGGCCATCCTGAGCGCCGCAAAGGACTGATGTGAAATTTAGAAGAAATACTTTAGTTGCCAACGCGATGATGGTGCCCGCACTGTTTCTGCTCCTGACGAATAGGGCCTCCGCACAAGAGTCGAGTTCAGATCTCACAGCACAAGCCTCCACGCCGAACGGGCCATCCGCCGCGCTTCGCGATGTCTTGATGGCGGCCTGTTCGCAAAGCCAAAACGACTTTGAGCGTTTTCTCACCGCGCGCAACAAAGAATCGTTTTCCCGCATGGCGCCGGCAGCCCGCGTAGCGTTTATGAAACGATTCGTGCTGCTCAACGAGGCGGGCAAACCCTCCGCGACCAACAATCCCTCCGGCCGTCCCATCGTGCGCTGCGATACCCCCGCAGGTGCCGCGGAAATCCAAATCGGCGGCGCAGACACTCGTGACAATGTGGCGTTTATGCCGGTGAACTTGCGCGACGCCACGGATACGACGGACGCCAGCGCGATTCAAGTCACCATGGGCCTGGTGCGGGAGAACGGCGAGTGGAAGATCCTCTCGCTGGGCGTGGTTCTTCTCGATTTACCTTCCCTGGAACTGGAGTGGGACTCCGCGGAAGCAGACAAAAATGAGCAAACCGCCATCGGATCTCTCAAGGATATCGCTGAAGCTATCGAAGCCTTTCGTCTCAAGTACGCGCGGCTGCCTAACTCTCTCTCGAGTCTCGGGCCTCCGCTGCATGGTCCCGCTAACGCGGAAGCCGCCGGGCTCTTGGAATCCGACCTCGCCGCGGGAATGAGAAATGGATATTCGTTCCGTTATGTCATTGTGGGTGCCAGCGGACTGGGAGCGCCGGGGAAGTTCGAGCTTGCCGCAACACCGTTGTCGTATGGCCGCACTGGCCACCGCTCCTTTTTCCGTGATGCATCTGGAACTCTTCGCGGCGCGGACCGGCAGGGCACAGTAGGCTCCTCATCTGATCCAAGATTGCCAGAGCACTGATCTTAGCCGCATCAACGCATAAAACACTACGGGTTAGTCTTCACCGTTGGATATTGAATTCCCAGTTGTTCGAGATAAGTCTTATAGCGCGCGGGATCGTAATAATATTTTTTCAATTGTGGCGCGAACTTCTCCATTTTTTCTTTATTCATCTCGATAGCCGGTTTGTCATCGGGACTAAGAAACGTCTCGTAGTGAATGTCCTTCGTTTGGACGTTCCGAAAATAATCCCATGCTTGCTGCACAAGTTGCGGCTGAAGAAAGAAGTCTAGAGCGGTCAAGGCTTGTACCTTGGCGCCCGCGGTCGAGCCTTTGTGGGAGATGGGCGTTGCCATCGCCACACCGTTAGCCCAGCTATGCCCGGGAAGATTCGGGATATTTGCCGGATACATCAGATAGACCATCGGGACGTTCCAGGAAATATCGCCAATGTCGTCGGAGCCTCCACCCGTGGGTTTTTTCACTGGCTCCGAGAGCGGCTCGACTTTTTCTTTGAGACCTTCCACTTTCGCGCCGATGTCCTTTTGAAGAGCCTTCGCCAGCGTCTGATCCTCGTCGCTCCATTTAGGCATTCCGACGGCTTCGATATTTTTCTGCTGGGTCTCGGCGATCACCCTGTTCAAATACGGCGGCCACGCGGATCCTACCAACTTGTGATCAACCGTGGTCCCAGTCATTTTCGCCGCGGAATCCGCAATGGTATTTCCCAAATCGTAGAGATCCTTGATGTGCGGATAATCCAGCTCGCGGAAGTAGTACCAAACCGCCGCTTCCGATGGAACGACATTGGGCTGATCCCCGCCATTGATAATAACGCGGTGCGAGCGCTGTGCCGGGCGCAGGTGCTCGCGGCGAAAATCCCAGCCGGTGTCCATCAGCTCCACGGCATCCAGCGCGCTGCGGCCTTCCCACGGCGCCGCGGCGGCGTGCGCCGCCTTGCCATGGAAAAAATACTGCACGGAAACGAGCCCGCTCCACTCGCCGTTCCCCGTGCCGTAAGAGGTGGAAAATTCAGACTCCACGTGCGCACCCAGGACGATATCCACATCCTTGAACAATCCGGCGCGAACGTAAAACGCTTTTGTGCCAAGCAATTCTTCCGCAACACCAGGAACAAGTTTGATGGTCCCGGTGATGTGGTGCTCATCCATAAGTTTCTTCAGTACCAAAGCCGCCGTGACGTTGACGGCCATCCCGGAGTTATGTCCTTCTCCGTGGCCCGGCGCGCCTTCCACGATAGGATCGTGATATGCCACTCCCGGCTTTTGCGAAGCGCGAGGGATGCAATCGATGTCCGTGATAAAGGCGATGACCGGTTTGCCATTACCGTACGTGGCCACCCAAGCCGTGGGAACGCCTGCCACGCCATGCTCCACGTGAAATCCGTTTTTCTCAAGAATGCCCGTGACGTAGCGCGAGGTCTCGTATTCCTGGAAACCCAATTCGCTGAAGCTGAAAATTTCGTCCACCATCTGTTGCGTAAGTGTCTGGAGTTTGTCCACTTCCGCCGCGGCTTCCTGTTTCAGGGCCGGGAGCTGCGGCGACTGCTGCGCGAACAGTCCGCATGGCGCGAGCAAAACCGCCGCGATACAGCTCACTACACAAAATTTCGTCATCCCACTCTCCCGTCCGCAATCGGCAGCAAAATGAGCGGGCATAGTACATCGGGTATTGCAAAATAGGGGAAAGAAAGAATCCAGGGTTTGTGCAGCGAAGGAGTTGGCGCTACTATCGTGCGATTCCACATGCGCCCAGCATCCACTCGACATCTCTGCCTGCTCCTAACCCTCGCTCTTCTGACTCCGCTGGCCACGATGGCGCAACAATCCAGCTCCGCTTACGGACCTCTTCCCGTCTTCGAATTTCATAGCGGATTCTGGATCAATCTGCACCACATGCTTTACTACGAGGCTAAGTTGCGCGAATCTCCGCCTGCTGCCGCTCAAAAGGGCAATCCCTCCCCACAAATAAAATTGAAGACCATGAAAGATGTTGGCACCGCCCTCAGCCCCGCGGAGCGCCTCGCTTGGGACAGTTCGGTCGACTATTACGTGGCAAACTACGCGAACAAAGACCTGCTCTTTAATAACGACCTTATACTGCTAAAAAACCAGCTCGGAGATTTTGAGGATTGCGACGAACTCTCCGGCAGGCGAAAGAAAACGTGCGACGCCGGATTGCCCCCCAAGCTAACCCAAGTGCTGGAGACCGCCGCAACTGTTTACCGCGCTCATCTGTGGGCCGACCAGGACCGCGCCAACCGCCGCTGGGTCGCGCGCGTCGCGCCTCTCATCGAAGAACAGGGTGTGGGAATTTCCGAGCGGCTGGCGGACATCTATCAGACCAAATGGCCAAAGGCGAAAATCCGCGTGGACGTGTGCGCCTACGCATATTCGTCGGGTGCCTACACCACGCTCGACCCGCTGCGAGTCACAATCTCCAGCACCGATCCGCGCAACCAGGACGACGCCGCGTTTGAAGTGCTCTTTCACGAGGCTTCGCACGGAATCGCAGAGCCCGTGGAATCGGCGATCATTCGCGAATGCCGCCAGCGCGATAAAGCCATTCCCCGAGACCTCTGGCACGCGCTTATCTTTTACACGACCGGCGAAGTGATCAGACCCCTGTTGATGACGGCTACCAAGGAACCACAGGACATCGTTAGTCCCAACGTTAACGGCGGTCATCCCGCTCCCCGGGAAACTTACACGCCCTACGCCATTCGCGAAGGCCTCTACCAGCGCGGGTGGAACGACTACTTTGTACTTCTCACGCGCTTCTGGCAGCCTTATCTCGACAATAAATCCACGTTTGACGACGCCATCGCCCGCATGGTCTCCGCCCTTTAACGCCTCCGGCCACGTTCACGAACGGAATGAGCTGGATTTATTTTTTACGGCTCTAAAACTTTCCGTTGCGCAGCCATTCCCGCACTTCCGCTTCCACCGAAAATACGTCGCCAGGATCTTTGGTGTAGCGAGCGTCCAATTTGTAAGCTTGTTCCTCGTACGGCACAACCATCCAGAGGCCAGAGTCGTTCAAGGCGCGGAAGTATCCTTCCATGACCTTCTCCAAGCCAGCGATTGAAAATTGTGTAACGTGGATCAGAGTGTGGAACACCGTTCGCAGCGTCGGCTGCCGATTGAAGAGCGCGACATCGATGAACGGGATCGCCGTCATGTGCGCAGCATCCGGCACGACGCGCGCGCCTCCGGCGCGAACACGTTCATAAAAAGGCGGGTATGGAATCGTCTCACCGGTCTTGGACAGATCTCTTAATCGCAGGTTATCAAGGATTTCTGCAGGAAAAAACGGCCGCAGTTTTACTTTCACGGCCTCCGACAACGCATTGCAGACGGGGCGGTATTTGTCACGCTGCTGGTGCATCCATGCAACAGTTTCGGCAATCAATCCAGCCATCTCCGCTTGGGTGAACTTCGGGGCTTCCACGAACATTGTCTTTCCGGGGCGGATTTCTAATTCTTTTCCACAGATGGCCCAAGCAATGCGAAGTGACTACCGTAATTATCCTAGCATGGAGCCGTGCGCTTCCTTTTCACGGAAGAATGCATTCGATGCATTAACGGCACTTGGCCGGCCCGTGAAATTGACCGAGTGCGCGGCGGTTCTTCCAAGCATGGACTTGAAGTGGCAGTGGCTGTAGCATTGCCCCATGAAAAGAGTGAAGTCTGGCAAACGAAGTTCTACGGCGAAAAGCAATGCCGCTCCGAAAGACGTCGAGGAATACGTTGCCAGTGTCCCGGAATCTGTCCGCAGCACCTTCAGCAAACTTCGCGAGGCGATTAGGTCCGCTGTACCAGCGGAGGCTACCGAGACCATCAGCTATCGGATTCCTGCGTTCAAGCACAAACGCATGCTGGTGTGGTTCGCCGCGTTCTCGAACCACTGCAGTTTGTTCCCTACCGCCGCGGTTATCGAAGCCTTCAAAAACGAACTGAAAGGCTTCTCCACCTCTAAAGGAACCATCCACTTTCCCACGGACAAGCCATTCCCGACTGCGCTGATAAAAAGAGTGGTAAAGGCCCGAGTCGCTCTGGACCAAGGAAAGAAGCAGCGCTGACCGGGTTGCGATCCGCAACTCCGACTGGTTGCATTCGCGCTTGCTGCTGAGCAGCTACCTTTGGCGGTGGCGATTGTCGAGGAACTACGGTTATGCTAGTCTTTGCGGTGCGGAAATAAGCTTGGCCACCGCGCCACGCAAGCCCCAGCGTCGCAAACGTTCTCTCCTTGCCGTTCCTCAACAGAGCTTTCCCGAGGGGAAGACTCTCTTCGGAGAAACCGAACGAACGGCTCGGGCTATTCGATAACCGGCTCCCTCGGAGTCTGGCCGTCAGAAGGAACTGGATAAGCCCATGTCCGGTACACAGGCAGCCTCAAAGACTGAAAAAGAGACCGTCGAGATCAAACTCGCGCATTCCCCCGATTCCGACGATGCCTTTATGTTCTATGCGCTGGCGACCCATAAGCTTTTGACGCCCGGTTACAAATACACCCACGTTCTGTCTGATATTCAGACCCTGAACGAAGCAGCCCTTACGGAAACCTATGACGTCACAGCAGTAAGCTTCGCTGCCTACCCGAGCTTGCGTGATAAGTACGTCCTGCTCGACTGTGGCGCCAGCTTTGGAGAAAACTACGGACCTATCGTGGTTGCTTCCAAGTCCATGAAAAAAGAAGATTTAGCTGGAAAACGCATCGGCGTCCCGGGCCTCAAGACGACTGCCTATCTCACCTTGAAGCTATTTGAACCAAACTTTGAGCCGGTGGTAATGGCGTTCGACAAAATCCTGGACGGCGTCAAGAACGAAGTTGTCGAAGCGGGCCTCCTGATTCACGAAGGACAGCTTCTCTTCCCCCAGCTCGGCATGCACCGCGTTATAGACCTGGGCGTCTGGTGGCATGAGCAGACTGGGCTTCCGCTACCGCTCGGCGGAAACGCCGTTCGGCGCGCGCTTGGTCCGGCCCTGGGCTTGCAAATCGCTAAAACGATTAAAGATAGCGTCGAATACGGGCTCGAGCACCGGGAAGAAGCCCTGAACTACGCCATGCAGTTTGCCCGCGACATGGAAACGGAAATTGCCGACAAGTTCGTCGGCATGTACGTCAACCGCTGGACGCTCGGGTACGGCGAACGCGGCAAGCAAGCGGTCAAAACCCTCATCGAACGGGGCACTGCGGCTGGCCTTCTACCCGGCCCGCCAGATGTCGAATTCCTAAGCGAACAGTAACAAAACGAAACACTTAATCCAATTTATAAAGCGCAAGCGCACTTGCCCGAGCAGGTTCCTGCGCCACAGCCAGCCCCGCACGCATCCAGGCCATTCGTCTGCTCAATCAGTGAGCGGCCGACCGCTCCGGCGTGAACCAGAGGTCTTGATAGTCAAAGCTGAAATCGGCGAGCGGCGAAACCGCAGCCATTGTGAAGTGGTCAATGCTGCCGTCGGGATTCAGTGTGAACGTCACAAACGCGTCTTCGATGGTTCGGTCGCGCCAATGTGCTTTGAAGGTGTCGTACTGCCAATGCTGCAAATCGGCCACGGCTTTCGGAGTGTGGTTGAGGCTGATAACAAGTCCTGAGTTCTCTTTCTTGATCGTGACCGGTCCATACCAGGCATCGTTGTAAACTCCCGCGTACTTTTCCAGCGGCAGCGATGGCTTGGAATTCGCTGCCCGCCCCCTATCGCTGTCCGCCATGGCCTGCTTTGCCGCTTTTTCGTACTCGTCCTCTGCGTCCTTGAAGTTCGGGATCCAGTCCGTTGGTGGCAACCCAAAATAAGCGTCCAGCACGTGATACATGATCGAGTCGAACGCGCCGCCTTGCTCTGCATTGGTCAGAATCACCATTCCCAGGCTCTCTTCCGGAACAAGTATTACGCGCGAAACGAAGCCAGAGACACCGCCGGTGTGTCCAACCAACCTTCGCCCATGATAATCACGTATTCCCCAACCAAGCGCATGGGCCGCAAATTGTGGACGCAAAACACCTACCGGCGAAGGTTCAACGCTGATGGGCGTGAGAGTTTGGGCGGTCCACACCTCGCGGGATTGTGCCTCGCTAAACAGCCGCTCTTCCCGCCCTGGAAATTTTCCGTGGTTGAGCTGCAGCATGATCCACTTGGACATTTCCGCAACGGAAGAGTTGATCGCTCCCGCTGGTCCAGCATTGTCCAAATCCTGGAGTTTGCAGCTTTCCATCGACCTTTGAGTGCGGCCACGCATAGTTATCTCCGGGCTTGAACGCGGTTGTGCTCAAATTCGTAGTCTTCATCCCCAGCGGATCGAGAATCTTCTCGCGAATATACTCTTCCCAAGATTTCCCGGTGACGGCAGGAATAATCTGTCCCGCTGCGATGTACATCAAGTTGTCGTAGGCATA
>Ga0210409_10001241_pt1 | contig 34349 bp, 25 predicted proteins | sample IncBWH17MmetaG_FD_161649 | JGI IMG/M metagenome (GOLD analysis project Ga0210409, IMG submission 161649) | Forest soil microbial communities from Barre Woods Harvard Forest LTER site, Petersham, Massachusetts, United States - Inc-BW-H-17-M | ecosystem: Environmental > Terrestrial > Soil >... | reverse complement strand
GTCGACAACAGAAGGCTCTGGAGGAGGAAGCATCACGGAAGGCAGCGCAACTGCGCGCGGCTGCCCAAGCGACGAAAAAGACTGCGGAAGCTCCTCACGCAGAGTCGGCTGACGCTGCCGAAACCCGGGTATTCGTCCCTCCCAAGCGCACCGTTACTTCGGAAGAAGAGCACCAGCTTGACACTGCCACAGCGAGCACGGAAACCGAGGCAAAGGCCTCCGCGCCCGCCGCAGACTTAATCGGCCTCCTGCGTCGACCTGCCGTGCTGGCCGGGGCTGCCGTTGTGCTGATCGTCGTCGTACTTCTTGGAAGATGGATGTTGAAGCCCAGCTCCGTCCCCATCCAGATCACCTCGCGCGACGGCGCAACCGTGACGGTGACTGCCTTGAGCGGCTCCGGGCAAAAAAAGCAATGTGTGACGCCCTGTTCTCTCGAATTCCTTCCGGGAAAGTATGCCGTCGAGGCCCGACATGACGGATACGAGACGGCGCAGCAGACTATCGAAGTCAGCCCACACGGCCAGCACTCATTTCCCTTCGAACTGAAGCCGCTACCACCGGGCGAGCAGCCTCAACTGGAGCAGCCTCAACAGAGGAAGCAGCCACAGCCTGGAATGCTCGAGGTCCGTGGCGTGCCGCCAGGCGAATTGTTCGTTGACGGAGGCTCGCTCGGAAAGATCGGCCGCAACGGTGAGATCTCAACCAAAGTCCCGATCGGGCAGCACCAAATAAAAATAGTCGCAAACGGGAAAAATTCGAGTATAGTGTCCCGCAACTTTGAGGCTGGCCGGGTCGTCTCGCTTGGGAAAGACGACTTCTACCCCTCCACGCCTCCTTCCCCGGAAGAAGTCGCTTGGCAAACGGCGCTTGGCTCGCCGTCGATCGCATCGGTCGAGCAATATCTGCAAAAGTATCAAAACGGCGCCCACAGTACTGAGGCACACGCAATGTTAGAAAGTTTGTACTGGACGCGGGACTCGCAGACCAACAGTGCGGATAGCTATCGCGACTATCTCAGCCGCTATCCGGATGGACCACACGCCGCAGCCGCGAGCACGTCAATTGAGGATTTGAAGAGAGCTGAGGATCAGGCCAAAGAGAATCAGAGATTCCAAGAGACACGCAACTCTAGCGACGAAGCAACGCTGCGAGCCTTTCTCAAGGAATATCCGTCCGGGACTCAACACGACCAGATTTATGGACACTTAGACGATGTGATTTGGGAGCGCGCGAACAAGAATGACGAGAAGAGTCTTGACGCTTATCTGAAGGAATTCAGCAGCGGGCGACATGCACAGGATGCACGCACCCAGCTAGCCAAGCTTCCCTCAACATCTCCGCCTCCTCCACCGCCACCCAATAAGATTCCGAAAGCTCCCCAGGTGGATGACAACAGGGCCATCGCCCTAGTGCTCGATCAATACAAGAAGGCGTACGAAGACTTGAACGTTGATGAGTTGACTGCAATATGGCCGTCTACGCAACTAAACTTCAGCGGTATCCGATCAGCGGAACTAAGTCTCACACCCATCGGCAAACCTGACATTCAGGGTGACACCGCAGTCGTGAACGTGTCTCAGTCTTTCAAATTCAGGGATCTCGGGAAGGGCGATCACAAGTTTGATTCCCGATTGACCCTAAGGCTCCGCAGGTCAGGCGACAAGGGCTCGCCGACCGCGGGATGGATCATCGAGTCGATCAGCAAGAACAAGTAACAGAACTATTTCGTCACGTCCCTTGAAACGGTCCGTGGCTCGGTAGCACTAGTGATGTAGGTCGGAGAAAAAAGTTGTGGCTTTCGGACAACTCAGGAGCGAGACAGCCATGTCAAGAGTAGCCACTTTTGTCTTAATTCTGTTCGCAACGTTGCCGACGTATGTTCAGGCTCAGACTGTGGGTGGGCCCTGCCCAACGTCGAACTCGACCAAACAAACAATTTCCAAGGCGTCGCCCGACCTGATTTGCGTTATTCAGCAGGTTTATGGCCCTGGCGGTCTGGTAGGCGCTCCGAACAATGGCCCACTCGGCTCGACGGATCAGACCTCGGCTACATTCAAGCACTCGGTTCACTTCCAAAGTGGGGCATTGGCAAGCTTCACGCCTCTTACTGCAGCCATTGGCACTCAGCTCGGTCACTTGCCGATCACGTCACCGGTTTCGGGATTCGTCTTCAATTTCAATCCTTCCACTGGAGCTGTTGTGGAAGCGAGCCAAAACTTCGGTCCGATTCTGTCGGAGCGACCGCAGACAATCGGTAGGCACAAGTTGTTTCTGGGCTTCAGCTATCAGTATTTTGATTTTGACAAAGTGGATGGCGTGAATCTCCGAAAGTTTGGCGCCGTCTTTCACCATGAGTTTGAGACGGGAGGGTGCCCGAACCCAAACCCAACCATATCGTGCTACGTCAACAGCAACGGCGTCAGCGTGCCGGTCATCACACAGGATTTCGTCTCAACCCAAAACAGAATTGACTTGAAAGTCCATCAGTTCATCGCTGTTGGGACGTTCGGAGTGACCTCCAGGTTCGACCTCTCCGTTGCTATTCCCATTCTGAACGTGCGAACGGATATGACCTCGGACGCCACCATTCAGAATATTGAGAACACGAATTTCTCGGTTATACCCTCGTGTTGTGTGCACGTGTTCAGTAACCCTGGCCTCCCGAAGGGCGAAACCTTGTTCGCTCCGATTACGATTCATAACACGGTGAACAACACCACGTTCACCTATAACAATCATGCGCTGTTTCAACGAGCCAGCTCCGCTTCTGGCATTGGTGACGTCGTCTTTCGCGCGAAATACCGGATTCTACAAGCCGAAAAAGTGGGGCTGGCGGCAGGCGCTGACGTTCGTGCTCCCAGCGGCGACGAACTTAACTTCTTAGGTACTGGAACTTGGGGCTTTCGTCCCTTTGTAGTGTTTGGATATGCGGGTAGGGTGTCACCCCACGCGAATCTTGGGATCCAAATCAACGGCGACTCGATCCTGGCGGGCGACGTGACATCCAACACGTCGAAGCACCTGCCCAATGTCCTAAATTATTCCGCTGGTGTCGATGTTGGGGCGACAAAGAGAATCACATTGACTGGAGACTTTCTCGGGCTGGCGATTTTTAATACAAAGAAGATCGTCAACGCTGCATCTGTCTCAGATTTCAGTGGCGGCTCGCATACGGATATTGGCAACGCGACTGCGACACTGAATCAAGCGAATATATCCTTGGGAGGCAAAATAAGGGCCTTCCACCGGTTGTTGATCACGGCAAATGTTTTGTTCCCTGTGAATGATGCGGGCTTGCACTACAAACCTGCACCGCTGATTGGCATTTCACAGACGTTTTAGTTGACGAATCTGGTTGGTAGTCCCCCATCCTCCCCTAGTGGTTCAGGCCGGAGGTTGAGCGAAACTGTATGGATCATTCCAAGCCGCATGCGGTCGTCGAGATCGTCCATAAGGGCAACGAAATTGTAGAGAAGGCCGAGAGTGCCGGAACGGTCGCAAAGGTAATGACGGCTTCCCACGCTTTCCGCAAGTACGATTGGTTGCATAGTGCACCCAAGCTCAACGGCAGCGGAAACCTTCGAGGCATGATACTGAACGCGAGGTGGCGTGGAGCTTACAACATCAGCATTAAGTATGCAGCGCAGTTGGAGAAGTATCACGTGGGCGCGCTTGCCAGCGTGATCACTGGAATCGCCGATTCCTCGAAGGAAATCACGGAGATTTGGGAATCCGAGGATTCCATGGATATAAAGGCGGCAAAGCTTTCCACCCAAGCCACCGCGATCGCCATGAATGTCCTTACGGGCGTTGTCACCACTCCTACACACGCTTTGTTAACATCGCTTCAGGGTTACTGCTACATCGCTGACATGGCCAAGGGAAAGCCAGTTGGCACCTTCGGAAAGACCCTGAAGGCAATTGACGCGTCCATTCAATCAGCAGCGCAGCAAGTGAGCGACGGAAACAACATCTATCTCTTCGTGAACACGACCATAAACCCCAAGGTCTCGCGGATGCTGGGAATGTAGCTCGTTCGCTGTGCAACTCCCGGCTATAATACCCGCCCTATGCGGCTCCTCGTAAAACTCAATCTGATTTTCATTCTCGTCTTCGGCTTAGGCATTGCGGCCTCTGCTTATCTCGCACGAAACTTTCTTCTCGAGAGCGCCCGCGAACAGGTGCTACAGCAAGCCCGGCTCATGATGGGTTCTGCACTGGCCATGCGGTCCTACACCTCGAAGCAAGTGGGCCCACTGCTACAGGCACATCAAAAAGAGATCAACACGTTTCTGGCGCAGACTGTTCCAGCGTATGCGGCCACCGAGGCATTCAATTATCTGCGCACGGACTATCCCGACTACACGTATAAGGAAGCCACCTTAAACCCGACGAATCTGCGCGATCGCGCCGTCGATTGGGAAGCCGATGTAATTCAGGTCTTCCGAAACCATCCTGACCAGACAGAATTCTCGGGAGAACGCGATACGCCGACGGGCCGCTCCATGTTCCTGGCGAAACCGATTGTGGCTGTGGGACCCTGTCTCGAGTGCCACAGCACTCCGCGGGAAGCCCCGCTCACGATGATCAAGGTTTATGGCAAGAACAACGGTTTCGACTGGAAGATGGGGGATGCGGTCGGAGCGCAAATCATCAGCGTGCCCATGTCTGTGCCTCTGGGCATCGCCGACCGTGCGTTTCGGACCCTGATCGTCTCTCTCGGTGGAATCGCCCTCGCGACGATGTTCCTGATTGATCTGGCGATCATCTTGATGGTCATACGGCCCGTATCCCGACTGTCCAAAGCGGCGGATGAAATCAGCAAGGGCAATCTCAATGTCCCGGAAATTCCGGCCAAGGGGTCGGATGAGATTGCCCAACTGGCGCAGTCGTTCAACCGGATGTATCTGAGCCTGGTCAAAGCGATTCACATGTTGGAATCGTAAAGAAAAATCAGAACGGCAGCGATCGCAGGAATTTCTCGCGATCCGTGGGGGTAGAGATTTCCGCGGCGAGGGCCCGGTAGAGCTCTTCAGTATTGCGGGCAGTCTTGGCGGCGCGGCTGACAAGAACTTTCGCCATCGGACCGATGTAAACCGCCAGATTCTTTCTTGCGGTTTCGAGCACCACGGGATCCCACGATTTCGATCCAGTCTCGGAGGGCGCTTTCGGTGTCGCCCCGCTGGGCGGCGTGTTTGACGAGGGCACCCGGGTTGGATTCGTTGGGGGCCGAAAGATGAGCGGAGGTTCGGGTGCTGTCGCGTCAAGGTCCGCCGTCCTCTCCGCAGAGTCCAGCCCACGCAACGCCGCCTGAAATTCTTCAGCACTCTGGAATCGTGACGCTGGAGTCTTTTCTAGTGATCTTTCGACTACGCGGGAAAGGGCAGGCGTGATTCCGGGCACCAGGTGGATCATGGGCTTCGGCCGCGTCTCCGCGTGGGCTCTCAAGATCGAGTAGAAACTCTCCCCCGGAACAGGCCGAATTCCCGTAATCATCTCGTACAGGGTCGCACCCACAGAATAAAGATCCGACCTGGCATCGATCGGTTCGGCCTTCATCTGCTCGGGAGACATGTAGTAAAGCGAGCCGATGGCAGTTCCGGCGGCGGTTAACTTCGGGTCGCCCGTCCGGCTCGCGATGCCGAAATCCGTGAGTTTTACGCGGTCGCCCGAGCCAACAAGGATATTCGACGGCTTCACGTCACGATGCACCACGCCAAGCCGATGCGCGTGGGCAAGAGCGTTGAGCACCTGACTCGTAACGTGGACTGCGCGCGCTTCGTCAAATCGGCGGATCGCGAGCAACTCGTTCAATGAGTGCCCTTCCACGAACTCCATAATCATCAGGAGTTGATTGCCGGCACGCAGAGCGGTTCGCAACGAAGCGATGTTCGGATGCTCGAGTCCAGCAACTAGCTTGATCTCGCGGAGAAAGCGCTCGACCAACTCGGGGCTGGGGTCAAGATCCGGAAGCAGCACCTTCATGGCTTCCGTGCGGTCCGAAATGAGGTTTCGGACCTTGAAGACCTTGCCCATCCCGCCCTGGCCGATGAGTGAGACGATCTGGTAGTCGCCGATGACCCTGCCGACTTCGAGGTGAGCCGGGAGTGATGACATTCAGTCGTCTAGTATAGAGGGGCCACGTCAAATTCCTGCCTTGCGAGCCTATTGATTCGAAAGAGTCCAGTTCAGGGCGAAGTCGAGGAGTTTCTTGTTTCGGCGAGCTAGGTTCGTAATCCATCGCGAGGCAGTAGACGGCGGAACCCCGTATTGAACCTTTATTGAACCTTTTCAACGCGCTCTCGCTTCATCAATTCCGCATTTCACGAGCGATGCCCACGGATGGCTTGCTCGACCAACTCTTCGCCGAACCGTCTGGTAAACGGGCTCAAGCCCAATAAGAAGCGGTAATAGATAGCGCCAAAGATCGCGTCGTTCAGCAGGTCAGGTTCGGTATCCGACCGCAACTCGCCTGCATTCTTACCGCGCTGCAGATCGGCGATGGTGGCAGCCCGCCGGGGACCAACCCATCGATCGAAGAATGCCTGACGAATGGCCAACTCGCTCTGGCCCTCGGCGATCAGCCCGGCCACGATCTTGCCGAACGGTCCGTTAAAGGCGTCAATCAACCGCCGCACCCGAAGACGCAGAGAGGCTTCCGCAGTCAGGACCGTCGGCTTCTCCAGGTTGGGAGCCATCCGCTCGCAGAGCATGGCCAACACCAAGGATGCCTTGGTCGGCCACCACTTATATAGGGTGGGTTTGCCGACCTTAGCCCGCTTGGCGACCTCTTCCATCGTCAAGTCGCGGACTGACTTTTGCTGAAGCAGGGTATAGACCGCATCCATGATGGCGGCATGCGATGCCGCCATTTCGCTCGGTGGCCGGCCTTTGCGCGCAGCGGGAAAGGCTTTCTTTTTCATATGGAAATAATTTTAACGGAACGTTGCGTTAATCCCATTGACACCGGGATCGCGCGAAACCTATTATAAAACGAAACGTAAAGACAAGTACATAGTTACCCGGATGACTGGCTGATACCGCCGTTATCTCAAAAGGAGAATGCAATGAATACTCAAGTGCGTCCCTACGAACCACTGACTTCTCAAAACGCAGCGCTCGTCCTCGTCGACCATCAGGTCGGCCTCATGACGGGCGTACGCGACATTTCCATCGGCGAGCTCAAACACAACGTCGTGGCTCTGGCTAAAGCAGCGAAGGTACTGAAACTCCCAATCGTTGTTACCACGACGGCGCGTGACAGCATGTGGGGGCCGACATTCCCCGAACTGGTGGAGGCATTGCCAGGCATTGAAATCATCGACCGATCATCGGTTAATGCCTTCGACGACGCGCGCGTGGCTCGCGCGATCGAGGCCACGAATCGCAAGAAGTTGATCTTTGCTGGTATTTCGCTCGAAGTCTGCGCCGCTTTTCCGGCCATCACTGCCGTGGGAAAGGGGCTGGACGCGTATGTGGCGGTTGACGCCTCCGGAACGTTTAGCGAGACCAAGCGGCAAGTTGGCCTCCTGCGGATGCAACAGGCGGGCGTCATCGTCTCGGACTACACGACCTTGATGGTGGAAATTCTCAAAGACAATGGGCGACCGGAGGCCGGCGAGGTCTATGGGGCCATGGACATGGGCTGGGCCAAGCTCGTCGGCCAGATCGCCCAAACCTACAAAAAGTAAGTGGGGCGGTGCTTGCTCCGTTGACCAGGCTCGCTGCACGTTCTGCCGTCGTTCACGAGCGGCGAGCAAAACAATTGTCATCGCACTGATGACACAGAACTCGGGGCTCTGGTTCGCACCAGGCTCCAAGACGTGGCCTTTGGCTGACATCAAGTTTGTCCTCATCGATCGAGGTCCGCGTCGGGCGCCAGGACCTTAACTATGGCGACGGCAGCCTTGTCTCGGGTACGGGATCTAAGTCCTTCGGCCTTTTGACGGGATAAAGCTGATCCTGCGGCAGCAAGAATGGCGCATCGATGTCACGATACGTTGATATCAGCTCTAGCGGGCGGAGTATAGCGAAGATTTACCATATGTAAATATGGCAAGAGTTCGAGGCACACCGTATAAAACAACGATCCTGGTCCACGATTCTTGCCTCTGCCTTCACGTGCTGCGCGCCGCGCGGGCGCTCGCGCGGCGTTTCGACAACGCACTGCGCCCGCTCGGTCTGACGAATGGCCAATTCTCTCTGATGATGTCTTTGAACCGCCCTGAGGCGCCGACAATGGGGGCGGTGGCATCATTGCTCGCGATGGATCGGACAACTTTGACCGCCGCCTTGAAACCGCTGCAACGCCGCCGCCTGGTTAAGATCGCGACACCAAAGGATGACCACCGCGCTCGCCTGCTGGAGTTGACTCCGCAAGGAAGAGGGTTGCTGGCTCGCGCCGTCCCAGTGTGGACGAGTACCCATGCCGCGATTGAGGCGCGTCTCGGTCCGGGCGAACCAGACCGCCTGCGAAAGAACTTACGCACGCTCTGCTGAACACCGTGCGCTCGAGCGGCCCGCACAAAGCAAAACCACGCACGGTTCGTTGTACAAGCAACGACGTTCAAATTCCTTCTGACTCTTGGTGCCTTAAATATCGTTGGGTGGCTCGAGTAAATTCGCATGATGGCGGTTGTGCTCGACGATTTGCATCTGACGAAGGCGCAGATCGGGAACACCATCATCGCCTCGGTCACCATCACGATTCATGTCAAACATTCGGCCTTAGATTGAAGCGCAATGGTGCGCTACCTGAAGCCCGACTTTCTGGAAAATTTGTCCGAGGAGTGCGCTCTAATCAGCGAAGGACGCTCACAGGGTGCCTGGATGGACCAATCCAGTTTCATCCACCAGTTCGAGCATCCTTGCTGCTTTGACGAGCGATCTTTTTTGCCGATCTGGTCACTTCGGCACGGGATATTAAGGGTCCCCAAACTAGCTGCCCCACAGCACGTTTCCGGCTTTGGTGTTTGTCTTGACCTTCATCGGAATGCCCCTTTCCTGGAATTCTTGCCGTCCTGCTTTACCTCTGGGGATTCAAACAGCATGAAACCCCTCAAGTTAGCTGCCCCACATCGCGTTTCCAGCTTTCGTGTTCGTCTTGACCTTCATCGGAATGCTCCTTTCCTAGGATTTTTGCCGCCCTGGCCACTGCTTACCTCTGGGGATTCAGACAGCATGAAACCCCTCAAGTTAGCTGCCCCACATCGCGTTTCCAGCTTTCGTGTTCGTCTTGACCTTCATCGGGATGCTCCTTTCCTAGGATTTTTGCTGCCCTGGTCACTGCTTACCTCTCGGGATTCGCACAGCATGGGAAAACCTCAAGTTAGCTGCCCCACATCGCGCTTCCAGCTTTCGTGTTCGTCTTTACCTTCATCGGAATGCCCCTTTCCCTGGAATTCTTGCCAGTCCCGCTTACCTCTGGGGATTCAGACATCATGAAACCCCTCAAGTTAGCTACCCCACATCGCGCTTCCAGCTTTTGTGTTCGTCTTGACCTTCATTGGAATGCTCCTTTCGTTACGATTCTTGCCAACCATGGTCACTGCTTATCTTTGGATTCAGACAGCTTGGGAAAACCTCAAATTAGCTGCCCCACAGCACGTTTCCAGCTTTCGTGTTCGTCTTGACCTTCATCGGATTGCTCCTTCCTTGTGAAATTTGTTTGTTTTGCAATTCGCCGTAACGCACTAAAGTCATGCAAGAGAGGTGCCAAAAGTAACCAGCCGGTTCAGTTCGATGTCGCCTGCGTGCTTCGTATTGAGAAGAATGGAGATAACCGACAAAGTGCCTGGGAGCGCGTTGCTCCCTCCAGCGCTCGTCCCGAACCGACCTAACAATAATGTTGGGTGACCTCGTATTTGTGTTAGGGGCAGGCAGAAATGGGCGGTTGGTATACTCGTCGGGTGAAGCGCGATCACCATCCGGAGGACCCTTGCTCCAGTCCAGCTCGGCTGGAAGCGCTGACCGGCCCCCTCAAAGGCAAGATCTTCCCGCTTACCGAAAACGAGCTGTCGGTGGGTCGCGAGCCATCGAACCAGATCATGCTGCTGGACTCGCTCGTATCGCGACGGCACTCCGTGATTCGAAGGGATGGCCAGGGATTTCTGATCAAGGATCTCGATAGCCGGAACAGCACCTTCGTGAACAATGTGCCGGTTAGAGAGCGCCTGCTGGCTGATGGCGACCAGATCCAGATTGGCAAGTCGATTTTGGTTTTTCAAGGTCTGCCAGAAGAGCGTTCTGGCGACGGTGCCTCTTTGAGGCTTGATTCCGCTTCAACACCCGGCGGGGCCACACTGGTCTTGCGAAAGCAGGACGCTATTTACCTGCAGCCTGCCCGACTACTTCACTTGGATGCTACAGATCGCACGGTTCGCGATTTGAACGTGCTCCTCAATTTCAGCACGAGTCTGAACTCAGTGCATGGCCTGGCTGCGCTGCAGCAGAGAGTGCTGGAAGCGGTCCTGGAGATTTCGCCGGCCGACCGAGCCGCGATCCTATTGATGGAAGAAGGGACGGAGGGATTCACTTCCGTACTCGGGTGCGATCGCAAGCTGGGCCCGAATCAACCGGTCCAAGTTAGCCAAACCATTCTGAAACGAGTCATCTCAGAACGTCTGGCTGTCCTATGCGACGATGTGCCCAGCAATGAAATGTTTCGGGAGGTGGAAAGCCTGCTGGAACCGCGAGTGCGTTCCGTGCTGGTCGTGCCCCTCGAGGTACAGGAAAAACTCCTTGGCCTACTTTATCTGGATACCAGCTCGCAAAGCGCCCGCTTCGATTCTGCACTCTTGCAGCTAGTGACGGCGCTCGGGAACATCGCCGCGCTCGCGATCGAAAACGCCAGGCATCTCGACCAGCTCGGCGATGAGAATCGGCGGTTGCAACGCGAACTCAACATTCAGCACAGCATGGTGGGTGAAAGCGAGCGCATGCGCGAGGTCTATCAGTTTGTCTCGCGAGTGGCGGCCCGCGATTCTAACATCCTGATTCAGGGTGAAAGTGGCACCGGGAAGGAACTTGTTGCGCGCGCCATCCATAGCAACAGCACTCGTGCGGACAGGCCGTTTGTGGCAATTAATTGCGCCGCGATCGTGGACACGTTGCTGGAGAGTGAGCTGTTTGGCCATGAAAAAGGCGCTTTTACGGGTGCGGTCGCGCAGAAAAAAGGAAAACTGGAGACCGCCGAGGGCGGGACCGTGTTTCTTGATGAAGTTGGCGAACTGGCCGCGACGCTCCAGGCCAAGCTGTTGCGGGTTCTGCAGGAGCGCGAGTTCGAACGGGTGGGCGGCACGCGCACCGTTAAGCTCGACATCCGACTAATTGCTGCCACCAATGTCGATCTAAACGAAGCGTCCCGCGATGGAAAATTCCGGCAAGACCTCTATTATCGGCTCAACGTCGTCTCCATCGTGGTGCCGCCCCTGCGCGAACGTGTGGACGATATCCCATTGCTTGCCGCTTACTTCACGGCTCGCTACAGTGAAAAAGTCAACCGGCGCGTGGTCGGTGTTTCTCCCAAGGCCCGAGCTTGCCTGGTGCGCTACCCCTGGCCTGGCAACGTGCGGGAGCTCGAAAATGCGATCGAGCGGGCGGTCGTGTTGGGCTCAACGGAATTGATTCTGCCCGAGGACCTGCCCGACTCAATTCTAGAAGAGATGGCAAGTACGGGGGATTCGGTAACGGCGCTCCACGATGGCATCCGCGAAGCAAAAAGAAAACTTATCGAGCAGGCGATTGAGCAAGCGGGCGGGAATTATACTGAGGCGGCAGGAATCCTCGGCGTGCATCCCAACCACCTGTTCCGGCTGATCCGGACATTGAATCTTACCCCGAAGCGCCAACGACGGGCGTAAAAGGGTTTCCCAGATGCATTGCAGCGCTTACTCCGGTTCTGATTGCCTCTGGCTCTCACTTCAGACCCCTTACCAAAAAGAGGTTGGCAAGATCGTGCTGAAAGGAGAAGGCGCATGCCTTCCCATCCGCCGACAATGCTACGTCTCCAATGAACTCGGCGCCCGGTTCGGGAACCTTGATGGTCTTCCAAGGTTCCTTGTGTCCGCTGGCGACGTCGAGCCGGCTGAGTTTGATGGTATCCCCTTCCGGCCGCTTCAGGAAAAGATGGCCCCCATCGCCACTCCACCGCACCATTGCCTCGCCGTCTTGCAACTCACTGATGATACGAGTCGCTCCGCCCCCAATCGGCGCCAGTGACAAGCGATGCGGACTAGCAATTACGAGCCAACGGGCATCGGGTGATACTTGACTTCCCTTCGTTCCTTCCGGAGTCAGTGGCGTAGCTTTTCCCGAATCCAGGTCGTACATCCAGGTGCGAACCGGATGCCCGGATTCATTTCCCGTATAGACAATCCGCTTGCTATCGGGGAACCATCCGAGCGATTCGAAGTACACGCCTTCAACATTCAGAAAACGTGACTCTCCCGGTCCGCTTGGAAGCAACATCAGCCGCGTACGCCCGGGATCGCGACGGATGCATATTATCCATTTGCCATCCGGTGAGAGCGAAGGGCGATTGCCATATCCCAGTCGTACGGCGGCGGACCCGTCGGTCTTCCGCAGATAGATAGCTGGGTTGCGACCTTCGCCATAGGAGAGTTCCGTAAAGACAATGCTCTTCGAGTCGTTCGAAACCTGGTAGACGAAGGAAGCGTCGAGCCAACCGAGGTCGCGCTCGATGGAATGGTCGAAGTCAACAAAACGAATGCCCAGCCGCGAGTTGACAGTGCTGAGCAGTACGCGGCCGTCCGCCGCCACGTCTTGCATCACGATATAACCGGGAGCTTGGGCGAGAAATCGCTGCTTACCCGAAAGATCCACCGTGTAGAGCACTGGATCGCTACCGGGCCGGCTAGCCGAGAACCAAATTTCATCTCCCCGTGGAGACCAGTTCAGCAAACCTACCGAGCGCCAACCCGGGGAGAGCACTTGCTTCGGCCGGTTTGGGCCAACCACGCATACCGAGTAATCTCCAACCTCCGAATCGTAGTCAAAAAATGCCACGAGTTTGCCGTCGGGCGACACTCGCGGCGCTTCTTGAGGACGCCCGCTGTTCTCGGAGAGAACGGTCCCGACGGGATACTCCACGCGATGGTTTCCGCCGTTCGTTCGCACCACGGCTAAGGTGTCGCCACTCGGGCTCCAGTCCGCGGCGCTGACATTTTCCAGCAATTCCCGCGGGGCGCCGCCGCTGAAGGGAACGCGCGCGAGCGTCCCTGCGCCATCGCCGCCCAGCAGAATCGCCATTTCGCCGGTATGGGAGATGGATAGAATTTTCCCGGCCGGAAGACCCAAGTTCCTGGCCTCGCGATTTCCGGGCTCCGTGGAAAACAATGTGGAGGGTGCGCCGTCCCACTCGGCGCTGTAAACGATCGCGCCACCGGGCCCAAATTTCGCTGCGGTGACGTCGCCGCGGCGGAATGTCAGCCGTTGAAAGGTGAGTGGCTCGACGCGTAAGACCGTTCGTGTAGTGTAGGCACCTAGAGCAAGTCCAATTAGCAGCAGGCTTAGGCCTCCCAAGATGAGCCAGCGCTTGGTGAGGCGTGCGGTACTTCCCGCAATGGTTGGCCTTTTGGAATCGATGCTGCTGGATTCCGTCTCCTCCCGCAGTTCATCCAGCGCGACCTTTACGTCGGCCATACTCTGCCAACGGCGCGCCGGATCCTTCTTCATGCACCGGGCAATAATCCGCTCGAGTTCCGGTGGAATATCCGGGATAACCTGCGAAGGAAGGGGCGGTTCTTTGTGCAGGACCGCCGAAAGTGAGGACAGTTTGGATTTGCCCGCGAAAGCACGCTGTCCGGTAACCATTTCATAGAGCACAGAGCCGAACGAAAAAATGTCGGAACGGGCATCGACTTTCCTGCCTTCGGCCTGTTCCGGAGACATATAGGCCACGGTGCCGAGGATGGTTCCCTCTTCGGTAAGCGGCACACCGTCACCATGCACCGTTTCTGCGAACGCATCGGTTTCGGCTTCTTCGTTCAGTTTAGCGAGGCCGAAATCAAGAACTTTGACCACCCCTTGCGGCGTGACGATCACGTTGGAGGGCTTCAAATCGCGGTGAACAATTCCGGCAGCGTGCGCCGCGGCGAGTGCGTCGGCGATCTGCGCGGCATATTTCAGAGCAATACGAACCCGCAGGCCCTTGCGCCCGATTAGCTGATCCAGGGTCTCGCCGGCCACGTACTCCATGGCAATGTAACGAACGGGTGCTCCATCTACCTCCTGGGTGTCGATGTCGTAAATGGTGACGATGTTCGCATGATTGAGGGAAGAAGCAGACTTCGCTTCTTGCACAAAGCGCTTTTGATGGTCCGCGCTGGCGGCGGAGGCACCCAGAATCTTGATCGCAACTGTGCGATCGAGATGCGAGTCGACGGCCTTATACACGACCCCCATTCCGCCACTACCGAGCTTGGACTCGATTCGGTAGGAGCGAAGTGTTTTGCCGATCACCGATCGACCTCCGTCAAGCTCTTGGGCCTGCAATTCTAATGGAGTCTGGTGAACTTTTCTTACGGATGTGCAACCACCAGCAGAGTGCGCGCCCGGCGTAACACGCATTCGAGCGCCAGCCTGACATTTTCCGGATCGAGCGCCGCAAAGCTCTCGTCAAAGATCACCACTTCCGCGTCCTGCAGTAATGCCCGGGCAATGTAAACGCGGCTCCGTTCGCCGTGCGAGAGCTGCCAGCCTGTCTCGCCAACCATCTGCAACATTCCCGCGGGCATTTTATTCAGCAGGGGTTCGAGGCCGAGCTCGCTACAGATCGTTGTCGCCTCCCGCATATCCTCTTCATGGGGCGGCCAGCGGCGCCCCATTAGAAGGTTGAAGGCGAAGGTCTCCGTAAGCACATGATTCTCGTGAAACTGCGGCGCGGATACAACTCGCTTCCGCCAGCCTTCATCGCCTAAAGTTTGCCGGTCGAGCCCGTGCAGCAAGAGTAGGCCCGATTGCGGCGTTCGTAAGCCAACCAGGAGTGAGGTCAGGGTAGATTTGCCTCCGCCCGACGACCCTTCCAGCAGCAGCCGGTCGCCTCGACGAACGATCAGGCTGCATCCCTTCAGTACCGGCTCGCCACGATCCTGATAGCGGAAAACCAGCTCGTGAGCCTCCATGACGGCTTGTGCTCCGTTTCCCTCAGTGTCGGCGACGGGCGTGAGCGCAATGGCGGGAGAGCCATGCAGTTGCGCCCTTCCGGCTGCCTGGAACAACGGAGAGACTTGTTGCCAGGCAATGATCGCGTCGGCAAGGGAAATCAGGCCCGAGGAAAGTCTCTTCAGCGCACGATACGCCAACAATATTCCACCCAGAGAAATCGCCAGCGCAATATTCGATCCATAGCTTCCCACAAACGCCGAGGTCAAGCCTAGTATCCCCACAAGCAGCCAGCCGCGCGGCACGACGGCGGTTAGCTGGACCGCGGCGCCGTCCATCTCTTCCGACACTTCCAGGTAGCGCGCCAGCGCCTCGTCTTCATCATCGTGCCAATGTTGTGGGGCTTCCTGCGCGAGACGGGTGCGGTGCCCAACCATTCGTTCGGTGAGATCATTGGTCATCGAGAGCCGCGCTTCGGTCCAACGCTGCCGTTGACGAAAGTAACGCATTCCTAAAAACAGCGTAACCGCGAGCCACAGTGGTAACAAAATCAACTCCACTCCACGGCCCACACCCTGGGAGAGAACGATCTCGGCGGCAATCAACTCGATGGCCGCAGTTAATCCCTGAAAACCCACAAGCAGCACCAACAATTCGAGAGCTTCCGATTCCATGACTTCGCCGAGAAATTGGCCGACACCCTTGTGTCGGATCTCCTCAGGTTTTAAGCGGAGCGCGCCGAAAAGTAGCCGCTGCCTGAAGATGGCTCCCCCGTTGACCGCCAGTACGCCCTGCAGCCAAGTGCTCAAAACACGGAAAGGAACCATCGTGAGCAGAATCAGCGCCCACGCGAATAACCACCCATGGTCCAAATGTCCGGAGAGCACCGAGAGCCCGATGAGCCACCAGGAAAGAATCAGCAGAAAGTATTCAGCGGCAAACGATGCCACTAGCGCACCCAAACGTCTCGGCAAGTGGAGTCGCTTCGCCTGACTCCAGAAGCCCGCTCCTGGCGACTGACGAAGCAACCAGCATCCGCCAACCTCTTTGGTCCGTAGACGTTCGAGCAGGAGTGCCGCCCGGGCTGCTCGGCGGCGCGCATCCGGAATGCCGGTTTCATCGAGCAAGCGATCCACTTCCGGAGCCACTGTTTCCTCAAGCGCGCTACAAAGCAAAGCGCGAGCGGCGTCCATCCGCAAGGACACCGTGCGCAGATCGGGAGCGAGTACCGCGATAGTTCCCCGCCCTCGAGGGAAAAGGGGTCGAGGCAGAAGAAAAAGGAACCGAGGGGGGCCGTTGCCCGGCATTTGCAGCACAGCCGGTCCTGCGTTTTCCAGCAGTTGCTCCAATCCTTCGTACGGTATAGCGGAGGGCTCAGCTTCCACACCCAGCCAGTTGGCCGCAGACTCGATCCATTGATTCAACGCATCCCGGCTTGTAGCAGGATCGTCCGGAGCAGAAAGCGAGCTTGGAGGATGCGGTACCACCACGGCCGAAGGCGCAAGCTTGCTTCGGCGTGCCAGAGCTTCGAGGCCTGATCCGAGCTGTGACAATGACCAGAAAGGCACAGATGTGCTCTTTTTTCCGCATCTCAATGTTAGTTTTACTTTCATACCGGCGCCCGTTGTCGTTCCTCCATAAGGCGTCCGGCTTCCAGCCGCAAGTGCCTCCAGTCGCTACTCGACCACGATCCTTCCCGAACACTCTCCTCCGCTTCCAAGAGCGCTCGATAGCGAGAATCTACTTTTCGCGCGAGCTCTTCCGGGTTTCCGTCCTCGACGATGCGGCCGTTCTCGATCACCAGAGCGCGAGGAAATCCCATGGTTTCGCCCACATCGTGGGTGACGCAGAGCAAGGTTATGGCTTTCCAGTGATGGCGAGCACGCGCCAGCAGCTCTCGCCGTTGATGCCGATCAAGACCCCGGAAAGGTTCATCGAGAAGAGCCAGGCGAACGCCTTGTTTCAGCAGGGCACGTCCAAAGCGGACGCGTTGGCCCTCTCCGCCAGAAACCAGGCCACCGCTTTCTCCGAGATCGGTCTGCAGCCCATCGGGCAATTTTTCAAGAAGCTGGCGTAGATTGGATTGCTCGAATAGGTCGGCGGTGGGCACCGCATCCGGGTTGCCGTAACAAAGATTGGAAAACAGAGAGTGATTCCATAGTTGTACTGCCGGGTCGACCCATGCTGTCCGCTCACGTAACTGCTCCACGAGGGCGCCTTCCAAAGCAGCACCATCCACAGCCACGCTACCCTCCGCGGCTCTGTACCATCCCAGAAGCAGGCCGAGCAAGCTGGATTTGCCCGCGCCCGACACCCCGACAATGGCCACATGCTCGCCCGGCTCAATCTTCAGGTTGATCTCCGCCAGAATTGTGTGTCCTGCGGCACGCACATTCACGTTTGCCAATTCAATAGCTACTCCGCCGGATACATCCGTGGCAGCCTCAAGTTCATTGGTGACTGATACAGCCGAAACCTCGTTTGCCGGCTTGGGACCGGCATTTGTGTCTTCTAGGGCGCCGAGTGGCTCTAGTAGGCGGAGGGTGACGTTGCGGTAAGTAGGATACTGACGCGCGACCAGTACGATTTCCTCTCCCAGCACTGGCAAATTGAGCGCCCAGTACACCAGCAACAATGCCCCTCCCGCCTCTCCCGCACGGCTGATATGGCTGAGCATCAGCCAAGCGGCCAAACCAAATCCGATCAGCCCCTGCAACGCTTCGACACAAAGTATCAGCCGTAGCAATGCAAATGCTGAATGGGCCCATTCGACGAGCAAGCTCTCATATTCACGACGTAAGGACCGTTCGGCTCGATGCGTGAGCACGGGAACGAGGCCAAGCAGCGCGTCGAGATGGAAACGACTCAACGCCCCCGTGTGATTGCGCATTCGGAGGTCACGCTCGGTGAGCCTTGGCTGCAGGATCAGGGGCAAGCCCACCGCAAGCGAGGCGGCGACAAGTGCGGGCAGGGCCAGCCGAGGGTCCAACCAGATGATTCCGGCAACCGTGACGATCAGTTCAAACACGGAACGGAGAAGCTGCCCGCCCAATCCGGGCAATAGTCGTATGCGGTGCGTATTGTGACTGCGCTCCGCCATGTCGGAGGTCAGGCGGCTATGAAAGTATCTGTCCCCCAGCTTAGGAATTTTTCCAAGAAAAGTGGCGCGCAGGCGTACCTCGAGATGTCGTCCGATGCGCATGATGCCCGATGCGATCGGTATTTCCAGGAGCATCAGAGCAGTCAGAAAAACCAGCAGGGCTGCCATTACTCCGAGCCGCTGTCCCGACGACCCGAATTCCCGAGGGATATCCAGCAAGCTGCGAAATAAAATAGCTTCAACTAACACTCCCAGGGTCGCAATTCCGAGAGCAGTCACAACGGCTATAGGGGCACCCAATCCGTCCGCCTTCAGCATCCGCAATAGTTCAACGGCTGGCCGGCCCGATTTCTCCTCCAGCGCGGCGGCGACTTCGGGTGGAAGCTTCTCTTTTTGCAGTTCTGCAGATTCCGAGCGTCGTCCTTTCACATGCACCAGCACCGCGCCCTTAAAGAAGACTCGCTCTTCTCCATCTTCTCCATCTTCCGCCGGCGCTGGCCACGCGGACCAATAAGTGGAGGGGATTACGCTGCGGCCGTCTTGTGAGTCTCGACTGGCTTGCTCGAGGATTCGTTCCAACACCTGCCCGGACTCGTTTCCCCTCCGCAAGGCTCCGGACCGGACAATTGCACCCAGACTTCGTGTGCCTGCTTCCAGGCGGGCCAGAGCTCGCCAGCCAGGAGCGTTCAGAGCAGAGTCGATCAAGCGCGTGGCTGCCTGTCCCGAAACGCCCAAATCGTCTAACTGCCGCCGCAATGGCGATGTGAATTTTCCTGACTCCGCCCACTCCCTCCAGCCCTCGGCGGGAACCGGAAGGGTATGGATATAGAGGCTTGAAACAAATTGTGCTTTGGGTTCCCATTGCCGGCCGAGAGCGGGATCCATGACTTGCAAAAGGCCGCCGAATTCCCGCCACGCAACCACGAAATGGGTGACCTTGCTGGCGCGGAGAACAACAGCGATCGCAGGCAAGAGATTGGCTTCCCGAAGTAACAGAAAGTCCGCCGGCACCATGATCTGCTCGGCATCCAGACCAAGCTGCCGCGCGACTTCTTCCATCGTGTCAATGGAAGTGCCATCGACGTCGGTCTGGCAGGCTTCACGCAAGCGACCGTAACTGACGGGTATTTCGAATCCCTCGGCCAGACACTTCAAAGCCGCTGGCCCGCAGTCCATGGCGGAAGTCTGCACGACTTCCGGAACGAGTATGCGTCTCCGGCCCAGATTCATTGCGCCATTACCGTGCTTATGTTTGTGAAATTGCTTCTTGGGCCAGCCAGCCAGCTTCCTGCTTTACGCAGTACGAGCTTGGCTGGCGACAGGGCTTCGATCTCCACCTCAACGAAGCCGGGCAGCCCATGTTGCAGAGGAATGCGGGTGTCCGACTCGGAATCAAGCGCCATTTCCACGCGAATACTGCCATCGCGAATCTCGCTGGCCACATTGGTGATGGTTGCGCCGACGCTTCCATACTCCGCCCAGGGGAAGCCTTCCAGCCGGAGACGTGCGTGCTGGCCTGGGCGAATGCGACCCAAAGCTACGGGCGGGTCAAAGTTCGCTACTACCCTCAGCTTTCCGGTCGGGATGACCGACGCCAGCTTTTCCCCTTCGTGGACAACTGCTCCGACCCTCAAGGGCGCAACTTCGCCCAGCTTTCCGCCAATCGGAGCACGTATCCACCGTCGATCCACCTCCTCTTCCAACCGTTGTAGGGTCACAGCAGCCGTGGCCTGATCGCCGCGCAACTTGTTGAGCTCGCCCGTCAGTTGCTCGATACGCGCTTTTCTCTCGTTGGCTCGCGTGCGCTGCTCTCCTTCTAGGCGCACAACCGCGTAACGCAGGCTGTCGGCTGCCGCCCGTCGCTGCTGTGCGTCGGCCACGCTCCGATTCACTTCCAGCTCGGCAACTACGCCGGCGTTGTACATCTTGCGCAATCGTTCCGCTTCAGCCTTTGCAAACTGTGCCGCCGCCTCCGCTTCGCCGTAATGCGCGCGCGCCTCCTCCAGGGCATCCTTTGACGCCTGTTGATCCTGCACCAGTGCCTGCTCCTCGGAGGCAATCTGTTCTTCGCGGGAACGGATTTGCGGATTTGCGCCAGCTAGTAGTGTCTTCTCTTCAGTGAGCTGAAATTGCTGCGCTCCGGAGTCGAGCTCCACCAAGACATCCCCTGCCTTTACTTCCTGGTCGAGTGCCAAATGGGTCGCCACGACACGGCCGATGACCATTGATTCAACGGGATGCGCCGCCCGATCCACTTCCAAATCAGCTTTGTTCGTGACCGCGTACACCGACACGTGCGCCAGAAAGAACCAGAGAATCCATGCTGTGAACAACGAGGCTGCCAGAGCGAGGCTGAGGTAAGAACGCTGCGAGGTGTCGGCCTCAAGAGAACGAATGGAGCGGAAAAAAGTGGAAGCCATCCGATCAAACTCCTCACCTTTCGGGAAACCTTCGAAAGAAACTCAGAAACAGCAACGTGCTCCACTGGAGACACCTCGCTGGTGCTCCTGCGGGAGTCTTCCCATGCTGCGCTTTGCATCGTCCGATTAGCGCTCTTTAGATCCCGTCTCGATGAGTTTCGCTGCCATCGGTCATCGTTGCATTACGTGAGCATGTCGTTGGCAGGCAATAGTACCAAGACTTGCGCGCACCCGCTGCCCTATCAACGAAGGCATTCCTTTAAGGTAATTTCAGGCACCTGGCCGCGTCGGGCGATTCCATCATGGTCGCCGCTGCGACCTATTCCCGACGCCAATCCCGACAGCGGCCGTTCTTCGGGTGCGCAGGTCACGCTCGTGCGCGTGGCACGGAGGCGCCAGGAGGAGTACCATTGCCCAACAGACCAAGCCAGGTGTGTTCCACCGCTACTTCAGAATTTAATTGTCCCCCGAGGAGGAAACATGTCTAGAAAACTCTTGCTTGCGGTATTCCCGCTCGCTCTCACAGTAATCCTAGTAGCCAGTTTGACATCTTACGCGGCGCAAACTGCCCCAGCGACTCAAGATCATAGTGCGATGGGCGGATCCATGATGGGGCCAATGACCCCAGAGAACCGCCTGAAGATGCTCACCGAAAAGCTCAATCTCACCGACGATCAACAGGCCAAATTGAAGCCGATCATTGAGGGTCAATCAAAACAGATGAAGGCCATCCACGACGATACTTCTCTAGCCCCGGCTGATAAACAGGCGAAGATGAAGGAGATCCACGAATCGTCTATAGAGAAAATGAACGCAATCCTGACGCCCGACCAACAGGCCAAATGGAAACAGATGAGACAGGAAATGATGGAGAAACACAAGGAAATGAAGACTCAAGGTCAGATGGATCATCAGTAGACAGGCCGTAGGAGGGCGTGGTTTCAACATTTCAAGGGCGGCCACTCTGGCCGCCCTTTAATCTTGCGATACGACTTTGTCAAGTGAAGGTGCGCACTGACTCACGAATTCGATGCTCGTCTCGCCGAATGAATTCTCCTCATCGCACACTCGGCGCGCCTTTGTTATGAGAATGGTGCTGCTTGAAGTGAGGATTGGTAACGGGGGTTACCGAAGCTTTCGATCGCTGAAGGTCGCTTGCCGATAGCGGAGATTTGTCTGAACATCTTCATCGCCCACCAGTAAAACAAGACGCTCTGTCAGTCGGGGCGGCTCACACACCATGGCTCCTAGAGATTCAAGGAGGGGCGAAATGAGAGTGGTCGCTTCGGGCGAAAAATAGAAGGAGTTGGTTTCACAGTTGTCATCGTGCCGTTCAAAGAGCGCAGCTCCTGGCGGCTTGTGGCTGGTGACGTACATGACCTCGAACGCCTTCTGCAGGTGATCTGGTTTTCCGTCGCGACAACACTCGCGCAACGGGAAATCCACTCGGTACCAGGATCGCAGGAGCGGTGTCATCGCGGACCTCTGGAAAACTTTATTACATCTCTGATCGTAGACGAGCAAATTTGTGCTCAGGCGGGTGACGGCAGTAAGCGGGCCTAGGATTACGTCCAGAATTTTTGACAGTGCCCAGATCTAGTTGAGCAGGCCACAAATTCTTGATCGTTCAAAAACACGACACGAGCGAAATCAAACACCCGCTTGATCCCGGTTTCACAACGGCGGACGATGCCCGGCACTTGCGGTGTCTAACATGGGCTCTGCTGATCCTTGGTCAAATGCCACCTACTTTTGCGTCGTGATTTGCAAAAACACAAAGGGGCACAAGGGCGAGAATGTGATGTTTAGACACAATATCCCGCTCGCTGAAACGGATGCCTTTGAGGCTCTCCCCGTCACGGGCTCTCTTCTCGTCAAGTGCAATGGATGTGGTGAGGAGTACATCTTCGAGCCCTCCGAAGTGCTGAGGCTTGAAATGGAAGCTCCGGAGCACTTCACGACGCATCCACGGTTTAATTGACAGTTCGGGAGCTGTCGAAACTCATGTCGCTGGCTTCAGTGGGTCCATTTTTCTGTTAGCATTCGCCTTCGGATCGTGGCGGAGCACGCCCCGATGGTGCCGGTATCTCCCCGTGTAACAATCGAACTATCCTGACCGTATAGAATCCGCGAATGGTGAACTGCCATCGTGAGCACGCGATGGCTTGGGGAGAGAAGAACCGACGCGGGGAGTCTTAAAGCGTTGGTCTCCTGTCGATCCACTCCGAGATGACACTTGACAAGAAAGCTCGCCTGCGCGAACTGCCTACACTAATCGCGAACGAAGACGACGCAGATGTGATGAAGGGTCTAGCTTTGGAGCTAACGCCCCTTCTAGATGAAGAAGTGGCGGCGCGCGATCGTGGACGCCAAAGCAAGCTTGGCGATTGATCCATCTCGCGATTCCTCTCTCGCACCAGTATTTAAGGTCCGAAATCGAGGACGGGAACTGCCTTACGGCGTCGTAGTCGGCGTTCGAACTGGATGCCGAACGGTATCGAGTTTAGAGCTATAATCCGCACCGCGATTCCTTTGTGCGGTCAGAGCTGGGGGATCTGCTCTAGAGCGGTCACTCATTAGGATTTGGTTCCCAGCGGGATAGGAATCGTTGTGTCCTCTCCTCCGTCCGATAGTGCCTTAACGTACAGACTTCACTCGATGGGTTATGAGGAGCGGGCGGGGCTACTGTGTTAACGAAAGTGGGCGAAGCCGCGTCTGGTTCCCTTTTCCCAAAATGAGCTTAAGCCAGGCGCGGTCATCTCGATTGTTCATGATTGGAAGAGCCGCATGATTGCGGGCAACCGAAGAGCGGGAACGCTGGTCGTTGGCCTGGTTGTTGTTCTATTGCTCTTATCCTTCTTTATCGTGTCTCGTGCTCACTGGAAGACAAGACATCCAGTCCCCCAAAAATCAGTTATCAGTTTCGATCCCGCAGATCACAGCCAAGGCAATGGTCGCAAGTTAGCATAGGTCGGATGTGTCAGGCCGATTTTTGCTTCCTCCGCCACGCCGCCCATCTTTTCTTTTGCCCAGCACGAATCTTAGCTAGCGCGCTAGCGGACAGCTTGCGTTTCTCGGCGACTGTAATCGGCACTACTTTCTGGCCTTTGACCTTGGCCCACCTTGCACGTTGAGCCGCCGCGATCCGAGCGCGAGCTTGGGTAGAGAGTTTCCTTGGACTAGTAGCGCCCTCAGCCCCCGAGCCGTTCAGGGCCGAGATTGCATGTCGGACAGCTTCAATTTGGGAGGTTAGACGTACGCGTTCCGTTTCGAGTTGAGCAAGAGCCTCAGAGATATTTGACATGTCAGCATTGTACTGTAACGCTGTGTTGTGGCGCACAGCTCTCGGCAGGTGGCGAAGAAGTTTAGCTATGTCACTTCCCTTTTCCTGCCACGCACTAGGATGCAATCGAAGATGCTCCAGGTACTTGTTGAGTGAAATAAACTTAGAACAGGTCGTCCTAAGCTCGTGAGACGCATGATCCCAAAACGCCACGTCAAACTTAAAGGCTCGTTCTACAAGGTCCTCCACAATAGGAACGTAGTCGCTGTCACCCGCCACTAGAGTCAATTCGTCCTTGCCAGGCTTCATGCGTTCGTATGAATCTTTGGTGAATGTCACGAACTATCGTAGTGTCAATCTTCTTTTCTCGATTTGGACGCGTTTCGATCGTGAACCACAACCACAACTTCAAATCCGCGCTTCTTCGCGATCGCCCACAAGCTGTCATTGCTAGGTGGGCGGGAACCGCAGAGCGCGGCACGACCAATCTTGTTCACCTGTCCCCCATTGTGCGTTATCGGTATAGTATTGACCTCCGTCAGGTGGAGGGAGGCTTTGCGCCGTGTCGAAAAGGACATGCGGACTGCTGTGGAAGTTGGGGGCCGTGATTATCGCTGAGGGGGTGATTGCCGCCGTACCCTGCGCGGCCCAGCAATTGACGAACGACAAACTGGCGCTGACGCTAGACGCTCAGGGCGGGTCGTATCGGTTGAGTGTGCGGGGCGGCCAGCCCATTATAACCAGTCGTGTGGCAGCACAAGTCAATCACCAGTGGCTGCGTTCGAGCGATTATCCGCGTCACCAAGCTTCCCAATCTAAGTTCACCGATGACCTCGGCTCGGGCCGGGCAATAACGGTTACTTGCACGGGACTCGAAGGCAAAGCAGATCTGGTTTATACCGTTCAGGTTTATGACCAGCGTCCCTACGCCACCATCCTTGTGACGGTGCGGAACACGACCGGTAAGGAAGTGACCGTGCAGTCCATCCGAGGCCTGGAGGCAATCGGAGAGCCGCTACTCAATCTGGGTGGGAGTACGTTGGCCAATCGAATCCTGTCTGACAGTTTCAGCGAAGATTGGCCTGAGTTACAGATCTACAACTTGGGGAAGGTGCCGGGCGGGATACATCGCGGCGTTGGAAGTCAACTCATCTATAACCGGGAGGCCAAACAAAGTCTTTTCTTGGGCGCGCTGACCTCCGATCGATTTCTGACCTTGCTCCATTTGCAAACTTCGGGCTCTGGAGACGATACGAAGATTGGCTCTTTCAGCGTTGACTCCACGGGAACAACCGAGGTTCAAAAGGAGTTCGATCTCAAGAGCAATCCCACGGAGGATCAAATCGAATTGAGCCTTCCTGTCGAACGAGGAGCAGAGATGAAATCCGAGCGCCTGATGCTCCAAGCCGGACCGGACTACCACAATCAACTGCTGGCTTATGGCGATGCGATTCGATGCCTGCACCACGCGCGAGTTTCTACCGAGACTCCGATCGGTTGGTGGAGTTGGACGGCCTTTTACGGCACGATCAACGAAGGCGAGACCCTGGCGAATGCGGACTGGCAGGCCGAACATTTGAAGTCACTCGGCTATAAATATTTCCAGGTTGACGAGGGCTATCAGTACGCGCGTGGAGAGTACACCACAGCCGATGCCACACTGTTCCCGGACGGGATGCGGTTCGTCGGACACCGCATCACTGGAGATGGCCTGATCTTCGGCGTATGGACCGCCCCCTTCGAGGTGACGCGCCGGGCGTGGGTCTGCGAACACCACAAGGATTGGCTGGTCCACAACGCGAAGGGTGAACCGATTCCCAGTCGCGCCGTCTGGAATCAGGAATCGGATATGATCTACACCCTCGACACGACGAATCCTGAAGCACAGGAGTATCTGCGCCAGACTTACAAGACTCTGGTTCGCGAATGGGGAGTGCGGTTCTTCAAGTTCGATTTTATGGACACCACCGCAATCGAGGGCTACCGCTACCGGCCCGGCACAACTGCCCTCGAGGCGCAACGCATCGGCCTGCAAATCATCCGGGACACCGTGGGTGATGAAGTTGTCCTGGACAAAGACGGAAGCCCCATGCTTAACCCGGTGGGACTGGTCGACACCGGGCGCGTGTCAACCGACACTGGTCACAGTTTTCAGCGAACAAAGGACGCTGCACCAGGCATTGCGGCCCGTTTCTATATGCACCGCAATTTTTTCGTGAATGATCCGGACGCCTTCAACACGACGGGGCAGTCCTTCAGCGATCGTCCCAAACGGCCTTCCTCGCTTGCGCTACCTGCGGCTGAAGCATCGATCGCTCTCTCCGCCGTGTCCGGCGGCATGTATGAGATTGGTGACGACATGCTCATCCTCGGTTCTCAGGAAGATCGTCTGGCACTGGTTGAGAACTCGGACCTGCTCAATATGGCCAAGATTGGGCGAGCTTCCACGCCGCTCGACCTGATGACCTTCGACCTTGGGGATGAACAACCCAGCATCTTCTTTCTGCAGGAAAGTCCACGGCAAGCTATCCTGACTGTCTTCAACTGGACAGAGACACCGCGGTCGCACGCGTTGAAACTTGCTGACCTCGGGTTGCCTGCCGACCACACATTTAGCGCGCTGGACGTGCTGAACCCCAACGCATCCGTCACGATTCAGGGCGGCACCGTGCGGATCGAAAATCAGCTTCCCGAGTCCGTGCGGGTGATCAAAATCATAGATGGAAATGTTCCCCGCAGCGCGCCGAGTGTTAAGGCGCAAGTACCCTCTGCGGCCAGTGCTGGCGAGATAATCCATCTCGCAGCGCAAAGCGATGACAACGGTGTGCCCGCGGTTGAGTATCGCTGGGATTTCGGAGACGGCACCAGCGCAAGCGGTCCGAAGGTGTCTCACGCCTACACCAGAGCAGCGCCTTTCAGTATCCGCCTGACGGTGGACGGGGTGGACGGCGTGCCAGGCGCTCAGACCTTCTCGGTCAACGTGATCGGCGATTTGAGGGCGTTGCACAACCTTAATGATAATCGACGCTTCCAAGACCCCAACGACCATTAACGGGCTCTCAAGGCAGTACGATTTTCTTCGCAATAGAAGAGGGTGCGGATCTCAACAGACTTCTTTGTGGTTCCCACGGCGACGTTCCGTCTGCTCCTCGTTTTTCTTGGTTCTGTCTCATGATCGCCGGCGACTTCTTCCCCTTGGCGTAACCTCTCACCCCTGTCCATCCTCAAAACCTCGCGGAACCCTGAAGCACACTTGTTCCGGACTGTCCTGGCCCCAAAGGCTTGAACTAAGCATTTTTCTTGATGCCTGCAATCGCCATTGGTGCTTTCATGAGATATGCGTTTGTTCGCAGTATTGCGATGGGCCTTCCACGGTACACGATCAATGCCTGAAGAGTTTCGGAGTTACGCTGCGTAGCGATGGTGCAATCCGCCGAGTCGCAGAAAGGATCGAATCGTGCTTCCGGAGGTAGAGCGCAGCGCCATCGGCCGACTCACCGGCGTGTCTTTAGCAGCCTCAGATGCGTCCGATCGTGGTGGTAGTAGCGGACGTACTCAGCCATCAGTCGTTTCAAATGCCGCTCGTTCAGAACGATCCCGTGATCCAGCAAGTCTCGGCGGCAGCTTCCCACCCAGCGTTCCGCAACGCTGTTCTGCCACGGGCTACGGAAAGCAGTGCGGACGGGCTTGCTTCCCATCTCTCTCACGAACGACAGCACGTCAGCGCCGAACTTGGAGTCGCGGTCGAACAGCAGGAATCTCTGACCTCGGGATCAGAGTTTTGCAGGGCGCCTACCAGGATGATCTCGTCAATGCCACGTGGTGCCTTCTCAGTGCCTCGGCAATAGTTTCAGGACGGCTCCCAAAGGCACTGGTTGCCAAGCCTAACGCGGCACCTGCGATACGGAGACTCATGTTGTTCTTCGCCAATATCCTACTCTCCGTTGTGGTTTGGCGATAAATCTCGGTTGCGCTCAAAATGCCCAAACGCGAAGGGCGAACAGAGTGTCGGTGTCCAATAAACTATGAAGATTGTGAGGCTCACCTCTCTAAGTTTAGTCGCGACTATCGAAGCTTTGCTACTCTGTAGCGGAATCGGTTGGCTGCCCACTTATGAGACAGATAAGCGTTGGAACATCTTTTCGCTACACAAGCTCCATCAAAATCTTGCGGGGTGCAATCGGTAATCAGCCACGGATAATCCTGTGACAATTAAATTACACCGACGCGGAAGCGAGTCACGATTTCCCGAATCAAACGCACTATAGGTTGGAAAGTAGCTTTCCGAGGCTAACCGGCTTCGCCACTTTCCAAGCGGTGACAGGAGTAACGGAGAGCACTTGGGAGCGAACCTGCTCCCTGTAATGCGGCAGTCCGGTTGCAAGCCCGGACGACGAAGCGTGGATTTCAAAGCGAAAGGCAGCACAGCGAATCATGGCAAAGGTAATCAACTTCTATGTCCCTAACCGTTTTCGGAGCAAAGTGAAATGGACTCCTCCGCAGAGATGCGGAAAGCTGATCGAGTTCCCCGTCCAAGTAAAGAAGTCTGCCTAGCCCACTAGGAAACCTTCGACTTCAGTTCGGTCGCGGTCACTCGCTAACCCCAGGCAACATGAAGTGAGCTCCGACGAGAGAATGGGTGGCACAGGACAAGTCACTTCCACGGGTGATGGTGGAGGTGAACGAGCACTCCATGGACGATAAAACCAACAGCGAACCAGAACCCAGCCTCCAAAGTTCGCTTGAATCGGGGTGTCATGGCCTAGACGATACTCCCTGCGATTGATCTGGGGAAGAGCTTCAGCGAAGGCACATCACCCTGTAAAAGCGGGCTTGTGCGCCAAAAGCAGATTCCTGGGCCTCTGTGCCTTTGGTGTATCATTCTAGGAATCTCAGCCTGAAAGAAAGCCGCCCAGCATGCGACACACGGATATCGAACGCGACTATCCCTGCGACGGCGAGCCGATCGAATTGACCGGCCAATACTCGTCTACTCTAACTGTCTCGTTGTGCCTGAGCTGCGACAGGGGCTTCCGTTACGAACCAGATTCCGAATGGGTAACTGTTATTCTTCCGGGTGCACAGCGCTCGTCGGATCGGCCCTCGTGAGTAACTGACCGCACGCCAGACTAGCGTCAAGCCATCGAGAAGGCGCGTCAGTTGGCACGAACGAGATACGCGGGCGAACAGACGCCATTATTCGAGAGCATCGTCAGAAGCTCACAGAGGTTCGCGCGAATCTTGCTGCTCGCGGACTAGCCGTATCAAGTGCGATGGTCATCGAGACAGACAGAATTCACGCCGAGCAGATAAATACCCTGACTCTGCCGCGACTCATGCGCTTCTAGAAGGGTATGAGCTGAATGTGGTGGTTATCGACGACCAGATGGCGATCAATATCTGTGACGAGATCATTCAAGGCATGAACAAGATGATCCACAGCCCACAAAACACCTCTATCTCCGGTATGCCAGGGGCAGCAGGGCAGCTGTATCGACAACAATTGGCTCAGGCTGCCGGAGTCAACGCTGCTTTGGTCAAGACCCAGTGCGATCGCAGGAGGCTCATGACGAAGAAAAGCGAAGGCTCTACAACAATCTACAATGTACAAGGGGATAACGCACGATGAAACTTTAACAGCACTGACAAGTCCGTCAACGTCATCACGAAGTCTCGTGGCGATTTCTTCGTAGCGCTGCGGGAGCGTATCCATGCCGGAGTCGCGGAGGGAGAAGAGCGGACCAAGATACTCGAAGCTGTCACAGTGCTCGAACAATCTCACCTGAAAGGCGTCGTTCGCCCAACGGTACACAGATTTCGTCGCAGCGGCAAACCCCCGCTCTACCCCCGAGCGAGTCACTTGAGACCGCCGCGACCGGGCAAGAAGGGTTCGGTCTGACACTAAGCAACTAGTTTCTCGGACCAGAAGCTCGGTCTTCTCTTAGCAGGAAGTACGCCAGAACGATTCCAGCACCGCACACGAAGAAGAGCGAACCCTTAGAAGTGAACAGAAGGAGATACCGACTCGGCTGTACGACCGCCACCATGCCGAGCAGAAGAAGAACCGCTGTCAGAAGCCAATGCACAGCATGGCTTAAGCTGACTCTACTGGGGGAGAGCATTGCCGCACATGATACCTCCATTTCCAGGCGAACGAGGGGCTCTGGAGCTTTTTTATGCGTATCGAGTACGCACGACAGATTTTTGAACACTTTCGTAGAGACTCCGCCCTGTCCTGAGAGAGCCGTGCTGTTGGAGATCCTGCCGAAACAACTACCATTCTCGATTTTGTCGAGGATGGTCCCCGCCTCTCCCCGCGAACCTCCTGTACGCCGCCGCTTTGGCCAAGCGCTTTTGACTGGCACGACCATGACTGCTGTCCGAAAGGTCAATGTCCTTTGGTAATTAGGACTCAACCGGATTGTAGCGACCACTGTCGCCGGGGCAGAATGGCGACATGACGCTGGCCCTCACCACAAGGAGCATTAATGCCGACCCACGAGCCCTCCCTCAAATCGATAAATACGCCCTTAAATGTCGAAACCAATAAGCTGTCATCGTGTTCACTATGGGCACTGGTCATAGGCGCTTTGTCTCAGGTAGAGACCACAATCGAACTCACAAACCGAGTCTACGATCGCTATATGGCGCTTCAAACTCGACCAACATTTGATCGCGCTCTTCCTTCTGGAACCAAACCCGCTTTCCCGTAGACCAAATGCATAAAGGCGTTTGATCCTACTTTTCGACCGCCGGTGGCTTGTAGGTGTTTCCGTTGGGTCCCAAAGACGATGTCACGCTCCCTACGTTGGCGACGTTTCAGCTCGATCGTTTGCTGCAACTCGTCCAAGAGTCGAGAGTCGTGCTCGGTCAAGGCTTCGACCAGGCGCTTGGACGACTATAGAGCTGCTAGGTCATACGAGAACAATACTGATCATGAAGGACGCGGCGCCACAAGTGAACCATGTCAGGGCCTGTTGATAAGCAAAGTTGGCTTTCGGACCCACGGGCAAAGCGTACAAAAGACCAAACTGTATTTGCATTGCTCCACATAGCTTCCATCTCTGTGGTGATCTTTGTCAAAGGTCGTTGAGGGATCGATTGTGATCAATCTCCCCCAAACAGAGGAGGTTGGATACAACTTACGAATGAGAATTTACAGAAACATTACTCAGTCGCCTTGGCGAAGCGAGCTAGAGTGAGCTAGCGCGGGCCGGCACGGTTGCGGTGACATCCTCGGCTGTCGTGGGCGCAAACTGCTGTTCTCTCCCCTGATTGGACCGGGCCCTACCTCCCCCGACATGTTCGTTTCCAGGAGGCGGCCATGAAGGACCTATCTGAAGTACAAGAAGCTTCGATTTTCACACGCAAGAGAATCGCCTTCGCGATTGCGGTTTTGATAGTCTGCGGTTTCGCCTTGTGGGCGAGCATCGAGACGGTGTTACGGATGACGTCGGGGCAGTCCTAGGCTGGGGGCTTGTGAGGTGGAGGAACGCGCACAAAAGTGTGCGCATAGGAACAGCGGAATCCTCCGCCTCCGATCTCACTGACCCGGATTTTGCCGAGCAAACGGCGCAAGGGGGTGAGAACGTCTGTGGGTGTTGAAAAAGTCGCGTCGATTAGCAGGTGAGATATGAGCGAAACCACGTTGCAGGTCTGGCGTTCTAGCGGCGGCTATCCGAGCTGGGTGCGCACGGCGCCGAAATAGAGCCGGTAGGATCGATAGGTTACAAACATGATGCAGGTTACTCCCAAGAGTGTCGGCCAACCTGTGTGGTCGCCGACACCTGCCGCAATCGATACCAGTCCCGTGCTTGCGAGATAGTAAGGAAACGACAACTGGACGATGTTTATCCAGGTGCGAATCGCAGGCCGTTTGTCGACGAGAGAAAGAATCACCGCGACTGGTACGGTACTGACAAGGAAATGAGTTGCACAACTTAGTGCCAACGCGGCAGGCACGTTTCGGTGAGAATCCAATACGAACCGGAAGGCGTGCCAACCCAGCCCGGCCGCCACCAAGGCGGTTGACAGGTTAAAGAGCACCTGCACGGGCACAAACTTATGAAGAGCTTGTGGAATACTCTGGATGAATACGGAAACCAGTGCGACCAGCAATGCTTCGCCGACGCTTAACTGTGTCATGGCGATAAAGATGAAGGGAAGATTGACGGACATATTGCCGTTCAGTCCCGGGAACTTCACCTTAAGCCTAGAGGAGACCGCTCCCGCGATCACCAGGCCCAGAAATTCCCGCCTGTGCCAATCATGAGTACCACTAGCCACCTGCACGAGTATCATGGCTGCGCTGAGCGCCATGAAGCCCACGAAAAACGGCGCGAGCCTTGGCCCAGCTTTCACTAATCCCGGATTGGCTGCAGTACTCACGGTCAGACTCTGTATGCTTCGAAAGTGTTTATTGCGTTGCCTGTGTGCTGTTGCCCCAGATTACGGAGTTGCCCCAGATCACCGAGTTACCCCAGATCACGCTGTTGCCAGCGACGCTGCTGTTACCCCAGATTACGGAGTTACCCCAAATCACCGAGTTGCCGGCCAATACGCTGTTTCCCCATATAACCGAATTGCCCCAGATTACGGAGTTGCCCCAGATTACGGAATTGCCCGAAGGAACAGCGTTGCCGAAGACCGTACTTAAGTCGATCTGAATGGAGACCGTACCATCGCTATTCACAATGGCCACAGGAGACAGGGCTGCGCCTTGGGCAGCGTCGCTGTTGGCCAGAGCGGCGGGAATGTCCAGATATCCTGCCCCGATCGCGAAGATGTCGTAATTTTCAGTGAACGACTCGCCTGTAGTCGGATCGACGATGATCGATTGGGTGGGGAATGTCTTGTCGGCCGTCTTCATGAGGCGGGCCTTGATGACATCAGGTGTGAGCGTCGGGTCCTGTTGGAGGAGCAACGCGGCAGTGCCGGAGACAACCGGTGTGGCCATGCTAGTACCACAAAGAGACATGTAGCCGGGTTGGGCGGCCGGATCTCCGTACTCGGCCGGGCTCACCACGTTTTCTGGAAATTCCGAGGCCAGGGTGTTGTTGGGCGCCATCAGCGACTCGATCTTGTTGCCGGGAGCGACCAAGTCAGGCTTGACGATGTGGTCCAACATCGTCGGCCCCTTGGAACTGTAAGTAGTGAGCACGTCGTCGGACGGCGAACTGGTTCCGAGAGTATTCATGGCGCCCACGGTGATCACGTAGGGATCTGCTCCGGGGACGCCGATCAAGCCGTATCCGTTGGTACCGAATTCGTTATCGCGACCCCAGTTCCCTGCTGCCGCGACCACTACGATACCGGCCTGCCACGCGGCTTCCACCGCCTGGCAGAGAGGATCCTGGGCGAAGGTTTCATATACCGGGCGACCGAGGGAAAGATTGATGACGCGGATGTTGTAAGTATCTTTGATAGCAATGGCGCGTTGGATGGCGGCGACAACATACGAATCCGATCCTGAGCCGTTGCTATCAAGAACTCGCAGATTAATCAAGTTCACATGCGGGGCCACGCCGGTGATGTAGCCGGAAGACAAAGTTCCATTGCCGCCGATGATACCGGCGACGTGTGTGCCGTGGCCGTAGCCGTCATGGGTATCGGTGCCCGGAACAAAGCTCTCGCTATAAACGACGCGAGACTGGCCGGTAGCTGGATCATACAGATCGGGATGATCACTGATGCCGCTGTCGATGATGGCCACGCCGATCCCAGTTCCGTCCCATCCGGAGCTGTGAGCGACGTCGGCGCCCACGGTTTCCTGAAAGTGGTCAGCGCTGGCGCCGCTGACAGTGCGATCCGGCGAGACGTAAACGACGTCGGAATCGTTCGAGAGAGCCGCTACTGCGCTGAGCGGAATATCGAAGACTCCGCCTTTCACCAGGTCCAGTTGGTGAAGATGCTTTCCGCCTAGTCTAGACATCTTCTGCAGGCGGGAGGGATTCACTTTGTTTTTGAACTGCACAATCACGTGAACCCGCTGATTGGTGAGCTTACCGTGCTGGAACGCGTTCGATAAGTTGGTCAGTTCCGGCGATACTTGATTCTTGTGGCCGCGCGACTGACCAGCGAAACCCTGACTGGCCGCCAAGAGCAGCGCGAGCAGACCGGCCAGGCGAATGAGTCGGCTCTTCCCAACCAAGCATGCCTTGTTGTCATTGCTCGTCACAGTTGCCCTACCTTTAACGGCCGCTGCGTTCTGCACATCGACGCAGGCGATAGGGTTAACTGCAACCCAGCCGCCACGAGACGATTGGCGGGAAGGCCTTCAGGCACGAGGAGTTAAGCGAAAGCTGGTGGGCCGGGGGGAGGACAATGTGTCCGCCTGGAAACGGGTGGATGACAGTCTAAGCCTATGTTTGAAGGTCAGTTAGAGGTGTCTGCGCCGGTGCGGACAAAAAGGCCAAACGGGACG
>Ga0210409_10001240_pt1 | contig 34367 bp, 32 predicted proteins | sample IncBWH17MmetaG_FD_161649 | JGI IMG/M metagenome (GOLD analysis project Ga0210409, IMG submission 161649) | Forest soil microbial communities from Barre Woods Harvard Forest LTER site, Petersham, Massachusetts, United States - Inc-BW-H-17-M | ecosystem: Environmental > Terrestrial > Soil >... | reverse complement strand
CGCCGACTCCTGCGTTGATGCCGCCATCTGGGTGCAGCGGGCCATCGACCAGCTCGACGCCGACCACCGCGACATCCTGCTGCTGCGCGAATATGAACAGCTTACTTATGACGAGATCGCCGCGCTCTTGCGCTTGCCCGTCAACACCGTCCGTTCGCGCCTCTTTCGCGCGCGGACGGCCCTGAAGGCCTTTTTGCTCCCCTTACGGCCAGAAGTGAGGAACGAACCATGAGCGTCGAATTGCACGAATTCCGGGTGGAGGAGGTGATGGCCTACCTCGACGGCGAAATTACCGGCGAACGCGCCCTCGCTCTCGCCGACCATCTCGAGCACTGCACGGATTGCTCTTCTCTGGCGGACGACTTCTGCACTCTCTCGCAACAACTGGTGGGCTGGAAAGTGGAACCGGCTAATCTCGAGCAGCCGTCGGTGGATTCTATGGCGGTGTCACAAGATGATGAGGCGCGCGCAGAAGCCCTTGCTCCCAAAATTTCATTGTCGTCTCTAGGTGCGACCTGGTGGCCCTTCCGTCAGCGACCGTGGGTCTGGCGTCTCGCTAGCGGGTTCGCCGTCGTGTTGGTTGTGTCGTTAGTCTTTATTTCGCGCCAGTCTGTTTTGCACGTGAAAGCTCCATCGAGTCAGACTGGTGAGCCTGTCACAACTGTCTCGACCGAGGTGGCACCTCTTTCTCCCAATGAGCCTGGCGAGCATAGCATCTCTAACCTGCCTGTGAGGAAGTCCCCGGGGGCGACGAATGGTTTGCACATATCGGGGTCGCGCTCTCGCGCAAATTCGGTAACGGTTGACGGTTCTGACGCCGTCGATAATTCCATAAATGGTGTTCGGGCCACTGTGTCCCCCGAGGACTTATCGAAATTCTACGAGAAGTCCGGTAAACCGCCAGTCGATGGAAAGAGATACATCCCGCTGTTGAATTCCCAAACGAGCAGGGACCTGTCGCCAAGCATCGGGGCGGTGCCGATCCCCGGTCCCAATCCTGGGGCCCCGCAGATGATCGAGCGAACTGCGTCGCTCTCGCTGACTGTCAAGGAAATAGACAGCGCCCGGACCACCTTGGAGGAGATCGTAAGACAACGCTACGGCTATTTCGCCGAATTGAACACCGAAGGGCAATCCGAGGCGGGGCGAACTCTCACGGCTTCCCTGCGCGTGCCCGCCCGTGACCTCGACGCTACCCTCACTGAGCTGCGAAAGCTCGGCCAACCAGTAGAAGAAAAACAGGGAGGCGAAGAAGTATCCCCACAATACGTGGATCTCAAAGCCCGCTTGGATAATGCCCGGCACACCGAAAAACGCCTAACCGACCTTCTCACCAAGCGCGCGGATAAGTTAAAAGACGTCCTTGACGTGGAACGCGAGTTGGCCGGCACACGCGAGGAAATTGAACGCATGGAAGGGCAGCAGCGAAACATGGAGGGCCAAGTATACTACGCGTCTATCGATTTGAAGTTGCGCGAAGAGTACAAGCCCGCCCTAAATCTCGCGCCGCCCGCGGCCGGTATCCGCATGCGAAACGCTCTCGTGGACGGCTACCACTCAGCGGTGGACAGCGCTTTAAATGTGGTCCTCTTCTTGCTACAAGCCGGACCCAGCATTCTCTTCTGGCTGCTTCTGCTTTTCTTCCCCATGCGCTGGAGTTGGCGAAAGCTCCGTGTCGTCGCTGCCCAAAAGCAATCCCTCGCAGGGGCGCTGTAATGGCCACGTCTTTGGCTGTTGCCGGCAGCGGGTCTCGCCCACAAATCAGCTCGGCCATTATTCCCGAGCGACTTGATTCGTGGAAGGAAGTCGCCGTATTTTTCGGGCGCACGATCCGCACCGTCCAGCGCTGGGAAAGGACGGAAAATCTGCCCATTTACCGTCATGTCCATAAGGAACTCGGTTCCGTTTACGCATTCGACTCCGAACTGGTGGCTTGGCAGGACGCACGATCGCGGCAGACCGAGTGCCCCGTCCGCAAGAAAGCTTCCGCCCGCCGGTTGCGGCTGGCAGTGCTGCCCTTCGCCAATCTTTCGACTGATCCCCAGCTGCGCCACTTTGAAGACGGTTTGACCTACGAAATCATCGCTCAGTTTGCGCGAGTCGATTCCGCCCGACTCGGCGTTATTGCCCGAACCTCCGTCATGCCCTACAAGAAATCGGCTTGCAACATCGCCGAAATCGCACGGATCTTGAATGTCGACTACGTCCTTGAAGGCAGCGTCCGGCCGGCCGCCCGGCAAATACGTATCGCCGCGCAGTTAATTGACGTTCGTGATCAAACTCACGTTTTTGCGGAAACTTACGCGCGCCGATGGACGGAGGGCGTCTCGGTTCAGGTCGCTTTCGCGGAACGCATCGCCAGGTTGGTGTGCGGGCGTCTGCTTGTTTCGTCGTCATCGGGAGTGTACCTAAGAAGCTGATCTGTTGCGGACCGAAGACTCGGAAGTTCCGCAAATCTTGTGTCTTTTGGCGGATCTTGCGTGTCACATCGATGTAACAGCGGTGTCTCTCCCAAAGAATGGATGTAGACCCGGATTTGCCTGTGGGATTTTGTAGGCGTCCATCTGCGGCTTTCGGACCGTCGGCCGCTCAAATAGGCTAACTCCCGTAGTTTCATGCGGGTGCTTGGTTGTGAATTTCTGATGACACCATGGCACATGGTTTGCTCTCTCTTACGCAACGCTGTTGAAAAAGATTGGCTTCCCGGGGTGGCCGGATCCCAACCTCGACTGGGTTTCCGGTTTTGGGGGGTCAGTTCTAAGGAAAGAGGGGGCTTGCACCAGCCCCCTTTTTCGTTCCCGGGCTGTGACTCTCTGGTGGTTAGTTCGCGGCTCCCGTGGGTGGTTCCTGTCCTTACCAGGTAGGGCGCAAAACACCGCGCCCCTCTGCGTAGTTTGCTCCCCAAGATGAGTTCCTAGCTGGAAATCCTTGTCAATGCTGGAACGAACCGTCGCTATTGGCGCAGGTGCGCGTCGAACCACGCGAGCGTGCGGGTGATAACGTCGCGCTGATGTTTGGGATTGGCGAAGAGGTGGCCTTCGCGTTCGTAGACCACGAATTGGGTTTCCACACCGAGGGTCCTGAGGGCGTGCCAGAACTCGTACGACTGCGGGGCGGGAACTTCGCCGTCGCTGTCGCCGACCAGAATTAGCGTGGGCGTTTTCACTTTCTTTATAAAATTGATGGGCGAGCTCTTGGCGTAGACCTCCGGATCGTCGTAAACGGACTTGCCGAAAAACGGGATCATCCACTGGTCGATCAGGTTTTCGCCGTAATAGGACTGCCAGTTGGAGAGGCCGGCGCCAGCCATGGCGGCCTTGAAGCGGTTGGTCTGCGTGACCGCCCACATGGTCATGAAGCCGCCATAGCTCCAGCCGGCGATGCCCAAGCGGTTGGCGTCGATTGGTGCGACACGAATGGCTTCGTCGACGCCAGCGAGAATGTCCTTGAAATCGCCGTAGCCGAAATCCTTTACATTGGCGCGAGTGAAGGCCTCGCCTTGGCCGAAACTGCCGCGGGGATTGGGAGACAGAACAAAATAGCCCATGCCGGCGAGGCCGGAGGCGAAATCGTGGGTGCCGGGCCAGTGGGACAGCGAAATGTGTGACGGGCCACCGTGGACGTACACGACCATCGGATATTTTTTGTTCGGATCGAAATCGCGGGGATAGAGCAGCCAACCTTGTACATCGTAGCCGTCGTTTTTCCAGGTGATGCTCTTTGCTTGACCCCAGGCTGGCTTGAGGCTGGCATTGCGATTGGTCACCAGCGTCGGCGTGGGGGAGGCGTTGCTGATCAGTGCTACTTCGGGCGCGTGGCTGTAGGACCGGAAGATGCCCGCGACGATTTTGCCGTCTTTCGTGGCGGAAAATGGCGAACCGAAAACGCCAGCGGAACTGAATGCGCCTTCTCCGGACCAACGCTGCTCGATCTTGCCGTTGCTTGGATCGAGCGTAGCGATGGCGGTGTTACCGCTGACGTATTCGCTAAAGAGGATTTTCCCGTCTGGCTGCCAGCCCAGCCATGCAGCGGATGCTTTCATATCCTTCGTGAGGTTCTTCGCCTCGCCGCCATCGCTGCTGATGGTGTAGATGTCGCCGCCGGTCAGGCCTTCGTCGCTCATGATGCCTTCGATGAAGGCGATGCGTTTGCCGTCGGGAGACCAGACCGGATTGGCGATTTGCAGCTTGGGCTTGTAGATGGATTTCGTCAGTCCGGTGGCGGCGTCCAGCGTGGAGAGCTCGGCGATCCACCAGTTGTTGTCGCCATTGCCCGGAGCGGAGCTGACGACGAAGCGCTTGCCGTCCGGCGACCAGCTGTATTCATAGATGTATGTGTCGGCGGGAGTGATTTGCGTAAGCTTGCCGGCCGCGGCGGGCTGAGCGGTGGCGACGTCTACCAGGGCGAGGCGCTGCTCGAAGAAAGCGTCCTTGATTTCGCCGGTTTCGGGGGTTTCCGCGACGAGAGGGCCGGAGGCGCGCGTGGCGTTTTCCGTGAAGAGTACCGCGATGGTTTTACCGTCGGGTGACCAGGCGGGATTCGTCAGGAATCCTTTGACGCTGGTAAGCATTTTCGCGGGGCCGCCCGCCGCGCTGCTTACGTACAGCTGAAGCTGGCCCTTTTTCGCGGCGTCCGATAGGAAGGCGATTTTCTGGCTGTCGGGCGACCAGGCGACATCGCTCTCCGCGTGCAGAGAATCGGCGACGCCTGCGCCGATGCGCCGTTGCGGCGTCGCGTTTTTGAGATTTTTCACGTAGATCACCGTGCTGCCCAAGACGACGCCGTTCTTGGCATGCACGTCTTCCACCCAGGCGACAGAATTGCCGTCCGGGGAAATGGCTGCCTGCTGGAAGGTGTGCGCGGCGAAAAGCGTGTTGATGACGGCATCGAGCGGCGTCGCGGCTTTCGCTTTCGGCGTCGCCTTCGGGCGCGTTGCGGCTTCTTGCAAGGCGAAGGGGTCTGCCTGGGCGAAACAATCGCTTGAGGCCAGCAGCAACAACGGAATTGCAAATATAACGGCGAGGTGCGCGCGCAGACTCATCTTCACGTTCTCTCCGATCGGCTGGCGTTACGTACAGTAATCCGGGCAGGGAGGGAGGGCAAGGAATTACGAGCAAGGCGGTTGCTGAGGCGCAATAGTGCGATAGAATCCGCGCACGTTGTGCGGGAGGATGCGAGATGGTCAATCGTCGAGGATTTCTGTCTTCGTTTGCGGGCGCCGCAGCCGTGGGGACGGCGCTGAATTTTGGCGGCGAGCTTTTCGCGCAACTTGCGCAAGCGCCTAGTCAACTGCCGGATCGCGGGCTTTACGATTCCAACGAAGAGGGTTACTGGACGGAACTGCGGAAGCAGTTCCTGATTCCCGCGGACGAAGTGTATTTGAACAACGGCACGGTGGGATCTTCGCCTGCGCCGGTGTTGCGGGCAATCTTCGACGCCTACAACGAGACGGAGAAGATGGCGCAGAGCGATCCGGAGGATTATCCGATTTGGGGCTACGCGGCGTGGAACGAGTTTCGCGATCCGCTGGCCGCGTTTGTCGGCTGCAAGCGCGACGAGATCGCGCTGCTGCGCAATGCCACGGAAGCGAACAGCTACATCGCGAACGGCGTGGACGTGAAGGCCGGCGACGAAGTGCTGATGACCGACCAGGAGCATCCGGGCGGAGAGCATCCCTGGGATTTGCGCGCCAAGCGTTACGGCATCGTGGTGAAGAAGATTACGCTGCCGAAGCCGGTGCCGAATGCGGCGGCGGTGCTGAATCTGTTTAGCGACGCGATCACACCGCGGACTCGCGTTCTCTTCTTTAGTCACATTACAACCGCCACTGGCGTGGTGCTGCCGGCTAAGGAGCTGTGTGCGCTGGCGCGGTCGAAGGGCATTCTTTCCGCGGTGGACGGGGCGCACGTGCCCGGCATGATGTCGCTCAATGTGCACGACCTCGGCTGCGACATGTATTCGTCGAGCCCGCACAAATGGTTGCAGGCGACAAAGGGATCCGGGTTTTTGTATGTACGCGATGAAGTGATCGACCGCGTGTGGAACACCATTGCGACGGAAGGCTGGGACGACACGAAGATTCGCGCGGAGCGCTTTCAGCGCATCGGCAGCTCGAATGTGCCGGCGCTGTGGGGCTTGCGCGCCTCGATCAAGTTGGCCAGCGACATTGGCATGGAGCGCATCGAGAAGCGGCACCGCAGGATGGCCGATTACATTCTCGGCGAGATGGTCAAGCGCGGGGCGGAGTCGTGGACTTCACCGGATGCGGCGCTGCGTTGCGGGATCGCGACGGTGAACGTGCCGGGGCTAAACAGGATGGACCTCGAGAACTGGCTCTGGCAAACCAAGAAGATTCGCATTCGCGGGGGCGACCCCTCGAAGCTGCGCCTTTCGACTCCGTACTATCTGCTGCGCAAAGACGTGGATCGCTATTTCGCGGCATTCGACGAATACCGCACCAAGAAAGGCTGATTTGCCGCCGGTGCAGTTTGCATCCTCACACCTTACTATCGCAATGGAGGCCTGGAAACCTGCTTCGTTGAAAGCCATGCCGCCACAGTCAAACATATTGTGGTCACGATTGAGAAAACGATGGGAATCATAAAAAAGTATTTCCAGCTCAAAACCGTGACGGCGATAAAGCAAGCGGCGAACGCCCACGCAGTGCCGCGCATGCGCGCCAGAGACTCTGGCGGAAGGCCGCCGAGCTGCCACGCCAATACCACCGCGAGTAGAAGAAGCACGCTGACAAAGAGTCCGAACCCAACATAGAAATCCCAATAAGTCCGGCTAAACCCCATAATGTGAAAGTGAGTTAACTGCATGGAGCCAAGATCCACTCCCCACTTGGGATCGGACCAGGGAAAACCAGCTGTGTGTCCGACGTCAAAAAGCAGCAGAAGAACAGCAGCAATTCGATAAAAGATAGATGCTTTCATTCTTGCCTCCGGAGGTCACGGCAGCGGGCACCACTATCCTGCCGCGTAGGTTCAAACTGTACCACTACCGATTTGCCCGCTTTCTTGACCGTGTGCGCGCGGGTCGCTTACACTAACTGATTCGCGGAGAGCCGCGGATGCGGCTTGTGGGATGCGGCCTGAAACTTGCGAGGCCGCGAATCCGTAGAATCTAAGGGGGATTGCTTTGCCAAAGCGCACCTATCAACCGCGCAAGCGCCGGCGCGCCAAGACGCACGGATTCCGTTCGCGCATGAAGACCGCAGGAGGCCGCAGAGTGCTTGCGGCACGCCGCAAGAAGGGCCGTCATCGGCTCACTCCCGTATAGCGCGGGGCGCCTGGATTTTCCGCGCGAGGCGCGGCTGGTGCGGCGCGGAGAGTTTGACGCCGTGTACCGGGCCGGGAAGCGCCGCTCGAATTCCCACTTCACCGTTTTTCTTCGCGCGAACCAACTGCCGCACAGCCGCTTTGGATTCAGCATCAAGAAAGCACTCGGCGGCGCGGTAGCGCGCAATCGCATCCGGCGGCGCGTGCGGGAAATCGTGCGCTGCCATCGTCTGGAGATACCTGCAGGATGGGACATCGTCATACACCCGAAGAGCAACGTGGCGAAGGCGGAGTTTGCGTCGCTGACGGCGGACTTGCTGCGGCTGCTGGGGACGGGGTGATGTCGAGGAGCAGGCAGGATTTCTCCATGAAGCCATCTTGCAATGCTGCAGAGAAAGGCTTTCTTCAGGGGCTAAAGCCCGAAGAGCGCCGGCGCTTTACGTGGGGGCTGAAGCCCCCACCTCCTAAGGAGAAGAAATCCTTCGCGACGAAGTTTGCGCTGTCCGCGCTGCGATTTTACAAGGCGTATTTGTCGCTGTTTGTGGGCGGGAGCTGCCGGTTTGCGCCGACGTGCTCGATGTATGCGTACGAGGCGGTCGAGCGCTTTGGCGTGGCACGCGGGTCGTGGCTGGCGCTCAGGCGGCTGCTTCGCTGCCATCCGCTATCCGGCCGGTTTGGGTACGATCCCGTGCCCGAGACCTGGCGAGACCCGCAACACACTACAGTTACCCCTAACGAGGCGCATTCGTGACCGAACCGGAGAAGAAATTCAAGCTAACGCACGAGCTGCGCATTGTGGTGGCCTCGCTTCTGTCCCTTGTAGTGATTTTGGCGTGGGCGAAATTCTTTGGACCGAAGCCGCCGACGAATCTGCCGCAGGCCAACCGCCCAGCGCAGACGGCGCCTGCGGTTCCGGGAGCCAACAATCCGAGCGCTGGCAGCCCTGCGGCCACTAGAGCAACAACCGCCAGTGCGTCCGGCGTCGTGGAAGCCGCAATCCCGCCAAAGGGTGACACCCAAGAACGCACCATCGTGGTGGAGAACGACCTCTATCGCGTGGAATTTTCAAACCGCGGCGCGGTGGTGAAGAGCTGGCAGCTGAAAAAATACACGGACGACGCGAAGCCGCCGCGCATTCTCGACTTGGTGCATCCCGACGCCGCGCAGCAGACCGGAGGATGGCCGTTTGCGGTGGCGTTGAACGACGAGCAGCAGGAATCCGCGGCGAACAGCGCGCTCTATCAAGTTTCCACCCCGGCGAGCACTTTGCACGCGCCAGCCGACGCGGAATTCAGTTGGAGCGACGGCCACCTGGAAGTCAGCAAACGCTTTCACTTCGACCATACCTACGTGGTGCGCGTCGAGACGTCGGTGAAGTTCAACGGCGCAACCGAAGTCGCAGGGATGAGCTGGCTGGGCGGCTTTGGCGACGTAACGGTCGCCAATCCCGCGCCCATCGATACGGTTTCGGTTTTCTACGACGAAAACGGCAAGCTCACGAATGTCATGGCCAAGAAGTTGGAGGGGCAGGAGAAGTGGCCGCACGGAGTGTGGCAGGGCGGTAAGGACTGGACCGGAATCCAGGACCGCTACTTCACCGCGGCTTTCCTTCCGCCGAACAGCGCGCTCCCAGGGACTCTGCAGGTGCGCTATTGGAAGGATACCCACACTGTTCAGGTAGAGGGAAAAGACACGGACGAAGTCGTCCCGCAAATTCAGACTTCGGGCTCGGTACAGCCATTGGCATTGCGCGTCTATGTTGGCCCGAAGGACTACGACGAACTGAAGAAAATCAAGCCGCCGCTGAATGCGTTGGTTAATTTTGGGTGGTTTGAGTTCATCGCGGACCCGCTGTTTCACGCCTTGAAGTGGCTGCACACCTACATTCCAAATTGGGGCTGGGCGATCGTCGTTCTGACGCTGATCATCAATATGCTTTTGTTTCCGCTGAAATACACCGGATACAAGACGTCGTTGAAGATGCAGCGGGCGGCGCCGGAAATCAAGCAAATCCAGGACAAATATAAGAAGTACTCCATGCGGGATCCGCGCAAAGCGGAGATGAACAAGGAAGTGATGGCGGTGTATAGCCGCGAAGGCATCAATCCGGTGGGCGGCTGCATCCCGCAGCTCCTGCAGATGCCCATCTGGTTCGGATTGTACCGCGCGCTGCAGGGCACGATTGAAATGCGGCATGCTCCCTGGTTCGGATGGATTAAAGACCTCTCGGCAAAAGACCCTTATTACATTCTCCCCGTTCTGATGGGGTTCTCCATGTACCTGGCGTCGAAGATGACGCCGATGACGGCAACCGATCCGCAGCAGCAGGCCATGATGAAGTTCATGCCCATCGGGATGGCGGCGATGTTTGTGGTTATCCCATACCCGAGCGGTTTGGCCGTGTATATTCTTACCAGCGGTCTGGTCGGCGTGGCGCAGCAGTGGTGGCTGAACCGCACGCATCCGCTGCTGCCCGCGGCGAATCAGGCGCAAGGCAAGAAAAACAAGAACAAGAAGCAGTGAACGGTCCCGACGTTCGTTCCGCAGTCTTGGTTCACAAATAAGGCGATGGCTCAGGAACTTATTCAGGACGGCAAACTGAATCGGCAGGCCGCAGCGGACGCGCTGCGCGATTTTCTGGAGAAGATTGTCCGCGCCGCTGGGTTTCAATTGAAAGTCACGGTGAGCGTGGCGGCGCCCGAAGCGGGAAGCGACGCGGAAGTTCTGGCCGACGTGGACGGCCGCGACAAAGAGATTCTGCTGGAGCGAGGCGCGGAAGTTTTGAAGGCGCTCGAGCATTTGGCCTTTCGCGCCTTGCGCCTCGAGCCGGAGCATCACGAGAAGATTCACGTCGATTGCGGCGGCTATCGCGCGCTGCGCTTTGAAGAGCTGCGTATGACCGCGAAGGTGGCAGCGGAACGCGTGCAAACGTCAAAGCAGCCGTTTCGGCTGAATCCGATGACTTCGCGCGAACGCCGCATCGTGCACCTGGCGTTGAAAGACGTGCCGGGCGTGCGCACGGAGAGCGTGGGCGTCGGCGAGCACCGTCAAGTAGTAATCCATCCCGCGGACAGCAAACCTTCACGCTGACGTCGTACTTCCACGAATCGAGATGCGATTTACAACGGGCTTGTAAATTGACTACATGGGTCGGACCCAGCCTTGCGATAGCACTGTTTGGTCCGCGGCGAGGTGTACTCGGTAAGTGAAGGATGCCGGCCGGTCGGGTCTCATTTGCGGAAAACGCAAATCGGAGATCTCGACGATTGCGTCGGCGCCTTCTTTGTGGAAGCGCGTCACCGGAAAGCGCGCGAACCACAGAACGGTCTGCACTTCCGGCAGGCGCTTGGCGGCTTCGATGTAAGCATTCGGAGGCGCGTCGGGATAAAAGCGGTAATTCAAGGATGAATCCGCTTCGGTGCCGGCGGCCTGCACGTCCGTTTCGCCGGAGAGGTCCATGCGCAATTCGTAGACTCCGCGCGGGGTGAGGACCAAGCCGTCCCAGTGCCATAGCGACGGCGGAAATGGGAGCGCGCCTCGCGATTGCACGTCCAGGCGCAACGAGGACGAAAATTTGTCGACGCGCTCGAGCGCGACGTGATGCGCGTAAGCCGCGGCGCCGATATAACCGACTGTGATTAGCAGCCCCGCTACGTTCCACGACACGAAGCGCACGCGCAGGCCCCACTTGCGAATTCCGGGCAAAAGAAACACAGCAGCGAGGATGACAACCGCGGCGAAAATCGCCCGCGTGGAAATGGGGGCGCCCACGGACATCCCAATTGCCCCGACCCCTGCGGCGCCTGCCGCAAACACGATCCAGCTTCCGAGCGCGCGCCGCTGCAATCCCTTTTCTTGCGCGTACACCCACGCGACCATCTGCGGTACGAGGAGAATCGCGCTCAGCGTGAAGTCGACGATGAAGATCAAGTCCCAGGCGGGGCGCGACCATTTCAGCGGCGACCAGACCATGGTGCCGAAGGACGTGACCAGGTCGAGAAGAATGTGACTGAGAATCCCCACCGCATAGACGGCAATCAGCGCGCCGAAGGAAGGCGCGTCCCATTTGCGCCAGCGCACAAACCAGCGCGTCAGGGCGGCCAGCGCAACCGCGAAGATCGGGAGACAAACCAGCGAATGCGTGATGCTGCGATGCCACGTCAAGATGAGGAGACTGTCGTGCGAGAAAAATTCCCGAAGCACATCGGAGTCGGGGAAGATCGCGCCCAGCATCAGGGACCACGTGATGATTCGTTCGCGATTTACTGGTTTTGCGCCGAGCATGTCTTGCCCGCGGAAGGCGGCCTTGGCGATAAGTGCGCCCGCAATGCCGTGCGTGATGGTATCCATGCCGGGAAGTCTACCGGATTGCCAGCCGCAAGCCCATTTCAGCGCACGGCGAGAAGCGGAGAGCGTTTGCCAACCACAGAGCCGACGCGTCGCGCGGCGACGCCATGACGTTGCAAAGCGGCGAGAGCCGTTTCCGCGACCTCCGGCGCGATGGCGACCAGCAGGCCTCCCGAAGTCTGTGGATCGAAGAGCAGATCCTGATATTCGGGTGCAACGCTCGACGCAAATTCTGCGCAGTCACTCACAAAGGCGCGATTGTTCTTGAGGCCGCCGGAGAGATGACCTTCGCGCGCCGCTTCGACAGCGCCTGGGAAATAGGCGAAGGCAGAATGATTGATTTCAAAAGAAACAGCCGCAATGCCACGCGCCGGATCACCGAGCGCCATCTCACGCGCGTGACCCAGCAGGCTGAAACCGGTTACATCGGTGACCGCATGAATGCTTGTCGCATCAGCGGACTTCGCGTCGATTTCCTGCAACGCCGCCGCGGCATCCCGGTTTAGCGTAGTCATCGCCAAAACCGCGGCCGCCAGCGATTCATCCGTGGCGCGATCCTTTTTCAGCGCGGTGGTGATCACGCCGGTGCCGAGCGGCTTTGTGAAGAGCAGCACATCGCCTTCGCGCGCGCCAACGTTGCGCCACACACGCTGCGGATTAATCAAGCCGGTGACCGCGTAGCCGAACAACATGTCTTCGTTGCGGATCGAGTGGCCGCCGATCACACTACAGCGCGCCTCGTCCATTTTCATCAAACCGCCGCGGATAATTTGCTCGAGAATTTCCGGGTCGCCCTTTTCTGGAAAGCCCACGATGGAAAGCGACGAAATCGGCCGGCCGCCCATCGCGTATACGTCGCTGAGCGCGTTGGCGGCGGCGATTTGGCCGAACAGAAATGGGTCATCCACAATCGGCGTGAAGAAGTCGACCGTCTGCACCAGCGCCATGTCTTCGGCAATTCGGTAAATTCCCGCGTCATCATTGGTGTCAAAACCCACCAGGACATTCGGATCTGTTTGCCGCGGCAGCTTCCGTAGTACCGCGTCAAGCGTCGCCGGATTCAGCTTGGCGGCACAGCCAGCCGCCTTGGCCATGGAAGTCAGTTTCACTTGCGCCGCCAATGGAACACCTCTCTCCCCGGCAGTTTCGCCGTGCTGATTGCATTATAAGGATGCCGCCGTCTTGCTGCTCGTGACATTTGTGCAAGGCATTGCGCAGGTAAGCCATAACGTGCTTTCATCGCCGCATGCCCTGGGACATTCTGCTGATCTTTTTTGTGCTGGGCGTGATTGTGCCGTGGCGCGGCCGCGCAAAACTGCAGCACCTTCTTGCCAAGCCGCGCGTGGAACCTGCAGAGCGACTCTCGTTATACCGCTCGACCATCGCGTTTCAGTGGGTGGCCACAGCCGTTGCAGCGTGGAGGGCGTGGGCCCACGGATTTACGCTCAGGCAGCTCGGCTTGGCGATGCCGCGGCGGGTCGCGCTGTTGATTATGACGGTGCTTGGCGCCGCACTGATTGTCACTCTTCAGTGGCTTAACCTGCGACGCATGGGGCGGTCGGGAGTGCCCGTACGACGGCCGCTAAAGGCCTTGGCGGAGCGCATACTGCCGCAGAGTACGAGGGAGCTGATTCCCTTTCTCGCTCTTTCGGTGACCGCCGGATTGTGCGAGGAATTTTTGTATCGCGGATTTGCCATGGCGGTGCTTAGTCGCGCGGGTTTGCCGGTGGGAGTGGTTATACTGCTGTCCTCCGTCATTTTTGGACTCGCACACCTTTATCAGGGACGGGCTGGATTTGTGAGCACGATGGTGCTGGGAATTTTCTTCGGGGTTTCGCGGGCTGCGTTCGGCAGTTTGGTGCCTGCGATGGTGTGGCACATGGGAGTGGACCTGGTTGCGGGGATAGCAGGGCCTCGCTATCTCATTCATCGTCAAGTGGTTACGGAGTAGCTAGGCTACCGGACGTATATTATGTTAACTAAAAGTCCCAGTCCCCTGTCCGCAGACATTATCGACAAAGCGCTACGCGAATTTCAGGTGCAGCTGACGCCCGAGCAACTGAGTATGGTTCAACGCTACATCACGATATTGCTGGCTTGGAATGAAAAGGTGAATCTCACTGCGATTCGCGATCCTTTTGAGATTCTGTACCGACACTTTTGTGAATCCATGTACGCGGCAACGGCCGTTCCACTCCAGGCTGGTCGGCTAGCCGACGTGGGCTCCGGCGGGGGATTTCCCGGCTTGGCGCTCAAAATCGCGCGGCCAGAACTTCAAGTGTTCTTGATCGAATCAAACGTCAAGAAAGCTACATTTCTAGCTGAAGTTGTGCGCGAGCTGTACTTGGTCGATACACCGGTGCTGGTCAGCCAATATGGGGAACTGGGAGAAGAAGTTGCCCCCTTGGATTTTGTTTGCTCTCGCGCGCTGGGGGAGTTCGGCAAGCTTCTGGGCTGGGCTTACTCCGAGAGGGTGGCGGCAAATCAAGCCATTCTGTGGGTCGGTGGGCGGGACATCGATGAGATCAAGAAAATCGGTGGCTGGACGTGGAGGGAGCCAATTTCAATTCCCCGATCCCTGCAGCGGTTCCTCCTGGTTGGGGATCGTCAGGCGTAGCTGTGTCGTTGTTCCACGTGGAACGAGAAACGCTCGTGTTCATTTCTCTTAGGTGCGGACTTGACTTGTTCCACGTGGAACGTATTCGTACTTGCAGATTCCGGCGTAATGTTCCACGTGAAACATTAAAAGAGCCGAAGACCTAGGACGGCGAATTCATAGCACGAAGATCTTCACAGTTCCCGCTTTGTTCCACGTGAAACATCTTGCATCTCCTCTTGAGCTTTGCTAAGTTTTCGCCCACGGGGAGGTTTAGTGGCGCGAATCATCGCGGTGGCTAATCAAAAAGGCGGTGTGGGCAAAACGACCACCGCGGTAAACTTAGCCGCCTGCCTTGCCACTGCAGGTCAAACCACTTTACTGGTCGATTGCGACTCGCAAGCCAATGCAACGGCCGCGATCGGCTTTCAGAAGGATCCCTCTCGCCGCACTCTCTACCACTCCCTAATCCTGAACGAGCCCTTCGATCGGATTACGCAGAAATCGCAAGTCGAGCACTTGGATGTAGTGCCGGCGGATAAGAATCTTGCCGGGGCCGCTGTCGAATTGGTTTCCGCGGAAGGGCGCGAATATAAGCTCAAGGCGGTTCTGGGCGAGCTTCGCGAAAAATACCAGTTCATCATCCTCGACTGCCCTCCCGCACTGGATTTATTGACTTTGAATGCTCTGGTCGCGGCAGATGCGGTGCTGGTGCCGATACAATGCGAATATTTGGCGCTCGAGGGAGTTTCGGAGCTTCTCGATACGCTGATGCGAATTCGCCGAACTTTGAACCCAAGGCTCGAAATCGAGGGTATTTTACTCACGATGTACGACGAGCGAACGACATTGTCGCGGCAAGTAGCCACGGACCTGCGTAGTTTTTTCGGCACGCAGATTTTTCAAAGCAGCATTCCGCGCAACGTTCGCCTGGCGGAAGCGCCTAGTTTCGGTAAACCTATTATTTTCTATGATGTACACAGCAAAGGAGCCGAGGGCTACACTCAACTGGCTCAGGAGGTAATCGCCAATGCCGAGAAACGCACTGGGACGGGGGCTCGGAGCGCTCATTCGGGAGCCTGATCCGCAGGTTTCGGTGACCGGGCCGGCGTCCGGGTCTCCTTCCGCGGGCACCGCAACAGTACCCGCTCGTGAGCAAATGTCGGCGGGCCCACAAGAAATTGACACGGATTTGATTCAGCCGAGCCCTTTCCAACCGCGCACGCGCTTCCGGGAAGAGGCTTTGGAGGAATTGGCTCGCTCGATTAAAGCCAGCGGCATCATTCAGCCGCTCGTCGTGCGGCCAGTCGCGGGGCGCTACCAGTTGATCGCCGGAGAACGTCGCTGGCGGGCTGCGCAACGCGCCGGCCTGACGCGGGTCTCCGCTATCGTTCGCCAGGTCTCCGACGAACTGGCGCTGGAGATGACCCTCGTCGAAAACATCCAGCGCGAAGACCTGAACGCCATCGAAACGGCACGAGCCTTCGCGCGCCTCATGGAAGAATTTCAGCTCACGCAGGAAGCTGTAGCCGAGCGCACCGGCAAGGATCGGGCAACGGTCGCGAACGCGATTCGCCTCCTGAAGCTGGAGCCAACAATCCAGGAGTGGATTGAGGAAGGTAAGCTCAGCGCCGGCCACGGCCGCGCGCTCTTGGCGGTTGCCGACGCGCAACTCCGAATGCGTTATGCGCACCGCGCCTCGCGCGGCGGCTTGACGGTCAGGCAGATCGAGCGCCTCGCTGCGCGCCGCGCACGCAGTGGCAGTGCGCCAACTGGCGTTCCGCACGACGCGAACATCCGCGCTGCCCTTGACGAACTGCAACGCCACCTCGGCACCAAAGTTCTGCTGCGAGAAAAGACCAAGGTGCGGCCTGGACAGCTTGTCCTGGAGTATTACGACGACGGTCAACTGATGGGGCTGTACGATCGTTTGATGAAGTAGGGCGCTTGATGAAATAGGGTCATCGCCGCTTGGTGCATGGAATGATCCGCCGACATTCTCGAACCCATCGCCTGATTCGACACCTGCGTCGCAACGCTTCGTTGACTTGTCCGCGGGCGTCGGTAGAGTGATAGGAGTCATTCCTGGGGGATTGCCATGTCGTGGAAGTGGCCCGGCGCAGCAGCTAAGGGTGGAAGCAGCGAAGAGTGGACAGGTTTCATCGATCAAGGTGTGTCCCTGGAGGGAACGCTTACGGTCACCGGCACGTTCCGCATTAACGGCAACGTCAAGGGAAACATCATTTCGGAGCAGACGGTGATCCTAGGCGAAGGCGCCAAAGTCGAAGGACAGATTGAAGGAAACCGCGTGGTGATTTCCGGGCGCTTCGATGGTGTGATTTTTGCCAAAGGACGCGTGGAGATTGAAGCCAAGGGCGTTGTTACAGGGGAAGTGCATTCCCCGTGTATGGTCATCGACCCCGGAGGCATCTTCGACGGCCGCTGCCACATGCTGGCCTCCTCAGACTCTGTCTCGAGCGTAACCATTCCCATTCGTGCCGCCACGACCGCTTAGTTTGCTTCTGTTACTAACCTATAAACTTCTATATATAAGTTAGACCCTTCCACTGCCGGCGAGAAGCCCCCGGCTAACCGGTATTTAATTGTTGATCGTGAAGGAGGTTAGGGGTTTGCGACAGGAGCCTCGGTAGCAGATAATACCCTTTCTGCTTCTCGAATTCCGCCCTGGATGTTCATTTCCCAATCGACGTGGGGAATCGGCGAATCCGCGGCAGCTCTGTAGAATCGCAGCGCCTCCGTGGGCCGGTTTAGCTTGGTTTGCGACAGCCTTCCCGCCGCCATCAACGCCAGCAGGGATTGCCGCTCCTTAGGATAGGCCTGCGCCAACTTGTCGTATTCCTCCACCGCGCGTTCAAAATTCTGCTGGCCTTCCGCGGCTCGGCAAAGCTCCAGCCAGGTAGAGGCAGGCATGCGCTCCCCGCCGGAATTCAAGTATTCTCCAAAGTCTTGCCACGCAGCGTCAACGTTCTGTGCTTTCAGGTGCAGCTGGCAAACCTTGATGATCGCCTCGTGATACTTCGGGATGTCATTCTTACGCCAGTAGAGCTGCGACAACAGCGTCCAGGCATCCACCGAGGCGGTAGCGCTTGCCGTGTGTGTTTGCAGAATGGCGATCGCTTCGTCCAGGTTTCCCTGATCCATTTTCTCGGTAGCTTGCACGATAGCCGGATCGGCGGTCCAACTGACCTTTGCTTCGATGGCTTGATTGGCTACGTGCTCCAGGCCGGAATAGCTGAGCCCGACCGCTGCCACCGCGCCGAACACGAAGCCTCCAACGTGGGCCCAATGCGCGACTCCCGAAGAGCTGCCGAAAATCGCTCCGGAAAAGATTTCCATCCCCAACCACAGGGGAAGCAGCCAATAGGCGCGCGCATGAAATCGGTAAGACCGGAAGCCAAAGCCAAACAGCCACAACATTTCGATTTTCGTTTTTGGATAGCGAACCAAAAACGCTCCCATCAAGGCGGCAACCGCGCCGGACGCGCCTAGAGTAGGGACGATGCTGCCCGGGTTCGCCCAGGCATAGAACTGCAGCGCCATCGCTCCAGAAAGGAAGTAGAAAACGGGATAGATAACGCGCCCCCACGTGTCTTCCAGGATGGCGCCGGCAAGCCACAAAAACCACATGTTGCCGATGATGTGCAGCCATCCTCCATGCAGGAAATTCGCGGTGACATACGAAATTGGCTGCGGGTGCGCGGGAATAAACGCGTAGCGCTCGAGAATCGAATCGCGCTCAAGTTCCGTATACTGCTGCGCCAGCGAATCCATCTCTCGCTGCAGTTCCACTGGGTTTTCGACCAAGCGCATTTTCGCGTCCCAAACGTCGGCCACATCCCGGTTTGGCGAGGAGGCGCGACTCCAGACGGCTGGATTCCCTTTTTTGAACCTGGTTACGAATTCCTGCGCGTCGGGACTCATGCTAAGTTCCGGGTGCATGGCGGCAAGCAGGAGGATGTGTACGCGAACCTCGGAGCGCTTGGGATTCTGCGCTTCAATTTGCCAGTGCGTGCCCAAGAAGGCGAGTACGTTGATCGCCATGATGGCGATGGAAATGACCGGCCAGCGGCGGCCCTGCATGTTTTCGTGACGCAAAGGAATGAGCATGGTTTGATGTCTCCCCGGCTCGCACCGCCAGGAGTGTTGTCTTCAGTTTAGGAGCCGGCTGCGCTGCAGAAAGGGTTTATTCCCGGCCGTTCCTGCAATAAGTAACGGTTAAGCGATACGAAACACTGCCAAGGCCGAGTGCGTTGGGTCCGAGAGAGGTGATTCGCGCCAGGTTGACACCGCTGGTCGCTGGCTCTATCGTTCCGAAGAAGCCGGCAAAGAGGAAACTAGATGAAGATTTTGGTCATCGGCAGCGGCGGACGCGAACATGCACTGGTTTGGAAGCTAAAGCAGAGCCCACGAGTCGAGAAGGTCTGGTGTGCGCCAGGAAACGGTGGAATCGAAGCGGAGGCGGAGTGCCTGCCCGCTGATCCCGCCGATGTACCGGGGTTGGTTGCTTTGGCGGAGCAGGTCAGTCCCGACCTAACCATTGTCGGGCCGGAACTACCCTTGGTCAACGGGATTGGCGACGCGTTCCGCGCCCGCGGTTGGCCGATCATCGCACCTTCCCAGCAAGCCGCGCAACTCGAAGGTAGCAAGATCTTCGCAAAGCAATTTTTGCGTCGGCAAGGCATTCCGACGGCACAAATGTACGGCGAGTTCGACGCCTCGCAGGACGCAATTGCTGCGCTCTCGAATGTGGATTGGCCGGTGGTTATCAAGGCTGATGGTTTGTGTGCCGGCAAGGGCGTATTTGTCGCTCAAGACGCGGATTCCGCCGAAGATTTTATTCGGCGGGTGATGGACAAGAATGAGCTAGGAGCTGGAGGGAAACGCGTTTTGCTGGAGGAGGCGCTTGAGGGAGAAGAGCTGTCCTTTATTATAGTTACGGACGGTCAACGCTATGCGCCCCTAGTACCGACGCGCGATCACAAAAGGATTTTTGACGGCAACCGCGGACCCAACACCGGCGGCATGGGCGCCTATTCGACAGACGAACTCATAACCCCAGAGCTGCGTCAGCACATCCAGGATTCCATCGTCGAGCCCACTATGCGGGGCTTGGTCTCCGAGGGGATTCTTTATCAGGGCTTCCTCTATGTCGGTTTGATGCTAACCGCTTCGGGACCCAAAGTGCTTGAGTTCAATTGCCGGTTAGGAGATCCCGAAACACAAGCAATCGTCGCGCGGATGGATTTTGACCTAGCGCAGGTCCTTGCAGAGCTTGCTGCCGGGATTCTCGAGCCCTCCAGATTAAGGTGGAAGCCGGGGGCGAGCGCGTGCGTAGTCATTGCATCAGGAGGTTACCCCGGCAAGTTCCAGACGGGAACGAATATCGAGGGACTAACCGATGCAGAGCGCGTTTCCGGTGTGAAGGTGTTCCACGCAGGTACGCGCCGGGAAGGAGCCTCCACTCTTACCAGCGGCGGCCGGGTTCTGGGATTGACCGCTGCGGGCGCAACTCTAGAAGCGGCGCTGGCGAAAGTGTACGAAGCCGCTGAAAAGATTCGCTTTGAAGGCATGCAGTATCGCAGGGACATCGGGGCCCAAGCGGGTCGAGTACGGGCCGTCGGAGACTGAGGGCAGGTTTCTTAACGATTCGGCGGATTAGGATTAGGCTTTCGGAACAACGACGGTGCCTCCGGCGGCCGATTCTTGTCTTCCTGCCCCTTCTTGGCCCGTTCCACAGGCTCGTCAGGCGGAACAATCCAGTCAAAGCCGTGCTGTTCTTCCATTTTGGCCAGGATAAACGGTTGCTTGTCGGCAATGAGTGGCAACACGGCGCGAAGGAAATCGGCGGCATCTGTAGGAGAGGCCTTCTGCGCTTGCCCCTTGTCCACCGCGGCAATCACCTTTGCAAAGCGCGCGTCCGAACCGCCAAGCTGCGCAATCGCCGGGTCGTTGCCCTGAATTAGCGCCATAAGCGTGGGCGCTTTCAGGTCCGGGGGATAACGGGCCTCGACGATCATGCGCGGCGCATGCTTTTCCGGGGGATACAGTTGCGTGAATCGCGGACGTAAAACGCGCGTCTGCCAATATTCGCCGCGTGTGGAAACCTGCTCCTGCTGCACGCGGTATTCAACGGTCCAGACCTCAGGGCCGTAATTATTCGGCGCATATCCTATTAGCACCATCTCGAGGAGCGGCTCATCGGGCTGCAGCTCGATCTTGTGATGAAGCTGGGCGGTAAGAGGGCGTAATTTCTCAAGGACGGCCACGCCAATGGTTTCCAGGTCCGGCTCCGCCTCGTTCGTATTGTATTGGTACTTTGGGTCTCGCGCGTGAATGCGGTCAAAGTTGCGATCCAGGCGCACCGGATTTGGATCCGCGGGAAGGCGCCATTCCGAGGCGCCCAGCAGCACAGCGACGTGCGTGGCGTCGACCTCCACGACGCGAGGTGGAACGCCGCCGGCTTCCACGGGTTCATTGATAGCGGCAAAAACAATGTTGCCGTCGCCCGCGACGTGAACGATGACGCGGCCTCCGGCAAGATTGGCGACGATCTCGTCTTCTCGCCCTTGCGTCTGCGCAGCCGTTCGTGTGTAAAGGCACCCGAGTGCCGCGACGCATGCAAGGCTGCCGGCAAGCCAAAAGGAGAACCGCGGATGATTGCGATGATTCGGCACAGCTATATCGTAAGGCCAGAGAGCCTCGAGCCGATACCGGGAATTATGTCGTGACAGCAGATTACGTGCGCCCCCCTACTGACTAGGTGCGCCGTCCGGCTTTCCGGTTGCCTCCGGCTTCAGTAGAATAGACGTGTCAAACATAAGAGAAGACGGCGGGGCGGTCATGGGATTGAGAAAAGCAAAAAGCATCCGGCACAACGGCAGGACGGTAGCCGAGATCCTTGAGGCACACATGCGCTTTTTCCAGGGGAAAGAAGGCGGAGCGCGGGCCGATTTGACCGGCGCGGACCTTTCGCGGGCCGACCTCTCGGGTGCGAACTTGAGTGGGGCCATTCTCCGCAACGCGAATCTAGAAGGCGCGGATCTACGGCGATCGAAGCTCCCCGGGGCCGACCTGTCAGGCGCGAACTTGCGCCAGGCGGACCTGCGCAACGCGGATTTGACCGAAGCAATTCTGCCCGGCGCGGACCTCACGGAAGCGCAAGCGAGCGGGATAGAGTTTTTCCGCTGCGATTTGTCCAATGCAAATTTCGAGCGGGCGCAATTGCGCAATGTCAACCTGCGCGGCGCGAATGTGAATGGTGCCAAATTCAAGGGCGCGGATCTGGGCGTGGCCATCCTGCGCGAAACAGACTTGAGCGGCGCCGACCTTTCCGGTGTGGACCTCTCAACCACGCTGATGCCCAAAGGCTGGGCTGCGCAGAGCAAGCAAAAGAGCGCTTAGGCACTCGCATCGAATTTTTGACTGCTCGCGGTTAGTTGTCAATGGCAATCGACGCTGCTGCATGGTAGCCTGCGCGGGAAGTAGAGTCCTCCGGCTGGAATTTGTGGCCACAACCACGGCACAACTCGATCGCTCGGCCACGCAAGAGCGCGTTCTGGAAATCGTGCGCGAAGTGCTGCAGGAGCTGGGTAGCATCGGCGCGTTGCCGATGTTGCGCCCCGGCTCGCTTCTGGATCGCGAGCTGGGACTTGGCAGCCTGGAGCGCGTCGAGCTGTTGTCTCGGCTGGAGACCGAATTTGGCGTGCGCTTCGCGGACCGCGCGGCGTCCGAAGCCAATACGCCGGAGGACCTGGCGCGCGCGATATTGGAGGCGCCGCGAGCGGACTCCATCCAGGAAAAGGAATCTTCCGCGCTTCGCGCATCGCTAACGGTACAAACACTGCATCGTGAAGCAGCACAAGAAGGCGTCCTTGGCGCGCAAACGCTGATCGATGTGCTGCGTTTCCGCGCCGCGCATGACGCCGAGCGCGCGCACTTGCTGATCAGCGAGGATGCCGAAGACGGCGCCCGCGAACTGACCCTGACGTTCGGCGAGCTCTACGCGGCAGGGCAGCGCGTCGCTGACGAATTGGCGCGCCGCGGCGTGCCGGCAGGCGGTCGCGTGGCGATGATGCTGCCCACCTCGCGCGCATTTTTCGTTTCTTACGCGGGCATTCTCCTCGCTGGCGCGATTCCCGTTCCGATTTACCCTCCGTTCCGAGCGGACCGCATCGAAGAATACGCCGCGCGGCAGGCCGCCATTCTGAACAATGCGGAAGTGTGCTTGCTACTGACGTTTCGCCGTGCGGAGACGGTGGCGCATCTGCTCAAGCCGCGCGTGCGCTCGCTGGCTGCGGTCGTCGATGCGGATAAAGTGATCGACGCAGCTGACAAAGCGCCGCTTCCCGCGCCCGGCGCTCTACCCCTGCATTTGAGCGGCAGGCGCGCGCGGAAAGCGGCGGACATTGCCCTGCTGCAATACACCTCCGGCTCAACCGGTGACCCCAAAGGCGTCGTGCTTAGCCATGCCAATCTGCTCGCCAACATGCGAGCCATCGGCGAGGCCGTGCAGCTCGGACCCAGCGACGTTGGAGTGAGTTGGTTGCCGCTGTACCACGACATGGGACTGATCGGCGCCTGGCTGACGCTGCTGCACTACGGGGTGCCGTTGGTAGTGATGTCGCCGTTGGCTTTTCTTACGCGACCGGAGCGCTGGCTCTGGGCGTTTCACAAACATCGCGGCACGATTACAGCGGCGCCCAATTTCGCGTACGAACTGTGCGTGCGGAAGATTGCGGATAAGGATATCGAGGGGCTCGACATGAGCTCGTTGCGCGCGGCGCTGAATGGCGCCGAACCGGTCAATCCGGAAACGCTGGAGCGCTTCGCGGCGCGCTTCGCGCGTTACGGGTTTCGGCGCGAAGCGCAGCTTCCCGTCTACGGCTTGGCGGAAGCCGCGCTGGCGGTGACCGTTCCGCCGCTCAACCGCGGCCCGCTGGTCGACCACGTCGAGCGTGAGGCTTTTACCACGCGCGGAAGTGCCGTGCCTGCGTCATCCGCATCAGCATCGGTGATTTCCTTTGTGTCCTCCGGGTGCGCCCTTCCCGATCACGAAGTGTGTATCGTCGACGAAAAGGGAAACGAAGTCCCCGATCGCACCGAGGGTTTCCTGTGGTTTCGCGGGCCGTCGACAACGGCCGGTTATTACCAAAATTCCGCCGCCACAGAAGCGCTGTTTCCTGTGGGTCGCGCAGCCGGTGCAAACGAATTCGCTTGGGTCGATTCCGGCGATCGCGCCTATCGCGCGGACGGAGAGTTCTACGTCACCGGGCGCGTAAAGGACATCATCATCAAAGGCGGCAGAAATCTGTATCCGCACGAAGTGGAGGAATTGGCGGCGCGCGCCGACGGCCTTCGCAAAGGCTGCATCGTCGCATTTGGAGTCAAGGACCAAGGTTCCGGCACCGAAAAGCTGGTGGTTGTTGCCGAGGTGCGCGAGCGCGATTCGCGACGGCATCCGGCAATTGCCGCCGCGGTGACTGAGCAAGTTTCGCAGGGACTGGGCCTTCCGCCGGATCGCGTCGAGCTGATTCCGCCGGGAAGCATTCCGAAAACGTCGAGCGGGAAATTGCGCCGCGAAGAAACCAAGCAGCTTTTTCTCCGCGGCGAGCTTCGCGTCGCTAGAGCACCTGCGTGGATGCAGATTGCCAGGCTCAGCGCAGGAAGTACGGTGCGAGGTTTCGGCAAAGTCGTGGCCGCCGGTTTTGGCCGAGCCCTCGAGATTCTCTATGGGTTGTATGTCGGAATCGTCTTTTTGCTGGTGATCGCGCCTGCTTGCGCGCGCGTACGCCTGATCAAGGATCGCCGCGCGGCAGGGCGCTTTACTACCTCAACGCTAAGACTCATATTCGCACTGGCTGGCTGTCGCGTCCGTGTAGTCGGTAAGGAACACATGAATGCGCCTGGCGCGAAAGTCTTCGCCTCCAATCACACCAGTTATTTCGATGTGTTGCCCCTGATGCTGGGCCTGGGCGTGCCGTACCGCTTCGTCGCCAAAATGGAAGCGCGCGGGATGCCGTTTGTCGGTACGTTTCTGCGCCAGATGGGGCATCTCTCCTTCGATCGTACGGACCCGGATTCGCGGCTGCGGCAAGCGGAGGAAATGGAGGACCTTCTGCGGCGCGGCGAATCGGTTTTCGTCTTTCCTGAGGGCACCTTCACTTCGCACGATGGTATTCGACCATTTCAACTTGGTGCGTTCAAATCCGCGGTGGCCGCAGGCGTTCCGATTGTTCCCGTTTCACTTGCGGGCACGCGCAAGTTTCTCCGCGACGGCACATATCTGCCGCGGCCGACCCGTGTGACAATCATTTTGTCTCCGCCGATTTATCCGCACAAAAATAATCCCGCGGACGCCGGCGAATCGTCGGACTGGCACGAACTCATCCGCTTGCGGGATGAAACGCGCGCGGCTATCGCTCGCCACGTACCGGAACCACTGCTCTAAGCCCTCCGAAATCTCAGGTAACTCCCGCCGGGGTTCGTGCATCTGTATGTACAAGTCAAAAAATAGACAAATGCGGACAGCTGCCTTCCTGCCTGAGGCGCTCCGCGAAACGCGCGGCCGAGCGGTGAATCTGCCGGCCTGCGCCGAAACATAAATCTGAATGGAGGCTTTATGAAACTCAGGGTCGTGGTGTGTTTACTCGGTTTTGCTTCGCTCTTCGGGGTGACCGCACAGGCACAGGAGGAGCGCAAGACCATCGATGTTTTCGCTGGCTACTCGTTCGTTCGCGCCAATCCGGCCACTTCCGGTGCGGACAGCTTCAGTTTGAACGGGGGCAGCGCATCGATTGCCTATAACTTCAACGGATGGCTGAGCGGAGTCGCTGATTTCGGCGGCTACCACAACACCAACATTCTCGGCAGCGGCGTGGACGGCACACTTTCCACGTATCTGTTCGGACCGCGCGTTTCGTATCACCGCTTTGGACGCGTGACGCCGTTCGGTGAGGTGCTCTTCGGCGTTGCCCACACCGGTGCCAGCCTCTTGGCGACATCCGGCAGCCAGAATGCCTTTGCGATGACCGTCGGTGGCGGGTTCGACTATCGTCTCAGCTCGCACCTCTCGATTCGGCCGGCCAAAGTCGATTACTTGCTGACTAGGTTCGACGAATTCGGCAACCCCAACGCCAGGAGTCAAAACAACCTGCGCGTTTCGACCGGAATCGTTTTCCGCTTCTAACCGAATCGCCGAAGCGGCGACGCGTGTCGGTTGCACGGTGCTGGCAGAAGGGCCGCGCGGCAGTATGGGCAGTGCGCGGCCCTAGCACTGTTTTGTGTGCCTTGGATATTCCTCTTCAGCGATTGATGTTGTAGATCACGGTGATGAAGGTGTCGATCTCCACTGTTTCGCCGTTGAGCACGGTCGGCCGGTAGCGCCACTGGCGCACCGCATCCAAGGCCGATTGATAGAAAAGTGGATCTCCGCTCACTACTTGCAGCGATTGAATTGTTCCGTCGGTTGCAATGACCGCGCGCAGCTCCACGCGTCCGGCACGGCCGAGCTGCCTTGCCAATGTCGGATACACCGGCTCCACTCGCTGCACAAGCATCGCGGGATCGATGCGCGTGACCAGTCGCGACGCTTTTTGTCGCCGCGGCTCGCTAACGGTGGGGGCCTGCGGCCCGGCAGTCGGCACGTTGATGCAACTCGGGCACGGAACAGCGGCAATTTCGCTATTGCCAAACCCCTGAATTGGTTCCTCCGGAGTGCTCAAGTCCACCCTGCGATTGGTTTCCAGGTTGGCTGGGCGTGAATTGAAACACCTAACGCAAACATGTCTTACATCAGTGCGTGCCGTTTCCAGCGCACGGGTTTGCCCCTGCACGCGCCGATACGGTGGAATCGGCGTGGCGATTGACATCAACAAGCGCGCCGGCTTGGCAAACAAAGGCACCAGTATTAGCGCAGCGAGAAAGCTGGCTTGCAGCAGCACCGATGTAATCAATGCCTTGCGGCGTACTCGGCGTTCGCGAGCACGCTGCTCGGGATCGCCTTCCACCAGACAACCTTGCAAGGAACCGAGATTTTGCCGCGCAACGGATTTGGGATCGAGCGACATCACACACCTCCACGGAAATGGGTGCGAGCGTATGCGTCGAGAATTTGCGACGCCGGACCCTGCCTGTTTCTGCAGGAATCCGGCGCCGCGCTCGCAGGGATGTGAGGTTGCGCGCGTCCTCCCTGCGTTGGACACCGCCACCAAAGACAAGTTCCCAATTCCGGGGTATCGAAACGCCGCCTTCATGTAAAGATTTCCCGGATAGAGATGTCTTACCGTGTACCGCAATTTCATACCTGCTTGATTCTGCTTGGGTTATCCGTCGTACGATTCTTGCAACCCTTTGGTCAGGCAAGTGCAGACATCCATGGGCACAAGCGGGGAGTGAAATAGAAGGCGCCAGGGGACGGAATCATGAGTTGCCGGGACACTATCCATTTGATTTGCTGGTACTTAGAGGGAAAGCTGTCGCCGTCAGTTAAAGGCGAAATCGAGAAACACCTACAGGATTGCCCGGACTGCCACATCGTTTTGGACGCTGCCAACACCACTTTGGACCGTTATTTTGGCCCAGTCCGCACCCAGGAAGCCGCAGACACCAAAGCTGCGTAACGCATTCAATAATCAAAGCCTGCTTTTCCCGCCAGTTACGATAAGTGGCGGGGAGTCGTGGTACAAATCAGAGCTCGATCACCAAAATGGCAACATTTTCCGCAAAGCCGCTCCCCTATACCTGCACTACGTAAACTTTACTGGTTCTAGTACTCCTAAGTCCCTGTTGCATTTCCCTCCGGCACCATCCTAAGTACCGCTAATTCCTACACTTCCGGCAGCCCGCTTCGCTCAGGGGCATTTGGTGTGCTGGGTGCTCGTTCTATCCTCCGCAGGGTATTGCTGTACAAGGAGACGATGTCCATGAGCGAGTATCAAGAACCGATTCACGTGACCTCGAGCGCGACCCCGCGCTGGGTCGGAATTGCCCTAGCGGCATTGGCGGGAGTATCGCTGCTCGGTATCGGAATTGGGTGGAGTGCCCTCAACCACGCGAATGGCGTGGAGCAGGCGACGCAAACCTCGGTGAAACAGGCCAATGATGCTTTGGCCCAAAAGCTCGCCAGGGAAGACGAAATCAACCAGCAACTGCAGAGCGACCTCAAGGTCGTTACCGACAAGCTGAACGTTACGCAATCGGACCTGATCACGGCGCGTAAGCAGAACAAGCAATCCGCGGTCGCCGTGGACAAGAAGATTGCCGGCTTAGAAACATCAGTGAATAGTCAGCTTGCCGCCAAGGCTAACGCCGAGGACGTCAACAAGCTGAACACCGACGTCACCGGCGTGAGAACCGATCTCGACGCCACCAAGAACAACTTGCAAATGGCGCGCAGCGAGATGGGCACGCTCATCGCCCGCAATCACGATGAAATCGATCAACTCCGCCATATGGGTACGCGCGACTATTATGAATTTACCGTCAACCGCAAGGGTGGTGCGCAGAAGATCGGCTCCATCGTCCAGGTGGAGCTGAAGAACACCAACCAGAAGAAGAGTCAATTCACCATCAATGTTTTGGCGGATGACAGAACCTTCGAGAAAAAGAACCGCTCCGTCAACGAGCCGATTTTCTTCTACACCGGCGGGAGCCGTGCGGCCCTCGAGCTGGTCATCAACAAAGTTACCAAGTCGAGCGCTTCCGGCTACCTGAGCGTACCCAAGGCTGCGGGCACCACGGCGGCAAGCGCTTCGACTTCGGGCCAATAAAACAATCAACAAGCTCCATTCGCGGGGCAAATCAGGGGAGGATTCCAGAGCATCCTCCCCTTATTTTTTTGTCCTCATCCAGCGCCGCCGAAAAGTCGTACTATAGCAACGCAGCATAAATCCGCAGCCGCGTGTACCTTGCGCGTTCAGTGCAATCTTAGGAGGGAATGTCATGAAAATCCGATTTGCCTCGATTCTAATCGTGGCCCTTTTCGTCAGCGCATTCGCATTCGCAGGTGACGCCAGTTTGACCGGCTACATCGCGGACAGCAAGTGCGGCGCGAAAGCTGCCCATGAAGGCGCCGCCGAATGCACGGTGAAGTGCGTCAAGGAAGGCGCGAAATACGTCTTCGTGAACGATGCCGACAAAAAGGTGTTCGCCATTGCCGACCAAGATAAAGTGGCAGCCCATGCTGGACATCACGTCACGGTGAAGGGCTCGGTTGAGGGCGACACGCTCACCGTCGCCAGCATCGACATGGCCCCGGCCAAGAGCAAGTAACGCAAAGACCACAATCTATCATTTACTACGGGCGGGACTTTGCTTCCGCCCGTTCGTTTTGTCGGCCGATAAATTTTCCGCTACGATGTTAGCCTCTCTATGTCCACCATCCTGCTGCACGCCGCGCGCGCGCTGACTCCCACCACAGAAATTCTGGGTGCCGGAATCCTGATTCGCGACGGCGTGATTGAAGCTGTCGGCGCTCGCCAGGACATGCGCCTCCCTTCCGGCGCGGCGGAAGTTTCCGCAAGCGGCCAGACCGCCATTCCCGGATTCATCGACGTTCACATCCACGGCGCCGGCGGCCACGACGTGATGGAGGGCACCGAGCAAGCCATGTCCGCGGTGGCAAGTACGCTGGCGCGCCACGGCACAACTTCCTTCGTCGCCACCACCGTAACCGCCAGCCCCGACGACACTTGTCGCGGCGTCGAAGGAATTGCGCGCTATATCACCCACCAGTTCGCGGCCCTTCAGCCCAAGGCGGAAGTCCTCGGCGTCCACTACGAAGGCCCCTTCATCAGCAAGGTGCGCCGCGGCGTGCATCCTGTCGAGTGGATCCAATTGCCCTCCGCCGATTTGCTGCAGCGATTTCTGCGCGCTGCTGCCGGCAACGCCCGCATCCTCACCATCGCCCCGGAGTTGCTCGGCGCCGTGCCCTGCATGAAAGCGGCGCGCGACGCTGGCGTAGTCGTCGCCATGGGGCACACGGATGCGACCTACGAGCAAGCCCGCGCCGGCATCGCCCATGGCGCGCGACATGCGGTCCATGTTTACAACGCCATGCGCCCCTTTTCCCATCGCGACAGCGGTGTCATCGGCGCCGTGCTCACTTCTCCGGATGTCACCGCGGAGCTGATCGCCGACGGCGTGCACGTCGAGGAAGCGGCCATGCGCATCCTGCTGCAAGCAAAGGGCGCCGGCCGCGTGATTCTGATTAGCGACGGACTTTCCGCCACCGGGATGCCCGACGGCAAGTACATGCTCGGCAAGCTTGAAGTCACCGTGTCCGGCGGCGTGTGCCGCAATGCGGAAGGGAAGCTGGCGGGCAGCACGCTCACGCTGGACCGCGCGCTGCGAAATGTCGTCGCCCTCGGAATCCCGGTGCAGGACGCCGTGCGCATGCTGACTGAGAATCCCGCCAAGCTGCTGGGAATTGAGTTTAAGAAAGGCGCGCTGCGAACCGGCGCGGATGCGGACATTGTGCTGCTGGATGAAAATCTTCAGGTAACCAACGTGTGGACGCGCGGCCTACCGCTGAATTAGCTACGGGTTCAGCGGCACGTTCAATTCCAGCGCCAGCTTTGCCGCATTGAACGGGCTGCAAGCAAAATAGCGATCCCCCACTTGCAGTGTTGGCACTCTGCGCTTGCCGTTGTTGGCTTTCAGTACGATCGCCTCGGCGTGTTCGTTCTCTTCGATATTCACTTCCCGGTACGCCACGCCGCGTTGCTGCAGGAAATATTTCGCCCGCCGGCAATCCGGGCACCAGTGCGTGGTGTACATCGTAACCGGTTCCATTGTCCTCACTCGCTCGAAACAGGCGCACCGTGCCGCTTCCGCGCCACCTGGATGCGAATCAGCGATCTCTGCAGCGCGATCGCCGCGCGCCCCCAATCCACATTTGGATCGCTCGAAGCGGTAGCCAGCCGCTGCTCCGCGCGCTTCTTGGCTTCCTCCGCGCGCGCCATGTCAATCTCTTCCGGCCGCTCCGCAACCTCTGCCAGCACCGTGACGCGGTCGCCCAAAACTTCCGCAAAGCCGCTAATGATCGCCAGAAGCTCCTCTTCACTCGCACTCTTCGCGCGGTAGGTCAGCTCCCCGATGCCCAGCTCCGTGATCAACGGTGCGTGCCCGGGCAGAACGCCCAGGCAGCCGTCTCCGCCGGGAAGCGTGACTTCCACCACCGTTTGGCGCAGCAACTGCCGCTCCGGCGTTACGATGACGAGCTCGATGGACTCGGGAAGCATTGCTCCGCTTAAGCGCTCACCTTCATTTTCTCCGCTTTTTCCAGCGCTTCGTCAATGGTGCCAACCATGTAGAAGGCCTGCTCCGGAACCTCGTCATACTTGCCTTCCACAATCTCCTTGAAGCTGCGCACCGTGTCTTCGATTTTCACGTACTTGCCTTCCAGGCCGGTGAATTGCGCGGCCACGAACATCGGCTGCGACAGGAATTTTTCAATCTTGCGCGCGCGTGCCACCGTCCGCTTGTCTTCATCCGACAATTCCTCGATGCCCAGAATCGCGATGATATCCTGCAAATCCTTGTAGCGCTGCAGAATCGATTTCACTCCGCGTGCCACCCCGTAATGTTCAGCTCCGACGATGCGCGGATCAAGAATGCGTGAAAAGCTGGCCAGAGGGTCGACCGCTGGATAAATCCCGCGCTCCACAATTTGCCGGCTCAGGTTCGTCGTAGCGTCCAAATGCGTGAACGTAGCCGCCGGCGCCGGGTCCGTGTAGTCGTCCGCCGGGACGTAGATCGCTTGCACAGACGTGATCGAGCCGGATTTGGTCGAGGTGATGCGCTCTTGCAGCTCGCCAATTTCGGTGTTGAGGTTCGGCTGATAACCCACGGCCGACGGCATGCGTCCCAGCAGCGCCGAAACTTCCGAGCCTGCCTGCACAAATCGAAAGATGTTGTCGATAAACAACAGCACGTCCAAGTGCTCTTCATCGCGGAAATATTCGGCGACGGTCAGGCCCGTCAGGCCCACGCGTAGGCGCGCTCCGGGCGGTTCCGTCATCTGGCCGTAGATCAGAGCCGCTCGGGATTTTTCCGTATTGCCTGGGACGATAACTCCGCTCTCGGACATTTCCAGCCACAAGTCGTTGCCTTCGCGAGTGCGTTCGCCCACGCCGGCAAACACAGAAAGTCCGCCGTGTTTCAAGGCAACGTTATGAATCAGCTCCAGAATGAGCACGGTCTTTCCTACGCCCGCGCCGCCGAACAGACCGATCTTGCCACCCTTTACATAGGGCTCGATGAGATCTACGACCTTGATGCCGGTCTCAAACATTTCCAGAGTTGTAGACTGATCTTCCAGCTTCGGCGCCGGCCGGTGAATTGCATAACGAATGTCGCTGACGATTGGACCCAACTGATCCACTGGCTTGCCCAACACATTCATCACGCGCCCCAGGGTTGGCCGTCCTACGGGCACCGTGATCGGCATTCCCAGGTCCACGGCCTTCATCCCGCGCACCATTCCTTCGGTTGGCTCCATCGCCACCGCGCGCACGCGCCCTTCACCCAGGTGCTGCTGCACCTCCACAGTCACATCGAGCGGCTCTGGCAAGTTGTAGCCTTCGCTCGTGATACGCACGGCGTTATAAATCGCCGGCAAATGCCCGGCTTCAAACTGAATGTCCAGCACCGGCCCGATGACCTGAACAACGTGCCCGACCGCTCCTTGTTTCTCTGCCATTTCTTCTCCTAGGATCCGTAGGACGCGCCGCTGACGATTTCAATAATCTCTTTCGTAATCGCTGCCTGCCGGACTTTGTTCATGTAAAGAGTCAATGCCTCGATCACATCGCCCGCGTTTTTTGTCGCGGACTCCATGGCCGTCATGCGAGCGGCGTACTCGGACGCCGACGATTCCAGCATCGCGCGCAAAATCTGCGTCTCCACATACCGTGGCAGCAACTTGTCCAACAACTGCGCTTCCGGCTGCTCGTAGATGTAATCGACCTGAACCTCGGCGTTTTTCCCCGATTCCTTTTCTTCGTTGCTGCCCTTTTCCTCGCGAATCGCTTCCACCGGCAGCAGCTTCTCCACCTTTAGATTCGCGGTCATCACGCTCTTGAACTCGCTGAAAATGATGTACACCGAGTCCACTTTCTTCTCGGCGTACAAATCCGTCGCCAGCCTGGCAATCTCCCGTGCCGTTTTGAACTCCACGCGCGCCAGAACGTTCACCCACTCTCCGGCAAACGTGAATCCCGCCTTCTTCAGCGCGTCCCGGCCCTTCTTGCCCACCGCAATCGTCACAACTTTCTTGTCGCGATTCGCGCGAAAGAATTCATTCGCTTTGCGCAAAATGTTGGCGTTAAACGCCCCCGCCAGCCCGCGCTCTCCGGTGAGCACAATCGCCAGTACGTTTTTCTCTTCTCGACGCTCCAGCAGCGGATGCTGCGGCTCCTGGATGCGCGCCATGGTCGACCTTAGCACGCGCGCCAACTCCTGCGCGTAAGGGCGCGCTGCCAGCGCCGCTTCCTGCGCGCGCCGCAGCCGCGCCGCGGCCACGAATTTCATGGCGCGCGTAATCTGCTGGCTGTTTTTCACCGAGCGAATGCGCCGCCGAAAATCGAGAAGTGTGGGCATGATGTTCGCTGAGACCCGAGGCTAAGAACCCTCAGCTCGCCGCCGCGGCTACCGCCGCAGTGAACCGCTCCTTGAAGGCCTCTACCGCCTTCTTGATCTCCGCGCGGATGCCGTCGTCCAAGGCCTTTTTCTCGCGAATCGATTTCAAAATCGTCCCATGATTCGTTTCCACGAATTGCAGCAGTTCGCTCTCGAATCGCCGCACTTCGCTCACCGGCACGCTATCCATCTGCCCGCTGCCCGCCACGTAACTGCTGAGCACCTGCTTCTCCACCGAAAGCGGCGCGTACTGGTCCTGCTTCAAAATCTCCGTCAAGCGTTGGCCGCGCGCCAGTTGCGCCTGCGTCGCCTTATCCAACTGGTCCGCGCCAAACTGCGCGAACGCCGCCAGATCGCGGTACTGCGCCATGTCCAAACGCAACGAGCCCGCCACTTGCCGCATGGCCTTGATCTGCGCGTTGCCGCCCACGCGGCTCACGGAAATGCCCACGTTGATTGCCGGGCGAATTCCGGCATTGAATAAGTCTGCTTCCAGATAAATCTGTCCGTCGGTAATGGAAATCACGTTGGTCGGAATGTACGCGGAAACGTCGCCCGCCTGCGTCTCAATCACCGGCAGCGACGTCAGCGAGCCGCCGCCCAGTTTGTCGTTCAGCTTGGCCGCCCGTTCCAGCAGGCGTGAGTGCAAATAGAACACGTCGCCCGGGTACGCTTCGCGTCCCGGCGGCCGCCGCAGCAGCAGCGAAATTTCTCGATACGCCTGCGCGTGCTTGGAAAGATCGTCGTAAAACGTGACGGCATGCCGTTTGTTGTCGCGGAAAAATTCCCCCATCGCGCAAGCCGCATACGGCGCGATGTACTGTACCGAAGCCGGTTCGGAAGCGGACGACGCCACGATAATCGTGTAATCCATGGCCCCGGCGTCGGTCAGCACCTTCATCACCTGCGCGATGGTCGACCTCTTCTGCCCAATCGCGCAGTAAATGCAAATCAGGTCCCCGCCCTTTTGATTGATAATCGTGTCGAGAATGACCGCCGTCTTTCCCGTCTGCCGGTCGCCGATGATCAGCTCGCGCTGCCCGCGCCCAATCGGAATCATCGAATCGATGGCCTTGATGCCCGTCTGCAGCGGCTCGCGCACCGGCTGCCGGTCCAGCACGCCGGGAGCAATGCGCTCCAGGGGATTCCGCTCCTTGGTGTTGATCGGCCCCTTATCGTCCACCGGCTCGCCGAGCGGATTCAGCACGCGCCCAATCAGCGCATCGCCCACCGGCACGGACATAATCGTGTTCGTGCGCTTGACGACGTCCCCCTCTTTCAGCTCTGAGGACTCGCCCAGCAGCACCGCGCCTACTTCTTCCTCTTCCAGGTTCAGCGCGATACCGAAAATATTGTGCGGAAACGCCAGCATCTCCCCGGCCATCACTTTTTCCAGGCCGTGAATGCGCGCAATCCCGTCGCCCACGCTGATGATCGCGCCCACTTCATCCACCGCTACGGTCTGCTCGTAGTTCTCAATCTGC
>Ga0210409_10001238_pt1 | contig 34385 bp, 32 predicted proteins | sample IncBWH17MmetaG_FD_161649 | JGI IMG/M metagenome (GOLD analysis project Ga0210409, IMG submission 161649) | Forest soil microbial communities from Barre Woods Harvard Forest LTER site, Petersham, Massachusetts, United States - Inc-BW-H-17-M | ecosystem: Environmental > Terrestrial > Soil >... | reverse complement strand
TCCCCCGGCAATGGCGGGAACGTAAAACATCAACCCGATCCAGTGATTGAACTCCGCGCTTCCGGGCTTGGCCGTGAGGAATTCAGTCAAGGCCGGCTGGACGGTGACGGTGAGGACCAAAAGTTCGTATGTATCAAAAGCAAATCCGATGCAGGCCACGCCGCAGATGACCCAATCGATAGGGGTGAGCCGACGAAACTTGCTCAGTGCCGTGGACAAGATCGCCTTCTTTCCGCAAAATACACTTCAATTGACTCGCTCGAGTTTACAACGCGAATCAGGAATGGCCGCCGGAACGTAACAGACATCCAAGTTGAGTGTCAATCGGCGCTTCTTTCCTGCCACGAACAACCAACCAACTTTAGCCGGAAAGAGGTAAACTTACGATGTGCCTGCGTTGATCCGGGAAAGGCAACCCTTGCAGCTGAGGGAAGCTCCAATTGAGCAGAATCAATTACTTTCAACACAGAGGACACAGAGAAGATCCTGGGGAGAGAACGCGATGGCGAACATTCAACCTCAAAGCGCCGCAATTCAACGACGGCCAGCGGCTATTATTTTTTTGGCGTGTTTGACGGCTGTTTGCGCATTCCTCCCGCTCACTGCGGGGCAACAGGGGTCTACGGGCCAGCCTGCGGCTTCCGCCGCGGGGCCGGCGCAGAATCGGACGCTCGGGCCGCCGACGATGCCGGTCGAGGAAATCGTCCAGAAATTTGCGGCGCGAGAAGCGGAATTTAAGACCGAGCGCGACAACTTCACGTACACGCAGACATTTACGATCCAAACGCTCGATTATAGTGGGCGGCCCGACGGCGAGTACACTATGGCCAGTGACATTGTATTCACACCGTCGGGAAAGCGTTTCGAGAGAGTGACCTATGCCCCCGCTCCCACGCTCCAGCGGATTTCCCTGTCGCAACAGGATTTGGACGATCTCGAGCATGTCCAGCCGTTTGTCCTGACCACAACGGAATTACCCAAGTACAACGTCAAATACGCGGACCACGTGCAGCTCGATGAACTCACGGCCTATGTCTTCGACGTGGCGCCTAAAACGATTGAGAAAAATCAAAGATATTTTCAGGGACGCATCTGGGTTGAAGACAAGGATCTCGATATCGTGAAGACGGACGGCAAGGCGGTTCCGGATATCCGCAAGGGCGGGCAAGAAAACGTGTTTCCGCGATTCGAGACCTTCCGCGAAAACATCGAAGGGCATTATTGGTTTCCCACGTACACTCGCTCCAATGACATCCTGCATTTTAGCAACGAGGAAGTTCCGATTCGCATGGTCGTGAAGTACGAGAATTACAAGCGGTTCGGCGTGACGATCAAGATCGGCGCGGCGAAAGAGACGCAGGCGCCTCCATCAGATCAAAAAAAGTAATCCGGCGATGCGTGCCAGTTAGGCGTAGCGAAACAGGGCTTTGAATCCGTAGTCCATATGCTGCTGAATGTGGCAGTGAAACAGCGTTAGCCCCGGCTGGTCCGCAACCATATCGACGGTAGTGCGCCCGTAGCCGGGAATGATGACCGTATCTTTCATAACGCCCGCCGTGGGCTTGCCATTAATCTCGACCAGCTCAAATAAATGCCGGTGCATGTGCAGGGGATGATCGTCTTCACTGCGATTGCGGAACACCAGGCGGTAGCGGCCGCCTTGCTTCAGCACAAATTCCTGATCGTGCGGGTATTCCTTCCCGTTGACGGTCCAACTGTTAAATAGCCCCGCCCCGCTGGGCACTTTTTGGAAAATCATATCAATTGTGGCGTCCGGCGCAGGCTGAGTTCCCGCGCGTCCAAAAATCGTGTAGTCCCAAACTGATTTCGCCGGCGTAACCCATTGCGGCTGTTTGTGCTGATTCGCGTATTCGAACAGCACGCCCATGCCACCGTTACGCGCATCATCCGTGTCTGTGCCTAGAATCCAGACGCCCGGCTGATTCATTTCGATGATGGCGTCCACGCGCTCCCCTGGGCCTATGTAGATCACGTCCACGGATCGCGGAGTGGGAACAGGATTGCCGTCCATCGCGATAATTTGAAATTTATGGCCTGGAAGGGCGATGCGGCGGTTCATGCTCGCGCTGGCGTTCAGCAGATGCATCAGGACTTTTTGGCCCGGCTGGACGCGGATCGGTTCGCCCGCTCCCATAGCTTTGTCATTGATGGAAAACATCTGGTAGCCCACTTCGAGGCCGGAGGGATTGGTATCGAGGGTCTTTGGCCGCTCGGGTTGCGGACCAGCGTTGGTTGAGTCGTCGTCATCTTCCTCTTCGGGATTGAAAAAAGGCTCCCATTCCCGGAGCGCGAGGAAGAGTTCTTTGTCGTAATTTCCGGGGTTGTTCGCGGATTCGATCATAAGAAAGCCGAACTGGCCCGTGTAAGCCCCGCGGTGCAAGTCCGACCCTGCCATTGTGTGCGTGTGATACCAGCGCGTGCCGGCAGGGCGCGGCGTAAACTGATAGCGGATGCGGCCGTGCGGCGGGACCATGGGAGTATTCTCTTCCTCGACTCCATCGACTTCAGCGGGCAGGAATAGGCCGTGCCAGTGAACGAGTTCGGGAACGTCGGTGTCATTGATGACTTCGACCGTGACCGGCTTCCCTTCCTTCATGCGAAGCACGGGGCCCGGAGAAGTTCCGTTGTAGCCGACGGTGCTGATGATGCGGGTAGGCGTGAGTTCCACTGTAACGGGCGCAATGCGCAGGGTGAAGTCGGCCTTGATATTTTCCTGCGGGGTGGCGGCGGATTGCATGCCGGGCATGCCAGGCTGCGCCTGAGACATCAGCAGCCTCGCAGCACCCAATTCGATGGCGGCTACGCCACCGAATTTCATGAATTCCCTTCGGTCCACAGTCTCCCCCAGCCCAGTTCCCGTTAGCGCAGCAAACCTGGCCGCGCCACAATATCGAAAGTGGAATCCTCTCACGGTGGCATGGCTGGTTCAAGGCCATATAGAAGCGATGTCGCAATTCACTTTTGGAAATCTTCCCTTGAGGTGACCAGTAAGTTGTCGCGCCAACGGCGCGGAGGATATCAGTGGAAATGCCAACGGAGGAGTGTACTTATTGACGATTCCTGCGCAGGAAGGGCAGGACTTGGCGGCCGTCAAAAGTACTTGCGCTTTTCCAGCCTGCCCTTTTTCGATTGTTCCTTCATCACGTAGAGAGCCCGATCGGCAAACTCAAGGAGCTGTTGAACCGTGACGCCGCATGCCGGGAACGTGGCAATTCCGATGCTGATGCTGAGTTGCGGAACCTCCTCGTCCTCCAGCAAACAATTTCGTATGCGATCGACGACTTGCTCTGCGGCAGTGACGTTCGTTTCCGGCAGCACCAGCGCGAATTCGTCGCCGCCGTAACGCGCCCCCGTGTCAATCGACCGTGAATTCAGCTGGAGAATCGTGGCGACGCGGCAAAGCGCGCGGCTGCCGATGACGTGTCCGTAGCGATCGTTGATCTTCTTCAGGCCATCGAGGTCCATGAGCAGCAGGGAAAAAGGCCGGTTGGTTCGGCCGGAACGCTCGAGCTCGCTCTGCAAAATGTCGACCAGGTGCCGGTAGTTCGCCAGGCCCGTGAGGCTGTCGCTAATCGCAAGGGTGCGCACCTGGCGGAAGAGCCGCGCGTTGTCCAGCAAGGTCGCGCCCAGAAGAACGATATAGCTGATGGCGTTGACCAGTTCGGCGACGCCTGCGGAGGCGTCCAGCAAACGTGCCGATTGGGACGCAATCAGGTGGCTCATGACATTGAGCCCGGCCACCCAGACAAGGGCCGTGTCAAACGCAAAACCGTCACTTTCCTTGACGCTGTTCAGGACCACGGCGGCAATCAGGAAAACGACCGCGGGGAGCAATTCCCAGACCCGCGGAGTGGGGCTGTGCGGGCGGATAGGAGGGGTGCTTAGAAAAATCAGGAAGGCAGCCGAGACCAAGCAAGTCGCGGCGACAACAATCGAGGATAGGGCAATGACATTCTTTTTGGGGTCACGCGGCCAGGGCAGCCATTTGTTTATGACACAAGCGACAAGCAGAAGGGTTCCGAGAAGCATCTGCCCGATCATCCAGGAAATCGGAACCCGGGTTTGCTCCACGTGTTTCAGGAAGTGATCGTAGAATTCAAAAATGGCGCCCAGGTGGATGATGCCGGTAACTCCGAACGTCAACCCCAGGAGAAGCGAAACGCGGTTTCCCGTGCCGTAATATCGGACCAGGACGCTGGCGGCGATTGTAAAACTGAGCAGGGCCGAAATAATTTCGGCGCTGGACCAGGCCAGCGGATTCAATACGATATCGAGCTGCCGCAAGAAGTGGCCGACGACGACGGCTCCGGTGCAGGCCACAACGGCCAGCCACCAGGGACGCTCACCCTCGCGAATAGTTTTAAGTCTTTCGCGCACAACCATATGTATTTAGATGCTCCCAAAAGCCATTTTGGGACACCTTGTTGTATGAAGGATCACGTCCTTTGGTTCAGAATTGGGACAGGCGTGCTTTACCTGTTCTTATTACCAGCTTTTCGTTCACTCGCAGAAAGCTGCTCGCAGTGAACCAGTGCGAGCGGGTCGAACGCGTCGTGCAGGAGTTCCCTGTATTTGCGGCGGTCGTATCCGAACCAGCCGTCCCAGAGAGCATACGCGCGCACGCGATCGTTGGGGACGCGATTACCGCTGTCGGTGATGATGTATTCGACGGTTTGGCCGGGCCGCAGGCGCACGCCGTTGCCAAAAAGTTGCTGCGCGGCGATGGCGGTCTGATTGGCTTTCTGGTATTCGCGCGGCTCGCGCGTGAGGCGTTTACTTATGATTAAATCCTCGATCGCGACGCTGCCATCGGCCACGGATTCCTCGCAGCGGCGCAGGATTTCGCGGGCCTCTTCGAGCTTGGCCAGGTAGCCGGTGAAATCGTGCGCCTCGGCTAATATTTCCAATGCTTCCTGCTGCATGCGCGCCACGAGCGGCGGCGTGTCATGGCGGCGCAATTCGAGGCCGCGCACTTTGAGCGCGCCGTCTTCGGCGACGGCGAAAAAGCGATTGGGCACGGGCACATCTTCAAATTGCCGCGACGGCAGGAACACCACGTAACGATAGATGGCCTCGATCGCCAGCGGGAGCTGCGTGCGCGCGGCGATTTCCGCGTTGAGCGCTTCGTAATCGTCGCGCGTCGCGCCGGCTTTTTGCACGTACAGCGAATCCACGAGCGCGTGCAGGATTTCGTAGCCGCGATCCTCAGCGATCTCCTTGGCCACCAGCAGCGTTTCCCGCGCCACGGCGTTGATCGCTTCGTGCGCCTCGATTTTTCCGAAGCGCGCGTTTTTGTAGCCGGTGTAGCCGAAGCAACAGACGAGGAGCCACTTGAGGGCGTCGCGCTGGAGTTTGTAGCGTTGTGCTTGCTGTGCTGACGTTTCGTCTGGGTGTTCGCCGTAGCGCCCACCTTCAGGTGGGCACTTTGATTGCAAGCACATGCCCACCTGAAGGTGGGCCCTACACTTCTTCAATTCGCCGCGCTTGGCGATTAGGCGCTCGACAACGCGGCTGGTGATGCCGCGCCGCTTCTGGCAGACGCGGTAGCCCAGTTCGGGCACGCGCGGCGCGTCCGGGCAGCACGGGCAATTGACCGTCTCGGGTGAAATGTTGAATCGGGCCATGATGCTGGGATACTCGCTGACGAAATCGAGTTCGGCGACGTTGGCGTGGAAGCCGGTTTTCGGCGTGAAGACCAGGCCGCCGCGGTCGGCGATGAGCAATTCGTCGGGCGGCTTGGGATCTTCGGGCTCGGCTTTTTGCTCCGGGATAAGCACGCCGTCGCGCCAGGCGAGTTCCATCTGCATGTAGGAAATGCCGGTGCCGGTCGATGTGCGCGAGCAATATTGCACAGGGAGTTTGGTGATGCGCGCGAGCTCCCAGAGTCCGGAGAGATCGCACTTGTCGGCGATGAAGGAATTCTGCGTGTCCACGTGCAGGCGGCCGAACAGCGTGGTCGCGCTGTTTTTGAACAGGATGCGGCCGTAGCTCATGTAGCTGCGCGCGCGGCTCTCGTGTATTTCGGCGGAGGGATCGCGATTGAGCGTGAGCGGCAGGCGCAGCTTGGCGGCCTGTTCGCGCAGGCGCGGCAGGATGGTGGCGTCGCCCCAATCGCTCAGGATCAGGTCGGGATCGTGCCGCGCGAGCAGATGCTGGAAGGCGACGGCGGCGGGCTCGCCCGCCTCGTCGAGTTCGAACTGGCGCCCGTCCACTTCGATTTCGAGCGCGGTCTGCACGCCATGCCGGGGGTCAATGCTTTTGGGGCCCTTCAGTCCGCCCAGGCGCACGCGCAGGATTTCGAGCGGGGGCGGCTCGTAGTCAATCGCCCATTCGGTGTCGCGGCATTCGAGCGCGAGGACGCGGCCCTCGCCGTCGGCTTCGACTTCGACGCGTGCCAGCGGAAACACGCCGCGCTGCCAGCAGTACAGCGAGGCGAGCATCAGGTCGCTGTTGTACAGCCGCAGCGCGGAATCGAACTGGCGTACCCAGCGCGTCCACGAAGTGAATTCATTGGGATGCGCGACCTCGATCTCCAGCACGGGGCGGGCACGCTGCTCCCACAAATCCATGCGCTCGCTCGCGCGGCAGGCCAGCGTGTGGGGCTGCCGCGCGGCTGCCGCACTCAGACGGCGCAGCGCCGCGTCCGGCCCCGACACGTAAAATGTCGGCGCAAAGCGGTCAATCAGCCGGTGGCGCGCCTGGTTCGCGTCGATCAGCCACAGCGTCATCCCGTGCGGGCTCGGATAGAGATCGAAGAGGCATCCTTTCAGGATTTGTGCTGACGGTTCGATTCCGTTCCTAGCCATCAGGATCTTCCGTTCATTCGGCCTGACATGGTTGGAGACTGAAGAGGTAAAAAAGTTTTTGTAGTTACTGGAATCCTGTGGCGGGCCGGAACTGTGTTGAAGATGCGGAAAAATCGCCGGCTCCTCTTGCATCGGGACAAGCGGGACGCCGGCGTTACCGATTTTCTCGTTGCGCTGCGTGCCAAATCGTTTGGATTGTCACCCTCTTCCCACGTACCCGGTACAACACCACATAGGGAGTGCCACCGATGATCAATTCGCGAACGCCGGGTTCCGTTCCGGCGTGCCCCAGATAAGAGTGATTCCTCAGAGCTTCGATGACGGAGACGATACGGATGGCCAATCGCTCTGCTGCAACAGGCTTGTCTTTGGCGACGTAAGCACGAATTTCCTGAAGTCGTGCGCGTGCCAAGGGAGACCAGACAATTTCTACTGGCTCTACCGGCACAGCGCCTCGTCATCATGAGTCTTGCCGCAAACACATTTCGGAGGCGGCAGTTCATGATTCGTGCCCCAGGACAGGAGCCACGCTTTCATGTCCTCGTGCCGGACATAGTGGCCCGACTTCACTTGCCGGTCGGCTTGTTGAATCTCCGCCCGCATGCGTTCCTGGTCGGCAATATAGGATTCGACGGCATCGGAGATGAGGAAATTCGCGCTGCGGCCCGTCTTCTGGGCCAGTTTCGCGAGACGTCTTTTGACGGCCGGCTTGAGCCGGATACTGAACGTGGTACTGGAAGTGTTCGCCATAAACACTTATTAGCACATTTGGCTGGAGAGCGGGGAGAACATTTTTGAGGATGTTCGATTTCAATGAAAGTTTGTTTGGCGCCAAGATGTTCTCCTTCTTTCGATGGTCTCACTCGGTTTCGTCGTCCTCAAATTCCGGGATCTCCGCGCCGGGCTGCTGTTGCAAAGCAAGAGGCTCCGGCGTTTCGGATTTCTCCAGACATTCTCTCGGCGGGCTCCAAGTAGAGCCCGCACCCGCTCTTGGCGGGCTCCACGCCCCGGTTCGGACCGGGGCGTTCAGCGCAAGAGTAGAGCCCGCGCCGCCCGTTATCGGCGGCAGGGCGGCCCCGGCCTGCTGCGGCGCGGCGCGTTCGAGCGCGTCCAGCCGCTTTTCCTGATCGAGGGCGATGGAAAGCAGGATGGCTTCCATCGGGTTGTCGCTGGCCTGATACGTGGCCGCCTGCGTGTAGGAACGCACGCGGCGAAACAGGCGGTCGAAATATTCCTGATCCTCGCGGCGCAGAGCGCGGCGGAATTTCGACCAGCGCGCGATGGCGTCGTCGACCAGTTGCCGGAATGTGGGAACCGTGCGGCCCATGAGACTCCGTGATTCGTGATCCGTGACTCGTGATTCGTGTGGCTCTTCTCCGTGTCCTCGGTTTTTTCTGTGTCCTCTGTGTTAAATGTTTTTTCTATTCGCAGAAACGGAAAAACCTTTCACCACAGAGGACACAGAGAGCACAGAGAAAACCAAAGAGTCAGGAAGCCCTGTCATCTGCAACCTGCCCCCTGCAACCTCTTCCCACCCTCTTCCCCGATCAGGCGCAGCTTGCCGTTCTCTCCATCGAGGGCGAATCGCCACAACTCGGTCGCCTGCGCCGTGAGCTGCGGGAACATGGCGCGGCGCGGCCCCTGAAACGACGTCGCGTCGGAAAATACCGCGACGCCCAGCGGCAACGGAGCGAGCGTCCGCAGCGCGTCCAGCGCGTGGCGGAACGCCACCGCAGCGTCGCGATCGCGCACGTCTTCGTCGAAGTACAGGTCCGGCAGCGCCGTCACAATCAGCGCGTCGGCGGCAAATTTTTCGATGAAGCGCGGCACGCGCACCAGCAACTCGGTCAACTGAAAGCAAGTGAATGCCCGCGCCACGCGAATGCGCCGGTTGAATTCCGCCGCGGCGATTCCCCGCTGCCGCGCCAGGCGTGCAATCAGCAACGGGTCAAACCGATTCGCGCCATCCAGGCACAGCACCTGCTTGCCTTCGGCCAAGAGGCGCGGCAAAAAATAGTGGAACAGCCGCGGCGTCTCCGGCCGTCCGTAAAACACCGCGAGCCCAGCCGGAGGCAGCGCCCAGGGCCTTCGTGGTGGCGACGGCGCCACTGGCGCGGCCAGTGCAACGGAAATAGGGTCTGCAGCCATAGCGCGTTCCGAGGGACCGGGAATGAGCTACAGTATAGGCGAATAAAAAGCGAATGTACAGCGGTAGGACGGCTGGATTCAACAGGCTTTTGATACGCACGAAATAGGCAGTGATAAGCGGATTTCCCAACACTTATCCGGAATAGAACGTCTTGCCCTGTCTGCCGAACCTAGTTTCCGATTGCCGCGGCTATACGCCGTCGCGAAGCAGAGCACGAAATCCTTTTGGGATGTCAGTGCTGAACTCGTGTCAGGGCAAATTATCGATCGCTTCTTGTGAAACAGATTCTGACCAGAGTTATTCAACCTGGTTCCAAGTGTCATCAGGGTTGAATTCGTTCATCGCCTTAGCGATATCGGCAGTTTTTTCGCCAAGATCCTTTTGGAACACCAAACCTTCCTGGTTGATGATCAACGTCATCGCCCCGGAATTGCGGTACTCGGCGGGATAAGCGAGGATGGCAAAGCCCCCGATCATGTTTCCGTTGACGATATAGGTCTTCGCCCCGCCATGGGCGCGGTCACCTTGTTTTGTGAGAATCCGATAGAAATATCCGTGGAACGGCTGCGGTGCTTGTTGCGGGTTGCCGCCATAGCCTTCTGCGCTTGCATTAGCGGCAAGCGGTCCAAGGGGGCTTTCCGGTTCATTTTCTGCGGCCTTCCAGTACAAACCATTCTGTTTGCCCTCGTCACTGACGAACTTCTGAGCATATTGATGCACGTTGCTGCCGTCGTGAGTCTGGCTGAAGTATTCGGCCTGGGCATCCGCCATAGCATTGAGGACTCCAATCGCTGCCAGCTCATTTTCCCCGATACGACGAACTAGGATCTCCTCCTTCGCTTCGCTGCTGTCGAAATACCACTGTCCCGACGAGTTCTTCATAAGTGGGAAAGGAAAGGGGTAGTTCTCCGCACCGACATTGAGGACCATGCCGCCGTTCGTCAGCTTTCCCCAGCGATGCATCTGATCGTAGCTGGCTGCGAATTTGTCGCGGGCTGCTTTGTCCTGAACCGGGTCACCGGAGAGGATCAGCTCCGTTGCGCCCGGGCCGAAAATCGCCAGCAAAGCGTCGCCGTCCCCAGCTTTTGCGGTCTCGTAAACTGCGCTGGCGGCAGCGTCAGCGGAAGCGAACGTTTTCGGTCCACTCGGGGCTTGCTGCGACTTCTGGCAACCCGCCGAGAACGCAATGATCGCGGCGAACGCAACAAGAACGATGTACCGCGGATAGGTCTTCGTATCGGTAAGCCTGAGGCGTGTCATCCCAACTCCTCCATCGCGCCACCTGATTCCTTCCAAAACATTGTTCTCACAGGAATTCGCGTCGTTGGTCGCTATCGACGAGACGCGCCTCCCCGATTTCCGCCGCCACCCAGACTTTGACTCCCGCGTGCACTTTGAGCGCGGCCACCGCCAGTTCCAGAGAGCGCATTGGGGCGCGCCGCCTGAGGGGCCGGAGTATTCGATGTCTGGGGGCGTTGATAGCCACGAGCTTCGTTTGTACTGGGTCGAGTACTCGGTGTAGTTGAGGGCCGCTGAGTTGGGGTTCCACCTGGACGGTTCCCTGGTGTGGCCGGCCGAGTGCTCGGTGTCCCTACATTGGGGCGATTGCCTGGGTTCGCAGGAAGAGTAGCAGCCGGAGGACGATTGGAAGGCGGACGACCGTATCCCGGATAGCCCGGCGGACGGGATCCCGGATTGCTGGGATAGTGATAGCCGGGTGGCCGATACGCAGGGTAGCCGGGCGGCCGATAGCCGCCTCCGTAGTAGCCGCCCCGCCAGTAGCTATTCCCGACGTATATGTTTCGGTTGTAGATTACCGTGTGGCTATGCCAGTTTGTTCCCCAATACCCCCAGCCCCACCCGCAACAACCGCCATTTATTGCCGCACCGACGGCGATCCCAACACCGAATGAAATGATTGCCGCAGCCGCGACATCAGATGAAGTATATCCAGGCGTCACAACTGGGGTGGCATAAACTACGGTCGGGCTGTACACGGGCACGTACACGACCTGAGGATTCGCCGGCTGAATGACGATCGTTTGTGGACTCTCCTGGATAACCTTGATCTCAGGACTTGATTTCAAGTTACCTGCTGCATAGGCCTTTGCGCGCATTCTTTGAACGGCAGCCATCACGTCCTGTTGCTGTGTAGCGGAAGCTTCACCAAGTGATGAGGTCCAGGCGAGATTTTTCGCCAGATTGTCGAGAACGGATGAGAACTGGGTTAGAGCTTTCACAGCCGGGTCCCATGATTGTTGATCGACGGCCTTCGCGAGGGCGTCACCGGCGAGTCCGGAATTCTGCTTCATCCAGACAACTGCATCCACTATTTCGTAAGGAAAAGTGGCAGCGCCCAGAACCTGCGCGACCAATGCATCGGGATAAAGAGCGATTGGAGCGACAAGCCCGTCGAGCTCCTCAGGAGTAAGAAGTGCAAATTCTCCCTGGGATGCCGGGGGGGACGTGGTCTGTGCGCTTGCCTGCGCGCTCGCGTCGACGGGAATCGTCGTAAGGACGAGAAAAAAACTCATTAACACGGCCACTTCTTTACGTATAAGCGTCATAGTGTCCTGAGTTCTAGCGACCGCCTCATTGAAAAGGCCCGCGTGGCAATAAGTGGGCGAGGCAATCACGCAAGCTCCTGAAAGTAGACCGTTACAACTACATGATTAAGAATAGACACCCCGTTGAATACTGGCAAAACTGACAGCTGGCGGAGAGAGTGAGTTGCCGCGAAGCGGCGAATAGAAAGACAATAGCGTCCTTCCAGATAGCGGTCGGGAACATAGATTATCACCACGTATCCGAGGGTGCCAAAATACGGACGGATTCCTGAACGCTAAGTGGTTGTGTTCCTGGTAGCGAAATCAGTCAGGAGCCATAGACCGAAAGCACATGGTTTCGACTCGCCAAAAAGCCATACGTTCCGATAACGCGTGCCGGCTCAACCGGTCTAGGTCGAGGATAACTTCGGGATTGCCCGTATTCCGTTACCTTTCGGGCCTTTGATCGAGTAAACTCAGCCGACTCGCTCATATGCCACTGACCAAAGGCACCAATCTAGGCCTGTACACCGTGCTCTCTCAAATAGGGGCAGGCGGAATGGGCGAAGTGTATCAAGCGCGCGACACCAAGCTCGGGCGCGATGTGGCGATCAAAGTTTTGCCTGAAGCCTTCGCGCACGACCCTGAGAGGCTCGCCCGTTTTCAGCGCGAGGCGAAGATGCTGGCTCAGCTCAATCATCCCAACATCGCCACCATCTACGGCCTCGAACATTCCGATGGCACGCATTACCTCGTCATGGAATTGGTGTCCGGCGAGAATCTGGCGGAGCGCATCAAGCGAGATGGAGCGGTTCCGGTTGAAGAAGCGCTTTCTATTGCGAAGCAGATCGCCGAAGCGCTCGAAGCAGCGCACGAGAAGAGCATCATCCACCGCGACTTGAAGCCTGCCAACGTGAAGCTGACGCCCGAAGGAAAAGTCAAAGTCTTGGACTTCGGCTTGGCGAAAGCATTCGCGGATGACCCCTCCACCGTGGACATGAGCGACTCACCGACACTGAGCATGGCCGCGACGATGCAGGGAGTGATTCTCGGTACTGCGGCGTACATGTCGCCAGAGCAGGCCAAGGGCAAAGCGGTGGACAAGCGCACCGACATCTTTGCGTTTGGAGCAGTGCTGTATGAACTGTTGACCGGGAAGCAGGCGTTTCACGGTGAAGATGTCGGGGATATTCTCGCCGCAGTGGTGATGAGGGAGCCAGCGTTTGATGCGCTGCCCCAGAACACTCCTGCTTCCATTCGCGTTCTGCTGCAACGCTGCCTACGGAAAGATAGGCGTCAGCGAACTCCGGATGCGGCGACTATTCGGATCGAGATTGAAGATGCGATTGCGGCACCGAAAGATTCCGGTGCCACGCAAGCTGCTCCTGCTTTGAGGCGTAAGTTTAAGTTGGTGTTGGCAGTGGCCGCAGCACTTGCCTTGATTGCGATTACGTCATTGGTATTTGCGCTGCGGAACCGGCCCGCTGATGTCCAGAAGACTTCTGCCCGCCTAATGATCCCGCTTCCGCCAGGTCAGGAAATCACCACGTATCCAGCCATTACGCGTGACGGCCGAACAGTGGCGTACGTCACCCAGCAAGGATTGGATGCGCCCCAGCTTTACTTGCGCGATCTGAATTCGTTTGAGCCTCGCGCGGTGGCTGGTTCGAGCGGCCCTTATCAACCGTTCTTTTCGCCCGACGGGAAGTGGGTGGCGTTCTTCGCGCAGGGGCAGCTTCAGAAAGCGGAGGTCAGCGGCGGCGCTCCCATCCGGCTGGCCGAAGCTCCATTTGGTGTAGGCGGAACGTGGACCGAAGACAACACCATCATCTACGCGGCGTCGCTCGGCTCCGGACTCTTACGGATTCCCGTCAGTGGGGGAACGCCCGAATCTTTGACCAATCCCGACGGCGCGGCAAATGGATACGCCCACGTTTTTCCGCAAGCGCTTCCTGGTGGACGAAGTGTTCTGTTCACGATCTGGGGGCAAATGGCTGGAAACGCGGTGCTCTCGCTCGATTCACACCGGTGGGAAATGGTGTTGCCCGAGGCGTCGTTTGAGTTTGCGTTTTTCGACCCGACCCACGGCTCGACAGGACGCCTTCTACTCATCGATCGGAGCAGCACCATAAAGGCTGCGCCGTTTGACGCGGCGCGCCCCACGCGCACCAGCGCCGATACTACGGTCCTTTCTAACGTGTATTATGACGTGGAAACCGAGTCTCGAGGCTGGCTGTCCATCTCGAACAACCGTACCGCCGTCTACGCGTCGGGAAACCCGGCCAAAACATCGCTGGTGTGGGTCGATCGGGAGGGAAAGGCCGAGTTGCTGGGCAAGGACCAAGATCTGTACCGGGACGTGCGCCTTTCGCCGGACGGGATGAAGGAGGTCGTCAGAGTCGGTGACCAACTTTGGATTCATGATTTGCAGCGCGGGACTCGCAGCCCACTGACGTCGGGGAACGCCGCCAATTTTCGTCCGCTGTGGAGCCTTGACGGCACGCGAATTATTTTCGGCTCCAATCGCGGAGGCGATTGGGATATCTACTCACAACCCTCCGACGGATCACAACCAGCGGAAGTGTTGCTCAAACGGCCCTACGACCAGTGGCCACTCTCGATTTTGCCCGACGGCACGCTGCTTTACCTGGAACTCCACCCCAAGACGGGTAGGGACCTCTGGACCCTATCGCCGGATGGAAAAACAACGCCTTTGCGGGTAACGCCCTTCAACGAACAGGAGGGCCAATTCTCGCCGGGTCCAACGAGCGGGCCGCGTTGGGTGGCCTATACGTCCGACGAGTCGGGGCGAAACGAGGTATACGTGCAGTCCTACCCCGGCGGAACTAACAGAATCGCTGTCTCTGACGGAGGCGGGGCTACGCCCAGGTGGTCGGCGGACGGTAAGGAACTTTTTTACGTAACTGGGGATGCAGTGGTGGCGGTGGCGGTTCGCTCAGACAGGACCTTCGGCGCTCCCCAAAAGTTGTTTGGCCGGTCGAACTATTACTTAAAGTACGGCTACGATGTCTCGCACGATGGCAAGCGGTTCCTGATGATCCGGCGCGACGAAGGTTCCGTTCCAAATCAGCTAAACGTGATTCTCAATTGGTCTGACGAATCCGATCAGCCCTCCCCGGCGGGGAATAAATAAGCGCCCTCTCTTCACACGGCAATTGTCGCATCGCCAATTAATTTTGTTCGCCACCGGGATAACTCGCGGATCGTCAGCAAACCGTAAGTAATCCTTAGACCACGTGCCACGTACCAACTCGAGCCAAGTTCTGGTAGGTTGACTTCTCGGAAATTGGGCCGATTTTCGAATAACTTACCGCTAGGTCGGGAACATTAGCGGCTCGACAGGGGCTCGGAACCGCGGAGGACCGCAGCGAAGTGATTACGCCGCTTTGTAGGTAGGCGCGGAGGGGTTCTTGACCAGTTTGCCTGCTACGAGCGCGAACAGGCCGAGGACCACGCCTGAGATTAGGCCAAACACCGGGCCGGTAAGAGCCATGATCAGCCGGGGAGAAGCGGGGAGAGGCATGGACTGCATCATCGCCGCTTCCTGGGCGTGGCGAGCGATGTAGGTATCGAACAGCAAAACGTGCGCGGCGGTAATCCAAACGGAGTTTGCCAATCCGAGCAGGAGGCCGTGCAGGAAATGCTTGCCGGGGCTGCGCTTGGCGATCAGGTAGGCGCAGATCAGGAAAATCACGAGCCAGAATGCCGGCTCGATCTTCGAGGGAATTACAAATACTGTGGCGATGCCCATCGCCAGCCCGAACAACGAAAGCTGAAAAATCAATTTCCAATTCATATCTGCAATCTCCATTCCCGGGGGCCGGAGCGAGAGTCTATCTCACAGGTTTCGGAAAGTCATCCAGATCACCGCGCGTATTGGAGCTTCAGAAACTAAAGCCCACTCGCGTGCAAGCAGGAGCCGTCTGCAGTCCTTGCGGAGGGCAAGTGCGCGGTGCTTGCCAGATTCGGAAGCCACGCCTAAGATTGCGCCCGCAACAACGTTTAGGGAGGCTATTATGAAGAAACGATTCTGGATGTCAGCGGTTTGTACCGCGGCGATTTCGCTTTGCGCCACCGCGCCGATGAACGCGCAGGGCGGCAGCGGGAGCACGACGCCGATACCGCAGTTGCCATTCCATCTGGTGGAGAACTTTTTCCACTATCCAGCCAACTCTGTCGTGGGCCGCGTGAGCGGCATCACCGTCAGCCCCACGGGTAATATCCTCGCGCTCAATCGCGGCTATCATCCCGTGCTGGAGTTCAAGCCGGACGGCACTTTCTTGCGCTCCTGGGGAGAAGGCTCCACGATGTTTGCAGGCGCCCATGCCCTGCGCTTTGACCCGCAAGGCAACCTCTGGTACGTGGATGCCGCCGACGACATCATTTACCGCTTTGACTCCGAAGGGCGCACCGTGGGCACGCTGGGGACAAATCCGGAGCCCTGGACGTGGCTGACGCACGTGATTGAGCGCGCCGCGCCCGGAAGGGCGTCCTTTTATCAGGAGACGGATATCGGCTGGAGCAAGGATGGCAGCATGTTCGTGTCCGACGGATACGGCAATTCGCGTGTCGTCAAATTCGATAAGGATGGCAACTATGTGACTGCCTGGGGCGAGCGCGGCACCCAGCCGGGCGACTTCAATACCCCTCACAGCATTGTGGTGGACAATAACGACGTCATCTATGTCGCCGACCGCGGAAACAGCCGCATCCAGGTTTTCGACACGGAGGGCACTCGAAAGGCGGTCTGGAACCTGCCGACGGCCCCCTGGTCGCTCTGCCTTACCAATGGAGCGAATCAGGTGATGTTCGTGGGCAGCGTCGGTCGGGTCTATAAAATGGATCTCAGCGGGAAGATCCTGGGCGCCTTCGGCCGCCCCGGCCGCATGCCCGGCACCATTGATTCGGTTCACGGGATTGCGTGTCCGGATGAGAAGGCCATCTATCTTGCCAACTTGTATGCGTCGCGCATCGACAAATGGGTCGCGCAGTAATCGATATGGACACATTGTCATCACACATACCGCTAGGTTGGGAAGAGCAATGGCTCGGCGGGGGGCTCAGTGGCGATGCGGTCGAGTTCGGGGTAGCGCTGGCGGAGCGGCTCGGGGACTTTCACTTTTGCGCGCGTGAGCAAGTGGACTAACTGCAGCGCGTTCACGATGGCCTTGCCCTCGAAATGATTGTTGGTGATAACGAATGTGGATTCGCCGCCTTCCGACACGTGCTGGATGCGCGCGGCCCAGGGCTCAAGTTCCTGCTCAGTGTAGAGGTAGTTGTAACGCTCCGAGGGCGGCGTGGCGGGATCGTCGCTGAACCAGGTGTCGTAGCGGCGGCCGTGCAGGCGGACGTAGGCAACGCGCGAAGTGGCGCGTTCGCTCGGCTTCATCGACCGGCCGATCACGGGCTGATCGATGTTGCAGAAGCCGACGCCGCGCTCGTGCAACATCGCGTAGAAGGCCTTGTCGTTCCACGTGGCATGGCGCACTTCCACCACCAACGGATAATCGGAAAACTGTTTCAGGAGCGTGCTGAGGTACGCGATGTTTTGCTCCGTCCTGTGGAACGAGAACGGAAACTGGAGCAAGACGGCGCCCAGTTTCCCCGCATCGCGTAGCACATCGAATCCTGAGCGCACGGCGCGCTCATCTTCCCCTCCCGCGCCACTATCGTGCGTAAATCTCTGCCACAACTTCGCGGTAAACACGAACCGCGGGTTGGCGGAGACGAGTTCCAACCAATGCCGGCAATGCTCGGGCCGCAGCGGCTGGTAGAACGACGTGTTGATTTCGATGGTGTCAAAAAATTCCGAAAGATAGGCGGCCTCGTGAAAGCCGGCCGGCTTTCGCGCGGGGTACACGATGCCTGCCCAGTCAGCGTACGACCAGCCGGCTGGACCGACACGGATGGTGCCCGCGGCCGATTTTCGAGTTTTGCCAGATTTGGACATCGAGGTTGAAAGTCACCCCATGATAGAGTGATGCTATTCTGGAAGCAGCGCAAGAGGGCTACGGAAAATGCCGTGGCAAGCGATGGTTGGCGTTCGAATGCAGGGTTACCTATTCGAACCGACATGCGGATTGCCGTCCGCCATGGGGTGCGGCCAGAGTATTTGGTTTCGGATAACCTGACATCAGCGGAACCGTAACGCAAACCATGAGCAGAATTTTTGAAGCATTAAAGCAGGCGCAATTGCGTCGCGCCGATGATGTTCAACCGAAACCACCGGAGGAGGATGCGGGTGAGATTCCCGACCGGCGGAGAAGCCGCCGCTGGGCGCTCCACATTGCCGTATACGTATATGGCCACGGGCCGGGGAAAGAACCATTTCACGAAGAAGCGCACACCCTGAGCGTGAATGCCAATGGCGCCCTGTTGTTGCTGAGCGTCCCGGTAGAGAAGGGGCAGACGCTATTGCTTACCAATCAGCTGACGAAGAAAGAGCAAGACTGCCACGTCGTTTTTCTGGGCAAAAAGCACAGCCGCACCGTGGAGACAGGCGTAGCGTTTTCGGAAACGAATTTCGATTTCTGGCAAATGCGCGCGGCGCTTGGAAAAGATCCTGCCGCCTGACCTGTTTTGATTTGAAATTTCAAATTTGAGATTTGAAATGATCTGATATGGCGCGGGCGGAAACTCGTTTGCGCGATCAGGGAAGACTCTGCCGCATCAAGACAGCTTCCCTGTATACAGCGCCATTCCCACAGCGGCGTTCATTTTGATGCGCGCGAGGGCGCGGATTTCCTCGCGGCTGCGGATGCCGCCGGCAGCAGTGATGGGGCGGCGAGTGGCGCGACGCAGTGCGCGGAACCATTCCAGATTCGTGCCGCGCATCGTGCCCTCGGCGTCCACGTAGGTGCATAGAAATTCAGACGCGTATTTTTCGAGTTCGGGGATAACTTCGTCGGGACGCAAGCGCAATTTGTCTTGCCAGCCGCGGACGAGGATTTTGCCGCCCTCCGTGTCCAGCGCGATCATCACACGGCGCCGCCCGATCTTATGGGCCAAGCGGCTGAGGAAATTGCCGTTCACGCGCCCGTCTTTAAATGCTGCGCTGCCGACGATAATTTTTTCTGCGCCCCAGGCGGCAATCCGCGCGGCTTGCGCGACCGTGCGGATTCCGCCGCCCACGCGGACGCGCATCTTTCGTTTTTTCGCGGCGGCGCACAGCTCGCGCACGAGTCCGCCGTTGGTTCCCTTCCGCATCGCGGCGTCGAGGTCGATAACGTGGATCAGTGGATAACGGCCGAAGCGGTCAAGCAAGCCGAAAACGTCGTCCACCGCGAGTTTGCGCTCGCGGCCGTGGACAAGCTGCACGGCGCGTCCGTCTTGCAGATCGATGCAAGGAATTAGCATATCCGGTTTTTCAAAACCTCATATCGCAAACCATGTCTCAAAAGACCATCGGCTGAACGGGATTGAGTAGCACAGGCACTCTTGCCTGTGCGGTTTCGTAAATCGTACACACAAACGGCCAGGTGCAACTACAATCGCCAAACCCGCACAGGCAAGAGTGCCTGTGCTACTTGTGGGTCGGACTCCTCAGCCTGTTTGGCGGACCGACACGCCTTGTTCACCGAGAAAACGTTTCAGAGCGCCCAGCCCCTGGATGCTGTCGTGAAAAATCGACGCGGCCAGCGCGGCGTCCGCGCGGCCTTCGCGAAACACTTCAAGAAATGTTTCCGGAGTATCCGCACCGCCTGAGGCAATCACCGGCACGGAAACCGCGCGTGAAATTTCGGCCGTGAGCGGGCAGTCAAATCCGGAACGCGTGCCGTCCTTGTCCATGGAGGTGATCAGAATTTCTCCGGCGCCGCAATCGACGCCCTGGCGCGCCCACGCGACCGCGTCTATTCCGGTGGGGACGCTGCCGCCGCGAACGAATGCCTCCCAGCGATCGCCGACGCGCTTGGCGTCAATCGCCAGGACGACGGCCTGCGAGCCGAATTCCGCGGCGAGCGCGGTCAGCAGCCGGGGATTGCGAATCGCCGCGGTGTTCACCGTTAATTTGTCCGCGCCTGCGCGGAGAATCGCGCGGCCTTCGTCGACATTCGCGACGCCGCCTCCAGCCGTCAGCGGGATTGCGAGTTCGGCAGCGACGCGGCGAATCGTTTCGAGAAATGTGGGCCGATGGTCGCGCGACGCGGCGATATCGAGGACCACTAGTTCATCCGCGCCTTCGATATTGTAGCGCGCCGCAAGCGCGGCGGGATCTCCGGCATCGCGCAGATTGACGAAGTTCACGCCTTTGACGACGCGTTCGCCGTCCGTATCCAGGCATGGAATGATGCGGTGGGCAAGGCTCATGCTTTGCCGCCTGCCTGCCGCACAAAATTAGAAAGGATTTGCGCTCCGACCGGTCCCGATTTCTCGGGATGAAATTGCGTGGCGAAAGTGTTTCCCTGCTCGAGCACGGCGACAAACGGGGCGCAGTGATCGCAGAAGGCGACGCCCGCCTCACCGGCATCGAGAGCAGCGTAGGAGTGCGCGAAATAGAAATAGGCGTCCTGCGGAACGCCCTCCAGCAATTTGCTGGGCCGAGCGCGGCGCAACTGGTTCCATCCCATGTGCGGGAGGCGATCGGTTTGCGGGAGCGCTGACACTTTCTGAGGAAACAGCGAGAGGCCTGTGTCTCCGGGGGCTTCATCGCTCGTCGCGAACATGGCCTGGAGCCCTAGACAAATTCCAAGCAGCGGCGTACCGCGCGAGACTGCTTCGCGCAACGGCGCCACGAGCGATCGCTCGCCGAGCGAACGCATGAGCGCGCCAAAATGGCCGACGCCGGGAAGAATCAAGGCATCGCACCCAGCAAGGGCCTCTGGGGTGGATGCGCGACGCGATTCGACGCCGAGGTGCGAAAGCGCGCGCTCAACAGAAGGAAGGTTACCCGCTCCATATTCGACTAGCGCGATTTTCATAAGAGGCCTTTCGTGCTCGGCAACACGCGCTTCAACTGTGGATCGCGTGTGGCCGCAAAACGCAGCGCCCTGGCGAACGCCTTGAAGATCGCTTCCACCTGGTGGTGCGACGACCGGCCGTACAGGAGACGAAGGTGAACGTTAGCGCCGGCGGCTTGGGCGAATCCGCCGAAAAAATCCTCAAGCAATTCCGTTTGCAGACCGCCGACGCGTTTGGCGGAGAATTTCCATTTGCAGACAAGATGCGGGCGGCCGCTGAAGTCGATGGCCGCTGCCGCAAGAGTTTCGTCCATGGGCATAAGGAAATACCCGGCGCGCAAAATACCGCGCTTGGAGCCGAGCGCCTTGCGCACCGCTTCGCCGAGAACGATGCCTGTGTCCTCGACGGTGTGGTGCTGATCGACTTCGAGATCGCCGCGCGCAACGAGTTCCAAATCCATGGCGCCGTGGCGCGCCACGAGCGTGAGCATGTGATCGAGAAACGGAATCCCGGAGGAGATTCTCGCGCGGCCCTGGCCGTCGAGATTCAGGCTCACGCGAATGTCCGTTTCGGTGGTGGTGCGGCGCAGATGCGCTTTTCTCATGCCCACAATTTCTCCAGATCGCGAACGGTGTGCAGGATTTCAAGCGCGCCCAATTCGCGCAGGCGTTTTGCGCGGGCCTGGTGCGCTTCGCTTCCGTGCGGCAGAACGCCGAGGAACGGCACGCGCGCGCGCTTCGCGGAGAGCGCGTCGTCGATATTATCCCCGAGGTAGAGTGCCTCGCGTCGCGGCGTACTGTTGAGCAGCAGGCGTAAACCTTCCGGGTCCGGCTTCCCCTTTTTTACGTCATCCATGGTAACCGACCGGCGAAATATTTCATTCGCGTCCGTGCCCTCAAGTGTGTGGCGCAATTCCTGGCGCGTGCGGCCCGTAAAAAGCGCGAGTTCGGCGCGGCGCGACCATCGCTCCAGCCGCTTGTGCGTGACCAGCCAGCGTTCTTGCGCTACATTTCCTGGGCGAGACTTCGTCCCCCAATAAAATTTCTGGAAGCGCGCCTTTACTTCTTCATACGGGACCGCCGGCCCGAGCGACGCGATCCAATCCGTTGTCAATCGCCAGTCATCGTTGTAGCCGGAGCGATTCTTCCACAGGTGAATTTCGGCGTACGTGACACGCCTCTTCGTGAAAAAATGAACCGTATCTATGATTGACTTGTGGAACGATCCCCGCACGTCGACCAGGACGCCATCCACATCGAAAATAATGAGTTTTGGCGACAGCTTCACAGAATCCTTTCCATCGCCCGGAGCACTTTGCGCGTGTCGGCTCTCGTACCGGCGCTGATGCGAACAAAACCTTCGCGCGGAAAATCTCTCCGTCCGCGCACGAGAATTCCCTTGCGTTCGAGGGCGCGAACGAGCCGACGGGCGGCGGGCCCGAAATCCGCAAGCACGAAATTCGCAGCGCTCGGATAAATTCGCGCGCCGAGGCGGACGAGGCCCTTCTCAAGCATCGCTCGGCTTTGCAAAACTTCCCGCGTGTATTCGCGCAGAAAACGCGGATCGCGAATCGCCGCCTCCGCAGCTACGAGCGCGGCCGAATTCACGGGATACGGCGTGCTCGCGCGACGCATCGCCGCCAGGATCTCGGGCTTGCCGAACAAGCAGCCCAATCGCAATGCAGCAAGGCCTGCGGATTTTGAAAACGTGCGCGCTACCAGCAGATTGGGATAGCGTCGAATCCACGAAAGAATCGTCATCCCCGCAAAATCGAAATATGCTTCGTCAACGAGTACGAGGGTGCCTGTTGCCGCTCTCAAAATGCGGCGCAACTCGCCGCGCTGCACCAAAGTGCCCGTGGGGTTATTGGGGTTTGCGATGTAGAGGACGCGCGGGCAGCGCGTCGCTGGTTGTTTCAAAGCACGAACCACACTGTCCACGGGGAACCGCATTTCTTCGTCATAGCGCAATGCGAGGACGCGCGCCCCCGCGAGCTCCGCAAAGAAGCGGTACATATCGAATGTGGGCTCAACGACCAGAACCGAATCGCCATCGTTGATGAATGTGTCAGAGATAAGATGCAGGGCGTCATCGATTCCGTTCGTCAGGTGCATTTCCGCCGGCCGGACGCCGAAGAAGCGAGCCAGGCGCTTCGTCGTCTTCTGATATTCGGGATAGATGGCCATCTCTTTCGCCGTGATGCGCGAGAGCGCGCGCAAGACCGCGGGGGAACAGCCCACCGTATTCTCATTGAAGTCGAGGCGAAGTTTCCTGGCGCGGCCTTCCTCCGGGGCGTTGTATGGCGCGAGGCCTAAAACCGCCTTGCGGATTGGGATCGCCGGCCGACTGGCGCGTTTCATTGCCGCACCTCGACGGCGCGGGCGTGCGCCTCCAAACCTTCCGCACGGGCCATTGCCGTAACGACCGGCGCGAGGCGCTTCAATCCGGCGCGCGAAATTTCCTGCGTGCTCGAACATTTCACGAAGTCGACGACGCTTAATCCGCCGCGCGCGCGCGCCCAACCGGAAGTCGGCAGAACATGATTTGTTCCGCTGGCATAGTCCCCGGCCGGCTGCGCGCTCCACGGCCCTAGAAACACGCTTCCCGCTTCGGACAATTGTTCAGTCAATGTCCTTGACGGCGAAGGAATGCTCAAGTGTTCCGGGGCCACGCGGTTTGCAAATTGAATTGCGGCGCCGAGTGAAGGCGCAATCAAGATGGCGCTGGCGAGCCGCAGCGATTTCCACGCCGGATTCGTTTTTGGCAAATCGCGCAGTTGTTTTTCCACCTCGGCAGCAACTGCATTCGCGAGTCGCGACGATGGAGTGACGAGCAAGGCAACGGCGTCAGGATCATGCTCGGCCTGGGCAAGAATATCCGCGGCGATGTAGCGCGGCGACCCACCCGCGGCAAGGATCAATACTTCCGTTGGGCCGGCAGGCATGTCAATCGCGCAATCATTGGAAACGATGCGCTTCGCTGCGGTGACGTAACGATTGCCAGGACCGCAAATTTTGTCCACGCGCGGTATCGATTGCGTGCCATAGGCCAGCGCCCCGATCGCCTGCGCGCCGCCCATGCGGGCTATTTCCGTCACGCCGAGAATTTCAGCGGCCGCGAGCAACGCGGGGCTTGGTTTCGGACACGCGACGACGATCCGCTTCACGCCGGCCACTTGCGCCGGAATCGCCGTCATCAATAGCGTCGAGAAGAGCGAGAATCGCCCGCCGGGGATGTAGCACCCGATGGTTCCAAGCGGCGTGACTCGCTGGCCGACGCGGACTCCCGGCTCGACTGTAATGGTCCACGAGCGAGGAAGCTGCTCTTCGGCAACGCGGCGTATGTTTCGCGCGGCGTGGTCGATCGCGCGCACGAGGTCGCGCGGCACATTGCGCCTCGCAGCGCGGATTTCCCTGCCGCTGATCCACAACGATCTCCGTGTAAGGCGAAGCCCGTCGAGACGCAGAGCCCAGCGAAATAACGCGGCGTCTCCGTTCTTGCGGACGTCAGCGAGAATGCGAGCGGCAATTCGTTCGGCAGCCGCGTTATGCGAGCTGCGCCGCGCGAGGAACTTCGCGGCCACGGTTTCCGTTAGTTTGAGTATGCGCATTTGGTTCACAAATCATTTCACAGCACGATCTTGTTCAGCGGATATTCGACAATCCCTTGCGCGCCCGCCGCTTTCAAGCGCGGAATGATGGAGCGCACCACGTCTTCGTCGATGATCGTATTCACCGCGATCCATTCCGGATCGCTCAGCGTGGAGACCGTCGGATTCTTGAGCGCGGGTAGCGCGGCAAGTACTGCGTTAAGATGCTCCCTGCGCACATTCAGCATGATCCCGACTTTCGTGTACGCCGCGATGGCGCCGGAAAGCAGCAGAAAAATATTGGAAATCTTTTCGGATTTCCAGGGGTCTGCCGAAGCCGCGTGATTGGCGATGAACACCGTGCGCGATTCGAGGATGGTATCGACAATCCGCAGGTGATTCGCGCGCAACGACGATCCCGTTTCCGTGACTTCGACGATGGCGTCGGCAAGCTGCGGCACCTTCACTTCTGTTGCGCCCCAGGAAAACTCCACGCGCGCTTCCACTTTATTGCGGGCAAGATATTGCTTGGTCAGGTTCACGACTTCGGTGGCGATCACTTTCCCGGCGAGGTCTTTCACGGATTGTACAGGCCCGTCTTCCGGCACCGCGAGGACCCAGCGCACGGGCGCGAGGCTTTGTTTCGAGTACATCAATTCCCCGATTTCCGCGACTTTAGATCCCGTTTCAAATACCCAGTCGCGGCCAGTGATTCCCGCATCGAGTGCGCCGGTTTCCACGTAGCGGGCCATCTCCTGGGCGCGAACGAGCATGCAGTTGATTTCCAGATCGTCGATGCCCGGAAAATAGCTGCGCGAGTTGATCGAGATTCGCCATCCGGCCTTGCCGAAAAGCTGGATCGTCGCATCCTGCAGGCTGCCTTTGGGAATTCCCAGGCGAAGTACGCTCATCAGCGCGCATCCTTTCCGTAAACCGCGTTCGGGTCAAACGTGCGCTCGGCAACCAGCTTGGCTTCGCCGGCCGGAGAAAGCTGCCGGAAAAAACACGAGCGGTAGCCTTCGTGGCAAACTCCTGGACCGAGCGCATCCACACGAATCAATAATGCATCGACATCACAATCTACGCGAATCTCGCGCACACGTAGCACGTGGCCGCTCTGCTCGCCTTTGCGCCAGAGTTTGTTACGCGAGCGGCTGAAAAACGTGACTTCGCCGCTTGCCTGCGTCGCGGCGTATGCCTCCGCATTCATAAAGCCCAGCATGAGGACTTCGCCCGAGCCGGCGTCCTGAATCACCGCGGGAACCAAACCGTCGAGTTTTTTGAAATCCAAGTCCATCGTTTCCTCCAACTTCACACAACCGCCGCCACAAAACAAAAAGCCCGCTGGCGCTAACCGCGCCAGCGGGCCGATGAGTGCGAATTTCGATGCGCTACTCAAGCCTCCGCGGGCACGGTTTTGCGCCGTGATGGCGATGATGACCGTGGTGTCTCGCGGAGAAATTCATAGCCAGGAGAATATACAAGACCAAGCGATTCGCGTCAAGAGAAGTGATCGCATCTCTCCCGGGAGTTTTAAGAGATTTCCGGGACGTGGTACCCTGCGCGAAGCATCCGGCAGGCTGCTTTCAGATCGGCCTCCAGACGCGTCTCGCACGACCATCGCTTCATCAGGAGACATTTGATGCACTCTAAAGTCTGGACCGACATGTTCGTTCTCGCGCTTCCCGTGGCCGAGAAAATCTTGCGCCCGATCGTCGTATATTTTTTCCTTGTGATCGGATTGCGCCTCGCGGGAAAGCGCGAACTGGCGCAGCTCAATCCATTCGACCTGGTTGTCCTGCTCACGCTATCGAACACGGTGCAGAACGCCATCATCGGCGACGACAACAGTGTGACAGGCGGCATCGTCGGCGCCGCTACGCTTCTGCTCGTCAACTACCTCGTCGTGCGCTTCCTCTTCCGCCACGAGAAGCTCGATCGCCTTGTCGAGGGCGAGGCCACGGTGCTGATCGAACACGGGCGGATCCTCAAGGACAAGCTGGCGAAGGAAGTGCTTTCACTCGAGGAACTCGAAGCCGCCGCCCATAAGCAGGGATTCGGCGACCTCGGCGATGTGGACCACGCCACGCTCGACCCCAGCGGCACGATTTCCTTCACCGGCAAGAGACCGGCTCCGGAGGAGGCGCGCCATCAGGAAGTTCTCGAACGACTCGATCACCTCACGCGCGACATCGCTACCTTGCGGCTGCGAGTCGCGCCCCCTGCGTCGTAAGCATGCTTCCGGCGCCGCTTAGTGCATTAACAGTCCGGTCGCGGCAATCATCAGGCCCGCAACGCCCGCAAAAATCCCCAAAAACCAATAGAACCGCTTACGGGAGAGCAACGAGAGCGAGCAAATCACGAGCGCAATTTCGAGAAACACCTCACCCAGATCGAAGCGGTCCGCCTTCCGTTGCGCGCCCCCCGATTCGCCTTCGAGGTCCTTGGCCCGCTCCTCGATTTCCGCTTGCTCTTTTGTATAGCGGTCGACTTGCGCTTTATATTTTTCCTGGATTCTTCCGGCCTGCTCCTTGTCCTTGAATTCAATCAGGGGAAGCATGTCCAGACTCATGTCGTAATTGTGGAGGCGAATATTTTTCGCCTGATAATACGCCCACTGGTCAGTCGCGCGATTCTGCATCAGAAGCTCCTCGGTGTGCGACCTGTGCCCCAGCAGCGAAACAACGGCTACGCATACGGCAAGGATAGCCATGGTCACGGAAATGGGGGCCAGCGACGGATTCTCGCGACCGTGTTCCGCATTCTCCTGAAGTTCACTCAATTCATCCGCCATAAATTTTTTCTCCTTGTGAGAGGCAGCGTTCTAGAGGTCCATGATTCCCGGGGATTCTGTGGCGCCGGCGTCCCGCCGGCGAATTTGCGCAGGACTGGACGTACAAAAACAGCCGGCGGGACGCCGGCGCCACGGCGAATTGCATTCAAATAGCCAGGCTTTCGCGAACCGCGATCAGCGTGCGATCGATGTCCGCATCCGTGTGGGCCGCTGATACGAATAGCGCTTCAAACTGGGACGGCGCGAGAAAAACACCGCGGTCAAGCATTCCGCGAAAGAATTCGGCGAAGCGGCGGGTGTCGCATTTTTTCGCCGCGGTATAATCGGCCACTGGTTCGGCCGAGAAGAACAGCGTGAGGAGCGAACCCACGCGAACCGCGGTGGCTGGGGCGCCCGCTTCGTTGATCGCGGCAACAATGCCGTCTCCCAGGCGCTTCGCTCGCGTTTCGAGCGATTCGTAAAACCCGGGTGCAGCAAGCAAATCGAGCGTAGCAATTCCCGCGCTCATCGCCAGCGGGTTCCCGGAAAGCGTTCCCGCCTGATAGACGGGCCCCAGCGGCGCGACACGGTCCATCAAATCGCGACGGCCTCCGTACGCGGCCACCGGCAGCCCTCCACCAATAATTTTGCCGAGCGTCGTCAAATCAGGAGCAATTCCAAATAAACTCTGCGCTCCGCCGTAGCACAATCGGAAGCCGGTGATCACTTCGTCGAAAATCAACAACGCTCCGTGCCGCGACGTGAGATCGCGCAGGGCCTGGAGAAATCCGGGCATTGGGGGAACAACTCCCATATTGGCAGCGATCGGTTCGACGATCACCGCGGCAATTTTGTCCCGATGCAAATCAAAAAGTTTTTCCACCGCCGTTGTGCCGTTGTAAGGAGCATTCAGCGTCAATTCGGCGAGCGCCTGCGGCACGCCGGGACACGCCGCGATTCCGAGCGTCGCGAGGCCTGAGCCCGCCTCGGAAAGAAAACTGTCCGAGTGTCCGTGATAGCAACCCTCGAATTTGACGATTAGATCGCGGCCGGTGGCGGCGCGCGCCAGGCGCACGGCGCTCATGGTCGCCTCGGTGCCAGAACTTACAAAACGCACTTTTTCGCAGGAGGGAAGAGCCTTTCGGATGCGCAACGCCAGTTCGACTTCAAGCTCGGTCGGCATTCCGTAAGTTGTCCCGCGTCGCGCTTGTTCGGCAATGGCCTGAACGACTTTTGGATGCGCGTGGCCGAGAATCAGCGCTCCCCACGAGCAAACGTAATCGATGTATTCGTTTCCATCGGCGTCCCACAGGCGCGCGCCGGCCGCGCGATCGACGACGATGGGCTCGCCGCCCACGGCGCGAAATGCGCGCACGGGGCTGTTTACGCCGCCAACAAGCACGTCAGTCCCGCGGCGAAATATTTCTTGAGAATGCGGTCGTAGCATTTTGACGAGTTTAGGTGAGCTCATCGGTTTAGTAGCACAGCCACTCTTGGCTGTGCGGTTTTTGTAGCGGCCAACAGAAGCGCGCAGCCAAGAGTGGCTGTGCTACCAAGAACCGTCCCAAATCTGCGGCTTAACAGTTCTTCAACCATCGCGCCGCGTCTTTTGCATGATACGTGAGCACGATGCTCGCGCCTGCGCGATGAATCCCGGTCAAGATTTCCAGCGCGATTCGCTTTTCTTCGATCCACCCGTTCGCGGCAGCCGCTTTGACCATCGCATATTCGCCGCTCACATTGTATGCGCCAACCGGAATGCTGAAGGTTTCGCGCACGCGTTGAATAATGTCAAGGTAAGCCAGCGCCGGCTTGACCATAACCATGTCGGCGCCCTCGGCCAGGTCCAATTCCACTTCGCGCAGCGCCTCACGCGCGTTGGCTGGGTCCATCTGGTAGCCGCGCCGGTCGCCGAATTGCGGCGCCGACTCGGCCGCCTCGCGGAACGGCCCGTAAAAGCCGGAACAATATTTCGCTGCGTAGCTCATGATGGCTACGTCTTGAAAACCGCCGCTATCGAGGGCCTTGCGAATCGCGCCCACGCGCCCGTCCATCATGTCCGAAGGCGCAATGATATCGGCGCCGGCGCGGGCGTGCGAAAGCGATTCCGCTGCGAGCAATTCCAGAGTCGGATCGTTCTTCACTTCCCCGTTTTCGACGATCCCGCAATGTCCGTGATCCGTGTATTCGCACAGGCAAACGTCCGTCATCACCAGCAAATTCAAGTTTGCCCGGCGGACCGCCTCGATCGCGCGCTGCACCACGCCATCCGCCGCATAAGCTTCGGTCCCAAGCGCATCTTTCTTTTCCGGGATGCCGAATAAAATAATTCCCGGGATGCCAAGCTGTTCCACCTCGCGGCATTCCTCAAGAAAAGTGTCCACCGACTGTTGCGCGACGCCGGGCATCGACGCGATCGGGTTCCGGACACCTTTGCCCGGGCACACGAACATCGGGTAGATGAACCCGTGCGCCGACAGTCGCGTTTCGCGCGCCAAGGAGCGAATCGCTTCGCTGCGCCTCAGTCGGCGCAGTCTGGTTACCGGAAAACTCATACGGCCCTCGCTTTTGGGTCTGCAATCGGAGAAAAATAGTTTGTAATTGCCGCCGCCATCGATTCCGCCGTCGCGGTAGGAGCCTCTATGGCCACAGGTAATCCTGCGCCCCCAAGTGCCGCTGCCGTAACCGGACCAACCGCCGCCAGCGCCACTTTTGCTGCCAAACTTGAAAGGACTTCCCCGCCGAGTTCTGCGCGCATATTCTTAACCGCGGATGGGCTGAAAAAAGAGATCACATCCACCTGGGCTTCGCGAATTGTCCGCATCACTTCGGGATCGATCGCGCCTACGCCCCCTGTATGATATGCCACGACATCGGTGACTTCCGCACCGGCAGCCCTCAGCGCATCCGGCAGATCGGGGCCGGCGCGATTGCTGCGCGGCAACAAGATTTTCTTGCCTGCAAGCGACGCGGACAGTTCGCGGGCCAGCTGCGTCCCGACAAATTCCTGCGCCACATGATCGACGGAAAATCCTTCCGCAGCGACAGCGCTGGCGGTTGCCGGACCGACCGCGGCGCAAAGATAATTCCCTTCCTGGTTAGGCTCGACTCCCATCTTCCGGCATCGGCGGGCAAAAAATCGTACGGCGTTTGCGCTCGTGAACAAAATCCAATCGAACTCGACGAGAGAACGGATCGCCCGATCCAGCTCGGTCGTATTATTTGGTTCGGAAAAACTGACCGCTGGAAATAGCAACACAATCGCACCCATCTTTTCAAGGCGCGCCACTAGTTCTTGCGCCTGCTCGACGGCGCGTGTGACCACGATGCGTTTTCCTTCGAGCGGCCTCGCCGTGCTCATGCCCGCGTCCCGCGGCTTTCGCGCTCCAGCAGGGCCGCTGCGCCGCCGTCGCGCAATTTTTTTGCGATCCGCTTGCCAATCGCTTCGGCCTGTTCGCGCGCGCCCGAATCTTGCTCCCACATGCGCTGCGCACCGTCCGGAGCGAGCACGGCGACGTCGAGCACGAGATTCCCGTTCTCGATGCGGCCCCACGCGCCAATTGGCACCTGGCAACCGCCTCCGAGACCCGCCAGCGCGCACCGTTCGGCAGTCACCACGCTGCGTGCTTCCGAGTCCTCCAGCGCTGTCAGGACGCGCAGCGTTTCGGCGTCTCCTGCCCGGGCCTCGATCCCGATCGCACCCTGTCCAGCCGCGGGCAGGCTCACGTTGTGCGGCAGCACCTCGCTGATGTTTCCGCTCAAGCCCAGGCGGTCGAGCCCCGCCTTGGCGAGCACAATCGCGTCGTAATCTCCGCGCTTCAGCTTTTCGATCCGCGTGTCCACGTTGCCGCGAAGCTCAAGCATGCGCAAATCGCGCCGCGCGTAGAGCAACTGTGACTGTCGCCGCAGGCTGCTTGTGCCCACGCGCGCGCCCCGCGGCAGCGCCGCCAGCGTCGCCCCGCTCGAAGAAAGCAGCGCGTCGCGCACGTCTTCCCGCTTGCCAATCGCGGCAATCGTCAAGCCTTCCGGCATTTCCGTCGGCACGTCCTTCATGCTGTGGACGGCCAGATCGATGCGCCCCTCCAGCAAGGCGTCTTCGAGTTCCTTGATGAAGACTCCCTTAGTCCCGATTTGACTGAAACTCGTTTGCTGAAATTTGTCGCCGGACGTCTTGATGATCACGATTTCCGGCTCGACGCTCGTAGCTTCGCGGAGCGCTCCCGCAATGCTTCGCGCCTGCCACAGAGCGAGAGCGCTGCCCCTCGTGCCGATCCGCAGCGCCTTCAAGGTTTCTCCCGGTCCAGCCGGAACAAATCTCGAATCGCCTCAAAATTTTGAAGTTTTCTGCGCAATTCCGGAATGCCGCGCATGCGTTCCGCGGGGGTGAGAACCACGCGGTCGAGAAATTCACGCAGCATCGCGGCAACCTGGGCGCGATCCTGCTCGGAAAGGTTGGCCATCGACGCGAGGCGCTCCTGCACGAAGGCCTCATGCTCGGCCGCCAACTTGTTGCGCAGATCTCCGAGCACCGCGCCCGCTGCGACGCCAGCCTGCCAATGCAGGAATTTTTCGACGTGCTCGTCGATGATAGTTTCGGCGCGCGGGATTTCGGCCACGCGGGCTTTCTTGTTTTGCTCGACGATTTCGGTCAGGTCATCGATGTTATAAAGATAGGTGTTGTATATATCCCCGACATCCGACGCAATGTTGCGCGGGACTCCAAGGTCAATCAACAGCAGCGCCCGATTGCCGCGCGCAGCCATAGCCCGGTTGATGATCGCGCGCGTCAAGATCGGTTCGCTCGCTGAAACTGAAGTCACGATCAAATCCGGCCAATCGAGCGCCGCGGCAAGGTTTTCCCACGGGACGACCTCGCCGCCAAATCGCGCCGCGAGGTCTACCGCATGCTCCGGCGTGCGATTCAGAACGCGCAATTGTTTGATCCCGCGGTCGCAGAGATGCCGGATCACCTGCTCGCTAGTCGCTCCTGCGCCAACGATCAGCGCTCGGTGATTATTGAGCTTGCCGAAAATTCGCTCGGCAAGCTTCACGCCCGAAAACGCCACCGACACGGGCCGCGCGCCAAGTTCCGTTTCGTTGCGAACGCGTTTTCCTACTTCCAGGGCGGCCTGGAACATACGGTTGAGGACAGGGCCCGTTTCGCCGCGGTCGAGCGCGATCTGGTACGCATCGCGCACCTGGCCCAGAATTTCCGCTTCTCCGAGCAGCATGGAATCGAGTCCCGCAGCGACGCGGAACAGGTGCCGCACGGCGTGGCTGTCATGATGTCGGTACAGCGAGCCATCCAATTCGCTGAGGGAAAGTTGGTGGAAGGACGCGACGAATAATTCCACCGCGCCGGCGCTGTCTGTCGCGTCTTCGCGCGGGACGCCGTAGAGTTCGCTGCGGTTGCACGTCGAGAGCACCAGCGATTCCTCAAGAATGCCGCGCGAGCGCAACTGTTCGGCGGCCTCGCGCGCCTGCTCGGGCGTGAAGGCGACGCGCTCCCGCAGATCGACCGAGGCCGTCCGGTGATTCAGTCCGATAAGAACAATTTCCATTTGAGAAACGCTCGACCAGTCTCCCTGATTCCCTGCCCCGTGCACCCGCTCAGAAGTATCGGTGAAAATGAGATAGATACCGGTTCACGATACTGTAACTGAAAATCACGAACATGAAATTGAATATGCAAAGCGCGGAAGCGCGCGCCCCGCGCCACGCCGCCGTTCGCGACAGAAACGTGTAACCGACGTAAATCAAAAAAATCAAAACCGTGACGATCACTTTTGGATCGCCATCCCAATACTGCCCCTCCAGCCGGTGCGCCCAGATCAAACCCGCCGTCATCCCGGCGGCGAGCGATGCGCAGCCAATCAGCACGCTGCTCCGCGTCATGCGCTCGAGAACGTCGAGCGCCGGAAACCGCCATCCCACCACACCCAGCTTGTGATCGCGCAATCGCCGGTTCTGCACCAGAAAAATAATGCTGAGCACAAACGAAATCGCGAACGCCGAATACGCCAGAATGTTCAGCGTGACGTGAAATGCGAAGAGAGGCCCCTGCGCCGGTGGCGCGTTCACCGGGCGCGCCGCAGGCAGGTGCGCGAGCAGAAACACGCCCAGCACGATCGGCAGCACGAATGGCCCGACCGCACGGCGCCGGTGAATCGCCTCAAGGCAAAGATAGGTAGCGGCAAGCAACCATGCAAACAGCGAAAGCGAACCAAATAGGTCATCGTACGGCACGGCATGAATCAATCGCGACCGCGCCAGCAGCGCCAGGTAGTGCAGACCAAGCGCCACCACCAAACTCGAAGTCGCGCCAATCCCCGCCGCGCGCGAAGGCTCGCGCAGATTCCAGATGTACAGCGCCAGGCTCGCCGCGTAAAAAAGTAGCGTCGCGATTACGTACGGACTTGTCATCGTGTGCATGCATCCGCGGGGAGGGTGGTCGTTCCAGCCCGCCGCGAATGTCCATTGCCTCAACATTATAGCCAATTCACAGATACGAAAGCACGAATACGGGGCGTGCCGTGCCGTGCTAGTTTCTGACTAGAAGGCTTCTAAGGAGCTGCTCGCTAATAGACCACAACCCTAGTGGGCCTCCTGATAAGACAATTTCGTTGTGTCGTCGAGAGTGGAAGCGTACCATGCGGCAGAAAGCGGATGAAAAAACTCGACCCGTGAATGAACCCGGGCTGGACAAATCCAAGGAGAGCAAAATGTTAAACATGCGAACTCTATTGCGCGGTGCAGCCGCAGCAGCCTTAGCGATCCTAATTGTATTCGCTGCGTCATCTTTGGCCGCCGACATCCTTGATGATTGGGCCACGGCCAAAGCGCCGCCACCGCCCGAACTCAAGCCGGTCACGCTGGATGGCTCGACTACCGCTCTGCTCATCCTTGACATGATGAAGATGAATTGCGGCGCACGCCCGCGCTGCGTGGCCACGGTTCCCAATGTCAAGCGAATGAACGATGCCGCGCGAAAGGCAGGCGCGATGGTGTGGTACAGCCTGGTTGGCAGCAACGGCATGGCCACTCCGCAGGACGTGATCGATCCGGGATTTATTCCGCACGATGGCGAATGGGTCCGCCAGAACGGGCCTGACAAATTCATCGGCTCGAACTTGGATGAAAAACTGAAAGCGCGCGGCATCAAGACAGTTATCGTCTGCGGTACCTCGTTTCAAGGCGTTGGCATTGGCACGGGCGGGGGCGCGGCCCAGCGCGGCTACAAGGTAATCATCCCGATCGATTGCCTCTCGTCAGAAGACACCTACATGGAGCAGTACGCGGCTTTCCATCTCTTCAAAGCTGGACCGGCCGTGGTAACCAGCCAAGTCACGATGACTCGCACTTCGATGGTGAAGTTCTAACTAATAAATGGTGATGGTTAAAAACGAATGGAGAAGGAAGTTTGAATTTCGATCAGGCGCGAGCCGCGGCGGAGACCGCAGTCAGATTTGTCCCGGTTTTCCGTTGCCTGGGCGACAAACGGTTGGAGGCGCGGTCCAGATTCTCTCGGAGGATCATTAGCGTGAGGAAGGTAGTGAGAACGCGCCTTTTAATTTCATCCGAT
>Ga0210409_10001237_pt1 | contig 34415 bp, 29 predicted proteins | sample IncBWH17MmetaG_FD_161649 | JGI IMG/M metagenome (GOLD analysis project Ga0210409, IMG submission 161649) | Forest soil microbial communities from Barre Woods Harvard Forest LTER site, Petersham, Massachusetts, United States - Inc-BW-H-17-M | ecosystem: Environmental > Terrestrial > Soil >... | reverse complement strand
CGTTTGGTATCCAACCTTCCCATACTATCCATCTGGCGCGCCGGATGGAACGAACGTCGCCTTCGCGAATAACGGAAGCATTTCACAGATTCTAAGTGGTTCGACCGGGACTGCGGGTTTGGGCAGTTACACGTTGAGCGCCTTTATAGGGGGCCGTTGTGACGTTCCGATCACCAACTATACAGTGCAGCTGTTCGCCGGAAGCGCTCCGATTGCTTCGGACAGCAATACGCTAGTGCCATCGCTAGCACCGGGCGCGGGTTGCGGCAAATTCGTGCTAGACACGCTGACAGGCAACGTCACATCCAGCTCCCTTGTAGGCCAGTCCCTTGAAATCGTTCTTTCGGCAACCGGTACGAACAACACCTCTCAAGCAACTTTCGATGACGTTACCCTCACTTTCCAACCGGCCGCGACCACTCCTGAGCCAGGCACTCTGACATTGCTAGGGTCAGGCTTGCTCGGTCTGGTTCATCGTTTGCGCCGCAAGCCGCTCGTCCAATCCTAGGCCGCCGCACTCCTTGTGATCTTCAAGGGGTGCGGTTTTTTTGAATTGCCATTCGGAGCGCAAGACGCCACAAGCCTTGATTGAAGAAATCCTGGGCCAGCTGCACCTAACCTGCGGAACGCACCTCAAATACGGGATCACAAGGAGTCCCCTGACCCGTTATACTGCAGCATCACGCAATTCCCGTTCGGCCTTCGACTCTCTAATTTCGATTTTCGTGTTTCGCGTTTCGCGTCTACGGGCGGCGGTCGCGGCGGTCGTCGGGAGCGGCGGCGATGCCCATGCGGCGGAGTTCGTCGGCGTAATATTTGCGATAGAGGACGTCCCACTCTTCGCTGCCTTCGAGGATTTCCTTTTTCTGCGAGGTGATGCGCTTGCGGACTTCCGCGTCCGCCTTCTCTTCTTCTTTCAGCGTGGCGGTGAGAATCTGCACGATCTGCTGGCGAATGGTGTCGCGGTCCTCGACGAATTCCACGTCGTCGCTGGAGACCAGCACATCGGTGATCTGATGCGACAAGCGGATCACTTTTTCGCGCGTGAGTCTCATACTTTCAGCCCGGCGCACGCGGGCGTCACCGCAGCACCAGCTTGCGGTCGCGCGCCAACTGCTGCTTCACTTTCTTGTACATCTCCTGATAGGAAGCGCCAGTGCGCCGCATCTCGTCCTGGTGCTGGATCAAAATTTCGCGCACTTCGTCGTTCAAGCGGTCTTCGACGGTCAGCTCTTCCATCATGCGCTGCCGCACGCGCTGCGTCACCGCTTCCGGAGCTTTGCTCTCCACCAGACTTCCCTCGATCAGCCGCTTCACCACTTCCGAGGCCATATGGCCGACATAATCCCGAACGAGCAGCATTCCAAACGTGTCCTTTGCCGCAGACCCTATTTAAAACAAGGAAAAGCAGTTTACTGGCACCCCCGGCAAAGTGCAACTCGACCTCAAAAGTCGCGCCGCGCAGAACCCTGCAATAACGAAGCTTAGAAAAGGCCTTACTGAAAGAAGGGCGGGAGGTCACACCTAAGAAGAGAAATGCAGCGACTCCGGAGCGCAAAACCGGCGCCTGTCCACGGCATACCGAGCAAGGACGAGGTCCTATTCTGTCGTCCGAGTGTCGATCACCTTCTGAAGGCAGCGTCGTCGAGCTTTATGCCAACTCGTTGCTCCGCAATCGCGCTGACCGAGACGATGCGAATTTGGTTCCGAGCCGTATCCACGTGCGCCTTTACCTTCACATGGCGCCCGTCGATGCCGGTTAGCGCCTCCGGATTGCTGACCATCCAAATTCTGCTGTTCTTGTCGGCGGTGAAGGTCTTGCCATCGCTGCCGGCTCTGCCCGGAATGTTGGTGGCCTTCCTGGAGGCCTTGCGCGCGTCTGAGGCCTGATTGTGAACCGCATCTGTATTTTGTCCGGCTTGAGCGCCTAGTGGAAAACAGGTGAGGAAGACCGCCATCGGAATCCATGATCGCTTTTTCATGTTCTTCTCCTTGGCGAAAATTAACCGGCACTGCCTTGGGATAGAGAAGGATCGAACAGCCTGATTGCAGAAAGATGGTTGCGCCTGCTGCGCATCAAGGCAAATGCAAAATTTGAATGCCACGTATCGCCCATTCGCATTTGCGGGGTACGGAGCGAAAGACAATCTGACCGGCACACTGCGGCTTGCCGCGAATTTTGGGTTAGACCGACCCCCTACCAAGCTCACAGTTTCCTAACAAAGCGGTGAGGACTTTCTGATGGGCCATTTCTTACCATTACCCTGTGATTCGGCAACCTTGGGTCCCGAGAAGCCGCTTGCGACGCCTCGCCATCTTGGGACAAGACGCCCGAGAAAGGAAACCGAGTGTCATTCTTCATGGAGACTGAGCAAGACTTAGCTGGCCACTGTAGTGTGTGCGGTCGTGTTACCGACCTCATGGAGTTACCGGGAAGGACGGAGAAATTCTGCCTTTCGTGCAGCGCAGACCTTGCAACGGTCGTATTGTTGGGCACCGAGATAGACGCCGCGACGGTGGCTGGGAGGAATACCGACGCGCTGGTGTCTGAATTTAACGAGATTAGCAGTCGCATGCTAGGCCGAGCGCAATCGGCACGCTAGGTTAGGTTGGTCGAAGGCAGATGGATCTGCAAGGAGCGGAGTTTCCGCTAAGTGGCTTTATTGTCAGCGCTATGCAAGGCGGACCTTATGGATTCTTTACAAACTTCTCAGGACTTCCTCCGGGTTCCTTCGCTAGTTTGGGCATGTATGGGGACGCTTGCCTGCCTTAAATCACTCTTATGGCAGTGCCCGAAGATTGAACCTATCTCGTCATGTAGTCGATGAATCTGATTGTTTTAGTTACGACTGGCTTGCTGGCATGTGCTTTCTACATTTATGTCCTATACCAGTGGATGCGAGACGGGAAGGGCAAGAGGACGCCTGTTCCCCGAATTGATGGGCGAAGCGAAGGCGCCCAGGAGAACAAGCGGCCTTACGTTGTGGGTACCGGGAAAATTGCCGAAAGGCACGGCGCCTCCGATGGCAGTTCGCAGTGGGCTCCCAGGGTGGCAGGCCTATATGGCGGACATGCACGTGCTTGGACTGAGTGCGAACGGATTGCGTACGAGAAGATCGCTAGCTCAGTGAGCTTGCGGAAGAGAAGCTAGGAGAGAAGAATGCGCATTTCGAACGTGAAAATAATTGCGTGGCTGGTGGTGGTCACGGTGGTGTGCGGAAGCACGATTTCCGGTTTTGCATCGACGGACGATGGCGGCAAAAGCGAAGCTCCGGCCAAGCGAGTGACGGCGAAAGTCGATGCGCCCGCTCCGTTGACGGAGCGCGAGCGTTGGCTGCTGGATCGCGTTGAGGAACTAGAAAAACGCGTTGCCGACCTGGAGTCCAAAGGCAACCCGACCGCGGCCTCTGCGGAAGCGTCCGCCGTTCAGCCAGCTTCCGCGAACGCAGGCGCACCGACGGTTGCGGCCGCGCCAAATATCATCGCCGGAGCAACGCCGGCAAACTCAGAGCCCCTTTCGAAAGATCGTGTGGCAGGGGTGGCCGCGCAAGCCACCGAAAAGGGAAAGTCTGGCGCGGCAAAGCCGCAAGCCGCTGAGCCATTTTCCTTCGCAGACTTTACCTGGCTGAATGGCAACTCGCGCACGAAGGACACACCGTACGCGACAAGTTTCTTCACGCCGGAAATCCGGGCGGACGTTGACTATAACTACAGTTTCAACCATCCGGCGGACGACACGATTGGCGGATCGAGCGAAGTATTTCGTTCGAACGAAGTGCACGTAACGCAGCTTGGCGTGGGCGGCGATTTTCACTATGACAACGTTCGCGCGAGATTGATGACGCAGTTTGGCTTGTATTCACAGACGACAGCGCGAAATGACGCCAGCCCGGCGCGCGGCCAATGGAATCTCGACAATGCCTACCGCTATGTCTCCGAGGCTTACGGCGGCTATCACTTCAACGCCCTGCATGGGATCAACGTGGATGCGGGGATTTTCATGTCTTACATCGGTCTTTTCAGCTACTACCAGTTCGACAATTGGGCGTACCAGCCGTCTTACGTTTCATCGAACACGCCGTGGTTCTTCAATGGCGTCCGCGTCCAGATTTTTCCCACGGAACATCTGAAGATCGAGCCGTGGTTCGTTAATGGCTGGCAGTCTTACGGACGATTCAACAACCGGCCGGGTTTCGGTATGCAGATCCTGTGGCGCCCGAACGGATGGTTTTCCATCCTTGGGAATCAATATGCTCTCGGTGAGGATGCGTTCGGAGCACCGGGCCGCGTGCGCTATCACACGGACGACAGCATCGAGGTGAAATACTACGACAATCAGGAGAATTTTCTCAGCAAGGCCGCTTTTTCGCTGACCGGGGATATGGGATGTGAACACGGAGGCGGGGTGAGCTGCGCCACCAATCATGGGACGGGAGCGAACTTCCATCCGAAACAGAGCTTTCTGGGCTTCATGCTGTACAACCGGTTGTGGTTTGACAAAGACAAGTTCGGGCTGACAGTGGGCGGGGGCAAGATCAACAACCCCGGGCGATATCTTGTGTTGTTGCCGCCGATCAATGGGGCGACGGCGGCATCGGGAACGCCATATTTTACGGAGAATCCAGGCGATCCGTTCAAAGCCTGGGATGCCTCGGGGACCTTCGACTATATGCCCAGCCAGTACATTACGTTCCGCTGGGAATTCGATCATCGCGCCGCGAATGTGCCGTACTTCTCGGGACCTGGAGGAATTACACCAACATCCTGTCCGACTGCTCCTCTTGTCGAAAATATTTGCGGAACGCCCGGAGCTTTCGTACCGGGCTTCACGCCAGACCTGAAGAAAATCGAGAACCGAATCAACCTGTCGATCCTCGTAAAGTTTTGACGATTCGGGACACGCGAACTTCCTGCTGACGGCGGCCCGGATCAAGAGAAGCCAGACGGAATTTGCAGCGTGATTTGAGTCGAGGAGACACACGATGTTGGACATCATTTTTATCGCCGCGACCGTCTCTTTTTTTGCACTGGGGATTGCGTACGTTCGCGGATGCGAACGGTTGAAATAGGAGTGACCAATGCATGCAGGTGATGCAGCACTGTTGGTGATTTGTGCGCTTCTCCTGGGCTATTTGCTATATGCCCTGTTGAAGGCAGAGGAGTTCTAAGCGTGACGGCGAACGTCTGGTTTCAAATTGGGCTCTTTCTCCTGGTGATCTTTCTAGTCACCAAGCCATTGGGTGTTTTCATGACGCGCGTATTCAGTGGCGAGAATACTTTCCTGGATCCCGTTCTGCGGCCGGTCGAACGATTCGTCTATCGCCTGACGGGCGTCGACGAAAAGCATGAGATGCGCTGGACGGAATACGCCGGAGCGATGCTTCTGTTCAGCGGCGTCTCCATGGCGCTTCTTTATCTGATCGAGCGTACTCAGAAATGGCTGCCGCTCAACCCGCAGAAATTTGGCAACGTGGAACCGGGTCTCGCATTTGGCACCGCGGCCTCGTTCACAACGAATACAAACTGGCAGGCTTATAGCGGCGAATCCACGATGAGCTATCTGACGCAGATGGCGGGCCTGGCCTATCACAATTTCGCGTCGGCGGCGGTCGGCATCGTGCTCGCTATGGTGGTGATTCGCGGGATCGCGCGAAAGGAAACCGATAAGCTTGGAAATTTTTGGGTGGACACCACGCGATGCTTACTGTGGGTTCTGCTGCCAATCTGCGTGGTGGGTTCGCTGGTGTTTGTGTCTCAGGGTGTTGTGCAGAACCTGAAGCCGTACGACACAGTGCAGTTGATTGAGCCCCAAACAGTGCAGATAACAGGAGCAGATGGGAAGACCACCACACAGACTGTGACACAACAGGTCGTGGCACAAGGCCCGGTGGCATCGCAGGAAGTCATCAAAGAATTTGGCACCAATGGCGGGGGATTTTTTGGCGCGAACAGCGCCCATCCTTTTGAAAACCCCACTCCACTTTCAAATTTTTTTCAGATGGTATTGATTTTTGCGATTCCCTCCGGGCTGACCTACACACTCGGCCGAATGACTGGATCACAGCGTCACGGCTGGGCGGTATGGGCGGCCATGGCGTTTTTGTTCTTGGCCGGCGCGACCACAGCGTATTGGGCGGAAGCGAAGGGCAATCCGCTTTTGGCCGGCACGGACCAGCACGCCAGCGCGCTGCAACCGGGCGGAAACATGGAGGGCAAAGAGGTGCGTTTCGGTATCGCGAATTCCGCACTATTTGCGACCGTTACAACCGATGCTAGTTGCGGCGCTGTGAATAGCCAACATGATTCCTTTACGCCACTTGGCGGAATGGTTCCGCTAATCAATATCATGCTGGGCGAGGTTGTGTTTGGGGGAGTCGGGGCAGGTCTGTACGGCATCTTCGTCTTCGTGGTGCTGGCGGTTTTTATCGCCGGCTTGATGGTGGGGCGAACGCCGGAATATCTGGGTAAGAAGATTGAGTCGTATGACGTGAAGATGGCTATGCTTGCGGTTCTTATATTGACCTTCACAATTCTTACGTTTTCCGCAGTCTCCGTGGTCAGGCCTTACGGGGCCTCGAGTATCTCGAACCCTGGCCCGCACGGTTTGTCGCAAATTCTGTACGCGTACGTTTCGTCGACCGGCAACAATGGCTCCGCGCTTGGAGGTCTCAACGTAAATACGATGTGGTACAACACGACCACCGCGACGGCTCAACTGCTGGGACGGTTCTTCATGATTATTCCCGTGCTGGCGATAGCCGGAAGCCTAGCGAAGAAGAAGACTGTTCCGGAATCGGCCGGGACGTTCCCTGTCACCGGCGGTTTGTTCGCCGGTTTGCTGGTTTCCACCATTTTGATTGTCGGTGCTCTCACGTTCTTCCCGGCTTTGAGCCTGGGGCCGATTCTTGAACACCTGCTGATGAACGCCGGAAAGGTTTTCTGAGGTGTCTATGGACCCAGTCGCTCACATCGGTCAAATCCGCAAGAAATCGTTGGCCGATAGCGCCATCCTTTCGCGGGCGGTGATGGATTCGTTCCGCAAGCTGAACCCGCGGACGATGGTCAAGAACCCGGTCATGTTCGTTGTGGAGGTCGGTGCGCTTCTGACGACCATTCAACTGGCCTGGAACGCTGTGCATCATGCCGGAGAGTTCGGGTTTGGGCTGCAAATCACGCTTTGGCTATGGTTCACGGTGCTGTTTGCAAATTTTGCGGAAGCCATGGCGGAAGGCCGTGGCAAGGCACAGGCCGACACGCTGCGTAAGGCGCGCGCGGAAACGCAAGCGCATCGCTTGAGGAGCAATGGCAATACCGAATGCGTGAGCAGTTCGCAACTGCGAACCGGAGACATCGTTGTGGTCACCGCAGGGGACTTCATCCCTGGAGATGGCGAGGTCATCGAAGGCGTAGCGTCGGTTGACGAATCGGCGATCACCGGCGAGTCCGCTCCGGTAATCCGTGAATGCGGCGGAGACCGTTCGGCGGTCACGGGCGGCACACGAGTTCTGTCCGACGAGATCAAGGTACGCATCACATCGAATCCGGGCGAGACGTTTCTCGATCGCATGATCAAGCTTGTCGAAGGGGCGTCGCGGCAGAAGACGCCGAACGAAATCGCGCTGAACATTCTCCTGGCCGGTCTGACGATCATTTTTTTGCTGGCCGTTGTCACGCTGCAGCCATTCGCGATTTATTCCGGGGCTCCGCAGAATATCTTCGTCTTGGTCTCGCTGCTCGTTTGCCTGATTCCGACGACGATTGGAGGATTGCTCTCGGCGATCGGCATCGCTGGGATGGACCGCTTGATTCAGCGCAACGTCATCGCCATGTCGGGACGCGCGGTTGAGGCATCCGGAGACGTGGATGTGCTGCTGCTGGACAAAACGGGAACGATCACACTGGGCAACCGCGCCGCGACACAATTCTTTCCAGCGCCGGGGGTTGAAGAAGCTTATCTGGCCGACGCCGCGCAACTTTCGTCGCTGGCCGATGAAACACCCGAAGGTCGGTCGATCGTGGTGCTGGCGAAGGAACGGTACAATCTCCGGGGCCGCGATCTTTCGACCCACGCGGCCAACTTCATCCCGTTCTCTGCACAAACAAGAATGTCAGGCGTGGACCTCGACGGCCGCGAAATCCGAAAAGGCGCTCTGGAGGCTATCGGCCGCTTGACCAGCAATCATGGTAACGGCATTCCGGCCGAGCTGCAGGTCACGGTTCGAGAAATCTCCAATGCGGGCGGAACACCGCTACTGGTTGCGGAGAGCGGGCGCGTTCTGGGCGCGATAGCGCTCACAGACATTGTGAAGGGGGGCATGAAGGAGCGTTTCGATCATCTTCGCGCCATGGGTATTCGCACGATGATGATTACGGGCGACAACCCGCTGACCGCCGCCGCCATTGCCCGCCAGGCAGGAGTGGACGATTTCCTGGCGGAAGCGAAGCCGGAAGACAAGATGGCGCTCATCAGGAGGGAGCAGGCAAAAGGCAAACTCGTGGCCATGACCGGCGATGGCACCAATGACGCCCCGGCGCTGGCTCAGGCGGACGTGGGAGTAGCCATGAACACCGGTACGCAAGCCGCCAAAGAAGCGGGAAACATGGTCGACCTCGATTCCAACCCCACGAAGCTGATCGAGATCGTGGAAATTGGCAAGCAACTCTTGATTACTCGCGGCGCGTTGACCACGTTTTCGGTAGCCAACGACGTGGCCAAATACTTCGCGATCATTCCGGCGATGTTTGCCGGAGCTTTTCCCGTCCTGGGCGCGCTCAACGTAATGCACCTGCGAACGCCCGAGTCTGCAATCCTTTCCGCTGTAATTTTCAACGCGCTGATCATCATCGCCTTGATCCCGCTCGCTCTGCGCGGCGTGCGCTATCGACCGCTCGGCGCGGCGGCATTATTGCAGCGCAACCTGTTGATTTATGGCGTTGGCGGAATTATTGCACCATTTATAGGAATTAAGTTTATCGACGTACTGCTGACGTATCTGCGGGTGGTTTGAGGCCGTTATGAAAAAGAATTTTCTGATCGCAGTGTGGTTCACTTTGGTTACGACGGTGATGTTCGGAGTGCTGTATCCGGTGGCGATCACAGGCTTGGCTCAGGTATTGTTTCCCAACCGGGCTAACGGACAGTTGATCGAAAGAAACGGCAAGATTGTTGGTTCGCGGATCATTGGACAAGCTTTCACGCAGCCGGGTTATTTCCATTCGCGGCCGTCGAGCGCTGGGACCGGATACGATCCTACTTCCAGCAGCGGCTCCAATCTCGGTCCCACCAACAAGCTTCTGATCGAGCGAGTGAGGAGTGACGTACAAAAGCTGCAGTCGGAGAATCCTAATGTTCCCATTCCGGTTGACTTGGTGACCGCCTCAGGCTCTGGCCTGGACCCGGACATCTCGCCTGCCGCCGCAGAGTTCCAAATTCCCCGGGTGGCTCATGCGCGTGGCATGAAGGAAGACGATGCTCGAACTCTTGTGCGGAAACACACAAAGGATCGCGACTTAGGCTTCCTGGGGGAACCGCGCGTCAATGTCTTGGAACTGAATCTGGAGCTCGACGCCGTTCATGCCTTGCGATGAGGCTCAAGACTTACGGCGCGCAGGTTTTTCCGAGGCGTTGCTTGGCGCCTGAACGACGAAGGTTGTCAGGATGATTTTGCGGAGGCAGATTCAACCTACCGAGGCACGAGGAACAGGCTAGTTTTTGTCATTGTTCGTTTGTGATTCCCTGCGGGGCCAAACCTTTCGCAAATGCTTGAAAAGAATGGCGGGGACGACGAGACTCGAACTCGCGACCTCTGCCGTGACAGGGCAGCGTTCTAACCAACTGAACTACGTCCCCGCGGTGGGAAATGCTCACAGATGGTGGGCAGTGCAGGGCTCGAACCTGCGACCTCCTGCTTGTAAGGCAGGCGCTCTAACCAACTGAGCTAACCGCCCGCAAATTCATCGTACAGGAAGCGGCGCGGAGCGTCAACGCAAGGGACACATAGAAATATTCCCACGGCAACAAAAATAAAGGGTTGCTCTGGAGCGAGCAACCCTTTGCTAATTCACCTTCGGAAATTGGTTGCGGGGGTCAGATTTGAACTGACGACCTTCGGGTTATGAGCCCGACGAGCTACCAGGCTGCTCCACCCCGCTTCATGACTATAGCGAATGGGCGCGGCGCGGTCAAATCAGGTTACTGACGGATTTTTACGGACCGTAGGTCCAGGAAATGATCTGCGTCACGGTCTTGAGTCCGGTACTGCCGGTGAAGCCGACTAGCGCCGTGTTAGCGCCCACCGTTGCGGGAATGTTGATGGGAAAAGACGTGGTGAACGCCGCGTTGGTCACCGTATCGGTGATGGTCATCGTCAGTGTTGTGCCGTTATAGGTCATGTGCACTTGCAACACATCGCCACTGTGCATGTCTACACCATTGGTGACGGTCACGGATGGACTAGTCGGAGACGCGCCATTGATGTACAGGCCCGTGGAATTGGTGCCTTCGTGGACGTTCTGGAAGAGATCGAACTTCACTGCGACGCTGGTAGGAATTCCTGGCGTTCCACCCGGCAAAGTTGCGCCATAACCCAGCCCACCACCGTTAGGACCGAGTGCGGTCGTTCCGGCGTTCTGAATCGTGAAGGTCATTCCATCCGCAGCGGGGTTGATAAATTGGAAGGTGAAGTCATTGGTGAAACTTTGCACGTTGACCGGCGCGGTGAACCAGGCGCTGTTGGCTTCCGCTTGCCCGCCGTCGGTCAATTGCAAGCGACTTCCGTTCAGTGTGGTGCGTCCATTGAACTGCAAACCTGTTGCGGTGAAGCCGGAGGAAAAGTTGATGGTCGGCGAACCGCTGCTCTGAATAGTGATGACCGAAGTTGCTGTGTTGCTCTGGCCAAAACCAGACGCGATGGCGATGGCTTTCACGGTCGTAGTGCTACTCACCGTGAAAGGATTTGTGTAAAGCGTGGAAGAGGGACTCGGCGGACTGCCGTCGAGCGTGAAATAGATCGATGGGTTGGAAGTCGAATCCGTGATCGTCACCGTCTGCGGCGATGTAAACGTGCCGGTGGCGGGCGAGATAACGGGAGTCGCGACCTGAGGCTGCGAGTTGATGGTGATGACGGATGTTGCGGTGTTGCTTTGCGTAAAGCTTGCGGCCGTGGCGATGGCCTTCACAGTCGTAGTGCTACTCACCGTGAAAGGATTTGTGTAAAGGGTGGAAGAGGGACTCGGCGGACTGCCGTCCAGCGTGTAGTAGATCGATGGATTCGACGTCGAATCCGTGATGGTCACCGTCTGCGGCGATATAAATGTGCCGGTCGCAGGCGAAATCACGGGAGTCGCGGCGGTTGGCGGGCCGCTGCCATTCGATACATAGGTCCAATTCAGAATATCCTGCACAAGCGTATAGTGCCCGGTGCCCGCGGTGAAGCCGACGTAGGCTGTGTTTCCTCCTATCGTCGTAGGAATGTCGATCGGCCAAGAGCTCGTGAACGTCTTGCTGTTGTCGACGGTATCAGTGATCGTCATGGTGAGCGTCGTGCCGTCGTACGAGATGTGCACGGCGAAAATATCGCCGCTCTGTAGATTGACGCCACCGCCGAGGACAACTTCGGGCGTAACGGGCGCTGCGCCGTTGGTGTAGAGTCCCGTACAGTTGTTGCATTTCCCGTTATTGAAGAGCGCGAACTTCACCGCCACGCTGTTAGGGATACCTGGTGTGCCCCCGACTTGGCTCGGGCCGTACGCTAGTCCGCCACCGTACGGTCCGATAGCGGAGGTGCCGACGCGTTGGATGGCAAAAGTCAGACCGTCGGCGCGGGGAACCGTTCCGGGTGTCTGCTGGAACATAAAATCCGTCGAAAAAGTTTGAACACTAACCTGCGTGTTGTACCAAGCGGTCGATGCTTCCGTTTGGCCGCCGTCGGTAAGACGCAGACGCGTGCCGCTCAGTCGAGATCTGCCTACGAGTGCGATTCCCGAAGAACTAAAGCCTCCGCTGAAATTGATAGAGTTTGGCGCGTTGGGAGCGATCGTGTAGAGGCCGCTGGCCATAGAGCTAGCGGTGAGATTCGGGGCGGTGGCAATGGCTTTGAGCGTCGAGGTGGCGGTGATGGACACAGGTCCGGAGTAAACGTTGCTGGAGGCCGAGGGAGTTGAACCGTCCGTAGTGTAGTAAATCGTTTGGGTACCGGGCCAAGTGGTGGTGACGGTCACGGACTGAGCCGAGGTGTAATCGCCTGGAACGGGACTATACGTAGGCGTGGGAACCTGATTGACCAAAGTGTATGTCTCGCTCGAGACGGTGCTGGCTACAAGTCCAGTGCCCACGGCCATAGCTCGTACGGTCGACGTGCCGGAGATTGTGAACGGCTGCATATACAGAGTGGACGCGGTCGACGGGGTGCTTCCGTCCGTGGTGTAAAAGATCTGTGCGTTCGGGTTGGAGTCCGTGAGGGTGATTTGGATGGACGGATGGAACTCCTGACCGGAGGGGCTGAACACCGGCGCGGGAGCCTGCGTCTTGCCATTAAGCAAACCGTAAACGGACAATTCATTTTCGGTACCGACGTAAACTTTTCCGTTCGTGATGGTGGGTGTGGCGAATTTTACAGCCGGTCCCGCGGTGTCCCGTGCGGCATTCTGAGCACTGGAGTACAGCAGGTTCAAGGTGGGAGCACTACTTGCGTCGTGCGCATAGAGAATCGCCGGCCCTTGCGACGCGTATGCGTCCGTTCGAATACTCCAGACAATCCCGTCCTTCGCGCCATTGGCTGAAACCGCTGGCACAGCACCCGGGAAAGAAGTTGATTCCGAGGAAGTCGACGTAGGATTCGAGGAAAGAACACCGTTCGCGGTTGAGAATGAAAATGCTTTCAGGTGACCATTCGTGGCTGCAGGCCAGAAATATACTTGCCCGTTCCAATAAGCTGGCGCTCCGTATATGGATCCACCCACCGCGGCCTTTTGTTGCGGATCGGACGTGCTGTTGGGATTGAATCCACCGAGATTGTCTCGATCCAAAAGATATACGCGGCCCGACTTACCCGCGTGCACCATGAAGTGAGAGGTCTTGCCGTTGATCACGACGTCGGGAAGTATCAGCGTGCCCCCGGATGCCTGGTCTTGGTCATTGTTGTCAAGATTGGCCTGATCAAAGGGCGCGAACATGTCGCCCACCTGGACGCCGTTGGCATTCATTGTGGGCAAGCCGTTCGCCAAGCCCAGCCGAATCACCGAAATACCGTAATTCATAGTGTCTTGGTATGGGGGCGCGGCGTTAAATGAGCCGTTGCCCGTTCCGGTGAACAGGCGTCCGAACGGCTGATTTGCCGGAACGTCAGCAGCTAGGCCCGCTCCCGATAGCCAGAGACTCGATCCATTGCCATTCCGGCTGCCGCACCACACGCCGCTCTGCTGTAGCTGCTTCGTTGTGGCGTTGTATTTATACCCGAAGATCCAGCCATGCCATGTCGGTGTGACGTCGTAGGTTGCGCCGAAGGCGAGATACACAATGCCGTTCAACAACAAAAGGCCGGGCCGTTGCAGCTGGTATGTCGGATCGAAGGTCAGCGTCCCAGAGGAACTGCCGCTCCCGGTTCCAGAGAGCGAGCCCGACACCGCAATAGGTCCGCCGAATTTCTCCAGCCCCGTTGTGATGTCCAGCGCATGCAATCTGTAGAAATACTTGCCGCTCTCTTTCGTCTTGCCAACGACATAGATCGTGCTCGTCGAAGGATCAATCACGGGAGTGCTGGTGATGCCGACCTCAGGCACGATGTCTGTGTAGCCGAAGTCGGAGCTCGCTTCCGGGGTGGCGTTAGGTCCCGCGCCATGCGCGGCGTCAAGCAGCGTAATCTTCCAGAGCGGCTGGGCGTTAGCGCCCAGGTTGGAGTCCGCATCGAACGCGTACACGCTGTCGTGCTGCGTGGCCACGAATACTACGTTGCGCGTGGTTTGCCCCATGGTGACATTGGCCATGTATAACGGCTGCGCATATACGTAACCGTCAACCGTGTAGTAGAACAATTTTCCGAAATTAGTGGCGTTCACATTCCCGGGAGTAAGAGTGGTCTCATTGGTGTTGGCGCCGGTGCGCGAAATGTCATTGTGCTGCGTGGTGACATTTTGCGCGAGCGTCGTGGACACACACAGCAATAGACACCCCACGAGAGTTGAGAAGCGAATGGACGACAGGCACACTTCTTTTGCGGCACTCTCATGATGCACACGGTTCTCCCTGGGGCTTGGGCGGTAGCAAAAGCTTAATGCGGCTGAAAGTCGCTATCTGTGGATACCGATTGGAATGGCGCTCCAACCATCTGCGCTGTAAATGCACCTATTGGCTGCTGGCATCCACCTGCTCTTCACTCCTGGGGATGCTGGCTGGGCACCGGAGGGACGCAAAGTCATAGCTTGCATGAAAAAAGGACAGCTACCCACGTGCTGAGTGTAGGTAAAGCTGACAGGATCCCGCAATACAGCGGAGTTGGTAAGGTGGGCAGGAACTTACCTGCGAGAGCGCAAGTAACTGAAAACCCGAATGTTAGATGTCGGTGCACGAACACTCGAGGAATGCGGTCAAACTCGGATATCAAGAACGATGCGTACTGGCTATTTCCCGGGTGCGCCATAAACCTCAGGCTCTTATTGGTCTGCGCTACAGGAAACACCTGATTGCGGTCTATCATCCGTGGTTTATCTTTCGAATCAACACCATGCGTGAAAACGCTCATGGCGAGACCGACCCTCGCTGACGGACGGGTGCCTGCCTCCTCACACCGAACACAGGCACCCGTTCCCCCTTTTTTGACCACCACTTAAATTTGAGTCGATACAAAGGAGTTTCTGTTGGCGCTTTGTCTATAATGCGATAAATGGTCGAACTTGCGGAATACCGTCGAAAGCGCCGCTTTGCGGAGACCCCAGAACCTCGCGGGAAGAAAGCTCCCAAGGACGACAAAGTATTTGTTATCCAAAAGCATGCGGCAACAAGACTCCACTACGATTTGCGCCTCGAAGTCGGCGGCGTGCTCAAGTCCTGGGCTGTTCCCAAAGGACCCTCGCTCAATCCTGGCGACAAGCGGCTGGCCATCCAGGTAGAAGATCATCCATTTGAATATCGCAAGTTTGAAGGAACCATTCCCGAGGGAAATTACGGCGCGGGTGAAGTCATTATCTGGGACCAGGGTACGTACGAGCCGGAAGGGCCGCTCAGCGCCGCTGAACAGCTTGAGCGCGGCGAGCTGAAATTTCGTCTGCACGGTCACAAATTGAACGGAAGCTTCGTTCTGGTAAAGCTTAAGCACAGCCGAGGCAAGAATGAATGGCTGCTGATCAAGCATCGCGACGATCACGCAGACCCCATGTGGAATGTGGAGGAGCACGGCGAGTCGGTGGTGAGTGGCCGGCCGCTGCCCAAAACGCAAAAAGAGAAAAGAGCAGCCCAGGGTTCCGCTGCACCGAACCCTGCGGACTTGCCCGGCGCCCGTTCCGCACCGATGCCCCGCGATGTTTCCATAACGCTGGCCAAGCTTGCGGACAAACCATTCTCCGATCCGAACTGGCTTTTCGAGATTAAGTGGGACGGCATTCGTACCGTCGCCTACGTCGAGAATGAGAAGGTACGACTATTTTCGCGCTCCAAGCGTGAGGTCACGGCGGAGTTCCCAGAGTTTCAGGACCTCGCCAGGCATTTGCGTGCCGGGACAGCAGTCCTCGACGGTGAAATCGTCACGCTGGATGAAAACGGACGCAGCGACTTTCAGAAGTTGCAAAATCGTTTCGGCGTCAGCAAACCTTCACAAAGGTTGATGAGCGAGGTTCCGCTAACCTATTACTTCTTCGATCTGCTCTATTGCAACGGCTTTGACGTGCGAAAAACTCCGCTGTTGCAGCGCAAGGAATTACTGCGCGAGATACTGCGAGGCGACGACCGCGTGCGCTATTCGGAACACCAGCTAGAAAAGGGCAAAGAGCTGTACGCCGTAGCCAAGGAACAAGCGTTGGAAGGGATTGTCGGGAAGCAAATCGAAAGTCCCTACACCGGGAACCGCACCGGCTTCTGGCTCAAGTTCAAAATTGTTAACGAGCTCGATGCCGTGGTCGTCGGCTGGACCGCTCCACGGCGCACTCGGCAGTACTTTGGGGCCTTGGTTCTCGCACTCTACGACGACAAGAAGGAACTGCAATTTATAGGCAGCGCCGGTACGGGCTTCGACCAGAAGACGCAAAAGGAGCTGCTGACCCACCTGGAAAAACTTCGTGTTGCGCGCTCACCTTTGCGCGATCCTCCCAAGCTGCGCGAACACGTTGACTGGGTGCGGCCCACAATGGTCGCGCGCATTAAATTTGCGAACTGGACGGAAGACAATCACTTACGCGCGCCCGTTTTTATGGGCATTCGCAAAGACCGAACGCCGGAAGAATGCACCTTTGACGCGGCGCGGCCGGAGCGCGCCGAAAAAACGGAAAAGGCATCTGCGAAAAAAACTCCAACTGTCCCGGTTGAGGCCAAGCCCTCGCGATCAAAAGCGCAAGCGCACGATGCGGGCTTTGAGGAATTGGCCCACGGTACGGCGGAAAGTCTACGCCTGCAGGTCGATGGCAGGACCCTTGCTCTAACACACTTGAACAAAATTTATTTTCCGGAGTCGGGCATCCGAAAACGCGACCTCATCGCTTATTACTACCGCATTGCCGATTACATTCTGCCCTTCCTCAAAGACCGGCCCTTAGTCATGCGGCGCTATCCAAATGGAATTCAGGAGAAGGGCTTTTTTCAAAAAGAGGCGCCCGAGTCCATACCGGATTGGGTCAAGCGGGCGAGAGTCTATTCCGATGAACGCGGCGGAGAAATGGACTACATAATGGCCCAAGATCGTCCTTCCCTCCTCTTCCTCACAAACCTCGGGTGCATCGACCATAATCCGTGGTCCAGCCGCTACGACAATCAGGATTATCCCGATTATGTTTTTTTCGATCTTGACCCCACGCCGGACACACCCTTCACCACAGTCCTTCGCGTGGCTCGCTCAATTTACAAGGTGCTGGTTTCAACGCGGCTGGTTTGTTTTTTGAAGACCTCGGGCGCCACTGGGTTTCACATCTACGTTCCGCTGGAGCCGATTTACAAATATGCGCAAACCCGCACGTTCGCGGAGATCATCAGCCAAATCGTAGCTACCGAGCTGCCGCGGGACACCACGCTGGAACGCAGCATTCGCAAGCGCCCGCCGGGACGCGTGCTACTCGACGCCTTGCAGAACGCAAAAGGGAAACCTTTGGCAGCGGTCTATTCCGCAAGGGCGCACCCAGGCGCCACGGTGTCGACACCGGTGACCGCGGAGGAACTTATGAGCGGCAGTATCGACCCTGACGCGTGGACGATCAAAACGCTAGAGCCGAGGCTAAAAACTGCTGGCGATCTCTGGAAGGATTTTTGGAGCAAACGGCAAACGCTGGACACGGCGCTCGAAGCCCTGAGTCATCGTCTTTCCGGAGAAAACCGGAAGAAGTAGGTCGAGAATAAGAGCGGCGGCTGGACCAGTAAGCAATCTAGCCGCCGGCACAATCGCAACAAGAAATGCAGTGAATTCTCAGGCTCTCGCGCCGCGCGCCTTGCCGCGTGGCTGCTCCTCCTCCCCTTCTTCTTCCCCGCCCTGCTCCTTCGCTTGCACATTGATCTCTTCGGCTAGTTGCGTAAGCTTTTCGTCCGTCTCTTTCTCTTCCTCAAGGGTTTTGTCCAGTAGAGAGCTTGCTTCGCTTTCTCCCAGCAAGTCCGCCCAAGTCCGAACGCATCCGTAGGCGGCGATTTCGTAGTGCTCGACGCGCTGCGCCGCTGAAATCAGCGCTGCGTCCATCACCTCACCCTCGAAATCCTCGTCCATGATTTCCTCGCCTTCTTTGAGGATACCCATCATGCCGGCGCACTTTTTCCCGGTTGCTTTTTCGCTCATGTTGTCGAAGATTTCCTTCAGGCGGTCAACATGGCCCTTGGTCTGCTCCAAATGTTCCTCAACCGCGGCACGTAGTTTCTCTGAGGTCGCGGCCTTGGCAACTTTTGGCAGCGCCTTCACCAAACGGTTCTCCGCGTCATACAAGTCCTTAAGTTCGTCGATGTACAGTTCCATCAATGCGTTGCGCTGCATGGCAATCTCTCCTTTTTTTCGAAGCTCTAGACTTTCAATCTCGGATTAGACACTCGCGTTTCGCGGGCCTCTTGCGACGCTAGAGGCTGGACCATGCCGCGTCCATACACGAATATCTCTAAGGTTCTCTTCACGAGTGCCTAACAGCACTTAAAGTCCGCACATCCACCGTGCAGTTGTGAAGCCACTGATGGCAAATACTGCAGCGCAGAGTGCAAGGCGATGGAGAAGACACCCGATATCGAATGTTTGTGTCCCCATGCAGGCTGCAAGGGGAAATAACCTAGCCAGACCGCGCTGTGCGTTGCCTGTGGACTTTTAATCGGCCGGCCAGCAATAGAACGTCTCGTGCCGCAGCACAGCGGCAATGCCTGCGGTGATCTGCGAAACCCTTGACTTGGAAACGGCGCCTTGGATGCCTATCTTCTCGGCTTCTCTCACCACGTAAGTGGAGAGTTGAACCGTACACAACAAAATTGGCAGATTCGGCTCAATCTTAGCCAATTCGCGAGCCGTGTCGAAGCCATTCATTCCAGGCATCGCCAAGTCCAATAACAACATGTCCGGATGCAGCTCGCGAGCTGCCTTGATCGCGTCGCGCCCGTTTACCGCCTCGCCGCACACGTCCCAATCCAACGTGTGTTCAATAAGTTCGCGGAGTCCGCGCCGTACGACTGCACTATCGTCGGCAATAAGTATTCGTTTCATGACCTGGCCTTGCACCCACCGTGGCATGTTTTGTGCCTAGGGTGCAATCGAGCATTTGCTGCACGGACCGTCTTTTAACGAAATCACTCACATGGGCTAGTACCGACCCCGTCGCAACCGCGCGTGTTTTGAGGTATCTAACCTACGTGGGTGTGAGAGATGGGCGTGACACTATCTAAGGCGGCGGGAATACCGCGGTGGGGTCTACCGCCATGGACAATTGAGTTCCACTCCGAGCAACTGGCTCTACCCGAAGAAGTTGATTTTGCAGTTGTCGGTGGAGGATTTACGGGCCTGGCTGCAGCAGCCTGGCTGCGGCATTTGGGGCCGGATAAGCGCATTGCGGTCTTCGAAGCCGCCCGCATCGGCGCTTGCTCCAGTGGTCATACCGGAGGCATGACTCTGCCGGAAACAGCCGCAGGCGACCTGCCCGGTTTAGGCGATGTGCTCGCGGGATTCTCTAGCATTTTGCGCGAGCTACAGGTCGAGTGCGATTTGAAACTCCCGGGAGCGCTGGAAATCGGGCGGCACGGAATCTTGCCGAATTCCCCGATCCATTGGAAGGACTCCGGCACAGTGGGTGTCACTCGGGAGATCCCCGGCGGCACGATCGATCCCGGCAAGATGCTCAGTGGCCTGGCGCAGGCGGCGGCAAAAAACGGCGCGTTGATTTTTGAAAATACGCCCGTCGACGAGCTGCACGTCGATGAGTTGCCAGTGCTGAGTATCCAAGGAAAACCGGTGCGCGCTCGCAGTGTTCTGCTGGCGACAAATGCGGAATCGCTGGAGTTGAGCGGCCTGGCTGGAATTGCGCAACCGAAATTCACCTTGGCGGTGGCCACGGAGCCGCTATCATCCGAACAGATGTCCTCCTTAGGGCTCGCGGCAGGCAAGCCCTTTTACACAAGCGATCTGCCCTATCTCTGGGGACGAGTGTTCGACGGGAACCGCGTGATTTTTGGCAGCGGATTGGTGCATTTGGAGGAGTGGCGAGAACTCCTGACGTTGAACGTATCGGAGGGTCAGCCCGCGGAGCTTCTCGCCCGTCTCGAAAAACGCATCCACGAATTGCATCCGGCGCTCCATGGTGTACGTCTGAGCAATCGCTGGGGCGGTCCGATTTTGATTGCCGATAAGTGGGAACCGGTTTTCCGGAGGCTCCCGGAGCACAATAACGTGATTGTGCTGGGGGCTTACAGCGGACACGGCGTCGCGCTTTCCGTGTACCTGGGCGCGTGGGCGGCTGAGGCCATGCTCGGCAAGCGGGAATTGCCGCACTGGGAGGGCGACGCCAGCGCTGCGGCATGAAAACATATCGCCTCGTCTAAGGGCACATACAGGAATTTCCCGATTCGCCTCAGTATGTTCATGGATGGGAAGCAACCTGATCCCAGCTTAGGCTGCGCAACTCGGATGGAAAGTCGCCCGTTTGGCGTTCTCCGTCCACCATCGGCGCCTGTCACGCGCGAACTAAGGTCCGGAGGCCTCATGGAAGCCACCCCTCAGATTCTTATCGTCTCATCGGAATTGGAGGATCGCCGTAAGCTCAATGACATGCTCCACAAGGAAGGTTACGAGACCGTTTGCGCGTCGCGGGTGAGCGAATGCGAGGATGCTCTGAAAACCCAGAACATTTCGCTCATCTTCTGCGACCGCCGTCTCTCCGATGGCAATTACCGTGACATTATATCCGCCCTTCGCGCGTGCAATCAGCCCGCTCCCGTGGTCGTTACCTCTCGCCTTGCCGATTGGGACGAATACCTCGAAGCCCTTCATCACGGCGCCTTCGACCTAATCAGTTCACCCTGCCAACCCACCGATGTGCTCTGGGCCATCGTCCAAGCTCGCCGCGAGGAGCACACTTCTGCTGGGTTTGTTGTCACTACAAAGAGCCGAGCCGCGTCCGCCACCGCCTAGCAAGCGCAGTTCGTCGAACTCCTCCGCGAGAGTACCGTTCAAGCCGCTATCCGACTGGATAGCGGCTCTATCCATTTAGATAGCAATTCGCGGCACGTTTCGACATAACGCCCGTCTCTTTCCCGCAGCCCTTTTCGGCTATCTCCCTCCCTGACAATTGCTTGCCAGATCTCACAAGCGGCCTTGTCATTGCCCCTTTCTCTTGGCCAGCCGAATGCAATCCCTACTGGCGTGCGACCCAAGATTCAAACGTAAAGGCCGCAATCGAATCTGAAAATTTTAAGGAGGTCGTTATGAAATCACTTCGGAATCGTGTATTGGCCATCACAGTGTTTGCATTGGCGGCCGTTTGCGCAAGCGCAATCCCCGCCTCGGCTCAAGCCTACCAGGGCAGTTTTACTCTGACCCATGCAGTTCGCTGGCAGAACGCCACACTCCCCGCCGGCGACTATACCTTTGAAATAAAGTCCCTTTCCTTGCCGGCGACAATGACAGTCAAAGGCTCCAACGGCTCTCAGTTCGTCACCGCCATTGTCGTAGATGAAAAAGCAAGCGAGCAAAGCATGCTGATCGTCGAAAATCGCGGCAGCAGCTCCTCAATCAGCGAACTGCGCCTTGCCGGCATCGGCCGCAGCTTGCGCTATGCAGTGCCGAAGGCCCCCAAGGACGTCGAACTTGCTCAGGTAACGCGAGAGCAGATCCTCGTCGCCATGAACGTGAAGTAAGTCCGCACGATAGCAACCAAACAAAAAACGGTGCGAGCCTCTTCCGAGGCTCGCACCGTTTTTGTTGAGGCTTCCGTTTCTTCTTTAGGATTCGACCCACTACGAAGCAGATGCAGCATTGGCGGGCCAATACGGCCTGTCTTTGTCCGCCAGTTGCCCGTCCGTATAGCGATCGTGGTGCCGAACCCAAGCCATCGTAAACGGTAGCGAATCCTCGTCACGCCCCTTCGGCACATAGTCAAGATAGTTGTAGGTGCTCATCGTCGTCTCCGTGCCGCGCGCGTACGCCGAATAGGTGTGGAAGATGTTTCCCTGCTTATCCTTGTAGAACACGCTGATGCCGGGGCCTTCCTCGCTCGGGAAAGCCTGGATTTCGTAGTTGTAATACATCTTTCCGCTTGCTTTTTCCTCTTTCGTGAACGAAACGTTATAGTTGTGATTGAAGTCGCTCCTGTTCGACGACACCCAAGGAAACCGCCAGCCCATGCGCTTCTTGAACGCTTCAATCTGCGGCAGCGTCGCCCTGGAAATCGCCACGAACGACACATCGCGCTGCGCAAGGTGCACCAGCGCCGCGTCCGTGTGATCCATATTAAACGAGCAGCTCGGGCAACCCTCTTTCCAATCCGGACCGAACATGAAGTGGTACACGATAAGTTGGCTTCGCCCCTCGAACAGATCGGCCAGCGTCTTCTTCCCCCCGGGCGCGTCGAAAACATATTGCTTATCAACTTTCACCCAAGGCAATTGCCGTCGCTCCGCGCTGATCGCATCCTTTTGCCGAGTCAGGCTCTTTTCCTTGGCGAGCAACTCTTTGCGGGCCGCAATCCACTCCTCCCGCGACACAACTCTCGGGTTCTCGACTGTCCTCTTACTAGTGGTTCCTTTGCTCATGACGCTTTCTCCTTTGTTTGCTTTCCCTTCATTTTGCTAATCGCAACACGCAACTTCGCGCCCGTGTCGCTGCGAAATTTACTTACCGCCACCGCAGCTAAACCACCCGTCGAGGTTGCACCCGCTACAATCATTACCAAAGTTGCTAAGCATGCCGGACACATAGCTCATCCTTTGCGATCTTCCATTCGGGCTGGCAAGCCGCCTGTGCCGTGCTAGGCGGCTTGCCCTTTCTGCAGAAAAACCGGCTGCTCGTCGCCACTGGGACCCCAGCTTGCCGGCACCGCCACGTTGAGCAGTCGGAGGTACACGCAGAGCTGGCCTCGATGCTGAAACCAGTGGTTGAGCATGATGTCTCTCAGAAACTGCGCGCGAGGGATTGTCAGCAACTCCTGATTGCCGTGGACCATCCGCCAGGTTTCTTGCATTGCGGCATCGCTGAACTGCGGCAAGAGGGTTCTAACTGTGGCAATACTCTCGTCGAACGCAGCGAGGATTTCTCCCACGCTGGAGGGTTGGGGCACACTATTGAAGTTGGGCGCTTGCGCCGGGTTCTGCTGCACGAACCTAACGCTGCCGCCGGGCACGCGGGCAATATGCAAACCCAGTTGTCCCGCTGACATCGATTTCTCGTGCGGCTTCCAAGCCAATCGATCCCCGGGCAAACGTTCCAGGAATTTTCGAGTGATAGGGGCTTGTGCTTCGAACTCCTCTAACATGGATTCTGCGAGTGACATAGCCATTCTCCTTGCTGCCTTATAGGTCAGCGTTTACAGCACTAGAATTCACCGGGCCGCCGCTCTCCCACCGCGCACCGCAGCTTCCGCGCGCTTCCGAAGATTGGCGTGTATAGATCCCCAGCCCTTACCCACTCCCTCGCGATGCTGATCTTCGATCAGGCCAAGCGCCGAATGATGAAACTTGATCAGCGTCCCGCCATCCACTTCGCTCAAACGGTACTGCACATTCGAGACCACCGGATACGACATGAACAGCGGGCCGGTGATCTCCAGCAGGGTCGGCTTCTTAATCGCCTGCACATTTCCCCAGAAGTGCCCGTTACCGTCGCCCAGGTCTCGGTACCACCGTCCGCCGGGCCACGCTTCGATCTTCATATTCATGGACTGCCCTTCCATCGTTTCGCTAAACGGCCCCAACTGTTCCAGCAGAGTCGCAAACGTCACATCGATCGGCGCCTGCACGCGGATCTCTTCCGTAATACTCAGGGTCATTTTCTCAATTGCCGGTGCTGTCGAAATCATCGTTCCTCCTTGAATTGAAAACCAAAACGAATTGAAAACTAAAACGCGATCACTTCTTCTTCATCTTTTCCTCAGCACGTTCCTTCACGCCCTGCAACTGATGGCGCCACAATTGCTCGAACGTGCTGGCCCATTCATGCAGCGGCCGAATCGCCTCCGCATTCGTGCGATACAGCATGTTGCGCCCTTCCCTCCGCACGCTCACCAGGCCCACATCCTTTAAGACGCGCAGGTGCTTGGAAACGGAAGGCTGCTCCAGCTCCAACGCCGCCACAATGTCGCCCACCGGCCGTTCCTGCAGCGCCAGATAGTTGAGAATGTCGCGCCGCCGCGGCTCCGCCACAGCATTGAAAGCGTCAGAAGTGGTAGCAGCTCGTGCCATGAAGGAATAATACATTCCTATATGGGAATATGTCAAGCACTTTTTTCAGGTATCGGCAGTTGTTCGCCGCCCCACGAGAGTACCTTTCGCGTCATTCGCCGGCCGCGAACTTATGGTTCGTGCGCTGTGTTATCCGGACAATGGAACGCGGGGGTTGCCTTGCGCTCGCGTGGCTTACTTGTGCTTTGCGTGTTGCTAGGAGTGCTTGTCTTGGGCTGGCTCACGCGGCGGGACTTCTCCTCACGTCGCCAGCCCAGTGAGCTTCCCGTGCCGACAATTATCAAGCAGCCGGTTACTTTCGCGAATCACACGTTCGACCCAGCCGCGCCGCCCAGTGATATGCCGCCGCTGAATCCGGGTGAAAACGCAGAGTGCGGCTCCGATTTCCTGTCCAACGCCAGTGTCCGCGGCGAGTCCCGACAAGCAGACGCCACACACGCGACCGTCACTATCACGCAGGTGAAGGTTACGCTGCAGCTCAGCATCAACATTTGGGTGCCGACCGACGTAAGCCAGCGCGTGGTCGAACATGAGGACGGCCATCGCCAAATATCGGAGTATTACTACCAAAGCGCCGACAAACTGGCCGAGACAATCGCAGCGAGCTACCTGGGCAAACGAGTGGAGGTTAGCGGCATCGATCTGAATGCCGAGTCCAACAAGATGCTCCTGGAGATGGCCAGCGAGATCACCCATGAGTACAACAGAGAACTAAATCCCGGGCCCACGCAACTGCTCTACGACGCCATCACCGACCACGGCCGCAATGACGTCCCCGTTCAGGATGCTGTCGCTCACGCGATCAAGAACGTATTGATCGAGTCAGCTCAGCCGGCTCCAAATCCGGGAAATTGAAACAGAACCTTCAACCAGCCCTCGAAAATGTTCGACCAAGCATGAGCGACCCCCACCGAGGCTTGACGCCTTTTGCTTTGATACATAGACTCCTCCCAGTCTAGGTGTACAGCCCCGCAGCTCGAACGTCACTCCGAGGTAGCTCAATGCGAAAACCCCGCACCTCCACCGGCTTCCTTCTTGCGTTAACTCTTGCGCTACTCGCCCCCTGTTCTTACGCGCAAACGGGCGGCAAGAAAAAAGTCAACAGTCAGGACGATTTACCGCGCTTCACATATCCCGTAAAAGGCTCCGCTTCCGAACTGGTCCAGGCCGATGATACCACCTTCAGCGCCTTCGCCTCGAAAGTCCGAGCAGACCTGGACAGCATCCTTCGCGATTACGACCTCACCGACAACGCCACAATGCGCTCCCTGCTCCACGCCAAGATCGATCTTCAGTTCCTCGCCGGAGAATACCAGGCCGCGCTCGCAACCATCGATTTGCTCCGCGCGCAGGAGGAGAAACCCTCCGCGAAACTCACAACGGGAATAATCCAGCGAGCGATCTCACAGGCTGCCACCGACACGAGCAGCACCAGCGGCTCCGCTTTTGAGGAATCCTTCAAAAAGCATGCGCGCGAGGCGATTAATTCCCTTCCCTGGGACGTCGTGCAGGACAAAATCAGGCACACGTACGTTGGTGCCCGAATCTACACAAAGGCTATGGCCCTCGGCGAGGTAAAGACCGATCTTGATCCCTCAGTCCAAACTTCCGGGACCCTTGATAACCTCGATGCTTGGCAATTGATCTCGTACAGAAGTGACCTGCATTTTCTTATTCCGCTCGAACCCACCCTGGGAATGGTTCTGAAAGAGTACATTTCGGCCCACAACGTCGTTAAACCGGACATCTGGGCCGCCCGCGAGGTCACACTCGCCAAAGATGAAAAATTAACTCCCGTGTTGGTGGCCATCTGGGACTCCGGCATCGATGTCTCTTTGTTCCCCGACCAATTGTTCACCGACCCTCACCCTACGCCCAGCGGCACACACGGGCTCGCCTTTGATGACGTGGGAGGTCCCTCGACCTCCTGGCTGTACCCGCTCACCGCCGAGCAGCAGAAAGCCTATCCGGAATTTCGTGATCAGCTCAAAGGGATCTTAGACCTCGAGAGCGGCGCGGACTCGCCCGAAGCGGACCAGGTCCAGAAAAAATTCAGCACGTTATCCGCCGACCAAGTCCATCAGCTTTTCGAACTGCAAAAGGTCATCGGCTTCTACATTCACGGGACCCATTGTGCCGGCATTGCCGTGCGCGGAAATCCCGCCGCGCGCCTCGTGGTCGCCCGCTTCAACGACCAGTTGCCTGATCTTCCCTTCCCTCCCACCGAGGAGTGGGCCCATCATCTGGGCGCTGCCTTCCAGCAGATGTCCGACTATTTCAAGACGCGAAACGTTCGCGTGGTGAACATGAGCTGGGGGGACGATGTCCCCGAGTTTGAAACCTGGCTGTCCAAGACCGGGGGCGGTGCCGATCCCGCCGAACGCAAAAAGCTAGCTGCCCAACTCTTCGCACTCTGGCACGACGCTGTAAAGTCTGCGATCCAAAACTCGCCCAATACCCTGTTCATCGCCGCCGCTGGCAATAGCGACAGCAACGCCGGTTTTGGTGAGGCAGTCCCCGCTTCCCTGCACCTCCCCAACCTTATCGCCGTTGGTGCGGTGAACCAAGCCGGTGACGAAACTTCTTTCACCAGTTACGGCGACACCGTGCTCGTGGATGCCGACGGCTACTGGGTCGAAAGCTATGTTCCTGGCGGCGCACGCCTGAAACTTTCTGGAACCTCTATGGCCACTCCCAACGTTGTCAATCTAGCGGCCAAACTTTTTGCACTCGACCCTTCTCTCACTCCCGCGCAAGTAGTCGATCTCATAAAACGCGGCGCAACCGCAAGCGAGGACGGAAGACGCCGCCTCATCGACGAGAAGCGCTCGGTGACTCTGCTGACAGAGCGTAAGAAGCAGTGATCCGAGAGTCCCGCGCAATCCCTAGCAGTCGGCGCGGACATCTAGCCCAGCGCGGACAGTGCCATCTGCACTAAACGGAACAGTCGATATAACGAGGCAGAGCCGCGTTCCACTACGAAACTTACGCGACGATACTGTGCCCGTTTGGAACGCCGCCCGCGCTCTCCCGCCGAGCTCAGTCCGGCTGACTTCCTAAGTCGCTGAATCTGCCCCTCTTGCCAAAAAGCTGAGCCCAGCCCTGGCCTTCATATTGCAACCAACTTCACGAAGATCATCCGCGCCGACAGCTTAAATCTGGCGTCAGCCCGGGCACTCACGGTCCAACCGTTGCATAGGGTCGCCACCTGAGATGAAGACCGCCATGCCAACCGAGGCAATAGGAAAGAGTATCGGCCGCATCGAAAGACGCGAATGGTTTCTGTGGTCCGCCGCGGTCACTGTCACCTTGCTATTGACCCTTGCGCTGGCATCCTTTTTACTGCGCGAGAACGACGCCCTTTCGGAGCTTCCGCAAGCCGTGCGCGGGCTTATCGGCCTGGTTCTCATCTTTGACATCTATACCCTGTTTCAGCAACTGCAAATCCACCGAATGCGTCGCAGGCTGATCCGTGGAGAGGAGCTTTTTCGCCTCATCTCCGAAAATGCCGCGGACATGATTGCCGTTGTCGACATGGAAGGCAAACGTGTCTTTAATAGCTTTTCCTACGTAAGAGTGCTTGGCTACACTTTGGAGGAGCTGGCCAAGTCTTCTTCGTTCGAGCAGATCCACCCGGAAGACCGTGAGAAGGTCAAGCAAGCCGCTGAAGATGCCCGCCGCACCGGAGTGGGCAAACCTCTCGAATATCGCGTGCGTCGCAAAGACGGAACATGGCTCGTTCTGGAGTCCACAGCCAGCGTAATCCGCAACTCCAAAGGGGATCCCGAAAACTTGGTTATCGTCAACCGTGACGTCACGGAGCGAAAGCGCTCGGCCGAAGCGTTGCGCCGGTCGGAAGCAGGCTTCCGTTCCATGGTTGAAGACGCCCCTTATGGCATTTATCGAGCCAGCTTGTCGGGCGAATTGGTTCTCGTCAATTCTGCGCTCGAAAAAATGCTTGGCTACTCCTCCCAAGCCGAACTCCTGCGAACCAATCTCGCCAACGGGGTTTATCGCTATCCCCTTGAACACCAGAAGCTCAACGATGTGCTCTTGCACGAGGAAAACTTCAGGGACGTCGAAGTGGAATGGAAGCGCAAAGATGGCGCACCCATCACCGTGCGGTGTAGTGGTTGCTCGATAAAGGATGAGGCTGGCGCAATCGCCTACGTGGAAGTGTTTGCCGAAGACGTGACGGAGCGTCGCACCTTGGAGCGGCAACTCCGGATGGCGCAAAAAATGGAAGCTGTCGGGCGCCTTACCGGAGGAATCGCGCACGATTTCAATAACCTGCTGGGCGTGATTATTGGCTATAGCCAAGTGCTGAAGCGCAGTCTCGGATCCGCCCACGCTTCCTTTGAACACGCCGAGGAAATCGAAAAAGCCGGTCAGCGCGCCGTGTCGCTGACGCGACAACTCTTGGCTTTCAGCCGCCAACAGGTCCTTGAACCCGTCGTCCTGAACCTCAACACCTTAGTCTCCGACATGGAAAAGATGCTGCCGCGTCTCATCCGGGAAGATATTGCCTTGAAGTTGGAGCTTGACACCTCTCTTTCGCAAGTGAAAGCCGATCCCAGTCAAATTGAACAGGTCCTACTAAACTTGGTTGTCAACGCGCGCGATGCCATGCCGGATGGCGGCAAACTCCTCGTCCAAACCGCCAACGTCAACCTCGATACCGCCTACACGCGCAATCACCCAGGCTCTCGGCCGGGGTCCTACGTAATGCTTCGCGTCACCGACACCGGAAGCGGTATAGACCCAGAGATCCAATCGCAGATTTTCGAGCCCTTCTTCACCACCAAGGAGCGCGATAAAGGTACCGGCCTCGGTTTGGCCACCGTTTACGGCATCGTGAAACAAAGCGGAGGCTACATCGCCGTGGATTCGGAAAAAGGAAAAGGCGCATCGTTCTCTGTTTACCTTCCTCGGCTCGAGCAACCCGCCGCGCACCCTATCGTACCTTTAGCCGCTGCCCCGATGGACATCCGAGGAACAGAAACGATCTTGCTTGTAGAAGACGCCGAGCCCCTGCGCAAACTTGCGGAATTGTTTCTGAAGGAGAGCGGCTACCTCATTCTGAGCGCCGCCGACGGTCAGCAAGCTCTGCAAGCCGCGCGCCACCATCCCGGGCCCATCGACCTATTGCTCACCGACGTCGTCATGCCCGGAATGAATGGCCGCGTTCTCGGTGAACGCCTGGCCCCCAGTCAGCCGGGGATGAAAGTACTTTACATGTCCGGATATGCCGACACTTTCATTGCCGGTCATGGCGTACTCGAACCCGGCACGCACTTGCTGCACAAACCTTTCACGCAAGAGACCCTCACTCGCAAGGTTCGTGAGCTCTTGGATTCCGGTCGCGATGCAGCGGACCGAGAACAGCCGGCCCCCACTTCTTCCCCGGTCCTTGCTGGAGCCGGCCAAGGTACGAAGTCCTAGGAGACTTGACGCAAATGCAAAAACTGCTGGTGATCGACGACGAAGAGCCCATGCGTCGCTTGTTGCGAATCAATCTTTCAGATTCCTATGAAATTATTGACACCGGAGATCCGGAACTCGGTTTGGCTCTGGCCATGCAAAATAAGCCCGCCGCCATCTTGTTGGATCTTCGCATGCCGAGATTTTCTGGCTTCGAGCTATGCCGCACCTTTACCGGGCTCACCTCCACGCAGTTGACTCCCGTTTTCATTGTGAGCGGCGAAGCCGGCTCGACCACAAAGTCGCTCTGCAAAGAGCTCGGAGCTACCGCCTATTTCGAAAAACCCATCGATTTTGACTTGTTGCGTGCTCGGCTCGCCGAAGTGCTCAAGGCCAAGCGCCCCGAGCGGCGCAGCGAGGTGCGTGTCCGTTTGCCCGCGCCTCTCAAGCTGTCCGGAATTGACCTGCACGGAAAGCCCTTTGAACAGCGCACCCAAACGGAGAATGTCAGCCTGAATGCGTTTCTCTGCGGATGCACTGCCCCGCTGAACTCCGATTCCGTCGTGAAGGTTTTTCTGCTCAGCGGCCGCGAGCACCTTGTCGGCAGCGCACGTGTCATTCGCTCGGAATCCACGGAAACTCCCTATCCTCGCTATGCTCTTCGATTCGTTGAGCAATCAGGCCAATGGGTGCTTCAGTAGGGGGTATTTTTTCCGCGCAGACAACTCACCGTCGAATTGACTTCGCGCGCGTCCGTAGTATCGTTTATTAGCCCACTCCCATTGGAGGTAGTTCATGAATCGTCGCTTCGCCACTACATCCCTCTTCGCGCTCTGCCTGCTCTTTGCGCTGGCGGGATGCCAAAAAAATGCGGACCAGCAGCAAGCGGCCGGTACCGACGCAAATTCGTCTTCGCCTGACTCCGGCGCAAGTTCCAAGCCTGCCGCTAAGGAGGCGCCGCCGCGACCGCGGCCGATTGTCGTTCCCGCAGAAACAGTGATCTCCGTCGTGCTGGACGAGCCGGTCGGCTCGAAAATCAGCACTTCAGGTCAGCAATTCTCCGCTTCTGTGCGCGAACCTGTCGAGGTGGACGGCCGCGTCGCCATCCCCAAGGGCGCACGCGCCACCGGCATCGTGAAAGATGCCAAACCTGCTGGCCGTTTCAAGGGCGGAGCGCAGCTTGAGCTGACGCTCGCCAGTATCGAAGTCCACGGCGAGAATTACGAAGTGCATACCACCGCGCCAACGGAGACCAGCAAAGGCAAGGGCAAGCGCACGGCCACCATGGTCGGCGGTGGCGCGGGCGGCGGTGCCTTGATCGGTGGACTCGCCGGCGGCGGCAAGGGCGCACTGATCGGCGGCTTGATTGGCGCGGCTGCGGGAACGGGCGGCGCAGGTCTGACCGGCAATCGCGATATCACCCTACCAGCGGAAACCCCGATCACCTTCAAGTTGGTAGACCCGCTCGAAATCAAACCCAGGCGCTAGCCCGGAAGGCCGGTTGTCTCTCGAAGTGAATTTTCCTGCCCTGCGCAATGCAAATTGCGCAGGGCTTTTCTTTTCAGGGCGTTTTGGTGTAGCGCCGCTTTCTGAAGCGGGCTCTTGAAGCTTCAGTGTAGGTGGCAAGCTTCCGATCAGTGTCCGGCAGGAGCCTGCAACCAGCGCACAACTTTGCGCCAAGGGCTTACGCCGTTCCCGCTCCGCATCGGCGCCTGCAGCCACGAGGATGCGCTCGCTCGCGGCGCGATCGGAGCCCCCGCTTCCTGGCTCGCGCGCAACGGTTCGCCAGACGGAGCAGACACCCATGGCGTCAGCGACGGACTCTCCGCCCGCTGCGGTGCAGCGCTAAAGCCCGGTGGAGTCGTGAACGCCGGTGAAGTCGTAAATGCCGGAGCGTGGGCTCCAATCACTCGCCCGCCCAAAGTGTGCTCCCGCTCCTCAACGTAGCTGCCGCGCGAAGCTGCGCCCGCAAACACTGGCTCAGGCTCAGGCTCGCGCTCCGGTTCCGGCTCGGGTTCTCGAATCGACACAGAGGGCCGCTCATATTCCCTAGCCGGCGGCTCTGCAGCCGGCGCCGGCCGCCGCTCCTCCACGCTATCCGCAACCGACAGTTTAAGCAGCGCGCCCACCTGTTCTTGTGAAGCCCGCAGCGTCGCCAGCATTCTGCGGCCATAGCGCACGACCACCGCAAGGATCGCGCATTGCACCAGCAGCCGCGCCAGATCAATCCAGTTATTCTGGAACCAATCGCTAATCGCGTTCATAGAGTTTGCCTTTGAGAGGTTCTCGCAGAGAGTAGCGCTGCGCTCTCAACCGCGAAACTGGCATCACGGCCAATTTTTGGTCAACTGCCTTCCCGGTCCTCCCTGTCCGCTAGAACGGGGCGTCCATCAGGCCGGATCCGCGAACAACGAGCGATGGCGGGCGGACGGAAATTTGCGCCTGCTCGCCAGCGTATTACTATGGTGGGGACCGCGCTGATGCCATCTACCCAAACTCTCATACATGTCGACCACGTTTCGCGTGAGTACCGCCTGGGCGAAACCACCATCCGCGCGGTCAACGACCTCTCCTTCGAAATCGCCGGCGGCGAATTCCTCGCTCTCCTCGGCAGCTCCGGCTCCGGCAAGTCCACCTTGCTGAATCTCATGGCCGGCTTGGACCGCCCAACCTCCGGCGCGATTCACGTACGCGGACAAAATCTGGCCGCGCTCGACTCGCAAGGTTTGGCCCGTTATCGCCGCGAAACGGTAGGCATGGTCTTTCAATCCTTCAACCTGCTTCCGCGCATGACCCTGGAAGAAAACGTCGAGCTTCCCTTGCGATTGGCGGAAGTAGATCGCGCCGAGCGCAGCCGCCGCGTCAGGCAGGCGCTAGAACGCGTGCGCCTTGGCGCCCGCAGCGCGCATCGCCCCAGCGAGCTTTCCGGCGGCGAGCAGCAGCGCGGAGCGCTAGCCCGCGCCCTGGTGAACCAGCCAACTATTCTTTTCGCCGATGAGCCGACCGGCAACCTGGACAGCACCACCGGCGAGCAAATCCTTCTTCTCCTGCAAGAGATTCAGCAAACGCTAGGCATGACCATCATCATGGTCACTCACGAGCGGCCCCTCGCCGAACGCTTCGCCAACCGCATCGCCGTTCTATCCGATGGCCGCTTGGTCGACCAGCTCGCCATGCACACCGGAGCCCGTGCATGAAGTCTCGCGATCTCACCGAGCTCGCCCTCCGCAATCTCCGCGAAGCCATCCTTCGCAACTCTCTCACCACGCTAGGCGTCGCGGTCGGAGTCGCCTCACTCGTCGCCATGCTTTCTCTTGGCGTCGGCCTGCAAACGCTTGCCTCCGATCGCCTCACCAAATCCGGCCTCTTCGACGCTGTCTTCGTCACCTCGCGTCGCGATTTCCGCGGCCCCGGCGGCGACGGCCCGCCCAGGAAATCCTCCGCCCCACCCGAAAAGTTCAAGCCGCTGGACGAAGACGCCCGCCAGCAATTCGCCGCCTTGCCCAACGTCGTCGACGTCTACCCGCAAATCCGGTTCCTCACCGACGTCCGCTACCAAGGCAACAATTTCTCCACCAACGTTCTCGGCGTCCCCGAATCGTCCCGCACCGCCAGCGCCTTCGATGGCATCACCGGCAAGTATTTCTCCTCGCCCACCGCCGAAGAAGCCATTCTCCAAGCCGATTTCGCCAAAGAGCTTTCTCCCCAGCCCTCCTCTCTAGTCGGCAAAGAAATCACCCTGCGTTACGCCGAGCGCCGCACCGCTTCCCCCGACGAAATCGCCAAGGAAAAAGACATCGACACACAGCTCGACGAAATGATGTCCGGCGGCATCTCCATCGTCTCCCGCGAGAAAAAACTGCGCATCGCCGGCGTCATCGACTCCGACCCCTCCGCCGGAATCGGCGGCTTCGGCGGCGGCCGCGTCTTTCTTCCCATCAAGGTCGCCGAGCAGTTTCACGCCGCGCAAGCCAACGACGTGCAAGACTTCGTCCGCGGCGGCGGCTCTGGCAAGCCCACCTACGCCGCGCTGACCATCCGCGTGAAAAATCCCAAAAACGTCCTGCAAGTCGAAGACACCATAAAAAAATCAGGCTACAACGCCTTTTCGCTGCTAGACGCCGCCCGCAGCCTCCGCCTCGTCTTCACCGTCTTCGATCTCTTCCTCGGACTCTTCGGCAGCTTAGCTCTCACCGTAGCCTCCCTCGGCATAATCAACACCCTAGTGATGGCCATCCTGGAGCGCCGCCGCGAAATCGGCGTCCTCAAAGCGCTAGGTGCCACCGACGGCGACGTCCGCAGCCTATTCTTCGCCGAAGCCGGCGCCATGGGTTTCGTCGGCGGCATCTTCGGCGTAACTCTTGGCTGGCTAATCGGCCAAGCACTAACCTGGGGCACCACAATCTATCTTCGACGCCAAGACCTCCCCGGCGTAAAAATCTCCTACGTCCCCTGGTGGCTAGCCGCCAGCGCCATAGCCTTCGCAGTGGCAGTCAGCCTCGTAGCAGGCCTATACCCTGCAGGCCGCGCCGCAAAACTAAACCCAGTAGAAGCCCTCCGCTACGAGTAAGTAGCACAGCCACTCTTGGCTGTGCAGCGCCGCCCACACTTCTATGCAATGCGCGCGCAACGCGTTGGCCCCAGCGTGGGACACCATTTCTGGCTGTCCGCCGTGTCCGCTCCCGCGCGATGCGATCCGCTCAGTTGTCATTCCGACCCGCCGCACTTTGGCGGTGTGAGGAACCTGCTTTTTCGCCGCTACGATTTTCACTCCTTTCTGCATTACAATCCCTGCGCGCAGAACCCGCCGAGAAGGAGTACCCATGAGCAGATTCTCTGTCCTGTTGTGCCTCGCACTGAGTTGCGCCTTTTTTCCCTCCGCGAACGCCGCGCCCCAGTCGTGCGAGCAGTTAGCTCAACTAGCCCTACCAAACACAACCATCACCTCAGCGCA